>Ga0163210_1000411_pt1 | contig 17961 bp, 15 predicted proteins | sample Kivu_220m_FD_113536 | JGI IMG/M metagenome (GOLD analysis project Ga0163210, IMG submission 113536) | Freshwater microbial communities from Lake Kivu, Western Province, Rwanda to study Microbial Dark Matter (Phase II) - Kivu_220m | ecosystem: Environmental > Aquatic > Freshwater > Lake ...
CTCTGCCAGAGAGATCCGGGAAGAATTCCCCGTCCCTCCCCCTCCTTTTACGGAAGGAATATTCCCCTGCAGTGGCTGTCATGCCTCCATGGAAGTGAATCAGAAAAAGAGAGAACTGAAAGATGAACATACCAACATCAAGCTCCACCATGCGGAGACCATGCGGTGGTGTCTCGACTGCCATAATCCGGCAAACAGGGATAAATTAAGGCTCTATAACGGAGAGCTTATTGATTTCAATAAAAGCTACATGCTCTGCGGGGAATGTCACGGGAACGTCTTCAGGGATTGGAAGGCGGGCATCCATGGAAAGAGGCATGGGTACTTCGCGGGGGGGAAGAGAACCTATCTTCTCTGCGTCCACTGCCACGATTCCCATTCGCCACGGCCCAAGCCGATCAAGCCTGAACCTCCACCCTATACCCCCAAGGATAAACGCAATGCAAGATAAACCTTACACGAGGAGAGAATTCATCCGCCATCTTTCCCTGGCTGCACTGACCGGCCTCTCCATTCCTCTTCTCTCATCCTGCGGAAAGGAACAGGTGGAGGACTTTCTTCAGAAACATTTCCTCGAGATGACGAGGCAGGAGAAAGAAGCCCTTATCACACGATTGGAAGAGAGGTATCTTAAAAAGTATGGAAGAAGATTTAAGGTGAGCACCCAGGAAGCGATCCCCGATACCCTCTGGGGTTATGGTCTTGACCTCTCCCGTTGCATCGGTTGCAGGAGATGCGTCTATGCCTGCGTGGAGGAAAATAATTCCTCGAGGCGTAACCCCCAATCCCAGTGGATCAGGGTCATCCGGCTCAAGAAGGGGAGCCTCATCAATCTGGAGGATTCGGAACATTACTATAACCCGGAGCAGGTCCCGGAGAAGGGTTTCCTCTATATTCCTGTCCAGTGTCAACATTGTGAGGAACCGCCCTGTGTGAAGGTCTGCCCTGTTCATGCCACCTGGAAAGAACCCGACGGTCTGGTGGTCGTGGACTACAACTGGTGTATCGGATGCAGGTACTGTATCGCCGCCTGTCCTTACCGGGGGAGGACTTTCAACTGGGCAGAACCCAGTGTCCCCTCTGACAAATGGAATACCTCTGTCCACTATCTTGGCAATCGGCCGAGGATGAGAAATATCGTTGACAAATGCACCTTCTGTATCCAGCGGGTGAGGATGGGGAGATATCCTGCCTGTGTGGAGGTCTGCCCTACCGGTTCGCGAAAATTCGGAAATCTTCTCGATCCCCAGAGCGAAATTAGATATGTGATAGAAAACAAAAGGACCTTTCGCCTCAAAGAAGATCTGCGGACAGAACCGAAGTTTTACTATTTTTTCGAAGCTTAGAGGAACTCATGCAAGCCTTCAGGGAAACAGTGAGAGAGACCTGGCGGTTTTACCGAAAAACATTAGCCCTCGTCTTCACGGGAACAAAGGAGTACTATCTCTGGTGTCTCTTGCTCCTCTGTATCATGCTGATCGGGTTTTTATGCTACCTGCCCCAATTCCAAACCGGTCTGATCACCACGAACATGAAAGACCAGGTCGTCTGGGGGCTTTACATTTCCAATTTCACCTTCCTGGTCGGAGTGGCCGCCGCGGCCGTCCTCCTGGTGGTTCCGGCTTATATCTACCAATTCGGACCGATTAAAGAGATCGTGGTGCTCGGAGAGCTCTTTGCGGCCTCCTCCATCATGATGGCCCTCCTCTTTGTCATGGCCGATTTGGGCAGGGTTGACCGTTTCTGGCATATGTTTCCGGGGATCGGTACGATGAATTTCCCAAGCTCTCTGCTGGCCTGGGATGTCATCGTTCTCAATATCTACCTGATGTTAAATCTGGTCATCCCCGTTTATCTTCTGGTAAAAACCTACTATGGAAAAGAGCCCAACAAAAAGTTTATTGTCCCCCTCATCCTTTTCTCCATCCCCATGGCGGTCGGCATTCACACCGTGACCGCATTTCTTTATAACGGACTCCCTGCACGTCCCTTCTGGAATGCCTCTATTCTGGCTCCGAGGTTTCTCGCAAGTGCCTTCTGCTCAGGGCCTGCCATCATCATCATTGCCTTTCAGATTCTCAGGGAATATACCTTTATTAAACTGGAGGACAGGGCCCTCTTTAAAATTGCGGAGCTGATGGCCTATGCGATGTTCCTCAACCTCTTCTTCCTGATGTCGGAAATGTTCAAAGAGTACTATTCCAATACCATTTATATCGCCTCCCTCAAATACCTCTATGAAGGGCTCCACGGACATAATGCCCTCGTCCCCTGGATATGGGTGGGGACGCTCATGAACCTCATTGCCTTCATCCTCTTTCTCTTCCCTGTGGCACGGGAGCGTCTCAGCACGCTCAATATTGGATGTATCCTCATCATCGCCGGGGTCTGGATTGAAAAGGGGCCGGGGCTGGTGATTCCCGGATTTGTTCCTGACCCCCTGGGTGAAATTTATGAATATATCCCGAATTTTCGTGAGCTTTTCATCTCCTTTGGCATTTGGGCGACTGGATTTCTTATCTTTACCCTTCTGATGAAAGTGGCCATTCCCATTGCAAGTGGTGAATTCAGTCATGCAAAATATATGGAGGAGAGGCCGCCGAGTGGATCCAAAAAACAAGCCCTTTTATAAAGAATAAAAGAGGGGCATTCAATAAAAAAACGATCATAGGGGGGACATCCATTGCGAGGATTTAGATAGCAAACAGGCTTTTAATATTAAGATCTCTTGCGGTTGATGAGTGAGACTGGAAATGGAGACATTGAAATATATCCTTTTTGGCCTGATCGCCGGAACCCTTCTCCTCTTCCTCTTTATCAGTCTTGGTTTGAGTTCCAAGACGGACCAACCAATTTCGTTCAATCACAAAAAACATGTCGGACAAGGGATGGAATGTGTTTCATGCCATCCCCATTTCAAAACTCAAAACTTCTCCGGTTTACCCGAAATAGGGGTCTGTATGGAATGCCATAAGGACCCTGTGACGGACAACCGGGAGGAGGAGAAGATTCGAAAATTCCATCGGGAAGGGAAGAAAATCGCATGGAAGAGGATTTACGAACAGCCTGACCATGTCTTCTTCTCCCATCGGCGCCATGTGGTTCTGGGAAAGATGGACTGTAAAAATTGCCACGGGGATATCGGCCAGAGTGAAAAACCACCCTTAAAACCCTGGGTGAAGATGACGATGAAATGGTGTATGGATTGCCATACCAGGAGCAGAGTAACCAATGATTGCCTGGCATGCCATGTTTGAAACGAATATGGAATAATGGAAGGTTGGAATAATGGATTGGTGGCTAATAAAATGCAAAGATAGATTTTTTAAGAATCATATTCAACCCATCATTCCAATATTCCACTGTTCCATCATTCCAATTGGGTAGGGTTATGAAGGTCAATCGTCGTGATTTTCTGAAGATGGGGGGAGGTGCCGGAGTCGCCATCGCCCTCGGCGGAGGATTCTGGAAATGGACCCAATTCCCTCCTGTCTCAAAACCCAATGCCCCCGGAGTCGAAAAATGGGTTCCAACGGTCTGTGGCCAATGTATGGGGGGTTGTGGGATTCTGGTCAGAGTAATCGACGGATGGGCAACGAATATCATCGGGAACCCCCTCCATCCGGTCAACCGGGGAGCGCTCTGCCCCAAAGGGATTGCAGGTCTTCAAGGGCTCTACGATCCGGACCGGATCAAATCCCCTTTGAAAAGAGCAGGCAAAAGAGGAGAGGGACGATGGGAACCCATCTCCTGGGAGGAGGCCATCCGGCAGGTCACCGATTTATTAAAAGACCTCCGGATAAACGGGGAACCCCATCGACTTGCCGTTCTGGGAGGAAGGTACAGGGGATTGATGAGAATCCTCTGGGAACGTTTTTTAGAAGCCTTCGGGTCCCCAAACTATATCGACAATCAATTCCGGTGGGATGGAATGCCCATCGAGGGCCTCTTCCTCACCCAGGGAATTCTTAGCTTGCCCGCTTATGACTTTGAGAATGCCCAGTACATTCTCTCCTTCGGCTCCAATCTTCTTGAATCTTACTGGTTTCCTGTTCATGCCCTCAAGGCCTTTGGTCATTTCAGAAGAGGAAGGTCAGGCCAGAGGGGAAGACTGGTTCAGATCGAGCCCAGGCTTTCCATTACCGGCATCAAAGCGGATGAGTGGATTCCCATCCAGCCAGGGACAGAGGGAATCCTAGCCCTGGGCATTGCCCATATGATTGTCAAAGAGGGACTCTACGATAAAGAGTTCATCGCCCACCAGGCTTTCGGATTTGAGGATTGGGTGGATTCGAACGGCAAAACCCATCAAGGTTTTAAAGAGTTCGTCCTCTCAGAATATGAGCCCAACCGGGTATCGAGACAGACCGGTATCCCGATCGATACCATTATCCGGCTCTCCCGGGAATTTGCAACGAGCGGGCCTTCCCTCGCCATCGGCTACCGGGACCGCCCTTTCCATCAGATGGCGGTCGCCGTCCTCAATGGAACCGTCGGGAGTATCGACCGGCCCGGGGGTGTCCTCATTCCGAAGACCATCTCCTTCAAGCCTTTTCCTCCGGTCAACAAGGATAGCATTGCCCTCAAAGGCCTCGGGATGGGGAGGATGGACGAAACCCAGCCGTCGCCTTTGAGAATGGATCGACCTTATCTCTTTTCAAAAAATTCAATCTCCGGAAAACCCTACCGGCCAAAAGTCCTGTTCCTCTACTATACGAATCCCCTCTTTTCAAATCCCCATCCTGACCTTTTTCAAAAGGCCTTTGACGAAATTTCATCCATTGTCAGCTTTTCACCTTATATGGACGACACCACTCAATATGCGGACCTAATCCTTCCGGATCATACCCCGCTCGAACGCTGGCAGGATGATCCCCTCTTTTTGAACAACGGGTTCTCCGTCCTGGGGATCAGACAGCCCGCGATCAGTCCCCTCCATCAAACAAGGCCAACAGGGGATGTGCTGATCGATCTTGCAAAATCTCTGGGTGGAGAAGTCGGGAGGGCCTTTTCATGGAAGGATTATAAAGAGGTCCTCCTCTACGGCCTCAAAGGAATATTCGAGGCGAGGCGCGGGGATGTCTTCGGCCTGGAGTTTGATGAGGCATGGACCCGGATGCTCCAGAAAGGGGGATGGTGGGACCCCTCTTACAAATCCTTTGAAGAGTTCTGGAAACTCCTTCAGGAGAAAGGGGGATGGTGGGACCCCCTCTACGATTTCGGAGAGAAGGAGCGTATTTTTAAAACGGCCTCCAAAAAATTTGAGTTTTACAGCCAGGGGATGAAAGGGATTTCTCCCCTTTCAAAAAAGGGAGGAGAGACTACCCTTTTCCCTCACTGGGAGGAACCGGAAAAAAAGGAGGATGAGAACGCCTATCCCTTTCACCTGCATATCTTCGGAACCATGGCCCTTGGAGGAGGACGAAACGGCAACCAGCCCTGGCTCCAGGAGATTTCAGGTCCCCACCTTTTTGAAAAATGGACGACCTGGATCGAGATCAATCCGAAAACAGCAGAGGAGCTCTCCATCTCCGATGGAGATTGGGTATGGGTGGAATCCCCCTCCGGAAGGATCAAAGCGAAGTCCAGGCTCTACAAAGGGGCGATGCCCCACGTGGTCAATATCCCTTTTGGCTCAGGCCACCGATCGGGGGGACGCTGGTCAAAAAATATCGGAGAGAATCCATACCGGCTCCTCAATGAGGAGTTGGATCCCCTGACCGGTCAACCGATACGGGGATCGGTCCGGGTTAAGGTCTATAAAGTTTAAAGGAGATTTGGGATCTGGTGATTGGAATTTAATATAAAAGAGGCCACAAAAGGCATCCATTTCCAAGTCCCAAAGTGTTACCAAATTGAGGATTCAGGAGTGAGAACATGCCTCGCTGGGGAATGGTGATTGATCTGGATAAGTGCACGGCATGCCAGGCCTGTGTCGTCGCCTGTCATGCAGAGAACAACATTGCCCTGATCAGCCCTGAGGAATCGGCAAAGGGTCGAACGATTCACTGGATCGAACTGATCCCCCATATCGAAGGGGAATACCCTCATATCAAAGCCAGATTGATCCCGAGGCCCTGTATGCACTGTGATCACCCCCCCTGTACAAAGGTCTGCCCGGTTTATGCGACCTATCTTAATGAGGAGGGGATCGTCGCACAGATCAACCACCGATGTATCGGGTGCCGTTACTGCACCACGGCCTGTCCTTATACCGTGAAGCATTTTAACTGGTACGAACCGAAATGGCCGGAGGAGATGAAAGGATCTCTTAACCGGGAGGTCTCTCTTCGAACCAAGGGAGTGGTGGAGAAGTGCACCTTCTGTCACCATCGCCTCCTCAAGGCGAAGGAGAAGGCCAGGGCAGAGGGGAGGGATTTACTCCCTGATGACTACATTCCCGCATGCGTTCAAGCCTGTCCCAGTGGCGCCATGTCTTTCGGAGATCTGAGCGATCCCTTCAGCACCGTATCCAGGCTCTCAAGGGAGAGAAGGTCTTTCCGATTGATGGAGGATCTGGGAACAGAGCCAAAAGTCTATTACCTGTCAGAAGGAATGTAATGGAAGAAAAGAATCTGAAGAGAGAAGAGGACGGAATTCTGTTCGATCCGGTGGAAAGGACAGGAAAATTCTTTTATCTTGTCCTCTCCATTTTGGTCGCAGTGATCCTCTGGGCGGTCTTTGCCTACCAGTTTCAATATCGGCACGGTCTGGGGGTAACCGGCCTGGCCAGGCCGATCTTCTGGGGGGTCTATATCACCAACTTCGTCTTCTTCATCGGTATCAGTCACGCGGGGACCCTCATCTCGGCTATTCTACGGCTGGCCAAAGCCGAATGGCGTCGGTCGATCACAAGCTCTGCAGAGGTGATTACCGTTCTGGTCCTCTTCTTCGGTGTCGGAAATATTCTCATGGATCTGGGAAGGCCTGACCGGATGTTCAATATCATCCGATATTCACAGTTCCAGTCCCCCCTGCTCTGGGATGTCTCAAGCATCACCGTCTATCTCACCGCCAGTTCCATCTACCTCTTCCTTCCTCTCATCCCGGATATCGCCCTGCTGAGGGATCGGAACGGGAAGCGGAACTGGTTCTATCGCATTTTGGCCCTGGGCTGGACGGGGACAGAAAAGCAACATCACCTCCTCGAAAAGGCCATCTCTTTTATGGCCATCCTCGTTATCCCCGTGGCGGTCTCTGTCCATACCGTGGTCTCATTTGTTTTTGCCATGACCATCCAGCCTATGTGGCACAGTGCGATCTTCGGCCCCTACTTCGTTGCCGGGGCCATCTTTTCCGGAATTGCCGCCCTCATCGTTGCGATGAACATCATCCGGAAGGTCTACCACCTGGAAGACTACTTGAGGCCGGTCCACTTCAATAATCTTGGGATCCTCCTTCTGGTCATGACCCTTCTCTGGTTCTATTTTACCTTCACGGAATATCTCACCACCTATTATGGTGGGGAGCCTGTCCACATGACCATTTTCTGGATGAAGTTTACGGGGAGGTTTGCCCCTTACTTCTGGGCGATGTTCCTGTTCTGTTTTGTTATTCCCCTGCCGATCCTCAGCCTTCGTAGGACCCGGACCCCTTTGGGAACGCTCATCGCCTCATTCTCTGTGATCATCGGGATGTGGTTGGAACGCTACATCATCGTCGTGCCCACCCTGACCAACCCGAGACTTCCTAACGAAGCGGTTCTCTATTTTCCCACCTGGGTCGAATGGTCCATTTTTGCGGGGTGTATCTCCTTCTTCATCCTGCTCTATATGATCTTTACAAAAATTTTTCCCATCGTCTCCATATGGGAAGTAAGGGAAGGAAGGGAGAAATCGATAGCAGAGGTTCAGGAAAGGATTCGAACCTATCTTCCCGGGATTGGAATTGAGTAATCTTCACTTTTTGAACGAAAGGGGTTTTATGAAGAAGGTCTTTGCGGTTATCTCAGTTGTTTCCCTCCTGATGGCTTCGCCAGCCATTGCCCAGACCCTTTTCCCTGAAGAACCTGCCAAAGGGGCCCGTCTCTTCGTCAGCAAAGGATGTGTGAAATGCCATGCCCTTAAGGGCGAAGGAGGAAAGATCGGACCCGACCTGGGAAAGATTGATTTCGGGGATACTCAATCAGACCTCGCCGCAAAAGTCTGGAACCATATCCCCTCCATGATCCTCGGCATGGAGCGAACAAGGATGATCAGGCCGCTCATGAACGGACAGGAGTTTACCGATATTTCAGCCTATCTCTATTTCCTTAAATTCTTCGATGAACCCGGGAATGCGGCTCAGGGGAGGTCCATCTTCAATGAGAAAGGATGCCAGACCTGCCACCCCTCTTCTGGCAAAGGCAGGGAAGGAGAACCCGGTCTGGATCTTTTTCCACAGAACATCTCCCCTGTCTTTCTGAGTCAGGTGATCTGGAATCATGGTCCGGACATGATTGCCCGGATGGTCCGGCTGGGGATCAAATGGCCTGAATTCAAGGGGACAGAGATGATGGATCTTTTGGAATATCTTAAAGCCAATGCAAAGGGGGCCAGGGAGGCGGCTTTTATCACCCCGGGGAATCCAAGAGAGGGAAAACGGGTTTTTTCGGAAAAAGGGTGTTTTAAATGTCATACCATACGGGGAGAAGGGGTAAAGGATGGGGATGACCTTGGGAAGAAGGCAAAGACCTTTTATAAAAGCCTCACCCAGATTGCCTCGGGCATGTGGAACAAAGGACCGACTGTTTTGGCGAAGATGGCCCAGACGCCTACTGGAATTCCCAAATTCACACCAAAGGAGATGGCCGATCTTCTGGCCTTTCTCTACTTCCTCCACTTTACCGACGAACCCGGAAATCCTGTAAATGGGAAAAGTCTATTTTCAGAAAAGGGGTGCGTAAAATGTCATCACCTCGACGGGAAAGCCGGCGAATGGATGTCTATTGATCTTTCCCAATATCAGGGAAAGCCTCAGATGGAAATCATCGCCAATATCTGGAACCACAGTATCGGGATTCAGAAGGCCGCCAGGGAGAAAGGTCTTCAATGGCCCCGTTTTAAAAAGGGGGAGGTCCGGGACCTCCTTGAATACATCCGGATGCCCAGGAAAAGACCTTAATCTTTAAAAAAAATGACCACCCATTCTCAAACAGTTTCCCTGCGGAGGGTTGAGAAGGCAGGAGGGAAAGGGAAAAAGATGAAGAGAATCCTGATCTATTTTTCGATTATCCTTCTCTTTCTTGGAGGGATCCTCATCTTCTGGAACTCAGGAAGAAGTGCTGAAAAGAAGGGAGAGTATCTTGTTCCGGGAGATGTGAAGGAGGGATGGAAAATCTTTGCAATGAAAAAGTGCAATGCCTGCCATTCGATCTGGGGAGAGGGGGGAAAGGGAGGCCCTGACCTCGGAAGCCTTCCGGAATCTTACGTAACCCCCTCTCAACTGGCAGCCCTGATGTGGAACCACGGGCCCCAGATGTGGGGAAGGATGCCGGCCAGGAAGATTCCCTATCTGAAGATTGAGAGGAATGAGATGGCCGATCTCTTCGCCTTCCTCTATTTTCTCCGGTATATGGATGAGCCGGGAAACCCTTCAAAGGGGGAAAGGCTGATCGAGGCAAAGGGGTGCGGGAAATGCCATGCTTTAAAGGAAGGGCTAAAGGGAGATCTCAGTCGTTGGGGAATGTATGTGAATCCGATTCTCTGGGCACAGATGATGTGGAACCATGCCCCGCAGATGGAAAAGGAGATGAAACGAAAGGAGATCCCTTGGGTCGAATTTAAAGAGAATGAAATGGTTGACCTTATTGCCTATATCCGGGGCCTCACTCCGGGGGTTGAAAAAGTCTACCTTTCCCCTGGCGACCCACAAACAGGGGAGACGCTTTTTAAAAGGAAGGGATGTATAAAGTGCCACCGCCCGGATGAAAAACTTGATCTCTCAAAAAGAAAAGGGGTTCCGACCACGATAGGCCGGTTGGCAGGGTTGATGTGGAATCACTCCCATGAGATGTGGAAAGGGATGGAGGAAAAGGGCATGGAACGTCCCATCCTTTCCGCCCAGGAGATGGCCGATTTAGTCGCCTATCTCTTTTCGACCCGATATTTCGATGAGCCGGGCGATCCGAACCGGGGAAAATCCGTTTTTATGAAAAAACGGTGCGACTTCTGCCATACCAAAGGAGGGAAAGGGCCTGGCCTGACGAAATTAAAAGATCGGGTCTCTCCCATCTTCATGGCCCACACCATGTGGAATCATGGACCGGAGATGTGGGAGCAGATGAACAGGGCAAAAATATCCTGGCAAAAGATAGACCCCAGGGAATTAGTGGATCTCATGGAGTACCTGAATCGGGGACTACCCTAATTCAAGGCAGAAACTCTAAGCACGAAATCCGAAACACGAAACAAATACAAAAATTTAATTTCCAAATATTTAAAAAAGTTTCGATCATCTCAATTTAGGTGATTTGAATTTGTTTCGAATTTCGGGTTTCGATATTCGAATTTAAAGTTTTTTGCCTTTGGAGGTAAAGATGGTTTCTGCAGAATGGTTGAAAAAGGCGGAATTATTTAAAGCCCTGGATGAATCCTCATTGAGTGTCCTCCTCTCCGCCTCATCGGAGGAATCTTTTCCCGAGGGAGGAATGATCTTCAAACAGGGAGAAAGGGCCAACCGTCTCTATGTGTTGATCGAAGGAGTGGTGGACCTCACAGTAAAAACCCAGGAGAGGATCGATTTTATGACCTCGAAAATTGACGGGGAGGGAGCTGTTTTCGGGACGGCTTCCCTGATGGAACCTTACCATTACAATGTCACCGCCATCTGCCGGAAACCGACAAAGGTATTGACGATCGAGGCAGATCATCTGAAAAAGAGAATGGATGAAAATCCGGGGATGGGAATGGAGATCATGAAAAAGTTGGCCTCCCTCTATTTCAATCGCCTCAATGAGATGCGTTCCGGGGTTTCCAATCTTCTCAGAATGTTCGGGATGAAGACACCATGAGAGAAAATTTTTCAAATCGATTCTACATCCGGATTCCGGATCAGGCCTGGTATGAGGAGAATATCGGTTGTGAAAATGCCTGTCCGGTCAATACCCGGGCCCCACGATACATCTCCGCCATCGCCAAAGACGATTTTGATCTGGCCTTCCAGATCAACAGGGAAGATAACCTGTTCCCAGCCATTTTAGGCCGAATCTGCGTCCATCCGTGTGAAGAGAAATGCCGGAGGGGACTCTTGATCGACTCGCCCATCTCCATCTGTTCTTTAAAAAGGGCTTCGGCGGATCACAAAGCCTCCTCTCCCAGGATTGGAAGTGGAATCAAGAAAAGAGATAAGAAGGTCGCCATCATCGGGGCTGGGCCTTCCGGTCTTTCAGCAGCCAATGACCTTGTTAGACTCGGGTATTCTGTCACAGTCTTTGAATCCCTCTCCATCCCCGGAGGCATGCTCAATGTGGGTATCCCTCCCTATCGCCTTCCCCGTAATGTCGTCCATCAGGCCATTGAAGAAGTGAAACAGCTCGGGGTGAAGATTGTGACCGAAACCCCCATCGGGGAAAAGTTGAATTTAGACCGATTGAGAATGGAGCATGATGCGGTCTATATCGCTGCAGGTGCCCATAAGGCAGAAAAATTGGGAATCCCGGGGGAGGACCTCCAAGGTGTGATCCACGGGGTCACCTTTATGCAGAGGGTAAATCTCGGGATGGATCTCAGGATCGGCCAGAGAGTCGCCGTGGTGGGGGGAGGAAATACAGCCATGGATACGGCCCGTTCTTCCCTCCGTCTGGGAGCAAAAGAGGTCTTCATCCTCTACCGGAGGACCAGGGAGGAGATGCCGGTAGATCCGGGGGAGCTGGTACAGGTGGAAGAAGAAGGAATTCGGATCCAATTCCTCACCTCTCCCACCAGGGTCCTCTCCAGAGACGGAATCAATGTGTCGGGCCTCAGATGTATTCGAAATCGTCCGGGTGAGCCTGAAAAGGATGGCCGGAGAAGGCCCGTTCCGATTGAGGGCTCTGAATTTGATATGGAGACTGACCTCCTCATCCCGGCGGTAAGCCAGTCCCCGGATATCTCCTTTCTCCCGGAAGAGATCGGCCTTGAGATCTCGAGATGGGACAGGCTGGCTGTCAATCCCCAGACGTTTGAGACGAACGTCCAGGGGATCTTTGCAGGTGGGGATTTCATTACAGGGCCGAGGGATGTGATCCGCGTCATTGCCGATGGAAGAAGAGCAGCCCTCTCTATCCATTCCTATCTCAGCGGAGAAAAGATTGAAAAGAGACCTGCCATTTTTAAGCCTGTTCACGAGATAGAGATTGAACCGGAACTGGAAAAAATTTCAAGGCAGAGGATGGATACCCTACCGGTGGAGAAGCGTAAATCCATCCGTGAGGAAGTGGAGCTTGGCTTTTCCAGGGAGGTTGCCAGGCGAGAGGCCCTTCGATGTTTAAAATGTCATCTCTTCACGATCTTTGACCGAAAAAAGTGTATCCTTTGCGGCGGTTGTGTGGATATCTGCCCAAAATCCTGCCTCCGGATGGCCAGGCTCGATGAGATCAAAGGAGATGAAAAGCTATCCCAATTGATCAAATCCATTTATGGGATATCCTTAAAAGAGGCAGGGGAACTCAACGTGGCCACTGCAATGATCAAGGATGAATCCCGTTGTATCCAGTGCGGTCTCTGTGCAAAACGATGCCCCACCGGGGCAATTACGATGGAGATGTATCATCGGGAGTCAACCTTCTGTAGAGATCCCGAATTGAACTACCACCAGCTACAAGCTGGTGGATCCTCTACTGACTGAAGTTAGCTAAAAGCGAAACAACGAGCACGGAAATCCTCACGAGGGGAAATCTGAAAAACCTGCACACAGTGTGCATACTAAAGTGTTCGCCTGAAGGCGAGGGTTTTTCTCCCGAGTGAGACAATAATTCAGCCTTTTGCCTTCCCCCTCGAAGGAGGAAGGTGAGGATGGGGGTGAAAGAAGATTGATGACTGGTGAGAAATCCATTTCTCGGAGAAAATTGATTGGCTATGCCTGGATCGGGGCCGGAGCCATTGTGGCCGGAGAATTGATTGCAGGCACTTTTGCCTTTCTATGGCCCAGGAGAAAGAAGAAAGGTGAAAAAATCTTCATCGCTGGAAAAGCGAACGATTTTAAGGTGGGCGAGATCACCTATTTCCGGAAAGAAAAGACTTTCATCGGGAGATCGGAAAGAGGCTTTTTGGCATTCTCTGCGATCTGCCCCCATCTCCGTTGCATCGTCAACTGGAATGAGGTGCTCAAGAAGTTTGAGTGTCCCTGCCATGGTGCAAAATTCAACCTCAACGGGGAGGTTCTCGAAGGGCCTCCCCCTCGTCCTTTGGACCTCTACAAGCTCCAGATCGTTGAGGAAAAATTGGTGGTGGATACGGGTAGCCCGGTCGAAAGGAGCAAGTTCGATCCCTCTCAAATCGTCAAGGGGTAGAGAAAATGTTTGAAAAAAAGATCTTCTTCGGGATGATTTTGACGTTAGCTACTGCCACCTACCTCACCGTTTACTGGGCATTGGAACCCCATCGGGTGAAGGTGGAAACAGAAAAGATGAGGCTGGTCGCCGCTGGAAAAGGGAAAAGCCTTTACCTGACGCACTGTGGCCGATGCCATGGGGAGGCAGGAGGCCCTCAGAAAAGGATCAGGGCAATTAACTCCAAGAGCTATCTCGATGCTGTGGATGATACCATCCTTTATAAGATCATCGAGAGGGGAATCCCCCGGACGGGTATGGTTGCTCTCGGCGACAGAGAAGGGGGCCCGCTGAATCCGGAACAGATCAATAACCTGGTGGCCTTCATCCGGAGCTGGGAGAAGACCGCCCCCGTGTTGAAGGAAGAACCTCCTCCGAAGGAACGGCCATTCTTCACCCAGGAAGAAGCAACCTATGTGGGCTCCAGTTCCTGCATCGAATGTCACGAAAGTCTCAATAAGACACATATCGATACCTGGAAAAGGTCACCGATGACGACAAAAGCCTTCTCTTTAATCCGGAATGAAAAGGATCAAACCAGATGTGCACCCTGTCATGCCACCGGATATGATCCCGAAAAGAAGACCTTCAAAGAGGAGAATGTAGGATGTGAGGCCTGCCATGGCCCCGGAGAAAAATACCAGGATATGATGACAGGAAAAGATCCTACGGAAGGGGGAAAGATAGCCAGGGAGAATGGCCTCAAGGCCTGCACCCGGTGTCATAAGGCCCATATCGGAAAGGAAGAACACGCCGGACTGGCGAGAAAGGGATTGCTTGTCTATCCGTAATAAATATTTGATTTTTACTAATTTTTTATGCTATTTATAATCAATCGTTCAGGGGGGACGGAGAGATCCGTTCCCTTTTTTTATTGACAGGAAGGGGGTGAAATGGATTTTAAAATTAAAAATCAATCAGATGAAAGGAGGAAAGGTTTATGAAAAAAGTGTTCTTTGTTTTCTTTGTCTTGATTTCTTTTCTACTGGTGACACAAGTCCATACGGCCATGGCAAAACTGGCCCCGGGACCTTCAAAGGACCCGATCACAGGCAAGTCCTATGCAGGTTCTGAAAAGTGTAAGAGTTGCCATAAGGCAAAATACGATTCTTGGAAGAATACCATCCACGCCTGGATGGTACGCCCCATTGCCAAGGGTGACCTAAAAAATGCCAAGGCGGATCTCAGCATTGAGGGTGCGCCCAAACTGGACCAGTATGACTGGGCTTATGTGATCGGCGGCTGGTATAAAGAAGAACGTTACACCTTCTGGGATGAAAAGGGGAATATCATTGACGGTGAATTTGAATATAGCCGCCCGAAGAAACATTTCTCTATTCGGAAAACCAAGGATGGTGCTCTTGCACGGGGTGACTGGTTCAACGAGTGCGGGAACTGCCACGCCACAGGGGCCAACTATAAGGAACGGACCTTTGTAGAATTTAATATCGGCTGTGAGGCCTGTCACGGGCCTTCGGCAGACCATGCCAGAAACCCTAAGAAGGTCAAGGCTGTGATCGACAGGAATACCGAGAACTGCGGCCGCTGTCATATCCGGGCCCGGATGAAGGGCGATCTTAAAAAGTTTAACTACCCTGTTAGGTACGAGCTCAACAAACCCGATACGTTAATGAAGGATTTGGATCCAGAGCCCTACACGGCACCAGGTTCATTCTGGCCGGATCAGAAAAACGCCAGCCGTCACCGACAACAGTATCTCGAATGGATCAAAAGCAAACATTTTGGTGTCCCTGACCTCAGCTGCGTGACCTGCCATGACCCCCATATCGGAAGCCTCGGTTATCGGACAGGCCAGTTAAAAGGCGAAGAGCGCTCCCTCTGTGCGAAATGCCATGAAGAGATCGTCGCCAAACCAAAGAAGCACTCGGGACACCGATATGAAGTCGCTTCCTGTTCATCATGCCATCTCCCCTATACGATTGCCTCAGGGTCGGTTCCCAACCATACCTTTGAAGCGATCCCGCCTTCAAAGAGCCTGCAGTACGGAACAGATGACAAGACAGGAAAACCCAAAATGCCCAATTCCTGCAGCCTTTATTGCCATACGAAGGAGACGGCATCCGCGATGGACGAGAAGTATAATAAGGTTTTTAAAAAAGCCAAGAAGTAAAGCTCCCTGCCCACAGGGCGGGGCTTTCGGGTTAAGGTAGTTTCATTAATATTGTCGGCTTCCATCCCCGCCTACAAGGCGGGGCATTCAGCCGACTTTCCCGTAAGAGGTGGTTTTAATATCTTGTTATATTTTGGAAATACGGATATGAAAAAAGGGTGAACGGGGAAACCTGTTCACCCTTTTTATCAAGGTGTTTGAAGAAGGTCCTTCCCTTTTCCTTTTCCACCTGTGGATTGGGCTGACCAGAGTTTAAAGATCTGGCTCAGTATCTCTTTCTTCTTTTTCAACATCTCCTGTTTTGATCTGCATCGAATCTGTCCGGCCGCAGCCCCGGGATGGCCATCCCCGATATTGAAGCTCCGCATAATCTCACCGATGTTTTTACCTATCCCAGGCCTGTTCCCGTTGATCGAAAGGGACATGGAGAGACCCAGGTTGTTGCTCTTGGCCCCTCCGGGGCTCATTAAATTATAAACCTCCAGCACTCCCAGCGCCTCCGGATAGAGAAGAAGTGCAAGGTTCTTGATCAGATGAGGCCTTCGCTGATACGGGGTGAGGTCAACCACAACGATCTCTTTCTGCCCGTCCTGTCCGAGGAAATAGGAGGCATCCTGAATAACTTTAAGCATCCTGCCCTCTTCTTCTCGATATTGCCTCAACCGCTTCTGAACGAAATCGAGGGTCGATACTTCTTTGATCGGACGGCCCCGAAGTTCGCGAACCAGGTTTCTCATGTGAGCGGCCTGATCCTCTGCACTCTGGAAACGCACCTTTAATGTTAGGTCGATGATCCTCCCGGGGGTCTCCCTTCGCCAATCCTCAATGGAAGAATAGAAAAAACCGTCTATGACATCCGCTTCTTCCACTGCCTCTAAAAAATAGGAAGGAACAGCGACCCTTCCGGAGAAATATTCATAGACCACACGACTGCAGCTCGGTTTTAAATCGAATCGGCCTGCAATGGTTTGGGGATTGATCTTCCGGTATTCCAGTTCCTGGAGATTTCCTTCATGATGGTCGAACCAGAGACCGCATTGGAGCGGGTAAGGAAGGTCACAAACCACATCCTTTTCCGTTATCGTGATCTGCGATCGGTTAATGGTAAGAGGACCAGCAAAAAGAACCCTCCCGATCTTCAACGCCCAGGCACAGATGGATGCGCTCACCATCCCATCAAAATCATGATGGGTGATGATTCTTTCATAAATTTCCGGGGCTTCGGAAGAATTTCCTTTCATAATTGAAACTTAACATTGATTGGAAATAGAATCAATGGCCCCCATATTTGACAAATGGTGAGAATTGTATTAAAATGAAATTGAAAATCAATTTCAAAAAAGAGGAAGGCCATGAAGTTCGATCAATGGAAGACCCTGATCTCCGGAGAGGGACTCAAAACGACCCGTCAGCGTAAAGAGATCCTCGATATCTTTCTCAATTTGCCAAGCCACCAGAACCTGTCCCAGATTTACTCCCAGGTGGTTAAGACAAACCCGAAAATTGGCTATACGACCGTCTATCGCACCCTCAAACTTTTCACCCGTCTGGGTTTGGCTGTCCAACGGAAATTTGCCGATGGGGAGACCCGGTACGAACCCGCCGCAGAGGGCAGTCACCATGATCACCTGATCTGTCTCGATTGCGGAAAGATTATCGAATTCGAAAACGATGCCCTCGAATCCCTTCAGGATCAAATAGCCAAACGCCACCGTTTCAGGATTGACCACCATAAAATGGAGCTCTATGGCCAATGTATGGATTGTGCCTCTAAAAAACGGGCTTCAGGAAAAAAGGGCTGAGGGATGGAATCTTGTAAAATCCGGGGGAAGCAAAAAGACTCTTCTACGGAAAAGGTGATCCTCATTGGAAATCCCAATGTGGGGAAGTCCGTCATCTTCAACTACCTCACCGGAAAATATGTCACGGTTTCGAATTATCCCGGGACCACGGTTGAGGTGGCTACGGGGATGATGTCTTCCCGCGGGAAGAGATTCCAGGTGATCGATACCCCAGGGGTCAACTCCCTTGTTCCCATGTCAGAAGATGAAAAGGTCACCCGGGATATCCTTCTAAAAACTTCTCCCATCCATCTCATTCAAATCATGGATGCAAAAAACCTGCGCCGGGGACTCCTGATCTCCCTCCAGTTGCTGGAGATGGGTTTCCCCTTTCTCATCATCCTGAACATGTGGGATGAGGCAAAGAGCAGGGGGATCAAGATCAACATCCAGGGCCTGTCGAACCATCTGGGGATGAGGGTCCTCAGAGCTGTGGCGACAAGGCGAAAGGGTCTGGAGAGGATCCATGAAGCCCTCGGAAG
>Ga0163210_1000412_pt1 | contig 17958 bp, 19 predicted proteins | sample Kivu_220m_FD_113536 | JGI IMG/M metagenome (GOLD analysis project Ga0163210, IMG submission 113536) | Freshwater microbial communities from Lake Kivu, Western Province, Rwanda to study Microbial Dark Matter (Phase II) - Kivu_220m | ecosystem: Environmental > Aquatic > Freshwater > Lake ...
AAGGCAAGGCTGGCGCCCAGGCAGCTCCCGGACAGAAACAGGTGAAAGGCAAGGGCAAGGCAGGCCAGCACGGTGGGCCTGAGGCATTCCCGTTCCCCGGCCAGATGCAGAGGCCGGGTATGCAGGGTATGCCGGGTATGCAGGGTATGCAGGGCATGCAGGGCATGCCTGAAGGTATGCAAATGGGTATGCAGGGACAGGGCCAACCAGGAGCACCCTTTGATATGTCCGCGCCGGGCATGCCTCCCGGTGGCCAGCAGCCGGGGCAACCACTCCCAGCAATGGGAATGCAATCCCCATTCCAGTCTCAACCGGGGATGCAGCAACAATTACCCCATCAAGCGCAGCCGGGCATGGGACCCTCATCCCCGCAGGGAATGCACGCTCCTTCCATGCAGGGGCCGCAATTCCCGCAGGGGCCGCAATTCCCGCAAGGGCCGCAATTCCCGCAGGGGCCGCAGGGGCCGCAATTCCCGCAATCACCACATATGCAGCAGACCGGACAACAGTTTCCGGGGCAACCGCTGGCACAGAGTATGCCTGCGGGCATGCCACCGCAGCCGGGCCACGGAATGCCGCCGGGTATGCCTCAACAGCCGGGACATGGAATGCCGCCGGGTATGCCTCAACAGCCGGGACATGGAATGCCGCCAGGTATGTCTCAACAGCCGGGACATGGAATGCCTCCTCCTATTTCCGGGGCTCCGCTCGGGCAGCCAGGTATGCCTTTCGGGTCGCAACCACCTGCCCCACCTGTACCACATATGCACTCTCAGCCCGGACCGGGCATGCCGCAAGCGCCGCACACCATAGGACAATCTCCTATGCCGGCCATGGGTCCTCAGGGTATGTATCCTCCCATGCAGCACGGGGCTCAGCAGGCAGCGCCCTTCCAGCAAATGGGCATGCCCAAGTTCACAGTTAGTAACCTCACCATCACACCAAACCATGTAAAAGTCGGCGAGCCGGTGAATGTCAGCATAATAGTTACCAATAATGGAGCACAGATGGGGAAATATAGCGTTGTACTTCGTATCGGCGGAGTGGTTGAGAACATCACCGATATGACATTGACACCAGGAGCCAGCCAGACAGCCGGCTTCGTTGTAGTCAAGGACGCGCCGGGCGATTACTATGCCGACATCGACGGATTGGGAGGATTCTTCACGGTTATCCCCCTAACACCTCCCTCATTCACCGTGAGCAATTTCTCCATCTCGCCGGAACGCGTGCGTCAGGGACAGCCCGTCATAATTACTGCATCGGTCACCAATACGGGAGAAATAACCGGCAGCCATCCACTCATCCTGCGGATAAAAGGCATAGCCGAAGCGCAACACGATGTGACGTTAGCGCCCGGCAAGACGCAGGATGTGGAATTCCAGATCGTCAAGGATACTCCGGGGTTCTATCCGGTGTCGATGGAAAACTGGACCGGCAAATTCGTAGTTGAAATGGATTGGACCGGCTGATCCAAATCCGGCGATTCCTTCAGTCAGGTTCGGAAGCGATTTTCACCAGCTGGCTCATATCGTCGAGATAATCGATATACAGCACGCCGTTCAGGTGATCTACCTCATGTTGTATGGCTTGCGCTAAAAGGTCGGAGGCCTTTCTGCGTATCAGTTTGCCGTTGTGCCCCTTTGCTCTAACCTTAACGACCTCTGCCCTGCATATCTCAGCCTGGTATCCCGGTATACTCAGGCATCCCTCAACAACCGTGCGCTCCCCTGTGGTCTCGACAATCTCAGGATTAATCAATACCAGTAACTCTTCTTCCGGGACCTGTATGACCACAATACGCAAGGGTACACCCACCTGATTTGCGGCCAGGCCAACTCCGGATGATTTACGCAACGTTTCGATCATGTTATCGATAAGCCTGCGTACCGAATCATCTATAACGGTGACCTTCACGGCTTTTTTCCGTAAAACAGGGTCGGGATTAGTGCGAATCTTAAGGGCTGCCATTATTAATAATTAAAGCATACCCACAGGGTCAACGTCCAAAATCCAGCCCTCCGGCAAATCGACGTCCCGCAATAGATCATGCAGTTCACGTCCCAATAAAATGATCTGCACCTGGAATTTGCCCCGGAGTTTCATTACGTAAGCCGGGGCCGGTCCGATTATTTTGATTCCGGTCAGCCCTTTTTCAGCTATCGTCTGGCTTAATAAACCGGCCCTGCGCTCCGCTTCTTTAAAGCATTTGCTTTCGTTGGAGTGGCTAAAAACCATTCTTGCCATGCTGTTAAAGGGCGGGTAACCGAATTCCCGCCTGTAACGAATTTCACTGGCATAAAAACCGGCATAATCATGCCTTGCTGCGAACTTCACTGCATAGTAGTCCGGATTATATGTCTGAACTATAGCTCTGCCCCTGAAAATACCACGGCCAGCCCGGCCCTCTACCTGACAGAGCAGTTGAAAGGTCCTCTCTCCTGACCTGAAGTCGGGCAAATTCAGATTTGTGTCAGCGCTCACGATTCCGACCAGTGAAACGCCGGGAAAGTCCAGCCCTTTAGCCAGCATCTGCGTCCCAACCAGAATATCGATACTCCGGCTACGGAAGGAGTTTACTACCTCCTGAAAAGTTCTTGCATCCGTAATAGCATCGCTGTCAAAACGAATTACACCGGCGCCAGGGAAAAGCTTGCGGCATTCCGCCTCCACAGATTCGGTGCCGATTCCAAAATACTTGATCTCCCTGCCGGAGCACCGGGGACATTTGCGGGGTACAGGATACGATCGCCGGCAGCGGTGGCAAATGAGGCGTTTCTCCGCGTAATGGTAGGTCAGAGCGCCCGAACAACGCCTGCAGTTCATAACATATCCGCAATCCCGGCATGCAATGAAAGTGGCCCGGCCTCTGCGATTAATAAATAGAATGATCTGCTCATGACGGTTCAGGGATTCCGTTATAGCTGATTGCAGGGCGCGGCTGAAAATGCCATGGTTGCCGCTTTTAAGCTCATGCCTCATGTCTACTATGTCCACCTCAGGCAGTGGTGATATGCCCAGAGGCGTTACCCTCTCCGACAACTCAATGAGTTTAAATTCTGATCGCGTAGCGCGATAATAGGTCTCCACATCAGGTGTAGCGCTGCCCATTATCAGCACCGAGTTGGTCAGGCGTGCCAACTGGATAGCCACCTCACGGGCATGATAACGCGGCGACTTCTCGGATTGTTTATAAGCCCACTCGTGCTCCTCATCCACAATGATAAGGCCCAGGTTCGGCTGAGGAGCGAATATGGCACTGCGCGGTCCGATAACTATATCAAAATCGCCGCGGGCAATTCGATGCCATTCATCGAACAGTTCGCCTGCTGTGAGCGCGCTGTGCATCACGGCAACCCTACCCGGGAACCTGGCAAAGAAACGGTCGATTACCTGGGGTGTTAAAGATATCTCCGGCACCAGACATATGCCTTTCCTTCCTATTTTAACCGCGTCGGCCAGGGCCTGAAGATATAGTTCGGTCTTGCCGCTTCCTGTCACACCATGCAACAGAAATTTAGCTGTTGCAGCCTTGCCGTGGTCCGCCCGTATACTGTCCCTGATGGGATTCCAGGCCGCCTGTTGGCCATCGGTAAACTGCAGAGGAAATTCGAGCGGATGATCGGTTCTGGTTATAGGATCACGAAATACTTCCTCACTGACCTCTCGTATCAACCGCCTTGATTTCAAAGCCGTTATCACCTCTCGACCGCATCCAACCTTTTTTAGAGCCAGGCCGGACTGCATTTTGCCACCGGCAGCGTGCAACATCTCCAAAACGCCTGCCTGTTTGACAGCCCGTGCTTTTTTCAGTCTCTCCAAAATTGGGGACAGGCTTTCACCTGCAACATCCAATACAAGGTATCTTTGATGCTTGGACTTTACCGGCCTTTTGCTGTTGAATCCAGGAGGAAGCATGATAGCAAGGGCGCTGAACACGGGAGCCACGTAGTAGTCGGCAATCCAGGATGCCAGTCTGATACGTTCGGAGCTGATCAGCGGAAGGGGTGAGCTGCTGATAATATCACGTGTCTCGGGAACTGTGGATGTTTCCGACACCCCGATAACTATGCCGCGCAGGACTCTTGGCCCGAATGGCACAAGCACCGCACAGCCGGGCTCTATTCGAAGTGTTGGAGGAATGGAATAGGTGAACGTATGTCGGTGGCCGCCTGCTGCGCCGACGGCTACCTCAGCAAATCGCATCCAGCTTATTCGACTTCGCTTGCGGGAGCCTCAGGCTCGGGGGCAGTCAACATGTCTTCAACCGGGGCCGGCGAGGTCGCCTCCGAGATCCTCTCACGTCTTTCCTTGAGCCTGGCTTCCTTGGTGCTCAACCGCCTGATGTAGTACAGCTTGCTGCGCCTGACTTTTCCATGGCGCACGACTTCAATCTTCTCCAGCAGAGGAGAGGCCAACGGAAATGTATGTTCAACACCTATGCCCGATGTCACCCTGCGGACCGTAAAATTCCCTCCGGAATTGTGCCTGGTAACTTTGATAATCAGCCCCGGGAATGTCTGCAGCCGCTCGCGGCTGGCCTCCTTTACTTTAAAGCTCACGCGAACGTTATCGCCGGGGGACAGCTTGGGCAGCCCCGGCTTGACCTTATTCTTTCCTATGGTATTGATATCCATGATCGATTCCTTTCCTTTATTTAAGACTATTAATTATTATTCAAATCTGTTGATTTTACCAGATTCATCTCGATATCTGTCAATTTCGCTTTCCTCAAGAGGTCAGGCCGCCTACGCGCCGTACGAAGGATGCTCTGTCTTCTCCTCCAGTCAGCGATCTCCTTATGATTCCCCGAAAGAAGGACATCGGGCACCTTCCATCCCCGGAAGTCAGGTGGCCTTGTGTACTGTGGATATTCCAGCAATCCGTCCACATGCGATTCTTCCACCAGGGACATGCCCGATCCAATGGCCCCCGGCAATAACCTGACCAGGCAATCGGTTACAACCATGGCAGCGGGTTCACCCCCACTCAGTAGGTAATCCCCTATGCTGATCTCGTCAGTGACGATGTGCTCAGCTACTCTCTCATCCACCCCCTCATAGTGCCCGCATATCATTATTATATTGTTATATGCTGTATACCTGCCCGCCAACTCCTGTGTAAACAACTTTCCCTGTGGTGTGAGTAGTATTACCGGATAGTCACCTTCACCTATCTCACTGCGAAGCTGTTCCACGGCTTCAAACAGGGGATCCGGCTTCATCACCATGCCGGCGCCGCCCCCATAACAATAGTCATCCACTGTATGGTGCCTGTCATGGGTGAAGGACCTGATATTATGCAGGCGTATGTCGACAAGCTGCCTCTCCAGGGCACGGCCGATAATGCTGTGCGCCAGATAACCTGAAAAGGCTTCAGGGAAAAGCGTTAATATATCGATTCTCAACATTAATCCTCAGGTGCTATAGCCTGAAAAGGCACGTAATTCTACCATAACTCATTCGTACTACCAAACCTGCGGACAAGCTGAACATCCTGTGCGAATAATAGAACACATGGGCTAATAAACTATATATTGTATGGCCCGGCTTCCGTTTGCCACAATTTGTGTGTTTTCCCTGAGTGACCTGGTAGCCGGCCTGAATATTCCAACTTTTTTTAAAAACTTTTCCCTAAAAAACTATTGACAAGTGGGGATAAAAGTGTCAATAATGGGACATAGTGGTAAAAAGTGGTAAAAAAGGGGAAACGACATGGTAATAAATAGTCAGTGTGCGAACATGACGGACCACGATCTGATCTCTTTTTTGAGGGAAAACGATTTTACGGGACATCGCCTGCGCTTGCTGCTTTTCTGGGGCAGACATCCACAGGCAAAGTTTAACCTTGACTGCATCGCGCACGTGCTTGACATCACACACCACCATCTTCGCGAGATGCTGAGAGAGCTGATTGAAAAGGGGATGGTGGAGGAAAGGTATTGCTCCAGCGGTATCGCTCACTACTCGTTGAATCCCGAACACGTGCTGAGCGACTACGTACAGGCACTGGCCACGCTGGACTGGAGCGCTATTAGAAATCTTGAAGGAGAAGTTGAAAGGTCAGCTCTACTGGTATAACCGGGTTTACAGGTAAAAAAGTAATGTTTGTTGGCGAATACGAATACAAGGTTGATAACAAGGGACGTCTTCCTCTGCCCCCCAGGTTTCGCAGAGAGATAGAAGACGGCCTGGTTCTAACTTTGGTAGCGGATAACTGCATCACCGCCTACACCCGGGCTGACTGGAACAAGATGACTGCCAACCAGGCCCCGGCGAGTTTCCTCGTTTCCGACAAGGAAAGAAGGATCAACCGCTTTATTTTCAGCAACGCCAACGAGGTTAATATCGATAACCAGGGAAGGATAGCCCTGCCCTCTACTCTGCGGGAAAGGTGCTCGATATCGGACGCAGCTGTAATACTGGGCACCAACAATTGCTTCGAGATATGGAACCCTGGCCAGTGGCAAAAAGAACGCCCGTCCTCTGACGATGCACGCCAGTTGATGGAGATCCTGGAGGAAAGGAAATGAGCATCGCATTAGCTAACAGGGTACATACACCGGTTCTCGCGGATGAGGTTGTGGAAGCGCTGGATGTCAGGCCGGGCAGGCGATATATAGACTGTACCCTGGGAGGCGGAGGACATTCCCTCGCCATCCTGTCCGGATGCCAGCCCGGAGGCCAGTTACTCGGTATAGACGCCGATCCCGAAGCGATCAACCTGGCTCAGCATAACCTCTACGATTTCTTTGAAAGCTCCATCATCATCAACGACAACTTCTACAACCTTGAGAACATTTGCCGCGAGACCGGCTTTTTCGCTGCCAGCGGCATACTCTTCGACCTCGGTCTATCATCGCTTCAACTCGCCAGTGCGGAGCGCGGCTTCAGCTTCCAGCTAAATGGCCCCCTGGATATGAGGTTCAATCCGGATGAGCAACTTACCGCAGCAGATATCGTCAATCGACTATCTGAGAACAAGCTGGCCCAGCTTATACTCATCTACGGCGAAGAACCCATGGCAAACAGAATTGCTAAAAACATCGTCGACCATCGGCCAATCTCAGATACGGCAGATCTTGCCGCAACGGTCTCCGACGCAATAGGTGACCGCTTGAGCAAGATACATCCAGCCACCAGGACCTTCCAGGCTTTGCGTATAGCGGTCAACAGGGAACTCGACCATCTGACTACCGCTCTGGACCAGAGCATTACCTGCCTGGAGAGAGGTGGCAGGCTGGCCGTCATCAGCTACCACTCCCTTGAAGACCGTATTGTTAAAAACTTTATGCTGCGCGAGACCAGGGGCTGCATCTGCCCACCCACCGTACCCCAATGCCGCTGCCAGCATAAACCATCTCTGGCACTTGTCAGCAAACACCCGGTTTATCCCAGCGATGAGGAAATCGAAAGAAACCCGCGCAGTCGGAGCGCAAAACTCCGCGTGGCGGTTAAGCTATAAAAAATACAGGAGGCAAAGAAAATGATAGGAGCTAAAAGACTCAATTCCATCCTGAACAACGACCGGAAGCTTTTAACCATCTTCGGGGGTATGGTCTTCGATGGCGTCGTTTTCATCAGCCTGATAATAGCAATCGCCATCCTCTACTTCATGTAGTAATTATTCGAATATTGGAAACACATTAAATCAAAGGAGGCTCGGATTAATGACCAAAAAACTAATTACCGGCATCGATGTGGGTACAACCAAGATCTGCACCATAGTTGCTACCCTTGATTCAGGGGGTGCTCTACAGGTGCTCGGTGTCGGACAGGTACCGTCCCACGGCCTTCATAAAGGCATGGTGGTCAATGTCGAGGAGGCCAGGGACTCCGTAGCCGAGTCGGTCAAACGCGCTGAACAGGCCAGCGGTGTCAAGATCGAATCGGCGTACATCGGTGTCACAGGCCGGCACATCAGCTCGGTCAACAGCCACGGTGTGGTTGCCATACCGCGCACCGACAGGTTGGTTAGGTCGGACGATCTGTCACGCGTGCTGTCTGCGGCCAAGAACATGAACATACCGGACGACAGAAAGATCCTGCATCAGATACCCCGCGGCTATAGCCTGGATACCCAGGAGAAGATCAAGAATCCCGTGGGCATGCATGGATTCCGTCTGGATGTTGAAACGCACATAATAACTGCGTCTACAGCATCCGTACAGAATTTGGTTAAATGCGTGCGTAGCGTGGGAGTCGAGATCGACGACCTGGTGCTCGAGCCGCTGGCCAGCGGCGAGTCCGTTCTCACCCCCGAAGAGAAGGAGATCGGCGTTATTATGGCCGATATCGGAGGCGGTACAACGGACATCGCTGTATTCAAGGACGGCAGCATCTATCACACGTCCATCATCCCGGTGGCAGGTTACCAGTTCACCAGCGACCTCTCCATCGGCCTGGGGCTGCCCTTCGAGATCGCAGAAGCGATGAAGAAGAAGTACGGCAACGTTTACCCCGAGACCGGCTCCAAAGATGAGGGGTCCACTCTGACGGTGGAAGACGGACACAGCGTTTCCTACAAGGACCTCAGCAATATTTTGAGGGACCGCATGGAAGAGCTGCTCAGGTTGATACTGTTGGAGATGCCGGACACCAGCTACGCCTCTCTTGCTCCTGCAGGCCTGGTAATGACCGGCGGCGGATCCAAGATGAACGGACTTGAAGCTCTGGCCCGCGCTACCATACGTATCCCCACCAGGATCGGCGAACCAATGGGTGTCTACGGTATCACCGATGTGCTGCATGACCCGGCTAACGCCACCGGCGTAGGTTTGCTGCTCTGGGCCATTAAGACTGGCGGCAAACCTACCTGGGAAGCGAAGCCCAAACAGGCAGGCTCGGTAAACAACGTCATGGGTATGCTCAAGAAATTCTTCGGCGCATAAATAAAATTTAGGTAAATTGCAGGAGGTTAATTAAAGAATGTCAAAATCAATGTTCTCGACCGCACCGGCCAAGATAAAGGCCATCGGCTGCGGGGGCGGCGGATCCAATGCCATCACCCGCATGGTCCGCGAAGGCATCAAGGGAGTGGAATTCATTTGCATGAACACCGATGCCCAGGCCCTCGCACTGGCTGAAGTACCTGTCCGCGTTCAGCTGGGTGAAAAACTGACCCGCGGCCTCGGCGCCGGCGGCGACCACAACGTCGGACGCAAATCAGCCGAGGAAAGCCGCCAGGCCATCCAGGAAGTGGTGGCGGGCGCTGACATGGTATTCATCACGGCCGGCATGGGCGGCGGCACCGGCACCGGCAGCATACCTGTGGTAGCTGAAACAGCCAGGTCTTCAGGCGCACTGACAATTGCCATCGTCACCAAGCCTTTCTCATTCGAAGGCGGACGACGCATGAAGGTAGCCGAGGAAGGCATCCTTCAGCTGTGCGACAAGGTTGACACGCTGGTCATTATCCCCAACGACCGCATCGTCGAACTCTGCGACAACAAGACCACCGTGGACAACGCCTTCAGGCTGGCAGACGATGTGCTGCGCCTGGGCGTGCAGGCCATCGCCGAAGTGGTGACCGTACCCGGCCTGATCAACCTGGACTTCGCAGATATCCGGGCCATCATGAAGAACTCCGGTCCCGCCTGGATGTCGGTCGGACATGGCAAAGGCACAAACAGGGCCGTTGAGGCCGCTAAGAACGCCCTGGCAAGCCCGATGCTCGATGTATCCATCAGCGGCGCCAAGGGCGTGCTCTTCAACGTCACCGGCGGCAGCAACCTGACCCTTTTCGAGTGCAACGAGGCGGCTGACGTAATCTCACAGTCAGTCGATCCCGATGCCAACATCATTTTCGGTGTCGTCTTCAATCCCCAGATGGAGGACGAAGTCCAGATCACTATCATAGCTACAGGCTTTACCGCGCAATATGGTTCAGGCGTACCCACCGAGGTCGAATTGCGCAGACTGCTGAGAGGAGCAACCGAAGACAGTCTCGATGTACCTTCATTCCTGAGGAGAGGCTCGCGTTATCCCAATGCGCAGGCGGCTGCCCCCCAACCGGCAGGCATCAATAGGATGCAACGCTGACCTTTATAAAAGAACCATAAGGCCATTTGAACAGGGTGGAGAAAATTCTTCGCCCTGTTCTATTTATGTCTCCTAAACCATTGACTCTTACTATATGTTGTGTTAGTATCCATTAGAACCACATGTTATAGTGTTGATAGATGAAGTGCCCTTCTTGCGGTGAGCCGGAATCCAAGGTGATAGACTCCAGGAGTCTGGGGGATGAAATCAGGCGGCGGCGCGAATGCATCGTTTGCCAGTCCCGTTTTACTACCTACGAAAGACTGCAGAACAGGAGCCTGTACGTAATAAAAAAGGACGGCCGCCGCGAGGAGTTCGACCGGGAAAAGCTTTTTTCAGGGATACGCAAGGCCTGCGAGAAACGTCCCATGCCCACCGGTACTATCGAGAAGCTGGTGGAGACGATTGAGGCTGAGCTTTACAGCCTTGGCAGGACAGAGATACCCAGTTCCCTCATAGGAAAGATAGCTATCACCAAGCTATCTGAGCTGGATCACATAGCTTATATTCGCTTCGCCAGTGTTTACTACGAGTTCTCAGATATCACGACTCTCAAACAGGCAGTGGACACACTTATCGAGAGCAAGCTTGGCGCTCCACTGGACGGCCAGCTGCCTCTCATTAATAAAGATGATCTGTCCAGGCAGCGGCGGCGATCGAGGCTGAAACAGCGTAATGGTAAATAAACAGATCAGGAATCAGCTTCCAGATTCCGTCAGGAATTTTGTGGCCAGGACGGTTTTTACTTATACACAGACCATGGGCATCACCGATAGGTCTGAGCTGGAGGAGCTGACTGAACAAGTAATATCGAGGTTGGAGAAAAGAATGTCTATGGATGAACAAACCGCAGCTAACAGGATCGAACCGGCCCTGCCGGGCATGGAACACCTGGTTGCGCCCGTCATACCACCGCTACCCCAAAAGGAACGCATAGTCACTATAGTGAACGAACTGCTGGCCGAGAAAGCCAGCGCCAGAACACCCATGGAAAAGCAAACCGGTCAAACGCCGACCGCTGCCAAGGCTGCACAGCCTGCCAGGCCGGCGCCGGCTAATAAATCAGCCCCCGCTGAACTGATACTGTCAGAGAATGCCATGGTGGTGCTGGAGAAAAGATATCTGCAGAAAGACAGCCAGGGTAATCCCGCTGAGAAAGCCGAGGATTTATTCAGGAGGGTTAGTCAACACATAGCTTCGGCTGAACTGGTGTTCGACAAAAATATCGATGCGGGCGAATGGGAAGATAAGTTTTATCGTCTGATGACTTCGCTGGATTTTCTGCCCAATTCACCTACCCTCATGAATGCCGGCCGCGAGCTGGGGCAGCTGTCCGCCTGCTTTGTCCTTCCCATCGAAGATTCCATGGAATCAATCTTTGATGCCGTCAAATATACGGCGCTGATTCATAAAAGCGGAGGAGGCACGGGGTTCTCATTCTCCCGCCTCAGGCCCAAACAGGATAGAGTAGGTTCCACCGGAGGTGTAGCCAGTGGACCTGTATCATTCATGCGCGCTTTCGATACCGCCACAGATGTGATAAAACAGGGCGGCATGAGACGTGGCGCAAATATGGGTATCCTCAACGTGGACCATCCTGATATATTGGAGTTCATCACCTCCAAGGAGGATCCCAAAGCCTTCACCAACTTCAATATCTCCGTGGCGGTAACTGATAATTTCATGCAGGCTGTAGAAGACGATGGAGACTATAGCCTGATCAATCCTAATACCGGAGCGGTGGAAGGGCGGCTGAATGCCCGGCAGGTCTTCACCAAGATAGTGGATATGGCCTGGAAGACCGGGGATCCCGGCATCATATATATAGACAGAATCAACGATTTTAACTCAACACCCAACCTGGGTAAAATAGAGAGCACCAATCCCTGCGGTGAGCAGCCCCTGCTCCCATATGAGTCGTGTAACCTGGGCTCCATCAACCTGTCCCACATGCTGCGCAAAGCAAACAGCAAATGTGAAATCGATTACAACAAGCTGAGGGAGACAATCAAACTGGCCGTGCGTTTTCTGGACGATGTAATCGAGGTCAACCAGTATCCCCTGCCCCAAATATCTGACATGACACGCAGAACTCGTAAAATCGGCCTGGGCGTTATGGGCTTCGCCGATATGCTTATTCAGCTACGTGTCCCCTATAATTCGGATAAAGCACTGGAGATAGCGGAGAAAATCATGCGCTTTATCTCCGAGGAGGCCACGGTCGAGTCTGTCGCGCTGGGTACGTCACGCGGCGTCTTCCCAGCCTTTAAAGGAAGCACCTACGATAGCAAGGACGGCCCAGCGGTCAGGAACGCAAACAGGACTACTATAGCTCCTACAGGTACACTCAGCATCATTGCCGGATGCTCCAGCGGTATCGAGCCACTCTTCGCACTCAGCTACTTCCGTCATATACTGGACAACCAGAAGCTCATTGAGATCAACCCCTATTTTGAAGATGTTGCCAGAAAAGAGGGATTTTATTTGCCCGAACTGATGAAAAAACTGGCTGAGGGCGGCAGCCTGCATGATGTGAAGGAGGTCCCAGGCTGGGCGAAAGAAGTATTTGTTACCTCTCATGAGATTTCACCCGAATGGCACGTTAAGATTCAAGCGGCTTTCCAGAAATACACAGACAGCGCCGTCTCCAAAACAGTCAATCTTCCATTTGAGGCTACCGTTGAGGATGTACAGAAAGTATATGTATCCGCTTACAAATCCGGCCTCAAAGGCATAACCATCTACAGGGATCGAAGCCGGGACAGTCAGGTCCTCAATACAGGCCAGAAGGACTGCGCCAAACCTAAAGAAGCCGAAGGCGAGGTTAGGCCGGCACCCCGGCAAAGGCCCAAGATCACCAGGGGCATCACTGAGCGTGTTACGACCGGTTGCGGTTACATTTATGTAACCGTCAACTTCGATGATAAGGGGATCTGCGAGGTGTTCTCCAGTCTGGGAAAAGCCGGCGGCTGTGCCTCCGCTCAGCTTGAGGCTACCAGCAGGCTGATATCGCTCGTATTACGATCGGGCATAGAGGTAGGCTCGGTGATCAAGCAACTGAGGACTATCAGATGCCCCTCTGTATCCTGGGAGAACGGCCGCGCCATCCTGTCCTGTGCCGATGCGATCGGCAGCGTACTTGAGAAATATGTAAAAAAAGAGGATGATAGTACATCGAATTATGCAATGAGCCAGCAGGCCAATTATATCGGCCAGTGCCCGGATTGCAGCAGCCAGTTAGTGTACCAGGAAGGTTGCCATATCTGCCCAAGTTGCGGCTATACTAAATGCGGATGATATAACCTGACAGGACTTGTGAGGCGGGTGATGTATGGATACCACTGAGAACCGCTATTCCCTTGCATATAAACAGATAGCGAAGGTTGCCAACGATACACTGCCCCTTAAGAAGCTGATCAGCACCATTGCTGCCAGCGCGGCCAAGGGGCTACATGCATCCGGCTGTGCAATTATGCTGCTTAATCCACGCAGGGAATACCTCGATATAATAGGCGCCTGGGGATTAAGCGACCTTTACCTGCGCAAGGGAGCTATCAATGCCCGTAAAAGCTACCCTGATATACTCGATGGTAAGATCGTTGCCGTAGATGATATTTTTACTGATAGGCGAACTCAATACCCTGAGCAGGCCGCCCGTGAGCAGATAAAATCTCTCCTGGGAGCACCCATAGTCCAGCGCGGCGAAGTGATCGGTGAGTTAAGGATTTACACTCGGGAGAAACGGCGCTTCAAACCAAACGAGAAGGATTTCATATCAACTGTGGCCAATTTAGTCGCCCTGACACTGGAGAAAATCGAGCTTGCTCAGGACCTCAATAACCGCCACCAGTCCAATATAGAGCGGCAGAAAAGATTGACCAGTTTTTCAGACCTGCCTCTCTCACCCATCAGACCGATTAATTTCGGTCATCCCAGTGAAGAGGAATTCGCACGGCTGTTGGATTTTTATCAGGTGGAGTGGTTATACGAACCGCGTTCTTTCCCGCTTTCATCGCAGGACAACCGAATCACCGAGATGTTTACACCCGATTTCTACCTGCCTGAAATAGATTTATATATCGAACTCACCACCTCCAAGCAGAGCCTTATAACGGAGAAGAACCGCAAGGTTCGCCACTTGAAGGAGCTTTATCCCGACATCAGCATCAAGCTGCTCAATAAGGGTGACTATCTGAAGTTGTTTGCCAGACATGGTTTCATTCCATTGGGCGAAAATAAAATGAAGGGCGTACAGCGTTATCTGTTCAATAGAACCCAGATCCAGCGCCGTGTCAAATTGCTGGCCAAGCAAATATCAAAGGATTATCAGGGAGAGGAACTTGTCCTCATCGGCATCTTGAAGGGTGTTGTTTGTTTTATGTCCGACCTCATGCTCAATATGTCCATCCCGGTAACCCTGGACTTCATGGCTATATCCACACCTGCCGATAAGGCCGACCTTTCCGTAAGAATATTGAAGGACCTGGACACTGATATCGAGAACAGGCATGTTCTGATGGTGGAGGATATCGTGGATACGGGTATGACCCTGAATTATGTGCTCAACAGCCTTTCCGCCCGGAAACCGGCCAGCCTGAAGGTCTGTACCCTCCTGGATAAACGGGTTCGCCGGTTGATAGATGTACACCTGGATTACGTAGGTTTCGAAGTTCCGGACGAGTTCGTAGTTGGCTATGGGTTAGATATGGGCGGAAAATACCGCAATCTGCCCTCTATCGCAATACTGGAATAGCTTCAAAAAATAAGGCGCCCCAAGTAACCTCGTTTTCCCGGTTCCTCATCCACCCCCTCGCACCGGCCAGCCTTCGCTTACCATGTACTAGGGCCTCTGCCTCCCCGTTCCAACTTTGATTACTTGGGACGTTAATAAAATTAGCACATAACCGCATACATGTCAATACCCTGCTTAAACGTAAAAATAATTTTTATAAAAAATTTTACCATGTTAATTTTACCCTATCTACAGCATATGCAGTTGTCTTAAAGCATCTGCGATATCCTGCCCACAGAAGAGCGAAATCATACCTCCCAGGGCTAGAAATACGCCAAATTGCATGGGTTGATTGATCCTTTTTATCTTGAGCATCACCTGTAAAACGGCAGTCAATCCTCCCGCCAGAATGGCAATGTATACGGCTACTAATATCACAGGATAACCAACTGTCGCACCAATCAATCCGGCCATACCCGCATCACTAAAGCTTATCAGTTTTTTCTTGAATAATTTAGGCACAGCCCAGATCAGGAAAAAAGCTCCAAATCCCGTGGCAAATCCGGCCAATGCGCTTACTATACCTGGTGTGGTACCCGTAATAGTATTTAGCGCTGCAAAGCCCAGCGCCACTGCAATACCCGAATAAACAATGATATGCGGCAATACATCCTGTTCCAGGTCTGTAATAAAAAGTATGATGAGAAACGATCCTAAAACAGCTACCTTCATCCCCTGCCAGGACAGCCCAAACACGGCCAGTACCGATATGAAAAGTAGACCGCTGGCCAGCTCAACCAGAATGAAACGTATCGGAATGGCATGACCGCAATAACGACATTTACCCTTTACAGCGAGGTAGCTGACGATGGGAATAAGATCGCGTGCCGTCAGCACATGCCCGCAGCTGAAACAATGCGAAGGCGGACGCAGTATGGATTTTCCGGCGGGAATGCGGTCAGCCACAACATTCAGGAAGCTGCCGACGCTGATGCCAAGCAAAAACACCAGCGGTAAAAGAATCATTTCAGTATTTATTTCGCATACAACTCCATAGGTCCTATTCTTCAATCAGCAAGGCCAGCCTGGCCTGTATATCCATCGCCGATGATTTGAAGTCCTCATTCTCTTCTACCATGACCGACACGATCTTACTCAGCAAAATCGCATCGTTGCCGTCGATCCTGCCCACAGCATTTAGAAAAGCCGCCTTGCCATCATTGTATATTCTATATCCGCATATATTCATTAACCTAAACATACAGGGCAAGGCGGTTAATCAGGAGATAGTATAAGCATTTCGCAGCACTTCGTAGGGAGTGGTAATGCCGGCCCTGGCCTGCATCATACCGTAGCGCGCTATAGGAATCAGCCCTTCGCTGAGCGCTGCAGCCCTGATATCAGTGTTGCTGGAGCCGCCAACAATCATCCTGCGTATATTATCTGTTATTGTCAGTATCTCAAATATGGCGGTGCGGCCGAGATATCCGGTGTATACGCATACCTTACATCCCTCGCCGTACATGAACTCCGACCTTGCCTCGCCCATCTCTTTCTCATAGGCAATCTGTTCAACCAGCGGCGCCGTCACCTTGCGGGCACAATGAGGACAAACACGCCGCACCATGCGTTGCGCTAAAATGCCTATAAGAGCTGAACTGATCAGGAAGGGTTCAACCCCCAGGTCGATCAGGCGGAAGACCGCGCCCACCGTATCGTTGGCATGCACCGAAGACAACACAAGGTGGCCGGTCAGGGCTGATTGTACGGCTATCAGGGCAGTCTCGCTGTCGCGAATTTCGCCCACCAGGATAACATCAGGGTCGAGCCTTACGATAGCACGCAGCCCGCTGGCAAATGTCAGGCCGGCTTTGATATTTACCTGTATCTGGTTGATGTTTGAAAAGCGGTATTCAACCGGGTCCTCCACGGTAATTATGTTCTTGCCTACCTGATCCAGTGAATTGACTGCGGCATAAAGAGTGGTCGTCTTGCCTGCTCCTGTGGGACCGCTGATGAGCACCATGCCATAGGGCATCATCAGCATCTGCTCAAACATTTCCTGGCTTTCTCGCAGGAAACCTACCTGCGGCAGCGCCAGCGCTGCCACCGATTTATCCAGCAGACGTAAAACAGCCATTTCGCCATTTACTGTATTAACGGTTGCCACACGAACGTCTATATATTTATTGTTCGAATCAAAGGAGAACTGGCCGTCCTGCGGTCGCCTGTGATCGGCGATATTCATGTCTGAAAGGATCTTGATACGAGAAATGAGACCATTGTGCACCGTCAGCGGTAGAGAGGCTACTTCGTGTAGAATACCGTCGATTCTGAAGCGAATGCGCAGTTTGTCTGCATCCGGCTCGATGTGTATATCCGAGGCTCTTGCCCTGACGGCATCATCCAGCATTTTATCGAGCTGATGCGCGATGGGGGAATCGCTGGTTATCTCGGGAGGAAGCACCCTGTCGTCATACTGAGGAAGAGGGGCAGTCCCGCTGACCTGTGCCGGACCGGTAGATTTCGGAGAAACGGGAGCGACCACAGGTTTACTTGCGCCCGGGACAGCGCGCGAAGGTGGCGCAGTTTCCGGCGCGGCGGTTGGTCCGGGACCGCTAACCATCCTGGAGGCATCCTTGAGCGCCCGGTAATTATAATCGATCCCCTCCTTGATATCCGCTTCAGAGGCGGCGACCGGCTCTATGCGCCTCCTGGTATAAATAGACAGATTTTCAACTGTCAGTACATCGCCGGGATTGGCCATAAAAATACGCAGTGTATTGTTTTCCAGCGCCAGCGGTAGCACCTTGTATCTTTTCGCTACATCCTCCGGGATCAATCCCAGAGCTTGCGGCATGGGTGCTGAATACTGGACGTTCAGCTTGGCGATTCCCGGCTGGGCTGCCCCGTTCTGGGCGCCACCTTTAGCTTTTGGGTTTTCCGCATTCATTTCAGCTTAATCTAACATGCCGAATTGCCATTTTGCAAATAGGATGCTGTTTATGGTAGATTTCAGATAAATCTGCTTTATTTCTGCGTAAAGCACAGCGCTTGGCAACGGACTACGGGTAATAGATATTTAATGAGAATTGTACGCCGGTCATACCCGTATATTCTGGTTATCTTTGTCCTGGCAATAACCATCCTGTTCGTTCCTTTTAACCAAAGCAGCGCCGCCACAAA
>Ga0163210_1000413_pt1 | contig 17947 bp, 15 predicted proteins | sample Kivu_220m_FD_113536 | JGI IMG/M metagenome (GOLD analysis project Ga0163210, IMG submission 113536) | Freshwater microbial communities from Lake Kivu, Western Province, Rwanda to study Microbial Dark Matter (Phase II) - Kivu_220m | ecosystem: Environmental > Aquatic > Freshwater > Lake ...
CCTCACGGTGTCGGCGATGAACCGCTTGATCGAGGCGATCGCCAGGGGATCGTCGTAATCGCCCCGGGTGCACTCGGACTCGCATGGATGGTGGCAGACCCTGCCGCAGACCGACGGGAACGGGTTCTTCTCGCGGATCAGATCCCACGCCTCGGCGATTCTCCCGTCGCGGACGAGGGCCACGTACCCCTGGACGTGGATGTCGGACGGGCAGGCGGCCTGGCAGGGAGGAATGCCCCTCTTCTCGATGGCGAAGGCGTTCGGTGCCGCCTGGGCGTAGGGCTTGTACGCGGCCCTCCGGGTCACCAGCCCCTCGTCGAACGTCGACCGGACGGAGACGGGGCAGGCCTCCGCGCACTCCCCGCATCCGGTGCACTTCTCCATGTCCACGAAGCGGGGCTTCCTGCGGACCCGGATCCGGAAGTCCCCCGGAGCGCCGGAGATCCCGGTGACTTCCGAATCGGTCAGCAGTTCGATGTTCCGATGCCTCCCGCAGCTCACGAGCTTCGGGGAGACGATGCACATCGCGCAGTCGTTGGTGGGGAAGGTCTTGTCCAGCTGCGCCATCGTCCCGCCGATGGCGGGGGACTTCTCCACCAGGTAGACCTTGTATCCGGACTCGGCCAGGTCCAGCGAGGACTGGATCCCGGCGATCCCTCCGCCGATGACGATGACGGCGCCCGAGGCGCCCTCCCGGATCTCCTCAGCCATCCCGTCCTTCCACTCCGTCCGCCGCGCCGGACCGGCCCACAGCCGTCATCGTTCCCATGACTTCCGGAGCTCCTCCTCCACGGCCTCCAGGATCTCCTCCTCCAGTCCCTCTTCCGGGTGGAGCCTCTCCCCGATCAGCCTGCAGCGGAGCGCGTGGACCGCCCTGTCCAGCTCCCTCGCCTGCTCCAGCCTCGCGGCGGGGACGTAGCCCTCCTTCACCGCCATGTCCCGCAGCACGCCGACCACGTCCGTGAACTTCACGTTCTGCGGACAGAGGGCCGCGCAGGCGTAGCACCGGGAGCACATCCACAGGAGGTCCGACGAGAGGACCTCCTCCCGCATCCCGAGGACGGCCATGCGGATGATCTTCCTCGGATCGTACTCCCCGTGCACCTCCGCCACCGGGCAGGAAGCCGTGCAGGTGCCGCAGGTGAAGCACTTCATGAACGACTCGGCGCCGGGCTGCGACGCGATGTCGTACTTGAACTTCGGGTCCTTCTCGGCCAGCACGATCCTGTTCATCATCCGCCCCCGTCTAGACGGGCTCCGGGTTCTCACGCAGCTCCGCCATGGAAAAGACCGGTCCGTCGATGCACACGTACCTGGGTCCGATGTTGCATCTCCCGCACTTGCCGATGCCGCACTTCATCCGCCGCTCGAGGGAGGTGAAGATCCGGTCGTCCGGGAATCCCAGCCCGGCGAGCACCGGGAGGGTGAACTTGATCATCACCGGAGGTCCGCAGACGACCGCGTGGGCTCCGTCCGGGGACGGCGCGAGGCCCTTCGTCACGCCGGGAACGAATCCGGTCGTCCCCACCCACCCGTCGGCGGGCCGGTCGATGGTGAGGTGCAGGCGGAGCCCCGGATCGCCGAGACCGGCCCATGCCTCCAGCTCTTCCTTGTAGAGGAGCAGCCCGGGGTTCCTGGCGCCGTAGACGACCGTGATCGTGCGGTAGTCCTCCCTGTGCGCCAGAAGGTACACGAGGAGCGACCTCAGGGTCGTGAAGGCGAAGCCGCCCCCGATGATCACCACGTCGCCCCCGCGGAAGAGATCCACCGGATACCAGTTGCCCAGCGGGCCGCGGAGCCCGACCCTGTCGCCCTCCCGCAGGTCGTGGATCTCGGCCGTCACCGACCCGGTCCGGTTCACGGTGAACCGCAGGAAGCCCTCCTCGGTCGGGGAGGAGGCGATCCCGAAGGGCGACTCGCCCCGCCCGAGGACGGACATCTCGCAGAACTGGCCCGGGAGGTAGCGGAAGGCGTCACGGTCCGCCGGATCCTCGAAGACCAGGTCGAAGGTCCGCAGGCTCCGCGCCGGATCCTCCGCGGCGATCCGGGCGACCCTCATCGGCAGGGGGAGGTAGGCGTTGCTCATCGTCCCTCACCCTCCGCGCCGGAGACCAGCTCCAGAAGGACGTTCCTGATGTCGAAGCCGACGGGGCAGACGCTCACGCACCTGCCGCACCCGGTGCAGAGCATCTCCCCGTAGTTCCCGGGGAAGTAGGAGTACTTGTGCATCACCCTCTGACGGACCCGCTGGGTCGAGAGAGCCCTGGGGTTGTGGCCGGAGGCTTCCCTCGTGAAGATGCCGAACATGCAGGAGTCCCAGGCGCGGATCCGCCTGCCCCTCCCGTTGCGGTCCTCGTCCTGGATGTCGAAGCAGTGGCATGTGGGACAGCTGAAGGTGCAGGCGCCGCACTGGACGCATGGAGCGGCGATCCCCTCCCAGGCCGGTTCGTGGAAGACCCCGGTCAGGAGGTCCTCCAGCCCCTCGAGGGAGGGCGGGGGAGGGAGCGCGGACTGCGCCCGCAGGGCGATCTCCCGCGATGCCTCGACGTCCCGCGCGGTCGCGGGAGAGAGCAGATCGTCCACGGTCATGAGCAGTTCGGCGCCCTTCGCGGTCACCGGCGAGAGCAGCCATGCCTCCCCGAGATCGGTCGCCTGGACGTCGATCCCGGCCGTCGAGGACGGGCTCCCGCCGAACCAGTTGCAGAAGCAGGTCGACAGCGGGGCGGGACACACCGTTCCGAAGATCGTCGCGCGGTCGTACCGGGACTTCCAGTAGGGATCCTCGAACCGTTCGTCGCCGGGCTTCTGGAACGCGCTGCCGAAGACCCGGTCGAGGAGCGCGAGGCCGCGTGCGTCGCATCCCCGCATGCCCCACACCGCGATCGGTCCGCCGGGGGACTCGACGGGCAGGATCCCGCCCCGGTCGTATCGGAAGAGGACCTCCGCCTCGGGGAAGAACAGGCCCTTGGGAGACAGGCCTGTCAGCATCCGCGAGGAATCGACGCCTTCCCCCCCCCGCACGCGGGCGAACTCCACCCGGCCGTCCGTGGCGGCGACGGGGGCGAAGACCTCGCGAGCGTCGGCGAGGACACGCAGGAAGCGGTCCAGCGACGTCGCGTCGAGTCTTACCGCCGTGCTCACCCCATGATGAACTCCTGCCTCTCGTCCTCTCGGAAGCTCGCCATGATCGGCCTGGCCCCCGCATCCATGCCCGCCTCCTCGCGGAACCTCTCCAGGACCTCCACGGCCACCTTGCGGTGGAGCAGCAGGAGATCGACGCCGGTCGGGCAGGCCCGGGCGCAGGCTCCGCACTCCACGCACCTGCCGGCGACGTGGAGGTTCCGGATCAGGTGGAAGATCAGGGTGTCGGTCGGTTCGCAGGTCCCGCCGATCCAGCGAGGGTCGTTCTGATCCACGAAGCACGTCTCGCAGTAGCACGCCGGGCAGACGTTCCGGCAGGCGTAGCAGCGGATGCACTTCCCGTACTCCCGGAGGGTCGCCTCCCACCTGCCGGCGGGGGGAAGGGCCTCGAACTCGCGCACTCTCCGCTCCCTCTCCTCCCCGGACGCCGCCTCCCGACGGGGCGTCCCGAGGAGCAGGTCGACCGATCCGGGATCCGGATGGGGGCAGCCGCGACACGAATCGGACAGGACGTCCTCCCTGCGGACGACCGTCTCGAATCCGGCGCCGCGGAGCATCACCTCTGCGCCCCGGTCCTCCAGCTCCAGGATCTCCCGCCCGCAGGCGGCCAGGGCCACGCGGCGCCTGTCCAGGACGCCCGGGCAGGCAACCCCGATCAGAACGACGTCGTCCCGCACCACCTGGTTCTCCATGACGAGCTGCAGCACCGCGCGGGCATCGCATCCCTTCACGGCCACGCCGACCTTCCTGCCCGAGTACTGCCTCCGGTCCCGCGTGAAGTAGACGGCGGGATTGGTGCCGCAGGTGCCGTCGAAGACCAGGCTGCCGGCCTCCTCCGGATCGGTGACGAACGCGGGGACGGCGGCCGTCGGCCTGGAGCCCCTCCGCCAGCCGATGACGAGCTCGACCGTTCCCTCCGAGAGCAGCCGGCGGGCGGTGTCCCGGAGCTCGCTCCCGATCGTCATGTCCGCTTCACCAGCCTCTCCGCGGGACCGAGTCTCCGCACGTCGTCGGTCACCTTGGCGACCACCTTCGCGAAGCGCTCCCCCTCGCCGGCGGAGATCCACGAGAACTGGACCCTCTCCGGCTCGATGCCGACGAAGTCGAGGAGGGGCTTCAGGACCGCGAAGCGCCGCCTGGCAACGTAGTTGCCGGAGATGTAGTGGCAGTCCCCGGGATGGCACCCGGAGACCAGGACGCCGTCGAATCCCGACTGGAGGCTCTTCAGGATGAACAGCGGATCCACTCTGCCGGAGCAGGGGACCCGCACCACCCGGATGCTCGGCGGGTACTGCATCCTCGACACGCCGGCGAGGTCCGCGCCGGCGTAGGAGCACCAGTTGCAGAGGATCGCAAGGATCCGGGGGGTCCATGCGCTCATGGAACGGCCGCCTCCTCCCGCGACTCGAGATCGAGGGCCTCGAGCACCGCGTGGATCTGCCGGTTGCTGAAGCCGCGGAGATCCATCGCTCCGCAGCGGCAGATGGCCACGCAGGCTCCGCAGCCCTTGCAGAGGGCCTCGTTGACGACGGCGACCCCCTCCGCCGGATCGACCTCCACGGCCGTGTAGGCGCACACGGCCTGGCAGTATCCGCATCCGGTGCACCGGTCCTTCCTGACCTCGGCGATGGTGCCCTCGGCCAGGATGCTCTCCTGCCGGAGGAAGGTGAGCGCCCTCCCGGCGGCGGCGCCGGCCTGGGCGATCGACTCGTTCATGTCCTTCGGGCCGTGGGCCAGGCCGCAGACGAAGATCCCCTCCGTGGCGAAGTCCACCGGGCGGAGCTTCACGTGGGCCTCGAGGAAGAGGCCGTCGGCGTTGAGGGGGACCTTCAGCATCCTGGCGAGCGCGGGGTTGCCCTCCGGCGGATCGATGGCCGTCGCGAGCACCAGGAGGTCGGCGTCGACGACCACCTCGCGCTCGAGGACCGGATCGGCGAGGGTCACCCGGAGCGGGCTGTCCGGATCGCCGGGGCGGACGGCCTCCACCAGGGGCTTCGCCTCGGGGACGTACCGGAAGACGAGGGCGCCCTGGTCCCGGAGCCTCGTGTAGTGCTCCTCGGCGAAGCCGTAGGTCCTGACGTCCCGGACCATGAGGGCGACGCCGACGTTGGCCTTCCTGCGGCGCAGCTCGAGGGCGTTCTTCACCGCCTTGGAGCAGCAGATGCGGCTGCAGCGCATCCTGCCCGGCTCCCGCGAGCCGACGCACTGGATCATGACCACCTGGCGCAGCCTCCCGGGCGGGAAGGTCCCCTCCCGGAGCATCCGTTCGAACTGCGTCTGGGTGACGACCCGCGTCGAGCTCCCGTACAGGTACTCGCCGGTGCGGTGCTCCACGCCGCCCGTCGCCACGATGACGGCGCCGTGGGAGATCGTCTCCCGGGCGCCGTCGGACTTCTCCACCGTCGTACTGAAGTTCCCCACGAAGCCGCTGATCTCGACTCCGCGGACGCCCGTCAGAAGCCGGATCCGCGGATGGCTCCGGACCCGCTCGATGGCGCGGCCGAGGAACTCCTGCGGGTCCGCGCCGTCGAACGTGAAGAAGACGTCCCGCATGTTGCCGCCGAGGACATCCTCCTTCTCGACGAGGTGGACGTCATGGCCGGCATCGGCCAGGTCGAGCGCCGCGGTCATGCCCGCCAGCCCCCCTCCGAGGACCAGGGCCTCCGGGGAGATGCGGATGGGCAGCCGCTCGAGGGGCGCGAGGCCGCGGGCCTTCGCGACCGCCATCTCCACGAGCTCGCGCGACTTCTCCGTGGCGAGCGCGGGTTCGTCCATGTGGGGCCAGGAGCATTGGTCGCGGATGTTCGCCATCTCGAAGAGGTACGGGTTCAGGCCGGCCTCGCGGATCGTTTCGCGGAAGAGGGGCTCGTGCGTCCGGGGGGTGCAGGCGGCGACCACGACCCGGTTCAGGTCGTGCTCGGCGATCCGCTTGCGGATCGTCTCCAGGCAGTCCGTCGAGCAGGCGTAGACGACGTCCTCGGAATGCTCCACGTTCCGCAGCCCGCGGGTGGCCGCCGCGACCGCCCGGACGTCCACCACTCCGGCGATGTTGACGCCGCAGTGGCAGACGAAGACTCCGATCCGCGGCCTCTCCCCGGTCACGTCGGTCTCGGGGAGGGTCGGCTCCGCCGGGAGGGCTCCCCCGCGGCCCTTCTCCAGGAACCGCATGGCCCTGACCACGGCTCCCGAGGCGGATACGACGGACTCCGGGATGTCCCGGGGTCCGTTCGCCGCACCGCAGACGAAGACCCCCTCGCGGCTGGTCTCGAGGGGATGGAAGGTGTCCGACCTGAGGAAGCCGTAGCCGTTCCGCCTGACGTCGAGCGCCTCCGCGACCACCCCGGTGCCCGCCCGGGGCTGCAGCCCCGTGGAGAGGACGACCATGTCGAACGCCTCGCGCCGCAGGGTGCCGTTCTCCAGGGTGTAGACGAGATCGAGCCCGCCGTCGGGCAGATCGACCGCCTCGGCGACCCTGGCCCTCGTGAAGCGGACCCCGTACTGCGCCTCCGCCTTCTCGTAGTAGCGGTCGAAGTCCTTGCCGAAGGCCCTGATGTCCATGTAGAAGACCGTGACCTCGAGGTTCCTCATGTGCTCCCGGGCGATGATCGCCTGCTTGATCGCGAACATGCAACAGGCGGAGGAGCAGTAGTTGCGCCCGAGCCCCTCGTCCCTCGATCCCACGCACTGGATGAAGGCGATCCTGCGGGGCTCGGCATGGTCCGATGCCCTCACCACGTGGCCGCCGAGCGGACCGGACGCGGAGAGCATGCGCTCGAACTCCAGGGCGGTGACGACGTTCGGGTTTCCCCGGTAGCGGTACCGTCCGAGCCCGATCGGGTCGAACGGCTCGATGCCAGTGGCCAGGATCACGGCGCCCGCGCGGAGCTCGATCTCCACGTCGCGGTCCTGGAAGTCCACGGCGCCGGCCGGACAGACCTTCTCGCAGAGCCCGCAGACGCCGCGTGTCAGCCGGAGGCAGGCGTCCGCGCGGATCGTGTAGCCCGCGGGGATGCTCTGGAGGAAGTAGCGCGAGATCGCCTTCGTCTTCCGGAGCCCCGCGTCGAAGACGTCGTCGAGCTTCACGGGGCACTTCTCCTCGCACAGGCCGCAGGAGACGCACTTCGCCGGATCGACGTACCTGGCGCGCTCGCGAACCCGGCACCGGAAGTCGCCGGGCTCCCCCGAGAGCTCCTCCAGGCTGGAGAGGATGTGCAGCGTGATCAGCGGGTGACGCACGCACTCGCTCATCTTGGGGGAGAGGATGCACATGGAGCAGTCGTTGGTGGGGAAGGTCTTGTCGAGCTGCGGCATCCGTCCGCCGATCGTCGGCGTCCCCTCCACGAGGTGGACCCGGATGCCGGCCTGCGCCAGGTCGAGGGAGGCCTGGATGCCGGCGATGCCGGCCCCCAGGACCAGGACGGAGCGCTCGGGCGCTTCCGTGCCCGTGCTCACAGGAACAGGCTCCTGCGGGTGGGGTTGGGTCCGGCCTCCCGGATCCGCGAGGTGTACTCCGCGGCCACCTGGGCGAACTTCGGCCCCTCGGAGGCGGAGATCCAGGAGAGCCTGAGCCTCGCCGACTCCAGTCCCATGGAGTCGAAGACCTCCCGCACGATCGCGAACCTCCTCCTGGCGTGGTAGTTGCCGGTCTCGTAGTGGCAGTCTCCCGGATGGCAGCCGCCGACCAGCACACCGTCGGCGCCGGACAGGAAGGCCTGGATCAGGAAGACCGGATCCACCCTGCTGGAGCACATCACCTGGATGGGGATGATCGACACGGGGTACTGGAGCCGGCTCGTCCCGGCGAGATCCGCGCCCGTGTACGAGCACCACTTGCACAGGAACGCGGCGATCCGCGGGGAGAAGCCGCCCTCGGAGCGGATCTCACCGGCGTCGCCGGCTCCGTGGTTCCTAGCCGATGTCATCCAGCTCCTCCTCCCGGAACACGGTGACCGGGACCGGTTCCTCCGCATCCCTCCCCGGCACGTAGTCGAAGAGGGCCGCCGTCCGCCCGCCCGTCCGGCCGAAGACCGCCGCGACGGGGATGCCGGCGGGGCATGCGTCGGAGCACATCCCGCAGCCCACGCAGGAGAAGCTCATGTGGGTCATCCTGCCGAGATGGAAGAGGATGGTGCCGGACGGGAGGCGAAGGCCGCCGCGCTCGTCCAGCGCCGCCCTGAAGCGCGGAAGGTCGCCCTCGAGCCCCGCGGACTCGAAGTCGCAGAGCAGGCAGTAGCAGATCGGGCAGACCCTGCTGCATCCGTGGCAGCCCACGCATCTCCCGAAGAGGTCGATCAGCCCATCCAGCCCGCCCTCCACGGGGAGGGCGCGGTACAGCTCCGCCCGGGCGGCGCTCCTGGCGGCGAGCACCCGTTCGATCCCGGCCGGGTCCGGCGCCGTGTCGACCCGCTCGCCGCCGAATCCCTCCAGCGCCTCCTCCGCCCGGGGCGTGCAGAGGTGGATCCGGCAGCCGTCCTCCCCGGAGCTCACCAGGACGTCGGCGTTCGTCGGCACGAAGTGCTCGCAGGCCGCGCAGGTCTCCCGCACCCCCGCGGGGGTCTCCCCCCGCCGGGCCGCCTCGAGGGCGGCGGCCGCCAGGGTGTCGGGACCGTCCGAGAGCACGCGTCCGAGCGGGAAGACGCCGCCGCAGACGAAGCTGACCGTCAGCAGCCGCTCGAAGGAGCCCTGCTCCCTCTTCACCCGTTCGGTGAAGGCCCGGAGCTCGCAGGGCTTGAGCACGGCGGTCAGCCGCCTCCCCGAGAGGGAGAGGTGGGAGAGCGCCTGGCCGGCGTTCGTCGTCATGACCGGCAGAAGGGGCTCCGCCCGGTCCAGCCCTTCCGGAGCGGTGAGGAGCGCCAGGTCGCAGGAGCCGTCCTCCGGAAGGCGCCGGGGCGTCAGCACGGCGTCGGTCCGGCCCTCCCCGAGAAGCCATCCGAGGAGTTCCCTGACGGCAGCCGAGGCGTCGAGGCGCGAGACGATGCTATTCATGGGCGCACGCTCCCGGCTCGGCGTCCCGGACCAGCCCGCCGATGCCGTCGGGTTCGATCCTCCGCCAGGTCCGCAGGGGGTGGGGGATTCCGTCCCCCCGGCCGGCCTCGTACCCGAAGGCCTCCCGGGCGGCGCGCCCGACGAAGCCGAAGGCGTCCGCCACCGGGATGCCTGCCGGGCAGGCATCCGAGCACTGTCCGCAGGAGACGCACGAGAGGCTCATGTGGGTCATCCTGCCGACGTGGAAGAGGAGCCTGTTCGCGGGGAGAGACGCCCCGCCGCGGAGCTCCGCCCCGTCGAAGAAGGCGTCCGGGTCCGGCCTGGGAGTCTCCGAATCGAAGTGGCAGAGCCGGCAGTGGCAGATCGGGCAGACCGCCCGGCAGATCCGGCACCCGATGCAGGCCGAGAAGAAGGAGAGAAGCCCTTCGGCGCCGCGGAGCTTCGAGCCGGCGGCTTCGTCGGCGGCCCTGCGGGAGGTCTCCCGGCGCTCTCTCTCCATCTCCGCGCGGAGCTTCCATCGGGCAGTCCCGGCCGCGGGGGTCAGCCCGAGGGATCCGAGGAGCGTCCGGCCGGCGGGGGAGCCCGCCATGACCGGCAGGGCTCCGTCCTGCTCCCCGAGGAGGCCGAAGTGCACGTCCGCATCGGTCATGGAGAAGTCGACGCAGCCGGGGCAGGAGGATCTGACTCCTCCGCCCGCGTCGGGGCTCCCGGCGGCGATCATGCCGGCGAAACGCCTCCCTGCGCCGTCGGGGTCCGCCACGTGGTCCTTCGAGCACAGCGCTCCCGGACAGTCCCAGGAGGCCAGGAGAAGGCCGTCCGTCCTCACCTGTCCGAGCTTCGCCAGCTCCCTGGCGGCGCGGATCTCGCACGGACGCATCAGCGCCAGGATCCTGACGTCGCTCTCCCCCTTCCGCGTCAGATCGCGGAGGGCACGGGCCCCCTGCACCGGCATCACCGGTGGCAGAGGCCTTCCGCCGGCCGCGACGGCCGGATCGCGTGTCAGGATCCAGGCGAAGGAGTCGCCGGCGGGAAGCGGCACGGGCAGCAGCAGGGCATCCACCGCACCGGACTCCAGCGCCCCGGCGAGCAGTCCGAGAATCGCTCCGTCCGGCCCCTCCCCGACGGGGAGGAGGAAGGCGGCACCGCCGGAGCCCGGATCGCCGGTCATGGGTGCACCTCCGCCACGGGGGGCTCCGGCAGGACGGGTACGCGCCGGCGGAGCGCCTCGTCCACCTCGCGGAGCAGCTGCTCGTTCGTGAAGTGGCGGGTCCGGAGGGCGCCCGAGGGACAGCTGCCGTAGCAATTGCCGCATCCCCGGCAGACCGCCTCGTTGACCACGGAGATCCCCCGGTCCGGATCCGCATGGATCGCTCCGTACACGCAGACCTCCCGGCAGTTCCCGCAGCCCGTGCAGTAGGCTTCGAGGATCTCGCTGACCTTCACCTCGGGAACGAGACGCTCCCCGGGAACCAGGCGCGTCAGGATCTGTCCGGCGCAGCTCCCCGCGAAACGCAGCGCTGTCCGCAGGTCCTTCGGCCCGTGCGCGGTTCCGGCGAGGAAGACCCCGTCGGTCGCGGTCCCGGACGGATCGACCATGCGGTGCATCTCCCGGAAGAAGCCCTGCTCGTCGAGCGGTATCCTGAGCATGGCCGCCAGCCTGCCGGTGTCGTCCGCCGGAACGGTGCCCGGCACGGGGATCACGAGGTCGAAGCGGCGCTTCGATGGGGTGCCGTCCATGGCCTCCACGGCCAGCTCGTTCCCGGACTGCACCGCGCGGAGGGCGCGGATCCGCCCGACCCCCGAGGCATCGGCCCGGTCGAGGATCCCGGTGCCGCCGCGTCCCGGGAGGCAGAGGTCGCGGTGGACGGAGACCACCTCCATGTCGGGTCGCACCGCGCGGAGACGTGCGGCCAGCGCGAGCGCCCTGGCGCAGCAGGACCCGGAGCAGTAGCCCAGCTCCCCGCGGCCGACGCAGTGGACGAGCGCCACCGAGCGCGGGGGGGATCCGTCGCGGAGCAACGGCTCTCCGCCCCCGGCCAGGAGCCTCTCCATCGCCTCGAGGGGCACGACGTCGTCGTCCGGGCCGTACGAGACGTCCGGATCGTCCGTCGGCTCGAAGGTCCGGCTGCCGATCGCGAGCACGATCGCCCCCGCGGCGACCGTCTCCGCAGGGCCGTCGCGGCGGGTCACCTCCACCTCGAAGTTGCCGAGGAAGCCGATGACCTTCGACACCTCCGATTCCCGGAGGATCCGGATGTCCGGGTGGCGGCGGACCGCCTCCGCCGCGGCGGACGAGGATCCCATGCAGCCGCCGGGGGCGGGACCCCGCTCCACGAGGACGACCCGGCGGCCGTTCCCCGCGAGGGCGAGCGAGGTCTCCATGCCGGCCGCGCCGCCGCCGATCACGAGGACGTCGGGATTCACCTCCAGCGGTCTCTCGTGCAGGGGGGACTGCCGGAGCACCCGGGAGATCCCCCCGAGCAGGTAGGAGACCGCCTGTCCCGTCGCCCCGGACGGATCGTCGATCACCCACGCGCAGTGCTCGCGGATGTTCACGATTCGGTAGAGGTAGGGATTGAGGTCGGTCCCCGCGCAGACGCCCATGAACGTCGAGTCGTGGTCCCTGGGAGAGCAGGCGCCGACCACCAGGTGCGTCAGGCCGTTGTCGCGGATCTCGTCGGTCAGGAACTGCTTCCCGGGTCCGGAGCAGAGGAAGCCGTACCTCTTCACCACCAGCTCCGCGCCGCGGTACCTCCCGCCCTCGGCCAGCAGGGCGTCCCGGACGGCATCGAGGTCGATCCTCCCCGCGATGTTCGGACCGCACTCGCAGAGGTAGACGCCGATCCGCACGGTTCCCGCAGGACGGACACCCGCGGAGGCGCTCACGACGCCGGCCTCTTCCCGGAACCCGCTCCCGACCGGTCGACACGGAGCCGGTCGAGAAGGGACGCGATCTGCCCGGCGGCGGCCTGGGCCTGGATCACGGCGCCCTGGATGTCCATCGGACCCTGCGCCGTCCCGGCCACGAAGACGCCGGGCCTGGACGTCTCCATGGACCCGCCGGAGGGGTCCGCCGTCCCCACGAACCCGGAGGCGTCGAGACCGAGGCCGGCGGTCCCCGCGAGCGCTGCCGACGATGGATCCGGAACGATGGCCGTCGCCAGGACGACCATGTCGACCCGTACCTCGGCGACCGCTCCGGATGCATCGGGATAGCGCACCAGGAGAGAGTCTCCCGATCCGGAGACCTCCACGTCCGGCATGGAGGAGGAGTACAGCAGCCCGGACCGGTCGCCGGCGGAGCCGTCGGCGAAGCCCTGGTACGCCTTGCCGGGGACGCAGAGGTCCGAGTGGACGTGGAAGATCCGGACGCCGGGAATCCTGTGATGGAGGAACCGCTCGTACTTGAAGGCGGCCATGCAGCACACGCCCGAGCAGTAGCCGGCCTCGGCGCGGCCGACGCAGTGCACGATCGCCGCGCTCCCCGGAACGGTCCCGGAACCTCGCAGGGTGATCGCCCCCTGGGTCGGCCCGTTCGAGGCGAAGAGCCGCTCGAACTCCATGGACGTGAAGACGCCGGGCAGGGTCCCCCATCCCAGACGGACGAACGGCGCCGGAGACATCGTCTCCGCTCCCGAGGCGACGAGCACCGCCCCGACCCGCCTCTCGAGGATCCGGTCCCCGTCCGCGAGGTCCACCGCCTCGAATGCGCACGACTCGACGCAGAGGCTGCACTCCTCCGTCCCGTTCAGCCTGAGGCACCGCTCCGCGTCGATGACGGGCACGTTCGGGAGGGAACCGGCGCAGGGCACGTAGATCGCCTTCCTCTCGGAGAGGCTCTCCTCCCACTCGTTCGGGAGGGTCACCGGACAGGCCTCCCAGCACATGCCGCAGCCGATGCAGGCCTCCAGGCTCACGTAGCGGGCCTTCGCCCGGATCCTCGCGGTGAAGTCGCCGGGGGCCCCATCCAGGCCCTCGAGCACGGAATGCGTGAGCGTCTCGATGTGCGGGTTCTGCAGGACGGCCTGCTGGATCGGAGCGACCATGCAGGTGGAGCACTCCATGTTCGGGAAGCTCTCCTCGTTCTTGATGGTCTTCCCGCCGATGATGGGCAGCCTCTCGACCAGGACGACCCTGCGGGCAGGACCGGCGAGCATCAGGGCCGCCTTCATGCCGGCGATCCCCGCGCCGATCACGAGCACGTCCCGGACGGCGGGCCGCCCGTCCATCCTCAGAACCTCGCGGAGGTCCGGAGGGGGCTGGGCCCCAGCTCCCGGATCCGGTCCGTGAACTCGCCGACCACCTCGGCGTACCGGTTGCCCTCGGCCGCGGAGACCCACCGGAGCTCGAGCCTGCCGGGCTCGAGGTCGAGGGTCTGCAGGATCTTCCGCAGCAGCGCGAAGCGCCTCCTGGCGAAATAGTTGCCTTCGCCGTAATGGCAGTCGCCCGGATGGCACCCCGCGACGAGGATGCCGTCCGCCCCCCGGAAGAAGGTGGAGAGCACGAGGTTGGGATCGATCCGGCTGGAGCACATCACGCGGACCACCGAGAAACCCGCCGGGATCGGGAGCTTGGACGACCCGGCGAGATCCGCGGCCGCGTAGGTGCACCAGTTGCAGAGGAAGCCGACGACCCTCGGCTCGAAGTCAGGCATCGGGGCTGCCGGTCGACGGTCGCCGTCAGAACTGGATCTGGACCGTGTGCCTGCCGGTCGCGTCCGTCGAGCAGACCAGCAGGATCTTCCCCGTCCGTGCGCACCAGGCCTTGATGTCCGGCGGGAAGGAGGGGCAGTCGGCGAGGACCTCCAGCATGTCCCCGGGCTGCAGCTCCTTGGCCTTCACGGCGATCTTCAGGATGGGCTGGGGGCACTTCAGGCCGGTCGCGTCCAGGGTGTGCGTCGCCATGGTTCGTCCCTTCGTGGGGTAGTTTCCGTTCGCATGTTACGAACTGAACACACAACCTTATCCCAGTTCCTCCACCCCGTCAAGCCGGACATCCGGTGACAGGACAGGAAATCCGGAGACCGGATACGGATCGGCCGAAAAACGCGTCTTTCGGGGACACCTTGCCGGAACCCTCGAGGACATGACACGGGTCCCGTCTCGCGACATCGTACCCCATCTGCTCTGCGTGCAGGAGGGGAACGCCACCGGAGGGGGAAAGCCATGAGGATCGTCGTGTGCCTGGTGTGCTTCGCGTCGGCAGTCTTCGCGGGATGGAGCTCGAATCCCGCCATCAACCTCCAGGTCTCCCAGGGTGCCGGCGGCGGCCTCTCGCCGAGGATCGCGCTGGGCAACGAGGGGGACTGCTTCGTCGGCTGGTTCGAGGAGAGCAGCGGCGCCCTCGATCTGAGGCTCCAGAGGTTCGACCTGACGGGGAATCCTTTGTGGGGCTCCGACGGGGTGCTCGTGATGGCGGAGGCCACCGGCGGCGAGGCCTACATCTGGGATCTCGAGACCGATCCCGACGGCACCGTCTTCGTGACGACCCCGGTCGGACTGGGAACGGGACTCAGCCTCCGCGCGTGGAGGCTCTCCAAGAGCGGCTCGATGCTCTGGGGCGACTCCGGCGTCCTGCTCGCGGATTCCTCCTCCGGCTGGAACGCCGTCTTCCCGTGCATCTCGACGATCGCTACCGGAGGCGCCTACATCTCCTGGACGAACGACGGCGGCGACTCCTCGTTCACCTCCGTCCAGCGGCTCTCCGGCGGCGGCGCGACCCTCTGGTCCTCCCCGGCGGTGTTCGAGCCCGACTCGGCGGGGCACCTCTGCTGCGAGGCCACGCTCTGCCCCGTCGGGACGGACGGCGACGTGGCCGTGATCACCACCGTCTGCACGCCGGACTACTGGAACAAGAGGATGTACGCGACGGCGCTCGATCCCGACGGGGCTCCGGTCTGGAGCTCGCCGGCGGTCATCACCGACACCCGGCAGGTCGTCCAGCAGAGCATCATGCCTCCGCCGCACCCGGACGGCGAGGGCGGTTTCTACATCGCCTGGTTCGAGAACACGGCCGGCGGCGAGACGACCGTCCTGGTGCAGCACGTCGAGGGAGACGGAACGCTGCGCATGCCCGCGGGGGGAGCGCCGGTCTCCTCCCTCTCCTCGATGAACCACATCGAGCCCGGTCTCGCGGCTGCGGAGGGCGGAGCGTACGTCTTCTGGACCATGCTCTCCGCCGGGCAGACCCAGGTCGCCATCTGCGGCCAGCTCCTCGATCCGGAGGGCAACCCCCTCTGGTCGCCGTCGGGCAAGGTCTTCATCCCGCTGCAGTCCCTCGGGCTCGGGGTGGCCGGCGTCTCCACGGACGGCGTGAACGGCTTCGCGCTCCTCGACGAGGATGTGACCTCCGGCGGAGCCTCGGATTACCGGGCCATCCTGGTCGCTCCCGACGGGAGCCAGGTGTGGACGGGCAGCCGCAGGGACTTCGCCACCGGAGGACGCTTCAGGGAGGTCCCCTCGGTCAGCGATCTCTGCTGGGGACAGCAGTGGATCGGCGTCTGGGACGACACCCGCTCCGGCGCGCACCGGATCTATGCGCAGAACATCCTCACGGACGGCACGCTGGGGACGGGAGGGCTGGGCATCGGCGAGGCGGAGCCGGAACCCGCGACGATCGCGATCTCGCCGAATCCGTTCGGGGAGTCGGCCACCCTGACCGTGACGCTGGATGCGGCGGGCCCCGTCGCGCTCCGTCTCTTCGACGTCTCCGGGCGATGCGTCCTCTCCACGGACTTCGGACCGCTGCAGGCGGGGCGCCATGAGCTTTCCTTCTCCGCGGCCGACGTCCCCTCGGGGATCTACCTGGCATCGATCGCGACCGGGAGCGGACGGCTCGGCGAGAGGTGCGTCCGGATCCGCTGAGCGGTCGCGGCAGGTCACCCGCAACGCGTCCCCGGAGCGAAAGGACGAACATGGCAGACTGTCCCCGGTTCCTGGCGGTGCTCGGACTGGCGGGGTGCGCCACGGCGTGCACGACGATCGTCGTCACCCCCGCGGCCTCCGTCGACGGCTCGACGTACGTGACGCACTCCGACGACAACGAGCTGATGGACGAGCGCCTGATCTTCGTCCCGGCCATGGATCACGATCCCGGCGAGACGAGGAACGTCTACTGCTCGGCCTGCGCCCTGGGGGAGTACCCGGAGTACGCCAGCTTCAGCTACCCGCGGGTGGTCTGCGCCGAGAGGGGGCCGGGATACGACACCCAGGGCTCCCCCGTCTCCATCCCCCTCGGAGCGATCCCGCAGGTGCCCCGCACCTTCGCGTACTTCGACGGCAGCTATGGCATCATGAACGAGAAGCAGCTGATGATCGGCGAGTGCACCTGCGGGGCCAGGATCCAGCTGGGGCCCGACCCCGACCGGCGGCTCTTCTACTCTTCCGAGCTCTCGCGGGTCGCCCTGGAGCGCTGTTCCACGGCCGTCGATGCGGTCCGGCTGATCGGCGGCCTGATCGAGGACTACGGGTACTACGGCACCGGCGAGACCCTCCTCCTGGGCGATCCCCGCGAAGCCTGGGTCATGGAGATGTGCTGCGGGACGATGGACAGCACCGGCGGTCTCTGGGTCGCGAGGCGCGTCCCCGACGGACAGGTCTTCGTCGCCGCCAACGAGTTCCGGATCCGCGACATCGTCCCGGGCGATCCCGACATCCTGTACGGCTCCAACCTCTTCGAGACCTGCGAGGCTCGTGGCTGGTGGAACCCGGAGGACGGGACCCTGGACTGGCTCCGGGCCGTGAGCCTCGGCGAGTACAACCACCCCTACTACAGCCTCAGGAGGGTCTGGCGCGTCCTCTCCATGGTCGCCCCCTCGCTCGGCCTCTCCCCCTGGGTGGAGGACGGCTACACCCGCGACTATCCGTTCTCGGTCGAGCCGGACACCCCCCTCGACACCCGTGCGGTCATGGCCCTGCACCGCGACCATTACGAGGGCACGGAGTTCGACATGACCCTGGGACCCGCCGCGGGTCCGTTCGGTTATCCCTACCGCTACTTCGGCCCGTACGACGCCTCCGGGGACGTCGCCGACCCGGACGTCCCTCTCGAAGGTGCCTGGGAGCGCTCCCTGTCGGTCGACTACTGCGGGTTCACCTACGTGAACCAGGGCAGGTCGTGGCTCCCCGATCCGGTGGGCGGCATCTGCTGGTTCGGCCCCGACAAGCCGGCCGAGACCTGCTTCGTGCCCTTCCACTGCGGGGTTTCGGGTCTGCCTTCGAGCTACCAGGCCTGCAACACCGCCGTGTTCGACAGGGAGAGCGCCTGGTGGGCCTTCAACTACGTGGCGGACCTCTCCGCCTTCAAGTACTCCTTCATGAGGCGCGACATCGAGACCCTGCAGGAGACGATCGAGCTTCGCGAGATGGCGGACGTGGCGCATCTGGACAGCCTGGCCTGCTCGTCGGACCCGGGGGAGATCCCCGGGGTGCTCGCCGCCTGGTGCGCCTCCAACGCGGACAGCGTCGTCTCGCTCTGGTGGGGTCTCTCCGAGTCACTGATCACGAAGTACGACGACGGCTACGTCAACAGCCCGGAGCACATGGCCCACGAGGTCGGCTACCCGCACAGGTGGCTCGTCACCACGGAGTGGGTGGAGGGACCCGTCCGCTACGGACGGACGGAGGAGTGATCGATGAACCCTGCACGCTTCGCGCTCCCCGCCCTTGCGCTCCTCCTCCCGCTCCTGCCGATCCCTGCTTCGGCGGTCGCATCGATGAAGAAGGGGGGCGGCGTCACCGAGGCGGGTCCGGGATGGACGTTCGAGTTCGAGATCCCTCCGCTGCCGGAGGACCTCGGCTGGCTGGGGGACAGGGTGATGGAG
>Ga0163210_1000414_pt1 | contig 17935 bp, 13 predicted proteins | sample Kivu_220m_FD_113536 | JGI IMG/M metagenome (GOLD analysis project Ga0163210, IMG submission 113536) | Freshwater microbial communities from Lake Kivu, Western Province, Rwanda to study Microbial Dark Matter (Phase II) - Kivu_220m | ecosystem: Environmental > Aquatic > Freshwater > Lake ...
CACAAAGATCGCCCACAAACCTATTTAACCCAATGCTTCTTTTTCATCTCCTTTTCAATCCCAGCCTCAAATTCTTCCTTTGCGGATTTTGCCTTTTGACGGAGTACGAACAGGTCTTGATAAGACATAGAAGACAAATCTTCAGCTCTCTTCAAAAGAATTTCTTCCTTATTTTTTGCGGGATCTTCCAAGACATCATCCAGCAAAATGTCTAATATGGCACCTATTATCGGTCCCGGTTCCAAACCTAATTTTGAAATCAAAACATCTCCGTTGATTTTCAGCATCTTGGGAGAAATCGGATCCTTTTTGACCTTATCAATCATAAATAAAAGATGGCGAAGTTTATAGGGAACAGCTTTTGGAACTCCAGAGCCAATTCTATCCGCCTCGCGAACCTTTATAAGATCATCCACATATTCAGGCCCAACACGCCTTAGAAAACGGCGAACACCCGCCTCCGTAACATCTCCAACATTGTAATAAAAAAGATGGTAGCGAACCAGATGAGTGACCTTTTCCACAATCTCTTTTGGAAATTTCAGTTTGCCGAGAACCCGCTGGGCCATTTCCGCCCCCACAATCTCATGGCCGTAGAAAGTGGAATCTGGACCCTCTCCCCTTTTAGTATCGGGTTTTCCCAAATCATGAAGAAGGGCTGCCAGGCGAATTTCCAAAGAATAATTTTGTTTGGTCGCATAATCTAAGCTGCGCAGGCTGTGCTCCCAAACATTGTATATATGGTGCTTATTCTGACCGCAATTAATCCCCTTCTCAAGCTCCGGCATGATAAATCTCATAAGCCCAAAGTCCTCAAGTAATTGCACCCCAAACATTGCTCTTTCGGACAGCAGTATCCTTGCAAACTCATCCCTAACCCTTTCTCTTGCTATACACACCAAAAGACCAGCGTTATCTTTAATGGACATTTCAGTATTCTCTTCTATGGAAAAATTTAGCTCACAGGCAAACCGCACCGCACGCATAAGGCGAAGCGCATCCTCGTTAAAACGCTCTGTTGGATCGCCAACCGCTCTAATCACTTTACTTTCAAGATCTTTTCGCCCCTTGTAAGGATCCACCAGGCACTTTTCCAAACCGGCCTGCCTGCGCAGGCAGGGATAATCCCGAATCGGGATTATCCCGTTTCGGGACTGTCCCGATTTTATCCTTACGGCAAGTGCATTCACAGTAAAATCCCTCCTGGCCAAATCCTCTTCAATACTCTTTGCAAACTTTATCTCATCAGGGTGCCTCTTATCAGAATATCTTCCTTCGAGGCGAAAGGTGGTAACTTCTACAATCTTTAACACCTCATCGGACGAATTAGTTTTCACAGCGACGGTCCCAAAGGAGTTCTCATATATTGAATTAGGAAATATACGCAAAATATCTTCAGGGACAGCATCGGTTGCAATATCCCAATCTTTAGGTTTCTTATTAAGTAAGAGGTCGCGCACACAGCCTCCAACAAGGTAGGCTTTGTATCCAGAATCGGACAGCTTTTCAGCTATAGTTAATATTTCTGACGGAATTTCCATAATTCCATTTTACAGGCCTGCGTCCCAAAACTCAAAGCCGACCACCCCTAACCCTTGACTTTTCACTCTTTTCTGATTTAATAACAATACGGAAATAGTCCCTGTGAAACATAGCTCTTTGATAACTTAATATCTTTCCAAATTCTAAAAGATGGAAAGAGCGTAATTTTGAGAGTTTGATCCTGGCTCAGGACAAACGCTAGCGGCGTGCTTTAAGTATGCAAATCGAGCGATCCGCCGATGAGGCGGATAGCGGTGGACGGCTGAGTAACGCGTAGGTAACGTACCCTTAAGTGAGGTATAGCCTGCTGAAAAGTGGGGTAATTCCTCATAGTCTGTGTGGGTTCCCATACAGTAAAGGAAACAGCAATGTTTCCGCTAAAGGAGCGGCCTGCGTCCCATCAGCTAGTTGGCGGGATAATAGCCCACCAAGGCAATGACGGGTAGGGGGCGCGAGAGCGTGATCCCCCAGAGGGGCACTGAAATACGGGCCTCACTCCTACGGGAGGCAGCAATTTGGAATAGTCGGCAATGGACGAAAGTCTGACCGCGCGACGCCGCGTGGAGGATGAAGCTCTTCGGAGTGTAAACTCACAATCCTATCGCAAGATAGGGATAAGGAGCGGCCAACTTCGTGCCAGCAGCAGCGGTAATACGGAGGCTCCAAGCGTTGTCCGGATTTATTGGGCGTAAAGTGTCTTAAGGCGGTTTGCCACGTTTCTGGTAAAATCTTCTAACTCAATTAGAAGCTTGCTAGAAATACGAGCGGACTAGAGGCAGGTAGGGGCAAGCGGAACGCACGGTGTAGTAGTGAAATGCGTTGATATCGTGCGGAACACCAAGGGGGAAACCAGCTTGCTGGGCCTAATCTGACGCTGACAGACGAAAGCGTGGGCAGAAAAACGGATTAGATACCCGTGTATTCCACGCCGTAAACTATCCCCGCTAGATAGAAGTCCGCCTTTGGCGGATTCCTGTCGCAGCTAACGCATTAAGCGGGGCGCCTGGGAAGTACGGCCGCAAGGCTAAAACTCAAAGGAATTGGCGGGGAGATGCACAAGCGGTGGAGCATGTGGTTCAATTCGATGATAACCGAAGAACCTTACCCAGGCTTGACATCCGGCCACTTTTGACATCTCATGGAAACATGAGCTCTGGAATCTTCGTGAAAGTGGGTGGACAGGTGTTGCATGGCTGTCGTCAGCTCGTGCCGTGAGGTGTACGGTTAAGTCCGTCAACGAGCGCAACCCCCACTCTGATTTGTACCACTATCAGAGAACTGCCCCCGTAAGGGGGAGGAAGGTGGGGATGACGTCAAGTCGGCACGGCCCTTATGCCTGGGGCCACACACATGCTACAATGGCCGGTACAGCAGGTTGCAACTCCGTAAGGAGAAGCTAATCCCAAAACCCGGTCTCAGTTCGGATTGAAGGCTGCAATTCGCCTTCATGAAGCTGGAATCGCTAGTAATCGCAGGTCAGCTATACTGCGGTGAATACGTTCTCATCTCTTGCACACACCGCCCGTCAGTTGGGGGAAGCTGAAAACACCTGAAGGCTGATCTTTTGGTCGGACCAAGGTGGAGTTAGTAACCAACAACAAGTCGTAACAAGGTAGCCGTAGGGGAATCTGCGGCTGGATCACCTCCTTTCTAGGGAGAAAACTATGCTCGAGTTTAGCTCGGCAAACTCAGGGGCTTTTTAGCAGATTGTCTTTGAGCACTTATCCAACTCACGGATAAGTAAATTCTAAGCAGCTTGGCAGTCCATAAATCTACTTTACAGATTTTGGACCATGTATCGAATAGTACATGGGTTGATGCTTAAATACTGCACCGACGCTCTCTTCATCTTTTAGGATTTGGGATCAGGGAAACGCCTAGGAATAGGAAATAATACCTCCCCCAACTACCACGTCCCCATCATAAAACACTGCACTTTGCCCCGGAGCTACAGCAAAGGCCTTCTTAGAAAGCCTTACAAAGCAGGTCTTTCCGGAGTCGGTGGACGAGATTCTATCTACAGGGTAAAGTTCGCCCAGATGCCGTATCCGCACCCTTAAATCGGGATAATCCCTATTCGGGATTATCCCGATTCGGGACAGTCCCTGCCTGCGCACTTGTCTGCGAAGGTAGAGGCAGGCCGATTTGACTATGAAGGAGCTACACATAACCTTCTCCCCAGGACCCACTGTGACTGTGTTTCGGTCAACATCCTTATCCACAACATACAAAGGGCGCGGGCCTTTGGATGAATAGGACACATGAGACGTATAGGAAATTCCGTGCCTTTGGCCAATAGTATAAAACCACGCACCTTTATGTTTACCAATCACATTGCCTTTAACATCCAAAACATTACCAGTTTTCTCCTTAATCCTCCTTCGCAAAAATTTCTCCAGGTGCACTTTTCCTATAAAGCATATCCCCTGGCTGTCGGGTTTATCCCAAACTGGCAAATTATGCTCCCTAGCTATCTCCCTAACCCGCCTTTTAGTCAAAGACCCAACCGGAAACATTACCTTCGACAGCTCTCCTTGCGATAAATTGTACAGAAAATATGACTGGTCCTTGGCTGAATCAACACCTTTAAGAAGTTTGTATGTGTCCTTCCCATCTAAAGATGTCTCCTTTTCAATCCGCGCATAATGACCTGTTGCCACAAAATCAACGTCCAAATCATTTAAAGCCTTCCTCAAAAAAAGTCCAAACTTTATTTTGGAGTTGCACATCACATCGGGATTAGGAGTTCTTCCCGCCGCATACTCTGAGTAAAAATAGTCTAGGACCTCCTTTTCGTACTCCTTCACAAAGTTCCAAACCACGAGGGGAATATCCAAACGGGCGGCAACTTTAACCGCATCCACACGGTCCTTGCTGGATGAGCATCCGGGGGCATTCTCATCCCAACAAACCATATGAACGCAGATAACAGCGTAACCCTGCCCTTTTAAAAGAAGGGCGGCAACGGCAGAATCAACCCCACCCGAGAGCGCAACAGCAACCCTTTTCACCTTTCCAACGTTTCCCCTCATAATAATGAAATTCTAGCACAAGGAGTAATCGCAGCTAAATCCTAATCTCTAACTTAGAACTTAGCTTTCTACAACGGTCTTAAGCCCGCGCAAATAACGAAAGACGCCTTGTGCCGCAATAGCTCCTTCGGCGGCCGAGGTAACTTGCTGATGAAGTTGGTTAGAGGCATCGCTCAAATCTCCGGCGCAAAAAACGCCGGATACACTACTTTCCATTGCGGCATTGACCTTAACATATCCATAAGGGGTCAAATCACACCCAAGGGATTTAGCAAGCGTATTGTTTGGAATATACCCTATTTCAACGAATACCCCACCCACTGCAAGCTTCCTACCTCCATCAAATAGCCGGTCCAATAAGACGTATTGGACTGATTTATCTCCGCCAATCTTGGTAATATTGGTGCCTGGCACCTCAACTATTTTCTTATTCCCTCTCATATTTTCTATGTATAGCGAAGCAGCCTTGAGCTCGCTTCTATAAATTAGATAAACCTTGCTCGCGTGAGCCGCAACATCCTGAGCCCCTTCAACAGCACTATTACCTCCCCCAATAACAGCCACAACCTTGCCCTTAAAAAGCGGACCATCACAAGTTGCGCAATAACTCACGCCTTTCCCTTCAAACTCTTTTTCTCCAGGAACATTTAACTTTCTGTGCTCAGTACCAACAGCCAAGATCAAAGCCCTAGCCTCGTAGACCTCTCCAGCTAACGTTTCAACAATATGGGTCCTATTAGACCTATAGGACCTATCAACAATATCGGCAACAAACTCGGCACCCAAACTTTTCGCTTGCTCTAAGAACTTGTTTGCAAGCAAAGCCCCAGAAATGCTCAAGTAACCAGGGTAGTTCTCTACCTCCAAAGCCTCTGTTATAAGACCTCCCGGCATATGCCCACCAATAAGAAGAGTCTTTAAGGAGTACCTAGTAGCATAAATAGCGGCTGAGCATCCTGCTGCTCCCGCGCCAATTATTATTAAATCGTAAATTCCTACCTTCTTCTCCATAAGAATATTTTATCACGCCCAAATCAACAGCCGAACTTAAAGGCCGAGGGGCACAATTTGCTTATAGGACATTTGCTACACCTGGGACCTTTTGCTGTACAGACATACCTCCCATGAAGAACAATCTGCTCCCCATAATCTTTCCAATATCCCTTGGGGACGATATTCATCAAATCCTTTTCTATCTTTACAGCGTCGGAATTTTTTGTGAACCCAAGCCTTTGCGATACTCTAGTTACATGAGTATCCACCACAACCCCCTCAACAACATTAAAGACTTCTTGGGATATCACGTTTGCGCTCTTCCTCGCTACACCTGGTATCCTAACTAGATCTTCCAAATGCCTCGGTACTTCCCCACCAAAGTTATCCGCCAAATACCTACCGGCTTTCTTGAGGCGTTCCGCTTTAGTTTTGTAGAAATTAATAGAATTTATGTAAGAGGATATCTCATCAACAGAAGCATCAGCATAATCTTTAGCCGTTTTAAATTTCTCGAAAAGCCCTGGGGCGGTTTTATTTACACTCTTATCAGTAGCTTGCGCAGAAAGAATAACCGCAACCATAAACTCTAAAGGGTTAGAGTACACAAGCTCGGATTTTGCGTTTGGACAGCTTTTATTTAAGATCCTAACAATTTCCGTTGCTCTATCCTTATCATCCATATTCTCGAACCGGGTCGGTTCCCGATTCGGCCTGCCTGCGCACTTGTCTGCGAAGGTAGAGGCAGGGACCGACCCGAATCAGGATCCGCCCTAAGAGCTAGAACCTGAAATGGGCAAAGGCTTTGTTGGCCTCCGCCATTTTGTGAGTGTCGTCCCTCTTTTTAATGGCGTCCCCCTGTACATTTGCGGCGGCCGATATCTCATCACGAAGTTTCTCACTCATCGGCTTACCTCTTTTCCTTCTCCCAGCTTCAATGATCCAGCGTATTGCTAAAGCCTCGCTCCTGTCGTGCTTTAGAGGAACCGGTATTTGATAAGTCGCCCCCCCAACCCGCCTGCTTCGCACCTCAACTTTCGGCATAACATTCTTCACAGCACTTTCGAATATCCGCACGGCCTCCTTCTTGTCGCCGGAAAGCTCGCCGAGGGTATCATACACAATCGACTTTGAAATCGACTTACTCCCATTAAGCATAAGTCTATTTATGAAACGAGTCAGAACCCTGGATTTGTATATAGGGTCTGATGCAATTATTCTCTTTTTTATCTTTCTATCCCGCGGCATAACATTTGACCTTTACCTTTTAACCTTCTTCGTCCCATAATTGCTTCGCTCATTCTTCCTACCCTCCACCCCAGCCAAATCATACTTCCCCCTAACTATTGTATATTTTACCCCAGGCAAATCCTGGACCTTACCTCCTTTGACCAGAACTACCGAATGCTCCTGCAAATTATGCCCTTCACCAGGGATGTACGCAGTAACTTCCTTTCTGTTAGAAAGCCGAACCCTCGCTATCTTCCGCAAAGCAGAATTGGGCTTTTTGGGGGTCGTTGTCCTCACATTCAAGCAAACCCCCTTCTTAAAAGGCGCATCATCCCTAATAACGCGATTATTGACACCAGAAAAAAACTCGGACAAAGCTTTAGTCTTAATTCTTTTTATCTTCTTTTTTCTTCCTTTTCTGACTAACTGATTTATTGTCGGCATAACCCTTCACTCCAATTTCGCCCTTTCCCCCGTTGGTATAAGCCTTCCTATTATAACATTTTCCTTAAGTCCCAAAAGTTTATCCACCTTACCAGTAGAGGCTGCCTCCGTCAATATCCTAGTCGTTTCCTGAAAGCTGGCAGCGGACAGGAAACTATCCGTCTCAAGGGAAGCTTTCGTTATCCCTAAAAGTATTACCCGACCTTCCGCAGGTGCACCGCCCTCGGCTAACACCCGCTCGTTTTCCTCTTCAAAATTTGAGGACGTAACTATCTCGCCAGTCAAAAATTTAGTGTCCCCAACACTCTCTATAACAAGCTTGCTGAACATTTGCTTTACTATTATCTCTATGTGTTTGTCGTTTATAGAAACTCCTTGAGAGGCGTACACCTTTTGCACCTCGTTAATGATATATCTTTGAGTCTCGTTGATCCCAGCTACTCCCGTAAGTTCGCTTAAATCTAAATATCCCAGAGTCAGAGGATCTCCAATCGAAACCATATCCCCCTCCTTAACAACTATTTCCGCAGTAGGATCAATCTCATAAACAGCATCAGGAATCTGCGCCTTCTTTGACCCCGGCACTACCGTAACATACCTTTTGTCTCCATTTTGACTAATCCTAACTCTACCAGAAATTTCTGTCATAACGGCCAAACTTTTCGGGGAGCGCGCTTCAAATATTTCCTCAACCCTAGGCAAACCATGTGTGATATCTTTAACGGCTATACCACCAGTATGAAAAGTCCGGAGTGTTAGCTGGGTTCCGGGCTCTCCAATAGCCTGAGCAGCAGAAACTCCAACAGGGACACCTACTTTCACGACGTCCCTGGTCATCAGATCAACACCGTAGCATTTGGAACAGACCCCATACCTTGTCTTGCACTTAAGAACAGAACGGATCTCAACCTCCGGCACTTCCTTTCTCTCAATATCCCCTGCTATTTCAGAAGTTATGAGTGTTCCCCTTTTGTACAGAATTTTCCTGCCAACTTTAACATCAGAAGCCAAAAACCTTCCAGCTACTCTTTCCGCAAATGAAGCCAAAACCGTTTTATCGGCAAGCTTTATCACCCTGCCGGACTCGGCACCACAATCGTCCTCCCTAACCAAAACATCCTGCCCAACATCCACCATTCTCCTCGTTAAATATCCGGCATCCGCCGTCTTTAACCCTTTATCCGTCAAACCCTTCCTTGAACCACGAGACGCGGCAAAATACTCAAACCCAGTCAGCCCCTCTTTGTAATTGCCAATAATAGGCATCTCAACTATCCTCCCCAAAGGATCCGTAACCAGCCCCTTCATAGCGCTTATCTGCTTAAGCTGATCTCTGGATGCCCTATTTGCTCCAGAGTTAAGAATAATCTTTATCGGATTATCCTCCTTTAGAGCATCCCAAGTTAACTGATCCAGCATATCCGTGGTCTCAAGCCACAGATTTATGTGCAAATTTGAACTTTCGGACTTGGTTATAAGACCACGCCTATAGTCAGAGTCTATTTCTCCAGATCTTTTATACGCCTGCGCAAGCAATTCATCTTTATTTCCAATTTCAACACAATCGGTCACTGACAAAGAAATACCAGAGTAAGTGGCATATTTAAACCCTAAAGACTTAATATCATCTATGAGTTTTACTGTCACATCATGAGGATCTTTGCCCAAAGACCTTTCTATAAGAGCAGACATACTTACAGCATTACCTTTTGCAGACTTAGCTACCGGGGTATTTACATACTCAAAAGACTTGGGCAACACACTATTAAATATTAACCTGCCGGGAGTAGTTTCAATAAGTTTCCCCTTCACATAAACGTCCATAAGCTGCCTCAAGCGGATTTTGCCGGAATCTAAAGCAAACAAAACCTCGTTTATATCGGAATAAGCTGTTTTAGATTTCTCAAAGCTAGGATCTACACTTGTTAAATAATAAACGCCAAGAAGCATATCCTTTGTGGGCAAAGCCATTAAACTTCCGTCTGCCGGACGGAAAAGGTTTTTAGAGGACAGCATTACATCAGTTGACTCCGAAACGGCATTTTTTGAAAGCGGGACGTGCACAGCCATCTGATCCCCATCAAAATCCGCGTTAAATCCAGTGCACACACAAGGATGAAGTTGAACGGAGTTGCCATCTATAAGCTTTGGATAAAAGGCCTGAATCCCAAGCCTCCACAAGGTCGGGGCCCTGTTCAAAAGAACCGAGCGCTTTGAAACAACTTCCTCCAAAATATCCCAAACGTCCCCAGACCTTTCATCGAGGAAGTACCTGGCACTTTTCACATTAGGAGCAAGCCCGCGAGACAAGATCTCTCTAAGCACAAAGGGTTTAAAAAGCTCTAGTGCCATTTCCTTTGGAAGTCCACATTCATAAATATTAAGCTCCGGCCCAACAACAATAACCGCTCTCCCAGAGTAATCAACCCTCTTGCCCAAAAGATTCTGCCTAAACCTCCCTTGCTTGCCTTTTAATAAATCCGACAGTGACCGCAATTCCTTCTTGCCCTTAGCCTGCGGCCTTTGCACCCTCTGCCTAGAGGAATCAATCAAAGCATCAACCGCTTCTTGCAGCATCCTTTTCTCATTCCTAACAATTATTTCCGGAGCCCCAAGATCAAGAAGCCTTTTAAGCCGATTATTCCTGTTTATAACTCTCCTATAAAGATCATTTAAATCGCTTGTGGCAAACCGCCCCCCTTCCAACTGGACCATGGGACGTAAATCGGGCGGGATTACGGGAACCACACTTAATATCATCCAGCTTGGATCAATTTTTCCTCTCCTAAAACCCTCCACCACCCTAAGCCTCTTAACCAATTTCAAAAATTTTTGACCTTCGGCCCGCTCAAGTTTCTTCCTTAAACTTTTAGATAGCGCATTTAAATCCAAATCCCTAAGTATGGATAAAACCGCCTCGGCCCCAATCCCGACACTGGAAAATTTATCAATGTACTCGCTCAAATCCAGATATTCCACATCAGCCATCACCGTAAACTTCTTTACGCTTTCTATTTTCTTAATCATTATGTCGTACTTCTTTTCCGCCTCTTCTCTTTTAGCCGTTAGTGATTCCTTCTCCTCCACCTTCATTTTTGCATACTTAAGCCTAACCTCCTCCCGAGCAATCTCTTCCCCACTTTTAAGCTCCTTCATCTTCTCAGCGCCTTCTTTCTCAAGTTCTATGGCTTTTTTGTCGGCCTCTTCTCCCAACTCTTTCAAAGCCGCGGCCTTTTCCTTCTCCAGATCGGATAGCACCTTAACTTTCTTATCCGGATCAAAATCGGTAACTATGAAAGACGAAAAGTATATAACCGCCTCCAAATTTCTTGGGGATATCTGAAGAAGTATACTCATCTTGGACGGGATCCCTCTAAAAAACCAAACGTGAGAAACCGGCGCAACAAGCCTTATATGACCCATCCTCTCTCTTCGAACTCGAGAGTGTGTTACTTCAACGCCGCATTTATCACAGATCACGCCTTTATACCTTATCCTTTTGTATTTGCCGCAATAACACTCATAGTCCTTCACGGGGCCAAAAATTCTCTCGTCAAAAAGCCCGTCTCTCTCGGGCCTAAAAGTCCTGTAATTGATAGTCTCGGGCTTGGTAACTTCACCGTGAGACCAAGAGAGTATGTCTCCCTCCGAAGCTAGCAATATTTTTAAACTACCAAAATCCTTTAGTCTGCTTAAATCCTGCATAATTATTTACCTCCCAACCCTTCTTCCGCCTCAAGAGTCTTATCAAGATCGTCCTTTTCCGCTTCCTCCACTCCCAAAGGTACAATATTAAGAGCTAAACCATTTAGCTCTCTAACCAAGAGCTTAAACGACTCGGGAACAGCACTCTCCGGTATCTCTGTCCCCTGTAATATCGCCCTATAGGCCAGCGTCCTACCCACAACATCATCCGATTTTATAGTCAACATTTCCTTCAACGTATGGGCCGCGCTGTAAGCCTCAAGGGCCCAAACTTCCATTTCACCAAACCTTTGACCGCCAAATTGAGCTTTACCCCCCAAAGGCTGCTGAGTTATCAAAGAATAGGGACCGATTGAACGCGCATGCATCTTATCCTCAGCCAAATGATGAAGCTTTAGAATATAGACATTGCCAACCACCACATCTTCATCAAAATATTTCCCCGTCCTCCCATCTATAAGCCTGCTCTTCCCAGTTGGCGGAAGGTTAGCCTTCTGCAAAACGTTGCGCAAATCCTCCTCGGTAAACTTAGTGAAAACAGGTATGTCGTATTTCTCATCAAGCTTTTCCGCCACAGCCCCAAGATGAGCTTCCAAAAGCTGACCTACATTCATCCTAGCTATAACGGACGCAGGAGATAGCACAATATCAACGGGAGTCCCATCCTCGAGATGGGGCATATCTGGAATAGGGACAATTTTGGCAATAACCCCTTTATTCCCATGCCTTCCGGACAACTTATCACCAACCATTATTTTCCTTTGCTGGGCTACAAACACAGTTATCTCCTCAAGAACACCATTAGGCAAAGTACCTACGTCATCGGAGCTTATCCTTTTAATACCTATCACAGTCCCATACTCCCCATGAGGAAGGGTAAGAGAATTGTTTTTCACATCTTTAGCTTTCTCGCCAAATATAGCTCTCAAAAGCCGCTCTTCCGCCGAAAGCTCGCTTTCGCCTTTAGGAGCTACCTTTCCTACTAGGATATCCCCAGCTTTAACTTTGGACCCGATTGCAACAATGCCACCTTCGTCCAAATTCCTTAAAACCTCCTCCGAAACATTAGGTATATCCCTTGTAATCTCCTCGGGTCCGAGCTTGGTTTCAAGAACCTGGACTGTATGATCAGTAATATGTATCGAGGTGAGAATATCGTCTCTAACAAGCCTCTCGGATATAACTACAGAGTCTTCATAGTTGTAGCCCTCCCAAATCATATAAGCAACTTTTAAATTGGCTCCTAACGCAAGCTGGCCATTTACAGCAGAAGGCCCTTCTATCAAAACGTCGCCCTGTCTCACCTTATCTTTAGCGGAAACAACTACTCGCTGATTAAAACAGGTGTCCATATTTGACTGCTTAAACTTAGTAGGAAGGTATTTTTTTCTAGTGCCGTTTTTATACTTAACCTCAACCAAAGAAGCATCGGCATACTCTACAATTCCGGCATCCTCCGCAATAATAACCGCACCGGCATTTATAGCCACATCGTGCTCAATCCCCGTACCAACATAAGATTCCTCCGGATTTATTAAAGGAACAGCTTGAGTGGCATGCTGCGTACCCATAAGAGCTCTATTCACATCATCATTGGATACAAAAGGAATTAAGGACGCCACAACACCCACAACCTGCTGCGGAGTTAAATCCACATACTCCGCTGTCCTCACATCACCTATTAAAAACTCCCCCCCACGCCTTAATGGGGCAAGTCTATCCAAAATGTAGCCATCTTTATCTATATTTAGAGAAGCTCCAGAGATGTAAATTTTTTCCTCATCGTATGACGCCATATAAGAAATCTCATCCGAAACCCGTACCCTGCCATCTTTTTCTTTGATAAGTTTTCTATAAGGGGTTTCCAAAAACCCGTACTCATTGACCCGCGCAAATAGGGAAAGGTAACTTATCAAACCAATGTTGGGGCCTTCTGGTGTCCTTATAGGACAAATCCTACCATAATGGCTAAAATGGACATCGCGCACCGAAAAACTAGCCCTTTCTTTAGACAAGCCTCCCGGTCCAAGAACAGATAATCTCCTCAAATGATCCAGGCCGGTTAAAGGATTTGACTGGTCCTGATATTGCGAAAGCTGGCCCAAAGCGAAGAAGGCGTGAATCCGGGCTTGAACTGGTCTTGTGGATATAAGGGCCTGCGGCTCACAAAGAGCACCCCTTGGCTGCAGAGACATTCGTTCCTTGATATTTCTTTCCATCTGTATAAATCCTACTCTAACTTGCATTTGCAAGAGTTCTCCAACAGCCCTAACCCTCCTGTTAGATAAACTGTCTATATCATCAGGTTCCCTCTCGTCTTTGTTCATCTCTATTACTTTAGAGATAACCGAAGTTAAATCCCCCTTTGTTAAAAGCCAATTTTCCTTAGTGTTGGGAAAATTTAGACCCAATTTTTGATTCAGCTTAAACCGACCAACCTTGCCTAAACTATATCTTCTAGGATTAAAAAACAGGCTCTCGACTAATCCTCTAGCATTTTCCAAAACCAAAGGCTCCCCCGGCCTCATTTTTCTATAAATTTCAAGCAAAGCTTCGTTATAAGAGGAGGTAGGGTCTTTAGCTAATGTATTTTCTATACCGGAAAAAGCATTTGAGATCTCTTTATCATCTTTGTACCCAAAGATTCTAAGCAGCGTTGTCGCAGCTATTTTTCTTTTCCTGTCGATTTTTACACTTATAACGCCGTTTTTGGAAGTTTCAAACTCAAGCCATGCCCCATTTTTAGGTAGGATTTTTGCGCCGCCAAGAATTTTTCCGGTTGCAGGATCTTCTGAGGAAACAAAAAACACGCCGTAAGCGCGTGTTAGTTGTGATACCACAACCTTCTCAATGCCGTTAATGATAAAGGTTCCACTACCAGTGATAAGAGGAATATCCCCAACATATATTTCTTGAGACTTGCTTTCATTTGTAGATTTATCGGTTAACGTGGCGGTTAAAAACCAAGGGGCCGAATATGTTAGCCCCTTTTTAATAGTTTCTTCTATAGGTAAGTTTGGCTTCCCTGCCCTAGATTTTGAAAAGTTAAGCTCCCAATTTCTTCCGGTATAATCTTGAATCTGGGAAATCTCATCTAAAATCTCATTTATTCCTTCATTGATAAACCAAGCAAAAGAGTCTAGCTGCACACTAGATAAATTTGGCAAAGGAAAATTAAGTCCGGATTGGTTGAGGGATATTCTCATTTATTTTTAAGATTCCACAAGCAACTCTATAGTACCTTTTACGCTGATATAAAAGCAATGTCAAGCACTTTACCACCTATTTTTATATATGTCAACCCCCCGAATCGGGGTAGTCCTTTTTCAGGATAATCTAAAACGCCTATGGGGGTTGTTGCAGAAGTCATAAGACATTAAGGACTTCTTTACATACACCCCATAGGGGTGTACAATCAGCATATATGCAAAACAGTAAGAATGTCAATACTTCGAATACGCTCAGTATTGATGGTGAGCAAAGTCGAACCATCAAGAATGAGGCACAGAAACGGGTTAATATTATTAAAGGGCAGCTAGATGGTCTGCTAAAAATGATTGAAGAAGATAAATATTGTATAGATTTACTTAATCAAAGTCTGGCTATTCAAAATTCCATCAAAAGCCTTGATGCGCTGATATTTGAAAAGCACTTAAACACTCATGTTTCAGAACAATTCCAAAAAGAAAGAGACAAAGCGGTTGAAGAGTTGTTAAGATTATTTAAGAGAGTTCACCAATAATTATGAAAATGTATACCTGCCCCATGGATCCTGATATTATATCGGAAACTCCTGGAGAGTGCCCGAAATGCGGCATGAAACTTGTGCCAATGAATCTTGAGCATGAAGGGCATGAAGATCATTCGGGAGTGGAGAAAGATTTTAGAAAACGCTTCTTTATTACTTTGCCTTTTGTTTTAACCACCATGTTGCTTTCACCAAATATCCAAAAGTGGCTGCATTTTACAGTAAATTTTCCTGGAATCAATTGGATACTTTTTGCTTTAGGTACTTTCATGTTCTTTTTTGGCGGACAGCCGTTTTTCAAGGCTGCTAAAGGTGAGTTATCTCCTAAGAACCCGGGGATGATGACTCTGGTGGCTTTTGCCATCACAGTCGGGTATACATTCTCCGTTGCTGCCACATTTCTTTTCCCTGGTGAATCATTATATTGGGAAATATCTACTCTACTTTCAGTGTTTTTGTTAGGTCATTGGCTGGAAATGAGAGCTGTCAGAGGGGCAACCGGAGCGCTTTCGGAACTGGCTTGAGAATTAATGCGTACTAGTTGGAACGTTTGAAAAAGAGTAATTAAAGCTATCAGTCCCAATACTATAATTTGCAAATTGGGTTTGGGGACACGTAGCACTACGCTATTATTGTTCTGATTTACAGAATGGCGCAGTACATTTGTTTCCACCCGTTGATTCTCTGTCATAGGACACCTCCTTTCATAATAACCTACTACTTAGTGTAGTAGAATAATGATGGTTTTGTCAATGAGGAAATAACTATCTAGTGAGTAGGGGTGGTGTATTGATATTGAGAAACTTGCGGACTAGACATAACTTGGCTCGTACCTTCCTTATTATCATTGCATGTCTTTTCTGGTAAAAATAACCGACCTGGAATATAGTTTGTCGGTTGGTCAATACCGGAATGACATTGCTCTGAGCAAGATTGATCAACCGAACATAAAAAGTACGTGGACTTGTCCATGGATTCCATAGGAAAAGCGCTAACTGGTGTTTGCAATAAAAGGAAACTTATTAGAATAAATAAAAAGGTTGTAACTAAGCTCGATTTAGAAAGTCTAAAGTTATGCCTTTCCCCTGGATTCATTAGACGATGTATTCTAATTTCAAAATAAGACAAGCTTTTCGCTTCGCGATAATCAGGCCCAGAGACACTTGAAACAGTTGCTATATTTGACTGTGGCGATGACAATATTTTTTTAAGCGCTCCGCGTAAAGAGGCGGCATCGTTTTGACAACTTATCGTCCATTGATCAGCCAGTAACTCATTAGCAGCTTCTATATTTTTATGAAGCTCCCGAAAAATCGGTAAGAAGAAAAACATTGAAGAAAAAGTTTTTCCTAAAAGCACTTTGATTGGATCACGGCTTATTAGATGGGATTGCTCATGTAATAAAACTGCCTCCAATTCTTTATCAGTTAAAGACTTAACTAGTCCCGTACTTACGACGATAAAAGGGGAAAATATCCCACAACAAAAAGAAAATAAATTTTTGTCTTTAACCAGAATTACCTTATCGTGAAGTGACAAACCTTGTTTATTTGTAAGGTTTAGCTTGTTTAAAATTCTCGCTAAATCTGAATCGTTAGATGGCAAGCTCTGCTTATTTACAAGCAATTTTTTTAAAAAGATATGTGTTTTTATCAATTGAACTAAAAAAGAGAGAAGACCTGCCCCTAAAACTATTCCGACAATGACAATAAGTGCAGCAGGAAATGAGTGCGGTATTTCAAACATAATATCAGAAATAAATTTTTGACAAAGATATAGGGTTTTTGAAGTAAATAGTGGAGCAGCTTTGTATAGTAAAGCAGTAATAATTAGACCAATACTTAGTGCAGAAAAGATCAAAATATAAAAGCTGGCGTTAACTCTTTTCATATTAGGAAGTTCTCACTTAATCTTCATCTAAAATTTTTAGTAATTCTTGCCGTTTCCTTGGACTAATTTTTTGAATCTCTTTGATAAAATGAGTAAGTACCTCTTCACCTAAAGTAGAAACTGTGGAGGAAAAAATATTGTGAACAGCTCTTGCTACAAATTGTTCCTTAGAAAATTTAGGTTTATATAGATAACTTGCTCCCTGTAAATGCCTAACTAAAACTCCTTTATTAGCAAGCCTTCCCATTATAGTCATCACAGTTGTATAGGCGATCTGGCGCTTTTTGCTTAAAATTTCAGCCACATCTTTAACTGCAACCGCATCTTTTCGATCCCAGATAATCCCCATTATCTCGGATTCAAGCTCTCCTAAAACTTTGCCTGTAATTCGTTTCCTTTTCATACTACTAACTATTGTAGTACATGGACAATATTTGGTCAATTGAGGGTAGTGTCAATCATTTTGTGTAGACCCCTCCTCCCCATCTCCAAAATATTCTAATTTACCCATTGAAATACTTATCACAGTTCCACGAGTTCTAATTTATCTTTCGCTTCGGGTTTTTCGCCCACGAACTCAAGATACTTTTCTGTGGTTGAAAGCCTTTTGTGCCCGGCTATCTTGGACAAAAGGGTTACATTCACACCCATCTTCAAATGGAAAACCACAAAGGTGTGCCTTAAATCGTTAACTTTAGCATTTTCAATACCCGCCAGCTTAAAAAGCCTGTCTATAGTAGCCCTTATATTTCTTATTAAAAGAGGATTGCCGGTTTTTGTTATAAACAAATAATCTTTCCTGGTTTTTGGCCTAACCTCCATATAAGATTTAATAGCTTTTTGGACAGCATTGTTTAATGGTATATCCCTTTCCTCTTTTGTCTCAACTTTTGGTACATAAAGCCTTCCCGGCTTCCCCCCATCCCCAAACTGGACATGAGACAACCTGATATTCGCAAGCTCGCTAATTCTAATACCTGTTTGAAGCAAAACTTCTATCATAGCTAAGGACCTGGGATCATCTTTAGCAGCATCTCTTAATGCCCTATATTCCACCTTGGACAGGATTCTAGGTTTCTTCGCATCAAGCTTGGGGTGCGTAATAAGCCGAGCTGGATCATCGGAAATTATACTTTCCTCCACAAGATACTTAAAAAAGGTCCTCGTGGCATTGATTTTCCTCGAAATAGACTTTAGCGTATAATTTGTATTTTTCAGCGTACCTAAAAAATGATCTAAATCCTCCTTCTTAACCTCGATTATGGATCTCTTTCCCAAATTATCAAGATGAGATAAGAGCTGTTCAATGTCCTTAGAATAGGCAACAACAGTGGCAGAGGCCTTTCCCTGC
>Ga0163210_1000415_pt1 | contig 17926 bp, 17 predicted proteins | sample Kivu_220m_FD_113536 | JGI IMG/M metagenome (GOLD analysis project Ga0163210, IMG submission 113536) | Freshwater microbial communities from Lake Kivu, Western Province, Rwanda to study Microbial Dark Matter (Phase II) - Kivu_220m | ecosystem: Environmental > Aquatic > Freshwater > Lake ...
ACGCAATAAGAAAACATTAATTTAACAATGATGAGATTGAAATGCCCACAAAAAGAGACTACTATGACATCCTCGAAGTTTCCAGAGACGCCTCGGACCAAGAAATAAAACAAGCCTACCGCAAATTAGCACTTCAATGGCATCCGGACCGCAACCAATCTTCCGAGGCAGAAGAGCGGTTTAAGGAAATAAATGAAGCCTATGAAGTGCTGGCGGATAAAGACAAACGAGCTGCTTACGATCAGTTTGGTCATGCTGCCTTTGCTCCAGGAGGCGGCTTTGGTGGCTTTGGGACTCAAGAACCATTTACCCGCACTTATAAACAAGGGCCTTTTACCTACACTTACACCACGACCGGTGGAGATTTTGGAGGCTTTGCCGATCCTTTCGAAATTTTTGAGCAGTTTTTTGGTAGTGGTTTTCCCTTTGCCCGCGGGCCAAGGATTCCTCGTTATGGTTTAACCCTCACTTTTATGGAAGCGGCTAAAGGCTGCGAAAAAAACATTATTCACCAGGGTAAAAAAAGAAAGGTTAAAATTCCTGCTGGCGTGGATGATGGCACGAGAATCAAATTTGATGATTTTTATGTCTCTCTTGATATCTTACCTGACAGCACTTTCAAGAGAGATGGACCAGATATTATTATTGACCAAGAAATTCCTTTTACTTTAGCTATTTTAGGTGGGACAACCGAGGTATCAACTATTGACGGTGAAGTGAAACTCAAAATCCGGCCCGGAACTCAACCGGGAACGACAGTCAGACTAAGAGGTAAAGGTCTACCTATCCTAAAAAGGAGTATCTTTGGTGAAAGAAGGGCTCAAGGCGACCAATATGTCCGCCTAATTATTACCTTTCCTTCAAAACTTACCTCCTATCAAAGAAAACTTCTGGAGGAATTTGAAAAAACTATCTAAAATACCTTGCTAATTTCCCTCTTGACACCAGAATAAATAGTCGGGTAAAATTGAAAAAATGAACTCACCTATCACCAAAAGACAAAAAGATTTACTTTCAATTATCTACCAATATATTAAAAATACTGGTTATCCACCTTCGTTTGAAGAAATGAAAGACCGTTTAGCCGTTTCTTCAAACCAGTCAGTTCTTGATCTTCTAAACAAACTTGAAGAAAAAAAGATTATCAAACGCAGTGAATCGATGGCAAGAAGCATTGTTATTTTACCATTAGGATATCAATTACTTGGCAAACCACCATTAGTTGCTTTTTTGGGTATCAGCCACGCCGGATCTTCTATCGAACCGATACAAATTGATGGAGAATGGCAGGAAATATCACCCGATGTTGCCATTCTAAAAGAAGACGTTTTTCTTCTTAAAGTTTCCGGTGATTCAATGATTAACGCGGGGATAGAAGATGGAGATGTAGTTTTAGTAAAAAATCAAAAGGAATTTATCTCCGGAGACATAGTTTTAGCAAAGGTTAGAGATGAAGCTACTGTTAAGCGTTTTGTTTCTGAAGATAAACCGCCCTATTTATATCTTAAGCCAGAGAATCCAAGTTACGACATTATTTATTTTACCGAAGACGTTACTCTTGAAGGTAAAGTCATTTCTGTTTTAAAAAGTGGTCAATGGCGTCCAGTTTCATAAACCATTATGCCGACTATTAAACCAAACAAAAGCAAAGAAATAATTGGAAAGATTTTTAAAAGCCAGGAAGGAGTTTATGGCTTGAGAGAGTTCGAGGATGTTAATATCTATAACCTTCTCTATATAAGCGAACAAGAACCCCACCGTTTTTATATAAGAGATCTAAAATCAAAAGAATCGAAATTTGTTTATGATGAGAAAAAAGAAATCGGTAGGCCAGAAGAAATAATCCGCCAACTTTGGTTATACAAACTTCATACACAATATGGGTATCCCTTTGATCGCATTGAAACGGAAAAAAGTGTTCATTTTGGAACAACCGTTCATCCAAAAAGAGCTGACATAGTACTCTATAAACCGGATAAAATAACTCCCTATATAATTTTTGAGCTAAAAGAACCAAATGCTAAGAAGGCAGAAGAACAACTTAAAACATATATGGCCGGTGAATGGGCAGAGGGCGGGGTTTGGTCTAATGGAATTCAAAAATTTATTCTTTATCGACCTTTTCCTAAAGAGTACATTACTACTTTTCCCGATATTCCCAGAGCCGACCAAACCTGGGATGATCTTTTTGAAGAAAAAATCACCTATAAAACTTTAGACAAAAATTTCGATCTTTCATTCATCATCGAGCGCCTTGAAGAAATGGTATTAGCTCAATCAGGAGCAAGCGTTTTTGATGAGGTTTTCAAACTTCTTTATGCCAAGCTTTATGATGAAGATCAAGCCAAAAATTACCGTTCAGATGGCGAGGTTTTACTCAAACAATATAAAGACCCTAAAAAAACATATCAGGTTATCAACGATAATCTTTTCAAATCGTCAATTGCAAAATGGCCCAATATTTTTAATCCTTCAGATAAAATAGAGCTCTCGCCTGATCAATTACAAGTCTGCCTTCCCTTTTTGCAAAATATTAAGTTATTTGGTAGCGGTCGTGAAGAATTGGAAATTGTGGATCGCGCCTTTGAACATTTATATGCCGAGGTTTCAAAAGGACAAAAGGGACAATATTTTACACCCAGAAATGTAATTAAAATGTGCGTAAAAATGCTTAATCCCAGTCAAGATGAATATATTATCGATCCTGCCTGTGGCTCGGGTGGGTTTCTACTTCATAGTATGTATTGGGTTTGGGATAACTATTTATCCGGCGCTTCAGAGGAGGCTAGGAGAGAATATGCAAATAGATACTTATATGGTTTAGATTTTGATGACAAGATGAGAAAAATTTCTCAAGCGCTAATGTTAATTGCCGGTGATGGAAAACACCATATCTTTAAAAGAAACTCCCTTGATGCCCGAGACTGGGCAACCGACGAAGCGATGGAGGCTCGAGTGGAACTAAAACCTTTACTTAGGGAATTAGCCAATAATTCGGAAAACGAAGAGAATAAAAAAACCCATCGTTATCTTAATTTTGACCTTTTACTCACCAATCCCCCCTTTGCCGGAGAAATTACTGATGGTGGGTTGCTCCGCCAGTATGAATTTGCCAAAAAGAATGGCAGGCTTAAGCCAAGAATGGAAAGGCACATCCTTTTTATCGAAAGATCACTAGATACCTTAAGGCCCGGTGGAAGAATGGCCATTGTTTTACCTCAGGGTGTTTTAAATAATACCAATATGGAATATATCCGCAGTTGGTTTTTTGAAAAAGCCAGGATTCTGGCAGTTGTGGGTTTACATGTTAACACTTTTAAACCCCATACAGGCACGAAAACAAGTGTTTTATTTCTACAAAAATGCGGCGAAAAAGACTTGTCCGCCGAAGCTTTAGCGAAGGCGGACTACCCAATTTTTATGGCCGTCTCCAAAAAACCCGGGAAAGACAACTCTGGAGAATACATTTACAAAAAGAGCGCAAATGGCAATTTTGTCTATGATTCCAAAGGCCGGAAAGTCCTCGACCACGACCTCGACGAGATTGCAGATAAATTTATTGAATTCGCTAAGGAGCAAAAGTTTAGTTTTTGGAAGTAAAAATGAGAAAGAAGAAAGAAATTGTTTTTGCCTTTATTGATAGTCAAAATCTGAACTTGGGTGTGAAATCGCAGGGTTGGAATTTTGACTGGCGTAAATTTAGGCAATACTTACGGAATAAATATCGGGTTGAGAAAGCCTTTTTGTTTATTGGCTATAAACCAGGTAATGAGGCTCTCTATACGAGTATGCAGAGAATGGGTTATATTGTAGTTTTGAAACCAACATTGGAATTCCCCGATGGTACTGTCAAAGGCAATGTTGATGCTGAACTGGTGCTTCATACAATGATTGAATACCCAAACTATGAAAAGGCGATAATCGTTTCAGGAGACGGCGATTTTTACTGCTTGGTGGAATATTTAGTACAGAAGAACAAACTTTTACATCTTATGACTCCCAATAAATATTATTCGCGACTTTTGAGGGAATTTTCAAGCTATATAGTCCGGATTGATTGGTTGAGGAAGAGCCTAGAATATAAGAAGAAAAAGACTGGCATCAGCGGTCGGTCGAAACCTTAGGCCTATCCAGTCATCGTGATGAGACAATTATACCAAGCGCTTGACATCTTGTCAAGGCCCCGCAAGGATTTAGTTTTTGGAGATGATATGAGCCTTCTAACGAATCTAGTTTCAAATATTGTTTTTCAAACAGTAATTTCTGGAGTATTGATTTTTATCTTATCTCAAACAATTCAAGAATTTTTTCTAAAAGTCGTGCAGTGCTATTATGCTACTCTTGGCAAAATAGATAATAAGCTTAAGTTTTATGCAAATATAATCTCAAATCCGGGGCTATTTAAGGCCGATATTACTACCGAGTGTTCTAAAGAACTTAGAAGTCTTTCTTGTGAGTTAAGCGCTATTTATAATCAAATTCCCATTACCTCTTTGAGAAATAAGATAAAGTCAAAAGAACTAATATCTGATTCTGCTTCTCGCCTAATCCGTCTTGCAAATAGTTTAGTCCAAGGTGAGGTTACTGCAAATTACGATGATATGAAAAAGATAAGGGAGAACTTAGGAATCCCAGAATTATGATAACCTGTTCAGTTATTCAAAAATCCCAACTTGAAGGCGCATTGCGGCTGGATGCGGAATATTACCAGCCGGAATACTTGGAAATTTCAAAGAAGCTTAGAAGTATTTCCTGTAAAACTTTAGATGAGATTTCGGATAAAGTGATAAGCTTTGGGGCCTACGCTTTAACAAGTTTAATTGAGTGGGAAACAGACGATGGCATTCCTTTTATTGTAGCTGGGAATATAAAAGAAGGAATTATCGATTATGGCGATGTTAGATATATTACCGAGAAGACTGATGAAATTTTAAAAAAATCAAGAGTAAAAGAAGACCAAGTTTTATTGGCAATGTCCGGTTCTGTTGGCAATGCGGCAGTAGCCGTAGATATTCCACAAAGACTCAATTCAAACCAAGATATAGTAAAAATTACCCCAAAGAAAGGTATCTCTCCTTATTTTTTAGCTGCGTTTTTGAATTCTAAATATGGCAAAGAACAAGTTTTGAGATTGCCAGTAGGAAGCGTTCAACAGCACATTTTTCTTTGGCAGATAAAATCTTTATTAGTCCCCATTGTTTCTAAAAATAAAACGAAAGAAGTCGAAGAAATTTACAAACAAGCACTCGGTTTATTATCTAAATCTAAGAAATACTATTCTCAAGCCAAAGATTTGCTTTTAGAAGAATTAGGATTAAGAGATTTCAAGTTTGAAGACAATCTGACATTTGTTGTCAATCTTTCTGAAGTGAAATCCGCCCGTCGCGCTGATGCCGAATATTTTCAGCCAAAATATGAGAAAGTAATCTCTTTGATTAAAGCGAAGTCGCAAATTCACCGCTTGAACGAAATAACTACAGTTAAAAGAGGCTCTTTAATTGACCCAAGGTTTTATGATGATATAAAAGGTACTCCCTATATTAGGGGTAAAGATTTTTCGGCTGGACGCCTAGAAAAGACAAACTTAGTCTATATCAGTGAAGATTTCAAGCCAAGAAATGAAACAAGAGTAAAGACGGGAGACCTGGTTTTTGCTTCGATTGGTAGCGTTGGGACATTAGCCTTGGTAGATGAAGGATTTAATAATTCTTTTATTTCGAATAACACTGGAAAAATCGCAATTAAGGATAAAGATGGAATCATACCAGAATATTTAACGGTTGTTTTGCAGTCGATTGTGGGAAAATTACAACTTGAAAAAGAGGCCAGTCAAACAGCACAACCGAAAATTTCAGACTCGCAAGTTAGAAACTTCTATATTCCAACTCTTCCCAAATCCACCCAGCAAAAAATCGCCGACTTAGTAAAGAAATCTTATCAGGCCCGCAAAAAATCAAAAGAACTTTTGGAAGAAGCAAAAAGAAAAGTTGAGGAAATGATTGAGAAAAAAAACTATGAAAAAAAAGATTAAAAATAGCAAAGCAAGAGCGGAACAAATTGAGAAAAAGAATTTTGTTTTGGTAATCGTGGTGATTTTGCTTCTCCTGACTGGCTTTGTTTTGGGCCGGGTAAGCAAAACTAATCAAAAAACTGTCAGCAAAACGACTCCAACTCCTGCCTCTTTGGCAATAGCAACCTTGACTCCTTCACTGCTTTTAGAAATAGCCAAAGTTAGTCGGGTAATCGACGGCGACACAATAGAAATTGAAAATGGTGAGCGAGTGCGTTATTTGGGGATTGACACTCCCGAGACAGTTGACCCAAGAAAGCCAGTCCAGTGTTTTGGGGTTGAAGCCTCAAAGAAAAATAAAGAGTTGGTGGATGGGAAAACGGTTCGCCTAGAAAAAGATATCACTGACAAAGACAAGTATGGTCGGCTTTTGCGCTATATTTATGTTGATCCTTCGGCAAGCTCAGGACAAGCGATTTTTGTAAATCTTGAGTTAGTCAAACAAGGTTTTGCCTTCTCTTATACTTATCCGCCGGATATAAAATACCAAGCAGAAATTCTTGCCGCCGAACGGGAAGCTAGGGAAGCAGGTCGGGGGCTTTGGAAAGCTTGTCCCATCGTCTCGCCAACAGTCTCCAGCCAGGAAACTCAAAGAGCTGGTTGTAACATCAAGGGCAACATTAGCACCTCGGGAGAAAAAATTTATCATTTACCTGGCTGCGGTTCTTATGCTAAAACCCAGATAGATGAAAACCGGGGCGAGCGCTGGTTTTGCTCCGAAGACAAGGCTCAAGTTGCCGGTTGGCGCAAAGCCCTAAATTGCCCATAATTAGGGGATGGAGTTGAACCCTAAGGGTCTGTGAAAAACTATGTTTTGGTGTTTTGCAATTGTTAATAACAAATTGGCAGAAATTTATTTTAATAAGAAAAACAACAGAATCAATATCTGTGGCCATTGTTATGTCAAAAAAGAAGAGTATAAAACCAAGAAGGAACAACTATGGATTAAAGAAGACACTGAAAAAATTAAACTCATTTACAGAAACAAAAAATACAGATTAATTTCTCCTTGAGGCAAAACGAGAATCCAAAAAGAAAAAGCCCCCGATGAAGACGAAACTCCATAAGGGTCTTTTTCGTAAGTATTGTCTTGAAGTATAACAAATTAGGTAGAAAAGTCAAGAGGTAGTTTAGCTTCAAATTCTGACAAACCGGGTTTGGGGATGGTAGAATTGGAAAATATGATATAATAAATCAAAAAGAATTAGGATAAACCTTATGCCTTTGTGTACACTGGAAATACCAAGACAGCAATATGTGGCTATGTCCACAGAGTTTAAAAACCAGAAGGTGTCTGATCTTTGTAACGTTGCTTTGAATCTAACTCTTCAAAAATTAGGCATCCCGGATCCAGAGGATCGTGAGATTAGAATTGTCACCAGTCCCAAAGTTAGTCGTCCTAGACTATCAGTCTCATTTACCGTAGGACCCCATGAATATCCTGACTTTGAACCAGAAGCTTTTTTCCCAACAAGAAGCCAAATCCGAACAGCGGGTACTCACATTCAATTGATAGCCAGTGCCTCTCCGTTTCAGGTTGCCGAAACAAGAATGGAAGCCTGGAAAAACACCACTTTTCTCATTCGCTCCACAGACGTCCCTGAACCACAGCCTCCAAAATTATCAGAGTCTCTAGAGAAAATTGGCAAGTGTATCAAACAACCAAGGATTTGTGTTGCCATCTCGCCCAAGATGGCTTCAGGAGCTTCTTTGTCTAAGGAACTTGAGCCATCCGGAGAAATTGAGCCTTTTAGAGGTGTTGCCCGGGAAATTTCAGGATTGCTTGCTGAAACTCTTGGTTTGCCAGAACAAACTCAAATAAAATCAGAAGTTCTCCTTACCTGCTACGCTGATACTGATGTTTCAGTTGAGTTTGACTGTCAGCCTAAAGGTAGTTCTCTTATTCCAGATGAATTACGAGAGTATGCTGCCAGAAAAGTTGAGCAATATCTTAATCGCCACCAACTTACGAAAACTGGCGAGGCCGAGATTTGGATTCGGCAAGGCAACCCCCAAACCGAAATAATTACTTCAGAGAATTAATCCCGAATTTCTAACCTCTAGAGCCAGAAAAAAAGGTTGAGAGAGAAAAGTTAGAAGGGACCTTTACCATAATATTTTAGAAAACCTAAAAACAGTTATGGAAAATGAACAAAAAAAGCTTAAGGTATAAACTCACCTCGGGTGTGGGTAAAAACACCTCACAAACTCAATCTAATAAGCCTTGGGTCTAAATCTTAAAAGTATAGTATCAGTCTCCTCTTGACCATTGACCAGGCAACACTTAACTGCTAAAATTAGAATAATTATGGCCAGATTAGTTGCTCGGACTGAATTTGCTAGTGCTGTTTCTCAAGTAGCCCAGGAACATGGGATTGAGCCTAAAGTAGTTTTGGATTCAATCACATCAGCTATTTTGGCGGCTTTTCGTCGGGATATGAAAGAAAAAAAGATGGCTTTGGAAGAAGAAGAAAATTATACTACTGAAGTCAATGAAGAAACTGGCGAGGCGAAAATATTTTTCAAAGAGGGAAAGAAAAAGAGGGACGTGACACCTCCTGGCTTTGGCCGAATAGCCGCTTTGACTGCCAAACAAGTTATTGTGCAAAAAATAAGAGAAGCGGAGAAAGAAGCGATTTTTGCCGAATACGAAAAAAGAATTGGAACACTAGTAACCGGCACTGTTCTTCGTTTCCGTGATCAGAACCTAGTCATTGACATCGGTAAAACCCAGGCGATTATGCCGCCCGAAGAAATGGTAAAAAATGAAAAATACCGACCCAATCTCCGTTTAGTATTGTATCTTAAAGAGATGAAAAGAGAGGAACAAGGCCCGCAAATCATTGTTTCTAGGAAGGACGAGTGTTTAGTCAGAAAGCTTTTTGAACGCGAAGTGCCTGAAGTAGCCAACGGTTCGGTGGAAATTAAAGCTATTGCTAGGGAACCAGGTTTAAGATTAAAAATTGCTGTTTTTTCTTCCAGGGCAGGAGTTGATCCGGTTGGTTCTTGTGTCGGTCAAAAAGGAGTTCGTGTCCAAGCAGTCATTAATGAACTCAACAATGAAAAAATTGATGTTATCCAATATAGCGGAAATCCGGAAAAATTTATTGGCGCGGCCTTATCTCCGGCGGAAAATCTCGAGGTTAAAATAGACAAGAAAAAAAAGAAAGCAGAAGTACTTACTCCTGACGATCAACTGTCAGTAGCTATTGGCAAGGAAGGACAAAATGTGAGGTTGGCGGTCAAGTTAACAGGGTTTAAAATTAATGTCAAAGGAAAAAGTCGGCTAAAAAAGACGGTAAGACGGAAACTGCTGAAGAAAACTGAAGGTAAAGATTGAGTTTAGTTTAATCAATCAAAGTGGCAAAATCAGTCTCTAATTCATTGTTTAATCAATTAAAGAATGATAAAAGAAAAATTATCTCTTGTTTCAAATCTGCAACCGAAACCACCGGTAGTGGTTGTCCTTGGTCATGTTGACCACGGTAAAACTAGTCTTCTTGATCGTCTTCGCAAAACCAATGTTGTTGCCAAAGAAGCCGGCGGTATCACCCAACGCATCGGAGCATACCAGCTAAAATTAAAAATTAAAAATGAAAAACTAAAAATTGGGGAAGAAAAGACGATCACTTTCATCGATACTCCGGGACACGAGGCTTTTTCTAAAATGAGGAGCCGGGGGGCAAAAGTAGCTGATTTGGCGGTTTTGGTGGTAGCGGCGGATGATGGAGTTATGCCCCAAACAAAGGAATCAATTAAATATATCCAGGAGGCAAATATTCCGTTTTTAGTCGCAATTAACAAAATCGACCTCCCTGGTTCTTCAGTAGAAAAAGTTTATGGCCAACTAGCGGAGAATGGTGTTTTAGTTGAGAGTTACGGAGGGAAAATTCCTGCTGTCCCCATTTCCGCCAAGACCGCTCAAGGAATAGACAAGCTTTTGGAAATGATTTTTTTAATGTCAGAATTGGAAGAATTAAAAGCCAATCCTGAAGGAGAATTTCAAGGAGTAGTTATTGAATCAAAATTAGATAAGCGAAAAGGCCCCTTGGCAACCATTCTTGTTCAAAATGGAACCTTGAAAGTTGGTAGCCGGGTGGAAATTGAAGGTCTACCGGCTAAAATTAAAGCGATGTTTGATGAGAATGGCAAAAGGATTACCGAAGCTGGTCCGGCTATACCGGTAGAAATTCTGGGATTAAAAGAGGTGCCACTAGTAGGAGCGAAAGTAACAACGGCCGGTAAAACTCCAACTCTTCATAGATTACCTAAGCCTCAATTTGTTATTCAAAAACCTCTCCTCAAAGAGACTGAAGAAAACAAAAAATTGAAAATTATCCTTAAAAACGATACTCTTGGCTCATTGGAAGCCATTTTAGATAGTTTTTCTAATGATGTTTTGATTGTCAATTCTGGCGTTGGTGACATTACTCAATCTGATGTTGATTTGGCCAAAATTACCGAGGCACAAATTTTTGCTTTCAATGTCAAAATTCCACCAGAAATTAAAAAACTCGCTCAGATTGAAAGAGTTAGAATTCACCAGTATAAAATTATTTATGAGCTTTTGGGGGAAATTGAAAAACAAATACTTAAAATCCTGGAGCCAACTATTGAGAAAGAAATTTTAGGTAAGGCAGAAATCACGGCTGAATTTGAGATTAAAGGAAAAAGAATCGTTGGCGCCAAAGTCACTGAAGGGAAAATACCCAAAACCGAAAAAATTCACTTAATGCGAAATAAAGAAATTATTGGCGATGCCAAGGTTGTTTCGCTAAAGCACGAAAAAGAAGATCTTACTGAAGCCAAAACCGGACAAGAATTCGGTGCCATTCTTTTTCCTCCGCTTGACTTTAAAATTGGAGATAGTATAATAGCTTATAGGAAAAACTAAAAATTAAATATTAAAAATCAAAGACACATACTTAAAAAATTATTAAACTTAAATAAACTTAAAAACATTTGTACGTTTTTGAGTTTGTGTTTTTAATTTTTGGTTTTTGGTTTTTAATTTATCCACCATGAATAAACCCTATCCTTTCTCGGAAATTAACACTGCTTTAGCGAGCGCGAGGAAAATTGGTATTTTACTACCTGATAATCCCGAGTATGACCTCGTGGCTGCTTCCTTAGCCCTATTTTTATCATTGGAAAAAGCTGGTAAAAACCTTTCTATCGCCTCATCTTTGCCTATGAGAGTAGAATTTTCTCACCTAGTTGGTCTAGATAAAATTAGCAATGAGTTAAGCGACCAAGGAAATTTCACTATTTCTGTTGATTATCCTCTCAATAATTTGGAAAAGGTAACCTTACCTGACAATAGCGAAAAAGTCAATCTCGTTTTTCGACTCAAAAAAGGTGCGCCGCCGATTTCCGCTGATAAGATCAATTTCGTTCAAGAAGGACAATTAGTTGATTTGTTTTTTCTAATTGGAGGAAAAGATTTTTCCAGCTTTGAAAAACTGATTTCCTTTGAGGAAATTCAGAACTACCAGACTATCTCTATTCACCGAAATCAAAAAACTAGTCTCGGGAAAACTCAAATCAATGATCCTTCCGCTTCTTCTTATTCAGAGATAATCACCGCTATTTTGGTTTCCCTTTCCCTCCCCAGTGATCAGGACATTGCTCAAAATCTCTTTTTGGGTTTAAGCAAAGCAACCAGTAACTTTGCCAGTCAGGTAGTTTCCGCTGATACTTTTGAAGCCGCTGCCTTATGCCTACGCGCGGGGGCAAAAATAGAAGTTCCCAAGACAACAACGATGGTATCTCTTCCAAAAGAACCTAAAATTGACACTGAAAGTAAGCCTTTGCCACCCTCACCAGACTGGTTACAACCAAAAATCTATCGAGGCACGAGTCTATTTTAACCCTTGATTTCATCATCAATATCGTTAATAATAGTCCTGAAGATCTATGGCATTGAAGTCTAACGACAAAAAGAAAATCATTGATCAGTTTGCTTTGGCTCCCGGTGATACCGGTTCTCCTGAAGTCCAAGTAGCCCTTTTAACAGAAAAAATTGATCGTCTAGTCGAGCATCTCAAGGCTCATAAAAAAGATGTTCACTCACGGCGTGGTTTTTTGGCGATGATTGCTAAAAGGAAAAGGCTTCTTGCTTATCTTAAAAAAAGGAATAAAGAGAGACATGAAAAGCTTCTAAAAGTCCTTAATCTTACCAAATGAGAAAAATCAAAAAATCAATTGAGATTGGTGGAAGAACTCTCACTTTAGAAACTGGCCAGTTAGCAAAGCAGGCGAGTACGGCGGTGGTGGCTCGTTACGGAGACACTATGGTTTTGTCAGCAGTAGTTGATTCCCCAGCAAAAGAGGAGCTTGATTATCTTCCTTTAAGCGTTGAATATCAAGAACGTCTTTATGCCGGCGGTAGAATTAAAGGTTCTCGCTGGGTCAAACGAGAAGGTCGACCTTCAGATGAAGCCATTTTAACCGCCCGTTTAATTGACCGCTCAATTCGTCCTCTTTTCCCCAAAGGTTACCAAAACGAAATTCAAGTAACGATTACCATTTTATCTGTTGACAGTGAAAATGATCCCAATATCCTCTCGGCTGTCGCCACTAGTGCCGCTTTAGCTATTTCTGATATTCCTTGGGACGGGCCGGTAGGTACAGTTAGAGTGGGACTAAAAGAAGAAGTTTCCTTTATTAATCCTATTGATAGTGAATTGGAGTTCTCGGAGCTCAATCTTATTGTCTCGGCCGGTCCCGAGAAAATAGTCATGCTTGAGGGTTCAGGCAATCAGGTTTCCGAAAAACAGCTTCTCACCGCCATAGAATTTGGCCGAAAAGAAGCAGGGAAAATTATTGACATTATTAATATTTTTGTTGAAGAGGCAGGAAGAAAAAAACAAATTTTTACCCCCCAACCCCCTAAAAAGGAAATCGTTGCCGAAGCAAAAAAATTCTTAAAAAAATATCTCAAAGAAGCCAATTACAGTCATCACCAATTGTTAGAAAGTTTTCTGGACCAGCAGGGTGAATTCAACAGAAAAAACGAGATTGGCAAGGCTTTTGACGAAATCTTCAGGGAAGAAATTAGAAAGATAATTTTGGCTGGCAAAAGACCAGATGGCAGAAAGCTCAACCAAATCAGGCCCTTGCAGATAGAAGTTGGCCTTCTACCAAGAACTCACGGTAGTGCTTTATTTGAGCGAGGGGAGACTCAAGTTTTGACTGTCACCACTCTTGGTTCCCCTTCTTTAGAACAATTAATAGAGAGTCCCTTGGGAGAAGAAAGCAAGCGCTACATTCACCATTACGCCATGCCCCCTTTTTCTTTAGGTGAAGTAGGTCGCTTCGGCTGGCCAAGTAGAAGGGAAATTGGCCACGGGGCGCTGGCGGAAAAAGCTTTAGAGCCAGTTATTCCCTCCGAAGAAAGATTTCCTTATACCATCAGAATGGTCTCTGAAGTTTTATCTTCTAATGGCTCAACCTCAATGGCGGCTGTTTGCGGCTCTTCTTTATCATTGATGGACGCCGGTGTTCCTATTTCTACTCCAGTCGCAGGTATTGCTATGGGGTTAATAACAAAACCAAAAACCAAAAACCAAAAACCAAAAATAGATCAGGAGTATGTTATTCTTTCAGATATTGCGGGAGTAGAAGACTTTAATGGCGATATGGATTTTAAGGTGGCGGGCACAGAAAAAGGAATCACTTCCCTTCAACTTGATGTTAAAATTGACGGTTTAACAAAAGAGATTATTGAAAAAACCCTTGCCCAAGCCAGAGAAGGACGAATTTTTATCCTTGAGCAAATGGCCAAAATCTTACCTGCGCCCCGACCAAAAATATCTCAATACGCTCCCAAAATTGCCGTTCTTCATTTAGAGCCTGAAAAAATCGGGGAAGTTATTGGTCCGGGAGGAAAAATAATTAGAAAAATTATAAACGAGACCGGTTGCGCTGTTGATATTGAAGATAATGGAACCGTTAACATTTCAGGAACTGATGAAAAGTCAGTAAGCAAAGCAATTGCTTGGATTGAAAGTTTAACTCACGAAATTAAAAGCGGTGATGTTTTTGAAGGAACGGTTAAAAGAATCCAGCCTTTTGGGGCTTTTGTGGAAATTCTGCCTGGGCGAGAGGGTCTTGTCCATGTTTCTCAAATGGCTCCCGGTTATGTAGCTGATCCTTGCCAAGTTGTCTCTTTAGGCAAAAAAGTGAAAGTGCGGGTTGTTGATGTTGACCAGGGTAAAATTAGCCTTTCCATGATTTCCGGAGAAGAAGCCGCCCGAAAAAGAACAGCCAGAAGCGAAATCCAAAGACGGCCACGTAGAACTTTTAGAAGTAACAAACGGCCAGGATCATCCATCAAACGAACCGGTCCCTATCGACCCTCTCTACCATCATTTCAACGTCCTTCTTCACCCCGATTTTCCTCTTCCCGCTGGCAAAGATAAAGAAAGCTATGATACAATCGAGTAGGTAGTGGTGTGATTTACCTGCCCGCAAATGCTACTCATAGCGTTGCAGGCGGATCACACTCTAATCTTTAGGGATGCCATAAATGGCATCACTACATTTTCATCCATATGGCTAAAGAAGAAATTTTCACCGAAATTATTAAATTAGAAACCAAACTTAGGCAGGCGACCATGCCCCCGCCACTAAAGGAAAAGGGCCTGGAGATGGTTCAGGGATTAAGGAGAATTGCTAAATCTGGAGGTTACACCTCTGAATACGAACAAGTTGCTCGCTACCTTGACTGGATTACTGCTTTGCCCTGGACAAAACGTAGCCCTGATACTCTCGACCTTATCCAAACCAAAAAAATTTTAGACAGGAATCATTATGGTCTGACCCAAATTAAAGAAAGAGTTTTGGAATATCTGGCAGTATTAAAGCTACAGAGTAACAAAACTACAGAGCAACAAGGATTAAGAGCGCCAATACTTTGTTTTGTTGGTCTAGTTGGAACAGGGAAAACAACGATTGCTTATTCGATTGCTGAAGCAATGGGAAGGCAGTTTGCCCGCATTCCTTTTGGGGGAATGGGAGATATTTTGTATTTGCGAGGCCAATCTCGGGCCTATCCTGACGCGGAACCAGGGCAGATTATCAAAGCCCTAAGAAGAGTGGGGACAAAGAATCCGGTAATCCTCTTGGATGAGATTGACCGGGTGGCCGAAGAAGCTCGAGCCAGTATCATGGGAGTTCTCATCGAACTTTTAGACCCAGAGCAAAATCAAGCTTTCACCGACCATTTTATTGATTATCCTTTTGATCTGTCGGAAGTCTTATTTATTGCCACTGCCAACAACACTGCTAATATCTCGACTGCGGTTATGGATAGACTAGAACCAATGCAAATGCCTTCTTACACCGATGAGGAAAAAATCACCATCGCCAAAGAATATATTCTGCCCAAAACAATGGAAGCAACCGGATTAACCTTTAACAATTTGGTTATTGCCGACTCTGTCTGGTCAAAAATCGTCCGGCCCCTAGGCTATGATGCAGGAGTCAGGACTCTAGAGCGGACAATTGAAGGCATCTGCCGCAAAGTGGCTAAGGCGATTGTAGAAGGTAAAGGGCAAAAGTTTGTGCTTACCGAGGAGAATATCAAACAATATTTGCCTACATGGTAGCCTAAGACATGGTGGAAAAATTAGTAAAACTTTATGAACATTATCAAAGCCGCTGAAAAATTCGCCTTAGAAGAAATTGAAAAATACCATAGTCCCACTGTTCTGCACTGGAAAATTGCTAATAAGAAAGGAATCAAGCTCGCTAATGAGCTAAATGCAGACGAAAAGGTAGTTAGACTTGGAACTAATCTAATGGATATTAAACTTGGACAGGCGTTAGAGGAAGGAAGGATTCAAGACCACATCAAAATGAGCGTTGAAGCAACCAAAAAATTTTTAGGTCAATTCGATTTGAGCAAGGAAATAAAGAATAAAGTTATCAATTCTGTAGCCGCTCATCACGGAACTAGGCCATACCTTTGTATAGAAGCGGAAATTTGCGCTAATGCAGATTGCTTCAGATTCTTATCTCCCCAGGGCTTCATAGCTTTTCTGTTTACTCTTGGCAAAAGAGATATGCCTTTTCTAGAAGCATTAAGTTATGCAGAAAGCAAAGTGGAAGAGAAGTATAAAATTATCTCTTTAAATATCTGTAAAAAAGAAGCAATGGAAAATTATAAACTACTTAAAAGACTAATAACTTTAGCGAAAAGTTCACTTTAATCAATTAAACAATTTTAATTCAATCAATTGAAGTGTTAAAAAATGGATAAGAAAAGAGCGTTGGAGGAAGTTGCGGAACAGGTAAGAAAGTGCCAAAGGTGTCCGCTCTACAAACAGGCAAGTCAAGGAGTGCCTGGCGAAGGCAATCCTGATGCCGAAATTATGTTTATCGGGGAGGGACCTGGGTTCCATGAAAACCAAAAAGGAATTCCTTTTTGCGGCGCCGCCGGAAAACTGCTTGACCAGTTACTTCAATCAACTAAAGTAAAAAGAGAAGAAGTCTTTATTGGCAATGTGGTTAAACACCGACCGCCGGGAAACCGTGATCCTCTACCGGAAGAAATTGAAGCCTGCAAAATTTGGTTAGATAAGCAGATTGAAATTATTCAGCCCAAAATTATTGTTACTTTAGGCCGATTTTCAATGGCCAAATTTATTCCTGATGGCAAAATTTCCCAAATCCACGGCCAGGCAAGATTTGTCAATTTTCAAGGAAAAAGATATATTATAATTCCAATGTTTCATCCCGCCGCCGCTTTACGAGGAGCCGAGGTAATGGTAAAAATAAAAGAAGATTTCTTAAAAATTCCGAAATTCCTTGAAGCACAGATTCAACCAATGGAGACTAATTTAACTAATACAAATCAAGGCAACGCAAAAATACAGAAAGATAAACAACTGAGTCTAAATTTCTAATTTCTAATATCTAATTTCTAATAAAATTTCCAATTCCAAAATGTCCAATTCCTAATTATTAGAAATTGGGAATTGGTAATTGGAAATTATTTAGATCAATTAGGTCAATTAGTCATTAGGTTAATTTTTTATGAATACTTTCAAAATTATCTCCCTCGGCGGCTTCGGCTCTGTTACCGCCAATATGTTTATCTATGAAACCGATAAGGATATTTTGGTGGTTGACTGCGGCATTGGCTTTCCTGAAGAAGAAATGCTTGGCGTTGATTTAGTCATTCCTGATATTAAATACTTACAAGAGAGGCAGGACAAACTTCGGGGTATTGTTATCTCTCATGGTCATGAAGACCATGTTGGTGCTCTTCCCTATATTCTGCCACAACTGAAAAATATCCCTGTCTTTGCTCCTCGCTGGGCCAAGGCTTTAGCAGAAAACAAATTGAAAGAATTTGGGTTGAGATATCAGGTTAATGAGTTCAATGAAAGTTCAAAAATTACTTTAGGCAATTTTTCTTTAGAATTCATTCCTGCGACCCATTCAATTCCTGATACCTATCACCTGGTTATTAAAACTCCCATTGGTATTTTCTACCATGCGGCTGATTTCAAACTTGACCTAACACCAGTTATCAGCCGACCGACTGACCAGGAACGAATCAAGAAAGTCGGTCAAGAAGGGATTTTGTGCCTTTTGTCTGATTGTGTCCGCGCTGAACTTTCCGGTTTTACTCCCTCCGAGTCACAGTTGGAAGAAGTTTTTGAGCGGGAGATCCAAGATTGCCAGGGAAAATTTTTCGTCACTACTTTTTCTTCCAATATCTCTCGCTGGAAACAGGCAATTGATATTTCCCGGCATCACGGTCGCAAGATTCTTCTTTTAGGACGTTCAGTTGAAGAAAATATTAAAGTGGCCCTTAAACTAAAATATCTTCATTATCCTCACCAT
>Ga0163210_1000417_pt1 | contig 17901 bp, 13 predicted proteins | sample Kivu_220m_FD_113536 | JGI IMG/M metagenome (GOLD analysis project Ga0163210, IMG submission 113536) | Freshwater microbial communities from Lake Kivu, Western Province, Rwanda to study Microbial Dark Matter (Phase II) - Kivu_220m | ecosystem: Environmental > Aquatic > Freshwater > Lake ...
ATTGATATGGCAGTCGGAATCATTATCGGGGCGGCCTTCGGTACCATTGTGAACTCACTGGTCCAAGATGTGATCATGCCACCCATTGGCCTGCTTCTTGGAAATGTTGATTTCTCGAACATCTTTATTGTCCTCAAGGAAGGTAAGGTGGCCGGGCCTTATATTTCAATGGCCGCCGCGAAATCAGCAGGTGCAGTGACCATCAACTTCGGAGTGTTTATAAACACGATTATCAGCTTTCTCATCGTTGTTTTTTCCGTCTTTCTTTTGGTCCGGACGATCAATCAATTGAGGCGCCAAGAGGAAACGCCATCCCCTGTACCGACGACCAAAGAGTGTATGTATTGTTTCAGTTCAATTCCGATCAAGGCTACCCGTTGCCCTCATTGCACCTCCGAACTGAAGATGGTTTGAACAAGAGGCGACGGAGAGGGAGAACTCCAATGCTTTCAAAAATCAACCATTTTATTAATACCGGCATCTGGGAAATCCGGTTAAAAGATTTGCAACCCATCCATGCTTTTTTCATTAAATCCCTGCGGATTCTCCTTTTGGCGATCCGGGGATTTCTCAGGGACCGCTGTCAGAAGACCGCTTCGGTTTTGACCTATTATTCTTTACTCAATGTCGTTCCGGTCGTGGCCGTGGCCTTTGCCATTTCAAAAGGGTTCGGTCTCGAAAAACTGATTGAAAAGCAGATTTTGCAAATGGCAGATAAGGCGAACCTGCAGGCGGATCTCACCGGCCAGATTCTCACATTCTCCCACAGACTCCTGGAACAAGCCAAAGGAGGGGTCATTGCAGGTGTGGGCGTGGTATTGCTTTTCTGGACGGTGGTCTCCATCCTCGGAAAAATTGAAGAGTCGCTCAATGGGATCTGGGAGATAAAAAAGTCGAGGACACTCGTGAGGAAATTTAGCGATTATATTGCCATCATGGTCTTCGCTCCTGTGCTTCTGATCATTGCCAGCAGCGCGACGATCCTCGTAGCCAGTCAGCTCAAGGTGATCCTTCAAAAAATCGCCTTCCTGGACGTTTTCAGTTCGGTCATCTTTTTTTTGTTGAATCTATTACCCTATGTGTCCATCTGGGCCCTGTTGACCATGGTCTATCTGGTCATGCCCAATATCCGAATCCCTCTCAGGGCGACTATTGTGGGAGGGATTTCTGCTGGGACGATCCTTCAGATCGTTCAGTGGATCTATATCAAATTTCAGATCGGAGCTGCCAATTACGGCGTCATTTACGGCAGTTTCGCGGCCCTACCTCTTTTCCTGGTAATGGTTCAAATCAGCTGGATGATTGTCCTTTTCGGAGCCGAAGTTTCACATGCTAGCGAGTATTATGAAACGTTTGGATTTCAACCGGACTATTCCCGTGTCAGTATCTCTGCAAAGAAGCGGTTTGCTCTTAAGATCTTCCACCTGTTAACTAAAAAATTTTCTCATGGAGAAAAAGCTTTGAGCGCATCCCAGGTTGCAGAGCAATTAGAGATTCCTGTTCCACTGGTGCGGCAACTCTTGCATGAATTAATGGAGGTCGGATTGGTCGTTGAAACCGTAGGCACAGCGAAACATGAGGTGACCTTCCAACCCGGGAGGACGATTGAATACCTGACGGTAAAAGACGTTCTCGATGCCTATGAACACCGGGGGCTCACCTATGATGTTGCTCCTCAATCCGATCAGGCGGAAAGGCTCCTCGAATCGTTGAGAAATTTTTCGGAGGTCATCGCGAAGGCGCCAGGGAATGTTGTTGTAAAAGAGATTTAACATACCTGTTTGACCAAAGGTTTACGCACTATTCGGGTTGAATAAAACAGGGAAGGAGCAGTGGGCCAGAGAAGGATAAGAACTGTTTTCTCCATTTTACTGGAAAAGTCAGTGAGAATAGGGTATAAATTTCGAATCCGGGCGGGGGGTCATCCAAAGGGAGATCAAGTGAAAAAGATAGGTATTAAGGGGACGGGTTCCTGCGTCCCCGAAAGGGTTGTTCCGAATTCTTATTTTGAGAAGATCGTTGATACCAGTGATGAATGGATTGTCACCCGGACAGGGATCCGGACTCGAAGAATGATCGAGCCAGGACAGGCCCTGAGCGATCTGGCAACCTCAGCCTCTGAACGTGCCTTAGAGATGGCTGAGGTCTCCCCTGAGGAGCTGGACCTGATTGTTATCGGAACTTCCACAGCAGATATGCTGAGTCCCTCTGCGGGTTGTATAGTCCAGCATCGGCTGGGTGCAAAAAAGGCGGTGGCTTTCGATGTCAACGCAGGATGTCCGGGGTTTATTTATGGTCTTGCCGTTGCCCAGAAATTTATGCAGGATGGTTCCTGTCGTAAAGCTCTTGTGGTCGGGGGCGAGATCGTATCCAACCGACTTGATTTTAAAGACAGAACAACCTGTGTGCTCTTCGGCGATGGGGCGGGGGCTACGATTCTGGTGCAGTCCAACGGAGCAGAGAATGGAGAGATTCTTGCGATGGATATTGAGTCCGATGGTGACCTCTGGAACCTGATCAATGTCCCCGGAGGAGGGTCACGCATTCCTCCTTCTCACGAGATGTTGGAGCGGGGACTTCAATACGTGAAGATGCAGGGCAACGAGGTGTTCAAACAGGCCGTGCGGACGCTGGTGGATTCGGCGCAAAAGATTATGACTCAACAGGGGATCACCAGTGAAGAGATCGACTGGTTTATCCCCCATCAGGCAAATATACGCATTATGCAGGTCGTGGCAGAGCGCCTGGGAATCCCCATGGAGAAGGTCATTATCAACGTTCATAAGTATGGCAATACTTCTGCTGCCTCCATTCCCGTTGCTATGGACGAGGCTGTTCGAAATGGACAGATCCACCGGGGAGACCTCATCCTGGCAAGCTCTTTTGGTGCAGGCCTTACCTGGGGAGCCGCCCTGATTCGTTATTGATTACCCTCTCCCTTTAAAACCCCTTCTCCTACCCAAATTCCGATTGAGTAATGTGTCATTGTGAATAAAATGATCAATCTCGGTCTTTTTTTGATTTCGTGAGTCCTTTTTGTTAAAATGTTCCCAATTCGATTTCATTCCAACTTTTAAATTTATGGTGAAAGCCAAAACCCATTTTGTTTGCCAATCCTGCGGATATCAGGCTCCCAAATGGCTGGGTAAATGTCCGGGATGCCAGGCCTGGAATACCTTTATTGAAGAGCTAATTGTCGAGGAGAAGGTGCCGGAGCGGGATATTCTCGGACTTGAATCAGAAGCGATTCCCATGCCTATCACAGGGATTGTTCCCGAGGAAAGGGGAAGGCTTCGGACGGGAATCAAAGAGTTTGACCGGGTCTTAGGGGGCGGAATTGTCTATGGGTCCGTTGTGTTAATCGGAGGGGATCCCGGCATCGGCAAATCCACACTTCTTCTTCAGGCCATGAACGGTCTTGCCTCAAAAGGAGAGAAGGTCCTTTACATCTCCGGAGAAGAGTCCCTCCAGCAGACTAAGATAAGAGCGGATCGGCTTGGAATTTCTTCTGAGGGGCTATTTGTCGTTTCCGAGACCTCGTTAGAGAAGATCCTTCAGGACATCCAGACGCTCCGGCCCTCCGCTGTCGTGGTTGATTCCATCCAGACCATCTATTGCTCTGACCTTCCCTCCACACCGGGCACCATCACTCAGGTAAGGGAGAGCTCGAGCCGGTTGATCTACCTGGCCAAACATCTTTCTCTTCCTGTCTTTCTGATCGGCCATGTGACCAAAGAGGGGTTCATTGCGGGGCCCAAGGTACTGGAGCATATGGTGGATACGGTTCTCTATGTCGAAGGGGAGACTCATTATTCCTTTCGCATCCTGAGGGCAATCAAGAACCGTTTCGGTTCAACCAATGAGATCGGGGTCTTCGAAATGAAAGACTCCGGAATGCTGGAAGTGGTCAGCCCCTCCGAACTCTTTCTCTCTGAACGAACCCAGGCCACTTCAGGTTCAGCGGTGATCGCCAGCATGGAGGGCTCCAGGCCCATTCTGGTTGAAATTCAGGCCCTGGTCATTCCAACCCATTACGGCGTTCCGAGAAGGACGGCCCAGGGGGTGGACGTCAACAGGGTTTCGCTGCTCGTGGCGGTAATGGAAAAGAGATTGGGAATCCATCTGCTCAACCAGGACATCTTCCTCAACCTTACGGGAGGAATCAGGGTGGAGGAGCCCGGGGCTGACCTGGGCGTGATTGCCTCGATCACCTCGAGCGTTAAAAATCAACCGATCGCACTGGATTGGGTCATCTTCGGAGAAGTGGGGTTGAGCGGAGAGGTAAGGGGGATTAATCGGTCAGAGGTCAGGGTGAAGGAGGCAGTCCGGTTGGGGTTTCAGCATGTGCTCCTTCCCAGGCAGAACCGGGAGAAGATGAAAGGGATAAAAGGGATTGATCTCATTGGCGTGGGGAGTGTTCAAGAAGCCATTGGGAGGTTATTTTAGAATCAATTTTCAATGATCAATGCCCATTGGCCATTTTGCAATGATTATTAAAACAGGGAGGGCTTATGAAGAAGTTAAGGGTTGGGTTTTTTTTAATTGTCTTCATTTTACTCTCTCTCTCTCTTGTCCAGGGCCAGGGAAAGTCAAAGACTGCGGGAGAGGTTTATAATTCTGCCCTGGAACTTTTCTACAAGGGGAAATATCAGGAAGCCATCGAGGGATTTAACCAGTTGATTCAATCCTTTCCCGACAGCAAACTGGTTTCCTACTCCCATTATATGATTGGGCAGTCTTTGCTGAAGATGGAAAGCTATGAAGAGGCTGTTCGAAAATTCGAATTCTATTTGAATGCCTTTCCGGATGGGGATCGCACCAGAGAGGCAGAGCAGGGAGTGCGGACCTCAAAGGAGAGATTAAAAATCAAAAAAGAGGTGAAGGAAACAGTTGTTGAAGCACCGAAGAAAGAGGAGAGGAAGACCACCGGGGAAGGACCCAGAGTGAAATTCTTCCCCGAAAAAAAGAAGGCGAGAAGGCGAATCTGTGCCCAGTTCTCCTATATCGAGGGAAAAACCCTTGACGATCTGGAAAAGAGAGTGAAGGAGTTGAAGAATGCCGGGGTGGATACCATCATCTTCCGGGTTTTTCAGAACAGAGGGGACCGGATGTATCGGTTTGTCAGTCCCCGTTATGAGGAAGGGGTTTTCTTTAAGACGGATCATGGTCAGGTCATTGAAGACATCCTTGAAAAGGTAGCCGGGATCGTTCACCGCAACGGACTTGACCTTTTTGCCTGGATCACCACCCGCTATGCGACCTATGGGATAGAGGGGCACCCGGAATACCGGTGCAAGACCTATAATTTTGAGACAAAGAAGATGGAGATCGGGAGGGGGCTCAACCTCTTTCACCCCGATGTCCTGAAACGCCTGGAGGGGCTTTTTCGTGACCTCGGACGTTATCCCATCGACGGGATCCTCTTTCAGGACGATCTGATCCTGAGGCATAATGAGGATTTCAGCCTCGAAGCCAACCGGGCCTTCATGAAAGAATATGGATATGCCCCACACCCGGATATCTTCTATATCGATCCCTTTAAGTCAGAATCCGGCCGATATTATGCCAGGGCCTATTCCGAGCGGTTCTGGACCTGGGCAAGCTGGAAGAACCGATGGTTGATGAATGTGGCCAAACAATTGATGGCGGCAGCCAGGGAGTCAAACCCGAATTTGCAGTTTGCGGTCAATCTCTACTTTGAATCCGTCCTCAACCATCGCAATGGTCTGGCGTGGTTTTCACAGACCCTTTCGGAGGCGATGGAGTGTGATTTTGACTACTATGCCATCATGGCCTATCATCGCCAGGCGATGAAAGGCCGGGACATTGAGCTGAAAGAGGCAATCGATCTGATGGCGGAGGTGGCACAGAGGGCGATTCAATCCGTGGGTGATCCTTCCCAGGTGATGATGAAGGTCTGGATTCTCGATTGGAAGACCAATGAGGCGGTGGGTTATGAGCTGGCCCCGCTGAAGGAGATCGAGGAGATCCTGACGAAGATCCTGGGACAGGGCGAGGTCAGTTTAGCCTTTGTCCCTTACCTCCATCAGTTTCCCCTCCATCAACTGAAAGGGAAATGGAGCGTTTCTAAATAGTTTGGAGTTCAATCCGCACTCCGCACTCCGAACTCCGAACTCCGAAATCGTTTATTCTTTCGGTTTGAGCCAGTCGGGATTGGCCCGGTCATTTTCAGCCTGTCGGGGCAGAACCTTCTCCACCATATTTTTTGCTTCGTCTCTCTGTCTTTCCCAGTCTTTCACCTTTGCCTCAAGTTCCTTGATCTCAGCTTTCAACTTTCGTTTGAGGCTGTCGGGTTTGAATTTGGAATTTTCCAGCTCCTTTGTCTTATTTCTCAGGGCGGCATAGGTGAGGTCATAATTTTTTTGAGCATTGAGGAGCTTATCATTCCACTCCTTCATCTTCGCCCTCCACCAATCCTCTCCCCGGCCCAGAAGATCCTTTTCCGCCGGCGGGGATTCCCGGGAGGATGGGGTCACGGTTTTCGACGGGACCGGAGCGGGAGGCGGAGAAGGTTTCTCAGGGGGTTTCTTTTTCTGAACCTGATCCCGGTACTTTTCGGGAACGAGTGTCAGGTCATCCACAAAGTGAACAGTGCCCTTCTCATCGACATAACGATAGATCTCTTGGTCGCTGGCGATCCATGGTGACGACAACAACACAATCAATATAAGCAAGACCATTCTTCTCATTGTTCTCCCCTTGCCTCATCTCGGAATTCGGAATGCGGATTTCAGAATATTCTTAATTTACGGGAAAGTCGGCTGAATGCCCCGCCTTGTAGGCGGGGATGAAAGCCGACAATATGAACGACACTACCTTAACCCGAAAGCCCCGCCCTGTGGGTGGGGAGCTTTACTATTTTGAGGTATCACTCCACAATCCACCTTCCGCATTCCGCAATGGATTCAATGGGCTTCCGCCCAATTCTTACCGGAGCCCAAGGAGACCCTGAGCGGGATGGAGAGCTCCATCACCGCCTCCATCTCCTTTTGGATCATTGGAAATACACCGGGGATCTCCTCTTCCGGGACTTCAAAGACCAGTTCATCATGGACCTGCATGATCATTTTGGTCTTCCAGCCAGACGCCTCCAGTTGGTTCTGGATACGGATCATGGCGACCTTGATCATATCTGCTGCAGTTCCCTGGAGGGGGGTATTGATGGCCATCCTCTCTGAGGCCTGGCGGATGGCCACGGTAGGAGAGTTGATCTCGGGGAGATAACGACGCCTGTTGAGCAGGGTCGTGACATAACCCCTCTGTCTGGCCTCCTGTAAACTTTTCTGAATATAGGTCTGGACACCTCCATATTTTTTAAAATATTCATCGATATAGGTCTGAGCGATTTTGGGGTCTGTCCCCAATTGTTGGGAGAGGCCATAGGCACTCATCCCATAGATAATCCCAAAGTTGATCACTTTCGCCTCCCTTCTCATCTGGGGTGTGACCTTCTCCATGGGGACACCGAAGATTTCTGAGGCAGTTCGTCGATGGATATCTTCTTCCCTCTTAAAGGCCTCGGTCAGCCTCTCATCCCCGGAGAGATGAGCGAGGATCCGTAATTCAATCTGTGAATAGTCTGCCGAGGTGATCACCCATCCCTTCTCCGGAACAAAGGCCTGTCGGATACGATTGCCTTCATCAGTGCGAACGGGGATATTCTGGAGGTTGGGATCACTCGAAGAAAGCCGCCCCGTGGCAGTCACCGTTTGATTATAAGAGGTGTGGACCCGTCCTGTTTCTGGATGAATCAATTTAGGAAGCGAATCGATGTAAGTCGATTTCAGTTTGGACAGATTTCGATAACCCAGGATCTCGAGAGGGAGGTCATGCTCAAGGGAGAGCCTTTCCAGAACCTCTACATCCGTAGAATATCCGGTCTTCGTCTTTTTAATGACAGGGAGCTTTAACCTGTCGAACAGGATCTTTGCCAGTTGTTGGGAAGAGTTGATATTGAAGACCTCCCCTGCCATTTCATAGATTCGTTCCATCTTCTGCTGGATTTGGATTTCGATCTCTTTCGAGAATTCCCTGAGAAGACCGGGATCAATCTTTACTCCGTTCATCTCCATCTTGGCCAGGACCATCGCAAGGGGCATCTCCACCTCCTCAAAGAGGGTCTGAAGCCCGCCCTCCTTCAATTTCGGGAGGAGAAGGTGAGAAAGCCGGAGGGTGACCTCGGCATCCTCAGAGCTGTAATCCCTTGCCTTTTTAAGATCGATCTGATCAAAGGTCATCCCTTTCGTTCCGACGACCTCTTTGTATTCTGTGACCTCGCGATCCAGATATTCACGTGCAATCTCACTTAGGTTGTGATTGTGTTTGGTAGGGTTAAGAAGATAGGAGGCGATCATCGTATCACACCAAATCCCCCGGAGCCTGAGGCCGTAGCGTTTCAGAAGAATCCATTCATATTTAATATTCTGCCCCACCTTTTTGATCTTTTCATCCTCGATCAGCGGTTTTAACTCCTCCAGCACCCATGGGAGAGGGAGTTGTTCTACGGATTTTTGAATCCGGTGTCCGAGAGGGATATAGAAGGCCTGCCCGGGGGTATGGGATAGGCTGATCCCGACCAGATCAGCCCACATCGGGTAGGGAGAGGTGGTCTCGAGGTCAATCGCAAAGCATTGAGCCTTTTTCAAATCCTGCACTAGGGCGAGGAACTCATTTCGATCCAGGACTAAACGGTAATCCCTTCCTTCGGCAAGGGAGGTTTCCTCGGCAGAAAGTTCCTTAAGAAGCTTATGGAATTCCAGTTCCTTAAAGAGCTTTCTGAGAGTTTGAAGATCGGGAGAAGGGAGGGCAAAATCTTTTATATCGAAGGGGACGGGGAGATCGGTGTGAAGGGTGGCCAGCTTGCGGCTGAGTCGTGCCAGTTCGCCATGATTTTCCAGTTTTTCTTTCAGTTTCTTCTGAGGAACCTGGTCGAGATGAGTTAAGAGGTTGTCCACCGATCCAAATTTCCTGATCAGTTCGATCGCTGTCTTCTCGCCAATTCCGGGGACCCCCGGGATATTGTCAACGGCGTCTCCTGCCAATCCCATTACCTCAACGATCTGCTCGGGCCTGACACCGAATCGTTCCCTCACCTCATCCACTCCGATCCTCTTCTCCTTCATGGTATCATAGACAATGATCCGGTCACTCACCAGTTGAAGGATATCCTTATCCCCTGTGATGATCACCGCATCCACCTCTGGCTCAAGCTTTTTGGCCACCGCTGCGATGAGATCATCCGCCTCGTATCCCTCCATCTCCAGGGTCGCAATACGATATCCTTCAACAATCCTCCTGATATAAGGAATCTGGGGAACCAACCCCTCGGGCATGGCGGGCCGGTTGGCCTTATAGGCCTGGTAGATCTCACTTCGAAAGGTAGGTGCCTTTGAATCGAAAACGATGGCGAGATAGTCAGGCCGGTTTTCCTTGAGGACCCTGAGAAGCATCTGGGTAAAACCATAGATGGCATTGGTGGGAAACCCTTTCGAATTGGAGAGGTGGCGGATGGCATAGAAGGCACGAAAGATGTAGGAGGACCCATCAATGAGAAAGAGTTTGGGACGATTGGACATAACTTTGTTATTCTATTCTAAATTCGAAGGACGGGCGAAGCATCCCATAGGGATCAATTCGAAATGATTTAAACACTAAACTCTAAATCCTAAACAAAATAGTCATGGCTACTTTGCCACCCACGAATTATGAAAATAAACATCGGGGAGGGGAGGCTTTAGCCTCCCTCTTGGGCGACTAAAGTGAACGACTCAAGAAAGTAGTCATTGCGAGGACCCCGCACTTGATGCGGGGGACGTGGCAATCTCATGAGATTGCTTCACTTCGTTCGCAATGACATCTACTGCATGTCAACATATTTAAGACGTTCGCTATAAAATTCCAAACCCCAAACAACATAGAATCAACGGGTATTGGTTTGAATTCGATTTCCCCCCGAATGTTTGGCCTGATACATTGCATCATCGGCCGATTTTACAAAACCTTCCAGATCCCATTGGTCGTTGAATTCAGCGAGACCGATGCTCACAGTGATGTTTTTAAAACCGGACTGTTCAATGGTCGAACGGATTCGCTCGCCAATGGTCAGGGCCTGGTCGCGGATGGCACCGATGAGGAGGACGGCAAATTCGTCTCCTCCATAACGGTAACCGGAATCCACGTTGCTCCGAATGAAATTTCTCACAATCCCCCCTATTTGCTTCAGGACCCGATCCCCCTCGAGATGGCCATAAAGGTCATTGTATTGTTTGAAGTTATCGAGATCGAACATCAGTAGAGAGAGAGAAGTCTTCTGCCTCTTCATCCGAACCAGTTCCGCCTCAAGGGTTTTAAAGAAATGGCGATGGTTATAAAGGCCGGTGAGGTCGTCGGTGATGGAGAGCCTTCTCACCTCCTCTTCCAGTTTCTCTTTTTCCAATAGGGTCCGATATTTTTCCAGCGCCTGGTTGACAATATGAATCAGATGTTCATTCTCAAAAGGCTTTTTGACGAAATCGATGGCTCCTTCTTTGAGGGCTTGAATGGCATTCTCCACGGTCGCATAGGCAGTGAGCATGATGACGGATTGGATGGGGTTAATCCTTTTAATCACACGCAGGGCCTGATTGCCGTCCATTCCGGGAAGGTTAATGTCCAGCAGAATGACGTCAGGCCTCTCTTCCTCAACACACCGGATCCCTTCTTCTCCGGTGGAGGCGACCAGAACCTGATACCCTTCGAAACGGAGAAGTTTCCGGATGATTTCCAGGGTATCCGGGGCATCATCAACAATCAGCACTTTTCCTTTGGTCTCTTTAGGAGCGGTCTGTTCTTCCATCTCTCTTCTCCTCGGAGGCGGGCAGGGTGAAATAGAAGGCAGCTCCTTTTCCCAGTTGAGAGGCCGCCCAGATCCTTCCCCCATGTCCTTCCACCAGCCGTTTGGTAATAGCGAGACCCAATCCTGTTCCTCCATATTTACCGGTTTCCACTTGATAGAATTCATCAAAAATCTTTTGAAGCTGATCCTCGGGGATACCAATCCCGGTGTCCTGAACTGCATTCAGGATTTCATCATCCCTTTGGCTGGCCATGATCGAGACCTGCCCACCCTCCGGAGTGAATTTGAAAGCATTTGAGAGGAGATTGATAAAGATGTCATGGAGCCTATTTCGATCCGCATAGACAGAAAGGCCCGGAGGAATATTGACCTCAATGGTGAGATTCTTATCCACGGGCCTGACCTCATTAATATATCCGCCGATCACCTCAGAGAGGAAAATGGGCTCCCGATCGAAATGAAGGATACCCGATCGGACCCGGGAGAGGTCCAGCATATGATCCATGGTCTCCTGGATCCGGTTGGTATTTCTCTGGATGGTCAGGAGATAGGATTTTAGATAGTCCGGAAGCCTTCCTTCCTTTTCGGAGAGGATGAAATCAATATTGGCCTTAATGGCGGTGAGAGGGGTTTTTAATTCATGAGAGGCAATACCGATAAATTTCATTTTAGTCTCATCCATCTCTTTGAGTTCCCGGTTGGCCATTTCCAGCTCCCTTTTCGCTGTCTGAAGATCTTCGAGCATCTTCAGAGTGATGGTTCTCGCCCGGTTGAGTTCAGCGACATTTTCAGCGAGCTGGTGGGTCCGTTCATCGACCTTCTTTTCAAGATCGTTTCTCGATTCTTTAAGCTGGAGGGTCATCGTATTGAAAGCCGTGGCAAGGTCTCCGATCTCGTCCCTTGAACGTATATCCACGGTCCGGGCCAGCTCTCCCCTGGTCACCTCCTCCGTGGCGGATACAAGTTCTCCAATGGGTTTGATGAGAATCCGGGTAGCGATCAGGGTGAGGAGGAACCCCAGTCCGATCACTCCCAGGGTCACAATGAGAATATCTCTTCTCAATTGGAACAGATGATCGTCCAGTTTTTTAAGGGAGAGTCCGATCTGTATGGTCCCGGTGGCCTGTCCTCTTTTGGATTGCAGGGGTTGAGTGATCGTATGGGTTGTTTGGATATCAGGGAAAAATCCCTTTTTGACCGCATGGGCCATCCAGTCTCCATGACTATCCATAATCGTACAGAAGAGGACATCCTCGTCCATCACTAATCTTTCTGCGATTCCCTGTAAGAGGGAACGATTAGGTCCGGCCCCGTGCTCGATGAGAAGGTCAATGGAGGGATTTAACAAGAACCCATTGATGATTGAAATCCCATGGGTCTCCAACTGGCTTCGAATCAAGGCCATTTCCCTTCCGATGAAGAACCAGGCGAAGGCGGCTGAGGTGATGAGGACGAGCAGGATCATCGCTACGAGGAATTTTAAGGTGAGGCTGATTCGAAAACGGAAAAAATGCTTAAGCAGGCTCATAAACGCAATAGGGCTCCTCTGCCATATAGTCGCCGGAGATTTCATAGGCCCTGGCCCGACAGCCTCCGCAGACCTTCCGGTATTCGCACCGGCCACATTTTCCCTGATAGCCATTGGTGTTGCGGAGATTTTGAAAGATCCCGGAGGAGGCCCATATCTCCCGGAAGGTTTTCTCCCTAACATCCCCACAGTTGAGTTCGAGATAGCCACAGGGCTGAACCTGGCCCCTATGGGAGATGAAACAGAAGGAGATCCCTCCCAGGCATCCCCGGGTCATCGCATCGAGGCCATGTTCTTTTAAGGTCATCTTCTTTCCCTCTTTTTTTGCCCTCTGCCGGAGGATTCGATAGTAGTGAGGGGCACAGGTGGCTTTTAGCTGGAGAGGGACCTGGTCCGTCTGTTCATAAAACCAGTGAAGGGTCTTTTCATAATCCAACGCTGAGATTTCCTGGTCTCGGAGCTCTTTTCCTCTTCCCGTAGGGACCAGAAGGAAGATATGATGGGCGACCGCACCGAGATCCACAGCCAGCCGGAGGATATCCGGGATGAGATGGAGGTTCATCTTTGTAATGGTGGTATTGATCTGAAAGGGAAGATCCGCCCACCTGGCGATCTCAATGCCCCGGAGAGATCCCTCGAATGCCCCCTTCACTTTACGAAAGGAATCGTGGGTTTCAGCGTCAGGGCCATCGAGGCTGACACTGATTCTCTGAATTCCTGAGGCCTTCATCTTTCTTGCATTCTCCCGGGTGATCAGGGTCCCGTTGGTTGCCATCACCATCCGGAAACCCTTGTTTGATCCATACCTTGTCAGATCGAAGATATCAGTTCGAAGCAGAGGTTCTCCTCCGGTCAGGATGATCACCGGTTTACTGATAAAGGCGATCCCATCCATCACCCTGAAACACTCCTCGGTGGTTAATTCTCCCGGGTAAGGACCGCGTTCCGCAGAGGCGCGGCAATGGACACAGGCGAGGTTACAACCACGGGTCAGCTCCCATGCCACCATCCGCAACTGGGGAGGGGGCTTCTGTTTCATACCACTCCTCCAATAACCAATAACCAAGCACCCATAACCCAATAATCACCAATATCCAAATTCCAATCGCCCAACAGGTTTTGGTTATTGGAAAATTGGGATTTATTTGGAGCTTGGAATTTGGTTATTGGAATTTGAACTATGCTATTCATCACTCACAACTTTCTGGCGGCTTCTTTGGCAAAGTAAGTAAGGATCAAATCTGCACCCGCCCTTTTGATGGCTGTCAGGGATTCCATCATCACCCGTTCTCCGTCAACCCAGCCCAGCCTTGAGGCGGCTTTGACGAGAGCGAATTCACCGCTGACATTGTAAGCGGCTATTGGAATATTGAAGGTCTGCCTCACCCGATAGATGATGTCCAGGTAGGGCAGGGCGGGTTTAACCATGACCATATCCGCCCCCTCCTCGATATCCAGCCGGACCTCTCTGAGAGCCTCATCTCCATTGGCGGGATCCATCTGGTAAGATTTTCGGTCACCGAACTGTGGCTTCGATTCAGCAGCGATCCGGAAAGGCCCATAAAAACTGGAGGCATATTTTGCCGCATAGGAGAGGATAGGGACCTCTTCGAATTGGTTTTCATCAAGGATCTTCCGGATGGCTCCCACCCTTCCGTCCATCATGTCCGAAGGGGCAACGATATCCGCCCCTGCCTCGGCATGAGAGAGTGCCATCTGGCTGAGAAGTTCAAGGGTCTCATCATTGAGAACCTTCCCATTCTTCACCACACCGCAATGTCCATGGCTCGTATATTCACAGAGACAAACATCCGTGATCACAAGGATTCCATCCACCTTCTCCTTAATCTGGCGGATCGCCTTCTGAATGATCCCATCCTTTGCATAGGCCTCGGAGCCCATCTCATCCTTCTTCTCGGGGATGCCGAAGAGGATCACCCCTGGAATTCCCAAAGATCTGGCCTCTTTTACCTCCTTAAGGATAAGGTCGATTGATAACTGAAAATGGCCTGGCATGGAGGAGATCGTTTTCTTCACCCCCTTGCCGGGGCGGACGAAGAGGGGAAGGATGAAGTCATCCGGCCGGAGATGGGTTTCTCTGATCATCCTTCGAAATGTCTCATCCTTTCGTAACCTTCTTGGCCTGTACTGGGGAAATCTCATTTTGTTCTCCTTTTTGCCATCTCTCTGTTTTAAAAATATCTTAAAAATCAACGGATATATCCATTTTTACAATATTTTGAGAAAATTGTCTATAAAAGGAACTTTGACATTACAGACCATAACTGGTAAATTGGTTGAAAATCCAAGTGGAATACGTCTGACAATTATTTACATATTTTTATCACCCTGAGCCTATCGAAGGATGAGGGGGCAAATTCGAATAAGGAGGGGATGGTTATGAAATCCTATCGAGGCTTGTGGATCATTTTTTTATCCATTTTCGTCATCAGTTGCGGGAAGGCGGGGACCTACTCGATCTCCCTTCGTTATCAACCCCTGAAGGAGTTTCCATCTCTCCAGCAGAAGATTGGGGCCACCCTCGGGATGGTCCCGTTTAAAGATGAACGACCGGATAAGCTGTATATCGGAACTCATACCCATCTTCGGGAGGCCACGAGCTATTTCAAAAGCGATCCCTTTCCGGTGGAAAAGGCGATCGCCAATTCTATATCGAATACCCTTTCGCGGTCCGGAATAAAGATCATCCCCATTTCAAGCTGGGATGGTAAACCGGATTCTTTGAAAACCCTCGAAACAGATTCTATCCTCGACATTGAGATCAAAAGATTCTGGACAGAAGGGAGGGCTGCTCCTTTCAGGACAAAGGCAAAAACCTCGGTCCACTTTGTCATCCATCTTGGGGTCAAAAAGGAAGGGAAGGTGTTTACCCGGAATGTGGAAGTTGAAAAGGAGTTGACCATGGCCCGGCTGGTACCGGAAAAGGTGGAGGAGATGGTCAACCAGGCCCTGGCCGATGTTTTCGACTCATTCTTTTCAAATCCTTATTAATCAATAAAGCTATAAAAACTGTAACCTTAATAACTTTACAATATTGTCATTCCGGACTTGATCCGGAATCTGATCTTTTCTATCTGGATCCCTGCTTCCGCAGGAATGACTATTTTAGAGGCAGCTTTTATTTTTCATAGTGGACAGCGGATGTTGAATGGAGATCGATGAGAGGTAAAAGAGGAATCCTCGGGGGATTTAAATTTCTCTGGGCGGTCCTGAAGAAATTCGATCGTGATCATGGTTTTTTTCTCTCCGCTGGGATCACCTTTAATCTACTCATCTGTCTCATTCCATTCAGCCTCCTGATGCTGGGCTTCGTCGGGACCTATCTCTATAGCTCTCGGGAGGTCCTTCAGCAGATTCACCGTTTTTTTGAGAGTTCGGTTCCCTCTCTCGACCCAAAAATCATGAGAAGCATTTTAAGAATTATCCGGGATCGTAAGATTGCCGGGGTCCTGGGAATGGGAGGATTAATCTGGGCCTCCACGTGGGTCTTCAGTTCGTTAAGGATCGCCCTGAATATAGTCTTTCAGGTTAAGAAAGGGTGGAGCTTCATCAGAGGGAAAGCCGTAGACCTTTCCATGATTCTTCTCGTTGGTCTTCTGCTCATCCTGAGCATCACCTTCACTTCCGGAGCCACCTTCATTCAACGCTTTCATTTTGCCTTCTTCCCGGAGATCGGCATCGGTCTTCAATTTGTTCTGAAATATCTCCTCCCCTTCATCTTCACCTACTGGATGGCCTTTCTGATTTATAAGATCGTTCCCAACAGGAAAATCCATTACCAGGCAGCCCTCCAGACGGCCCTCTTTACGAGTCTCCTGTGGGAGGTGGCCAAACAACTGTTCGGGTGGTATGTCCTTCGCTTGGGGAGATTCTCTATGATTTATGGATCTCTGAGCACACTGGTGATCTTCATCCTGTGGGTTTATTATTCATCTGTCATCCTTATTTTAGGAGGGGAAGTGGCCTTTTTCATAGGGAAAGGCAGGAGGAAATAGATGGTTGAGATGAGGATTCGAAAGACCAAAATCGTTTGCACCATCGGCCCCGCAAGTGAATCTCCGGAGGTTCTGGAGCGCATGGTCAGGGCCGGAATGGATGTGGCCCGGCTCAATTTTTCTCACGGGACTCACGAAGGCCATTTCCAGAAGATCAAAACGCTTCGCGAGATCACAGGCCGGTCAGGAGAGCCCGTGACCATCCTTCAGGACCTCTCCGGGCCAAAGATTCGAATCGGGAAAGTTAAAGACGGAGGAGTGGAATTGAGAAGAGGGGAGAAATTCACCCTGACCCATCGAAGGGGGATGGGGGATGAACATTCGGTCTCCGTCAATTATCCCTCTCTTTCCGAGGATGTGAAAGCCGGGGATAAAATCCTTCTCGCAGACGGAGCGATTGAACTCGAGGTGATGAAAATCAATGGAAAGGATATCCAATGTCTTGTGGGGGTGGGAGGAGTATTGACCTCCTATAAGGGGGTTAACGTCCCGACAGGGACCCTTCGGGTCTCCACGTTTACTAAGAAAGACCGGGAAGATCTTCTCTTCGGTATCCGGAACGCAGTGGATCTGGTCAGTCTCTCCTATGTCAAAGGACCTTCGGATATTGTGAAGGTCAAAGATTTTTTAAAGAAGGCGTCTGTGGATATTCCTGTGATTGCCAAGATCGAGCGGAGAGAAGCCCTTGAGAATATCGAAAGGATATTGTCCTTTTCCGACGGGATGATGGTGGCAAGGGGAGATCTGGGCGTGGAGACACCCCTCGAGAGGGTTCCCAATGTCCAGAAGAAGTTGATCAAGAAGGCAAATGGTCTGGGAAAGCCTGTGATCACTGCCACGCAGATGCTCCGGTCCATGGTGGACCATACCCAACCCACCCGGGCAGAGGTAACGGATGTGGTCAATGCCATCTACGATGGAACCGATGCGGTGATGCTCTCCGAGGAGACGGCGAGTGGCCAATTTCCGGTGGAGACGGTTGAGATGATGGCAAGGATCGCTCAGGCGGCTGAGGAGGAGTTTCCTTACGAGCAGTTTTTAAAAAGGGAGGCAGAAGGAGAGATCAACCTTCCCCGGGCGATCAGCCATGCCGCCTCTTTTTTAGCTCAGGAAGCGGAGGCCAAGGTGATCGTTACACCCACCGAATCCGGAAGTACGGCGCGGTGGGTTTCGAGACTCCGGCCACGGCCACCGATTCTTGCCTTGAGTCGCCATCTTTCGACGGTCAGAAGGCTCAATCTCTGCTGGGGAGTTTATCCCGTTCTTGTTTCCGACTGGAAAGATACTGATGATATGTTGGAGAGATCCAAGAGGATTCCGAAGGAGCTGGGCATGGCCTCCTCCGGGGATAAGATCGTTATCATCGCGGGTGTTCCGATCAGCATTCCTGGAACCACCAACCTCATCAAAGTGGAGATCGTGGATTAAACCGAGTTAATAACGGTCTCAAATAGTAAAGATATTAATTTCTAAAGTCTTGCACTTTTTTATGCCCATAATTC
>Ga0163210_1000423_pt1 | contig 17776 bp, 14 predicted proteins | sample Kivu_220m_FD_113536 | JGI IMG/M metagenome (GOLD analysis project Ga0163210, IMG submission 113536) | Freshwater microbial communities from Lake Kivu, Western Province, Rwanda to study Microbial Dark Matter (Phase II) - Kivu_220m | ecosystem: Environmental > Aquatic > Freshwater > Lake ...
CGTTATCGGAGAAGCGGATCGGATCTGGAAAGAGGTGATCAAAGATTTTCAGGGGTTAAGGTTAAAAAAAATCTATAAGGATGATGCTCCTGTTTCACTTTCTGAAATCAAAGTACCGAGAAGAGATCTGATTAAAGGAAAAGGTTACCTCTTCACCAATACGATTCAGACGACACGCGGTTGTCCCTTCCGATGCGAATTTTGTTCTGTCTCCTCCTTTTTCGGGAGAAGTTACCGGACCAGACCTGTTCCCCTTGTGATGGAAGAGCTGGCAGGGTTAAGACAGGAGAGCGTCTTTCTTTTTCTTGTGGATGATAATCTCGTTGGGAACCGCCCCAATGCAAAGGCCCTTTTTCAGGAGATGGCCTTCTTAAAATTCAAGTGGGCGAGCCATGCCCCTCTTGACCTTGCCAATGACGAAGAATTGCTAAGACTGGCCTCGAGAAGCGGTTGCCTGGCCTTCTTTGTGGGCTTCGAGTCCCTTACTCATGAAAACCTCTCCCTGATGGGGAAAAAAACCAATATTGGAGTTTCTCCTGAAGAAGGGGTAAAGAGATTTCATGACCAGGGAATCGGAATCCTCGCTTCCTTCATCTTAGGATATGACCACGACACTCCGGATACCTTTAAAAAGATCTTGGATTTCTGCGATCGGACCAAGGTCGATGGCGGACTCTTCCCGGTTCTCACTCCTTATCCAGGAACCTCTCTTCGAGAAAGGCTCAGGAGGGAAGGACGGATTCTGACCAATCAATGGGATCTTTATGACATGGAACATGTTACCTTTGTCCCGAGAGGAATGAGCCCGGAGAAGCTTCAGGAGGGTTTTGAGTGGCTCAACTCCTCTTTCCTTTCTTGGGGGTCCATGCTCCGGAGGCTTTTTAAGATTCATCGATCCCTTCAGATCTTTGGGCCAATGAATGTGGGGTTTCGAAATGCCTGGAAGAGAAAGGGAAATCTGTTATAATTCAACTTCATGATACGGAAGCAAATCCTCATAGGGATTGCCCATCTCTGTCTCCACCATTACCGGAAGGTGCTCCTGATCTCCCTCCTCCTTTTTAGCATTGCTTTTCTTCTTACGGGAAGGCTCCGGTTCGATCCGGACTTCCTCAAACTCTTTCCCGCCGAAAAAGGACCTATCAAGGTCTACATGGAAAACCTGAAAGAGGCAAAGACTTTTGATCTGCTCTTTGTTCTCCTCGAAAGGGAAGAGGGAACGGATCTCCAATCCTTCCTCGATTCGGGAAAGGAGATCGCCGAAGATTTAAAGAGACTGGAGGTTGATGGAAAGAGAGCCTTTCGTAGCCTCCGGTATCAGAGGATAGAGGCAGAGGATTTAGAAGGGGCGAGGCCAGCACTCGCCCTCTTTCTTACGCACCCCTATCTCTTTCTTGAAGAGAAAGACATGCCCCTCCTGAAGGAAAAGTGGAGTGAGGAGGAGATAGCCAGACAGATCCGGAAGAACAGAAGGATTCTGGTCAGTCAGGCCTCCTTTGGGATGAAGGACCTTATCAGGCTCGATCCTTTTGAGATGCGGTGGCACTTCATGGGGAAGTGGAGAGCGGGAATGAAGGGGATGGAGTTTGATGAATCGAGCAATCTCTTTCTTTCGAAGGATAAAAATACCCTTCTCATCATCACCGAACCTGCCCGGCCTGCAACCAACCTTTCCTTCTCGAACGCTTTGATGGAGGCATTGGATCGGTTTGTTTCCTCCAGGGGAGAAAAAAAGATTAAGGTTTCTTTTACGGGAGCCCATCCCATTGCCACCTCAGAGGCAAAGACCCTGCGGTTCGATATGCAGAGTTCTTTTATCTCTTCCTTGGTCCTTGTCCTGCTCCTCTTCTTCTATGCCTACCGGAGGTGGGTTACCCTTCTCTTTGTCGGGCTCCCGCTTTTCGGAGGGATTCAGCTGACCATGGGGATTGCCTCCCTCACTCTGGGCAGGCTGAACATCATGACCAGTGCCTTTGCCGCAATCCTGGTGGGTTTGGGAATTGACTTTGCAATCCATCTCTACGACCGATATCAGCAGGAAAGGTCATCGGGGGCGGACCTCGCCCCTGCCATTGAAACGACCCTGACGGAGACCGGAGAAGGGATCTGGACAGGGGCCTTTACCACGATTGTTGCCTTTGTGGTCCTCTATTTCTCACGAGTTCGCGGGATCATGGAACTGGCCTTTCTCGTCTCCACCGGTCTGCTCTGCGCACTCCTCTGCATCTATTTTGTCCTCCCTTCCTTTCTCATCTGGATTGATCAGAGAAAGAAACCCTATTCCTATCCCTCCCTCCCCACTTTCCAATTCAACCGTCTCTCCTCTTTTTTGAGGAGGCATCCCTACAGAGCGATCTCGATATTGATCGCCCTGACCCTCTTCTTTGCCTTCTTTGCCCTCCGCATTGAAATGGAAAGGGACTTCAGAAATCTAAGGCCAAAGGAGATCAAATCCCTTGAGGTCTTAGAACGGATGGCAAAAGCCTTTGGCGGAAGAAGGATGGAGGCTTCGGCCATCCATGAGGGGAGAGACCTCTCCCTGCTTATTTCAAAGGAGGAAAGGGTGGTCGGACTTCTGGAAGGATACAGACAGAATGGGAAGATCGAAGCCTTTGCTTCCATTTCACAGGTTGTCCCGTCACCGGAAAAACAGAGGAGGGTCGTCCAGGCCATCCGGAAGGCCATCGATCTCGAAAAGGTGAAGAATCATTTGACCCGGGCATTGAATGAGAATGGATTTGAGGTCAATGAGTTTCGCCCCATCCTCCAGGTCATCGAGGAGATGAGGTTGGACCAGGAGAAGATCTTTCCTCCTGACGTCCTTCTCGATCTTCTTGACAGAGGGCCCCTGAAGAGGGGAATCGAAGCTCTTCTCGTCAAAAAAGGAGAGGCTTTTAAAATCATCTCTCCGATTTATTATCAAAAAGGAAGGATATCCCTTGATTCGTTGGAAAGAGAACTTCCGGGTATTTCATTGACCGGCCCTGAAAAGGTGGAGTCGGAGATCCTGAGGATTGTAAGGGAAGACCTTTTCCTTCTCACCCCGATCGCTTTTATACTTATCCTTTTATTGGTTTTTTCCCATTTCAGGCAGTGGGGGATTACCTTTCTGACCCTCCTGCCTTTAGCCACAGGGCTTCTCTGGATGATCGGGGCAATGGTTCTTCTGGGGATCCGGATTAATTTTGTCAATGCGGTCATCCTCCCCATGATCATCGGAATGGGTATTGATAACAGCATCCATCTGATGCACCGGTATCTGGAAGCGGGAGGGAAAGATCCAATCCGTGCCCTCCGCACCACGGGAAGGGCGATGGCCATGTGCAGTACCACCACCATGCTCGGGTTTGGATCATTGGTCACGGCCCGCTACCAGGCCCTCTCCACGATGGGGTGGGTGACGATCTTGGGAATGGGATTCTGCCTGATCGCCTCCCTCTCTCTCCTGCCCTCGGTTCTCCTCCTGTGGAAGAGGAAGTCGGATGAGCGATAAGAAATACGATGTGATCATCATCGGCTCAGGGATGGGGGGATTAACCGCAGGTTCCCTCCTTGCCCGAAAGGGGTTGAGGGTTCTCCTCCTCGAGAAGGAGAAGCAGGCAGGAGGCTATGTCGTCTCTTTCAGGAGGGATGGGTATACCTTCGATGCGACGGGTGCCTTTCTTGGCGGATGCCAGGAAGGAGGGGAGTTTTATCAGGTTCTGAAAGAGGTGGAGGCCCATGAAGCCACCGAGTTCATCCCCATTCACCGGATCGAGAACATCTATCCCGGATTTAAAATCACTCTTCAACAGGGTGGGTTTCATGCCTATGCGGACAGGCTCATGAGTCTTTTCCCCGAAGAAGAGAAGGGATTGAGGACCTACCTCTCTTTGATCCAGAGAATTGGAAATGAAGTGAAGTCCTACTCCGAGATGACCCCGGCCAAAAAGATTCTCTTCCCTTTCTATTTCAAAAATCTCATCCGTTTCCGTTGGGCGAGTCATCAGGCCATTCTGGATCGCCTCTTTCGGGGAGGGGAGATCAAGATGGCCCTCCATAGCCTTCCGGTGACCGATCCGCCTTCGAGGCTCTCCTTTCTCTTCGCTGCGATTCTGATCAGCAAAGCCTTGATGGGAGGCGTCTTCTATCCGAAGGGAGGGATGGGAAAGGTTTCAAAGGCCATGGCCGATTCCCTTCTTTGTTCTGGCGGGGAGATTCTTTTGCATACAGAGGCGGATAAGATTCTGACAAAGGGAGGAAGGGTGGATGGAATCCTGACGAAGGATGAACGCCAGTTCCAGGCTTCCCTGGTCCTCTCCAATGTGAACCCGAATCTCATGTTGAGGATGCTTCCGGACGAATTCCGAAAACCGCTGTTCAGCCGAATCAGACGGCTTGAATATTCCCTTTCCTGTTTCATCCTCTATATCGGAACGGACTTAAATCTGAAAGAAGCAGGCCTTCCCTATTTTACTTATTATCGTACCCTTTCGGACTTAGAAGAAGAATATCGAATGTTTCAGAGAGGGGAGATCCCGGCGAGTCCAACGATGATGATTTCGGTTCCCACCCTTTTAGACCCTTCGCTGGCTCCACCGGATCAACATCTGATAAAAGTCCTCGTCTTCGCTCCCTATCATTATCAGGGAATGTGGGGGAAGGAGGGCCCGGAGAGGTATCTCGAGGTCAAAGAGGAGTTTACGCAGAGGATCATCCAGCATCTGGAGTCAAAGTTAATCCCGGGGTTGAGAGACCATCTTCTCCATGCTGAAGCCGCCACCCCCTTAACGCTCGAGCGAACTACAGGAAATCAATGGGGGGCGATGTATGGCCTTGCCTCCACACCCAAACAGATCGGAAACTTAAGACCTTCTTATCGAACTCCCGTTACCGGTCTCTTTCAGGCCGGCCACTACACCCGGCCCTCTCATGGCATTGTCGGCGCCAGCCTTTCCGGCCTATTTGCTGCGAGAGGAATCCTTCAGAAACTAAAGAAACCGTAAATGAAGGACGATGGACGACAAAAGACAGATGATGGACGATGGGGTTGAAATCCCTCCATCCGGCATTTTACAATTCGGTCGATGGCACCTCTTGACTGCCTCTTCCTTCATGTCCCCAAATTAAAAAATTACTATCGGCCCATCGATCAATTCATCTGGATCAATTTCCTGCCCATGGGACTTCTTGGATTGGCCGACCTTCTCTCGCGGCATCAAATCTCCACCGAGGTAGTCCATCTGGGAGTCGAATGGATTGAGGATCATCACTTTTCCATTCTCGACTATCTTAAAGAGAAGAACCCGAAGATCGTCGCCCTTGACCTCCACTGGCACCATCAGAGTTATGATGTATTAGAGGTGGCCAGGAAGGTGAAGGAGGCGTTTCCCTCCCTCTATCTTCTGCTGGGAGGGTTCACCGCGAGTTTCTTCCATGAGGAGATCTTGAGGAATTTTGATGTGGTCGATGGAGTCATCAGGGGAGAAGCAGAAACTCCCATTTTGGAACTGGTTCGTGCCCTCATAGAGGGCAGGGGGGACCTTTTCTCCATCCCCAATCTTACCTGGAGAAGAAAGGGAAGGGTTCTGGTGAATCCCCTTTCTTATGTGGCTTCCGAAGAGGATTTGAATCGTCTCTCATTCACCAACTTTCCCCTGCTCAAAAACCATTCCACCTATATCCGTTACATCGGACAACCCTTCTATGTGAAGAGGGTCTCAAAAGAGAGGAACTTCTGGATGTATTCCCTCAAGTCACCCATCTTCCATCTTCCCGTGGGCAGGGGCTGTCCTGTTCAATGTACCTGGTGCAGCGGCAATATCCCTTCCCAGCAGACCATTACCGGCAGGAAAGAGGTGACCTTCAGAGGGATCGAAGAGGTCCTCCGGTCGGTCCGAGAAGCCCTCTCCTACGGATACGAGACTTTCCATATCTGTTTCGATCCCTACCCCAGGAGGCCGGATTACTTCTTAAACCTGTTCTCCCGGATTCGTGAGGAGAGGATTCAGATGGAATGCTTCTTCGAATCCTTTGGATTGCCCACGAACGATTTTATCCGTTCCTTTAAGGAAACCTTTCCCGGTCCTAAATCCCTCATCGCCCTTTCTCCGGATGTGGCCCCTGACCGGTTGAGAAGGTTTCACAAGGGAAACCATTATACGAATGAAGACCTCATCCGCTGTCTTGAACAATTAAAAAATTATGGGGTCTTCTGTGATCTCTTCTTTACGATCGGAGTTCCTTTTGAAAGGGAAGAGGACCTCCGCCAGACGATTCAGCTCCAGAAGAATATCCGGAGCCATTATCCCAATGTCAGGGGGATCCGAACGTTTACCATTGAGATGGAACCCGGTTCTCCATGGCATCTCGATCCTGAGGCCTTCGGGATTAAAACCTCACTTAAGAATTTCATGGATTTTTATCATTATCATTCAGGTGAGGAGAGTGCCTTTTCATCTCTGGGGTACTGGATCCCCGATTACTTTCCCGGGGTAAGGGATGCGATGGGTTTTGAAGAGAGATTGCAAAAAATAAAATGCCGCCATTTCTGTTTCATCCATCCCAATGCGAGGAAGTCATCATCTCCTTTCTGGGGGAGAAGACTCTGCGATCTCTCCTCTCTTTTCTGGAAGACCAGAGACTGGATCGGAAAAGCAGAGGAAAAATGACTTTTCAAAAAGGGTCAAATCTGGTAGATTGAAGTATTGTTATATTTTTTTTAAAATGCTGAATTGATAAAATCCGTCTATTTAATTAATGAGATGGCTGCGATGAAGACGATGAAATCTCTTTTCCTTGTTCTCCCGTTTTTTCTTCTTCTCTCTTCCCTTTCCCTTTTTGCAGAGGAGATTGGAAAAGGTGTGAAGATCACCTATCTGGGTCATTCTGCCTTTCAATTCATCTCGCCTAAAGGATTGATCATCTATATCGACCCCTTTTTGAGCAGGAATCCGAAAACCCCACCCGAGATGAGGGCCGTGGAGAAAGCGGACCTCATCCTCGTCACCCACGGGCATGGGGACCACGTGGGAGATACTCTTGCGATCGCTGAGAGGACGAATGCCAAGATTGTGGTGATGTCGGAATTGGGGAGATACCTGACCAGAAAGGGGGCAAAGAATGTTACGGGCATGAACAAAGGAGGAACTTATATGACTCAGGATATTTCAATCACCATGATTCATGCCCTCCACAGCTCGAGTGTCACTGAAGGGGGCCAGGATATCTACACCGGAGACCCTGCAGGTTTTGTTGTTCGATTTGAAAATGGTTTCACCCTCTATCACGCAGGGGATACCGGGGTCTTCGGAGATATGAAGATCATTGGAGAGATTTACAAACCCGAGATCTCCCTTCTCCCCATCGGAGGCCATTTTACCATGGATCCGAGGGAGGCTACCCATGCGGCAAAACTTCTTGGATCGAAGTATGTGATCCCCATGCATTATGGAACTTTTCCGATGCTGACAGGGACTGTCGAAGAGTTTTTAAGATTGATGAAGGAGGTACCCCAGGCCAGAGTGATCGTGCTGAAACCGGGAGAAACCCTCCGGTAAGGGAGCAAAAGTTTCTCCCCCCCTCACTCCTTTGATGAAGGCGTTTCATATCATTGTATCACGATGCGAATAGGAACTCAAAGAATCAGAGAGCTCATCAGCGACCTCCAGGATTTCTATCTCCTTTCCCTAAACGGACTTCTGGGGATGGTGAGACAGCCCTTCTATTACAGGGATACCGTCGAGCAGATGGACTATGCCGGCTCCGGTTCCCTATTCATTATTCTCCTCATCTCCCTTTTCATCGGAATGGCCCTTTCCCTTCAACTCTCTGCCGAGCTTTCGAGAGTGGGGCTTAAGATCTATACGGGAAAGGTGGTGGGGATTTCCATCATCCGGGAGATCGGACCGGTGCTCACTGCCGTAGTCTTTGCAGGCAGGGTGGGTTCAGGCATGGCCTCCGAGCTGGGCTCCATGGTACTGGGCCATCAGGTGGATACCCTCCGGGTCTTTGGAGTGGACCCCATGAAGAAACTGGTTGTACCAAGGATCCTGAGCGCAGTGGTGATGCTCCCTGTTTTAACGATCATCGGGGATGCGGTTTCCCTTTTCGGCGCCTATTATATCGCGGTCTTTGTGAGCCACCAGAGCGGTGCTTTCTACTGGAGCTCAATCCGGGATGTTTTGGTCTATGAGAACGTGCTGGCAGGTTCCATTAAACCCTTTATCTTCGGGTATCTCATTGCCTGTATCAGTTGCTACATGGGACTCTCTGCAAAGGGAGGGGCCATCGGACTTCGCCGGACGACCACCAAAGCCGTGGTCGTCTCTTTTATTGCCATCATCGTTTCGGATTTTGTGCTGACCCGAGTTTTGCTCTATGTCCTGGGATTCACGGTATGATCGAATTTGACCGAGTCTCTTTTTCTTATGGCCCCCGTCCGGTTCTCAAGGAGATCAGTTTCTCCATCGCAGAGAATGAGAGGGTTGCCATCCTCGGGGGAAGCGGAGACGGAAAGACTACCATTCTGAAGCTCGTCCTTGGCCTTTTAAGACCGGACTCCGGCAGGATCCTGATCGATGGGGAGGAGATCACACAAAAGGCAGAGGATGAATTGAGGGATATCCGGATCAGGTTCAGCATCGTCTTCCAGGAAGGGGCGCTCTTCGATTCTTTGAGTGTCAAGGAGAATGTGGCTTTTCCCCTGAGAGAGTATACCCGGATGAAAGAGGAAGAGATCGATCAGAAGGTGAGGGAATTATTAAGGAGGGTCGGGCTGGAGGAGGCAATCGCGCTCATGCCGGAAGAATTAAGCGGGGGCATGCATCGAAGGGTGGCAATCATGAGATCCATGGCTGCCTTTGAGCCGAGGATGTTTCTCTACGATGAGCCGACCTCAGGACTTGACCCCGTCAGTGCCGATGTGATTTGCCGGTTGGTTCTTCATCTCTCTCAAAAAGGAACAGGCTTTATCATCGTAACCCATAAGGTCTTCGATGCCTTTAAACTGGCAGAGAGGTTCATGTTTTTGAAGGCAGGAACGATCGTCTTCGACGGGGATAAAGGGAAGATGCTCCATTCGACCATCCCGGAGATTGAGATCTTCCTCAGGGAGCTCAATTTTACTCCATATCATTGATAATGGCGGGGTTTACCTGATCCATGGAGGAGCGGTATGTTTGACATGAAAAAACAGTTGAGATGGTCTAAATTGAAGGTAGGTCTGGTGATCTCCATTGCCATCGGGGTCCTGCTCATCTCCATCTTTTTCGCAGGAAAGATCGAAAGGATCTTTCTGCCGAGGGTTGAGCTGAAGATCCAATTTCAGGATGTGAGGGGATTGAGAAAGGGAGCCCCTGTCTGGATCTACGGAACTGAGGTGGGGTCTGTGAAAAACATTCAATTGAGTCCGGTCCTTGGGGCGATTGCGACCATCTCCATTCAAAAAAATATTCTCGAATATTTGAAGCGGGATGCCCAGGCCAGCATCATGACAATGGGGCTTCTGGGCGATAAGTATCTTGAGCTGAGTGCGGGAACTCCGCAGGCCGAACCGCTCCGAAGGGGGGAGATGATCAAGGGGACCGTCCCCCTTGAGTTTTCGGATATTATGGAGACCGCTGCCGTCTCGATCGGAAAGATTGGTGATTTCATCGAGAAACTGGACCACCTCATTGTAAAAATTGAAACAGGGGAAGGCACCATTGCCAAGCTCCTCACCGATCCATCGGTTTATAATAACCTGAATCAGACAACGAAGACCTTATCCCTTACCCTCGAGGAGATTAAGAATTCGCAGGGGACCTTGAAACGGCTCCTGGAAGATCCCAGCCTCTATCAGAAGATGACCTCAGCGGTTTCCTCCCTGGAAGCCTTTGCAAAGAAGGTCAATGAGAGTCCCGGGACACTAAAAAAGTTGGTCGAAGATCCCTCCCTCTATGATAAGACCCTGGGGACCATTTCGTCGATCGAGCAATTCAGCAGGAAATTGAATGAAGGGAGCGGAACGCTGAAGAGGCTGGTGGAGGATCCTCAATTATATGAGAACCTCAATCAGGGAGTGGTTCGACTGAGTGCCATCCTGGAAAAAATCGACCAGGGAGAAGGATTGGCAGGGACCATGCTGAAAGACAGGGAGATGGTCAGGGAATTGAGGGAGACGATCGTTGAGTTCAGGGAAACCGCCTCTGAGCTGAAGACCTTGATGAAAGACATCAAGGAACATCCGAAGAAATATCTTAAGTTCAGCGTCTTCTGATCTGTCCGGGATCACCTGATCCTTTCAATTCTTACCCTTCACTTCAAAAATGGTCAGGGGCGACGGACTTCCCTTCACCGAAACCTCTCCAAGATTTCGTAACTGATAAGAATCGCCCTCTGGGAGTTGATGGGCCACCTGGTTAGAGATGAGCATCTCCACACCCATGGGTTGGGTTAGCTCTTCAAGACGTTTGGCCAGATTTACGGTGAGGCCTAAAATTGTGGAGTCCATTCGTCTGGGCGAACCAATGGTGCCCAGGACGACCGGTCCGGCGTGGAGGCCAATGCCAATCCGGACGGGCCGGTCAAGGGTTCGATTCGGAACATTGAATGATTTTGTTTCGGATAACATCTCCAGTCCGCAAATAACCGCTCGCCTTGCAGAATCCGCTCCCTCAAAGATGCACAGGAGCGCATCCCCCAGGAATTTATCGATCACCCCCTGCCATCTTTCCACGGTTTGAGAGAGCCGCCCGTAAAGTTGATTGACCAGGTCCACCAGCTCATTGGGATCGATTCGCGCCGAGAGTGCCGTAAATCCCCGGATATCGGCACAGAGGATGGTCACCTCCTGCTGGTCAGCCCTTCCCAGGTGAATCGATCCAAGTCCCTGGGTGGCAATTCGGCGGAGGTAAGCCGGGGGGACAAATTTTTCAAAAACATCATGGGCTTCTCGAACTGCCCTCTCCAGGGAACGAAAATGAATGGCGACGGCAATGGTTAAGGAGATGGAGAGCCAAAAAGAGGTGAACCACAGGATCTGTTGCTTCACCATTAAGACGATTCCCATGGATCGCAACCCATCATGGAGACCGCCCAGGAACCAGAACAGTAATCCGATTCCAACCGGCAGAAGGTAGACCGGCCGATGATCTTTCGTACGGAACAGTCTTCCGATGGTCTTGAAGGCGTAGAAGAGGCCGGTCATAAAACAGTAGAGATAGATCGCGAGCTTGAGCAGTTTGGACTGGGGCCGCAAAATTGCCGGATCAATCTGGTGGAATTCGAGCGGAAGTCCCAGAAACCATGGCCCTTTTCCAAAAAGGGCTAAGAGGGCAAGAAGGATACTCAAACCTATCATGCCCCGGGTCACCCAGCCGGACCTTTTATCCTCGAGGGCTGAAACAAACCAGGCCCAGCCTGCAGGCAGAAGGGCCAACGAGGCCAGGTCGATCCGATAACCCAAAAGGATGGATTGGGGCGATCTCTGGAGGCCATAGATCAACCAGCCCAGGAAGAGGAAAGCCGAAAAGAGGTAGAAAGAGAGAAGTGGCCGCAGGGGACGGTAGTTCCGGTAGAGGGCCATGATCATCAGACAGAGGATGGTCATGACCGAGTTGGTAATGAAGCCGATGAAAGGTCCGACACTGTAATAGGGCAGGGAGTGTGGTAACATTGAATTTATAAAATTTTGTTCTTTATCGTCTTAATTTTTTGAAAATTCGTAAAATTTTCAATATATTGGAGATTTTAAATATATTGACAAATTTTTGTTTTAAGCTTATTATATAAGTAAATTTAAAATAATATATATAAATAAAAAATTTGGAGAAAACTTATGTTACCAAAGTGGCTTGCAAAAAGATATGAGGTTTTATTTAAAACCTATCAGGACTCGTCTTTCCGTTTTGAGGATGCAGCTAAAATCCTTTCGAAAAATATACAGGATAGCGAGGAACAAATCAACGTAATTTTGTCTGAATTTAGAAAAAGGGGTTGGCTTGAAGTGGAGTTTGATCGTGAAGATACAAGGAGGAGAATATATAAACTAAAAAGTAGTGAAGAGATTATTTCCGAGACATTGAGAATTCAAAAGAGTCAATTGACAAGGGGCGACCTTGAAAGTCTCTTAAAGGGAGCTGCAGACCTTATTAGAACAAGGGTAGATTACACCTTTATCCTCGTGCTCCTTTTTTATAAACGGATAAGCGATAAATGGGAGATGGAATTTGAGAAGGCTTATAAAGAGGCTCTTACTGATGGTTTAAAAGAAGAGGAGGCAAAGGAAGAAGCTAAGAATTCTATCTACCATGACTTCGATATTTCAGAAGAACTTCTCTGGGAGAATATTAGAAAAGACCCTGCAAGATTACCGGAAAACTTTTCGAAGGCTATGAAGGCCCTTGCAGAGAGGAACCCGGAACTCAAAGATGTCTTTGAAAATGTAGATTTCGTTCAGTTCACTACGAATAGAGAAAACGCAGAGATTCTAAGACAGCTTGTTGAGCTCTTCAGCGCAAAACCTCTTAATCATGTCTCACCGGATCTTCTTGGAGACGCCTATGAATGGATTCTGAAATATTTTGCTCCTCAAAAAGCTAAGGAGGGGGAGGTTTATACTGCTCGTGAAGTAATCAAACTCATCATTGAGATGCTTGATCCAAAGCCAGGGGAAAGTGTTTATGATCCAGCCTGTGGCTCTGGTGGTATGCTCATAACTTCCTATCAGCATGTTGAAAACGAGCAAGGGAAGGATGAGGCGGGAAGACTCTTTCTTTTCGGACAGGAAGCTAATCATAAGACAATTGCCTTAGCCAAGATGAATCTCTATATCCACGATATCAGGAATGCGCAGTTGATCCTCGGAGATACCTTACTTTACCCAAAGTTCAAGGAAGCTGAAGGAATAAAGAGGTTCGATGTTGTAATAGCCAATCCTCCATGGAATCAGGATGGATATGACGAAGAGATTCTAAAAAAAGGTGAATTCTGGAAAGAGAGATTCAGATATGGGTTCACTCCGAGGCAGTCGGCAGACTGGGCCTGGATCGAGCACATGCTGGCCTCGGCAAATGACAAAACTGGCAGAGTAGGCGTCGTCATCGATAACGGCTGCCTATTTAGAGGAGGAAAGGAAAAATCAACGAGAACGGAAATCTTAAATGCCGACCTAATCGAAGCTGTAATTCTCCTACCTGAAAAACTTTTTTACAATACCGGTGCACCGGGGGCGGTAATTGTCCTCAACAAAAATAAGCCAAAAAAAAGAAAGGGGAAGGTGTTTTTCATTAATGCGAGCAGGGAATTTCAGCAACACCCGGAAGTCAGAAAGCTTAACCAATTAGGAGATGTCCATATAAAGAAGATCGTCAAAGCCTATAAAGAACTCGCCGACGAGGACGGTTTTTCCAGGGTTATAGAAATCGACAAGATAAGAGAGAACGACTACAACCTCAATGTTACGCTTTATGTTTTCCCGGAAGAAGAGGCCGAAGAAATCGATGTGTCAAAAGAGTGGGAAGAGCTTCGGAAGATTGAAAAAGAAATTTTTGCAGTGGAAGAGAAGATCGAATGGTATCTTAGAGAAATAAAGTAAAGATGTCATTCTAATCCCTTCGCCTGTCATTCTGACCCTGAGCAGAGCGAAGGGGAAGAATCTCACCGAAATAAGGATTAAGAAATGGACAGAAAAGAATTAGAGATAATTCTCAAAGAGGGCGAAGGGTATAAAAGTGAGTTCAAAGAAGGCATTAGCGGGCTGGAGAGGGAACTTGTTGCTTTTGCCAATGCCTCCGGAGGGAAAATATTTCTTGGGGTAACAGATGACGGTAAGATTCAAGGGATAAAAGCAATTCATAAACTAAAATCTCAAATTCAAGACATAGCCAATAACTGCAGGCCAAGGATAAAAATCACCATAGAGGATATTGATAATGTCCTCGTTATTAACGTAAGAGAGGGTGAGGATAAACCTTATGAATGTTCTTCTGGTTTTTATAAAAGGATTGGTCCTAATTCACAAAAAATGAAGAGAAATGAGATCTTAGAATTCTTCAAATCAGAGGGGAAGATAAGATTTGACGAATTAATCGAGCCAAAGTTCATTTATCCCAAGGATTTTGATAAAAACGGATTTAAATAATTCTTACAACTGGCAGAGATATCAAAAATCGGTGATACCGAAAGACTACTTAATGGTTTGGGTGTGGCTGAAAAGCAGGAAGGAAGGCTTTATTTCAATAATGCGGGGATATTGTTCTTCGGCAAGAATCCTCAAAAGTTCATTCCGTGGTCTGTTTTTACTGTTGCTCTATTTAAGGATGATGCTGGCGTTGATATCATCGACAGGAAGGAGATAGAAGGGAGCCTGTTTGATATTGTCGAAGAAGTGATGAAATTCGTCAGATTGTATGCAAAGGTAGCATACCGTTTTACGGGAAAGCCACGAAGGGAGAATGTGTATGAGTATCCCTTCGATGCCATCCGGGAAGCAGTAATAAATTCAGTAATGCACAAGTACTATTTTGAGCATGGCCATAACAACATTCTAAGGTTTTTACCTGATAGGATTAGGATTGAGAACTATTGGCAGAAGCCGTCTCATTTTGTTCTTGGCAAAACAGTGTTTAGGAGAAACCATGTCATCGCCGACTTGTTCGCCAAGATTCACTTTGGTGAAAAGATGGGAACTGGATTTGAGAGGATAAGAGAAGTATGCAAAAAAGAGAACGCCCCCTTCCCAGAGATAGAGTTTAATGAGAATTATTTTTATGTAACTTTCAAACAGAGCAAAGAGTACCTAAAATTGGCAGCAGAAGAAAGGAAAGGGGTCACTGAAAAAGTCAGGGAAAAGGCCATTGAAAAGGTCATAGAAAAGGTCGGAGAAAGGGTCACAGAAAACCAAAAGAGAATTCTGAAAGAAATTATAAGAAATAAATCCATAACCATAAAGAGACTATCAGAGAGTATTGGAATTTCTGAAAGAAAAACTCAAGAGAACATAAATAAACTTAAGGGAAAAGGATTGCTAAAGAGAATTGGTCCAGACAAAGGGGGATATTGGGAGATTTTGGCTAAATGAGTGAGGGTGTAAGGGTTGGCGATTATTTACTTTCTTTTTCTGTCATTCTGACCCTGAGCAAGGCGAAAGGGAAGAATCTCAGTTTTGAATGGATAGTATGTAGGGGGTGACCCAAATATGTTTAAACCAAATTTTCGCTACACTGACAAGATTGTAAATAATCTAACCCAGATTGCTGTTGCCAGAGAACTAATCCTAAATTCTCCATTGATCCCCAAATGGGAAGTGACTCTTCGTCGCGAAGCAATTATTCGAAGCGCTCATTCTTCAACAGCCATCGAGGGGAATAGACTTTCTTTCGAACAGGTCAGTGAGTTAGCCCACGGGCGAGAAGTAATGGCAACTCGCAAAGACAAACAGGAGGTCTTAAACTATCTTAAGGTCTTGGAGCATATTGATGAATTGACCGAGGGCAATGAGATCAAGGAAAAAGACATTTTGAACATCCACAAATTAGTAACTCATGAGACCTTGGAAGATGCTTCTGATTGTGGAGTCTATCGCAGTCGGTATGTGGCGGTGGTAAACAGATTAACTGGTGAGGTTATTTTCAGGCCACCTTCAAATGAAGACGTCCCAGGTTTGGTAAAGGACCTAATTCAATGGCTGAACTCCTCTGAAGCAAAAACACTCGACCCTGTAATCGAAGCAGGAATTGCGCATTATGAATTTGTCAGGATCCATCCTTTTGTGGATGGGAATGGAAGGACAGCACGAGCCCTTGCTGCCCTGATCCTTTATCAACGTGGATTTGACACAAAACAATTCTTTTGCCTTGACGATTATTATGATTCTGATAGGCCAGCTTATTATCGAGTTTTACGAGATGTTGACCAAAAGACTTTAGATTTAACAGGTTGGCTTGAGTACTTTGTGGAAGGGGTCAAAGTCAGTATTTCATCTGTTAAAGAGAGAGTTATAAGGCTTAGTAGTGAGCGATTGAGGAGGACAAAGAAAGGGCAAATCGCCTTAACAGAAAGACAGATGAGGATCGTGGAATTTATAAATGCAAATGGGAGAATAACAAATCGGACCGTAAGGGAGATGTTTAAAATCTCAGACCGCGCCGCACTAAAAGAAATCAGTAAATTATTGGATTTAAAGGTAATAGAGCCAGATGGAAAAGGGAGGAGTTTGAGTTATGTCTTGACACAATGATGGTTCGGGATTAGGTTCGGGATTAGGTTCGGGTTTATTCATAGTCAAGTGGCGGAAAGAATTGGGTCATAACTGGGTCATAGCAAAAAGGAAAAGAAGTTTTGCTGAAAAGAGTCAGCCCAGATAAAGGAGGGTATTGGGAGATTTTGTTTAAATGAGGGAAAGAGGATGGCAATTAAATATCTCCCATACACCTCTCTCCCTTCGGGGAGAGGGCGGGGGTGAGGGGGAGTACGGGAGACATAAGAACTAAATGGATTTATTACATTGTGGGGTAACAAAGTTACCCGGGAAGCAACTATGATGCCACAAAATATAAAAAAAGATAAAAATTTATATAAAATTTTACGTACGGTTAGCACCCATTTTGATGAGGGACATTTATGAGACACTTTGGGACATCGAATTTTAATAAATCTGCTGGGAAAAGACGAAAAGTCCGAGGAGCGTAGTATGGGCGGGTTTAAGAGTGGTTGTCATTTAGGTTCATCGTTATGAAAAAAGAAATCAAATTACTCTTGAATAGTGGAATTGACTCTCTTCTGCTTTCGATTGAGCATTTTAACAGACCATGGGACAGAGGAAGAACAACTGCTGTTTTAATGTTTTTAAATCATAGCTTTGAGATGCTATTAAAAGCCGTGATTCTACATAAAGGTGGCAGAATTAGAGAAAAGAGGGCCAAGGAAACGATAGGATTTGACCATTGTGTGAGAAAATGTCTTTCAGATTCTCAAGTTAAATGCCTAATCAGTGAGCAGGCTTTGACAATTCAAATGATTAATAGTCTAAGAGACGCAGCAACCCATTATCTGCTAGATATCTCAGAAGAACAATTTTATATGCATGTCCAATCCGGAGTTACGCTATTGGGGGATGTATTATCGAAGAATTTTAAACTGAGATTGCGCGATTACTTGCCCGAAAGGGTCCTTCCAATATCATTGAAGCCACCAAGGGATTTATTCATACTAATTGATGATAGAATAACAGAGATTAAGGGTCTTCTCGATCCACGTAAAAGAGCGATAACAAAAGCAAAGCATAAATTGCGGCCTCTTGCAATTATGGAAAACTCAATAGCAGGCGATTCTACACAGCCAAGCAACGGAGACCTGAATAGGATGATCAAGCGGCTAAAATCAGATGAAGACTGGCAATCAATTTTCCCAGGGGTTTCAAGCCTAAAACTTAATGCAGAAGGTGAAGGCTTAAATGTCAGTCTTCGAATAGATAAAAAGGACGGAATTCCAATCAAGCTTATAAAAGAAGGAGAAGGGTTGCCCGTTGCCATCAAACGAGTTAATGAACTCGACTACTACAGCTTAGGAGCCTTGGACTTAGCAAAGAAATTGGGCTTAGGTGTGAATAAGACTGTCGCCATGGTTCGCCACTTCAATCTTCAAGACAATGAAGATTACTTCAAGGTAATCAAGATTGGGTCGTCTAAATTTAAACGCTATAGTTCAAAGGCGTTAGATTTTCTGAAGAAAGAGCTCTCGAAGGTTAACATGAATGAAATATGGGAAAATTACAGGAATAGAATATATAAGAAAAAAACAATGAGTAAAGAATGAC
>Ga0163210_1000425_pt1 | contig 17757 bp, 17 predicted proteins | sample Kivu_220m_FD_113536 | JGI IMG/M metagenome (GOLD analysis project Ga0163210, IMG submission 113536) | Freshwater microbial communities from Lake Kivu, Western Province, Rwanda to study Microbial Dark Matter (Phase II) - Kivu_220m | ecosystem: Environmental > Aquatic > Freshwater > Lake ...
AACTGTAGTTGACGAGTCCTCTGGCAAACTCCTTTCCACGGGGCCCCAGACAGGAGATGGAATCTCCCCGGTTGAAAGGACCCTTCACGGTGAGGACACCCGAGGGAAGCAGGCTCTTTCCCTTCTGGACGAGGGCTCTTTTCGCTCCCTCATCCACCGTGACATCCCCTTTGGGTTTCAGATTAAAGGCGATCCAGTGTTTTCGGCTGCTCAGGGTTCGGCTCTTGGGAAGGATGAGTGTTCCGACCTCCTTTCCCTTGAGAACCTGATGGAGGACCTCCTTCCTTGTGCCACAGGCGACCACGGTGGGGATACCGAAGCGGGAGGTCTTCTTTGCCGCCTGGATCTTGCTCGCCATCCCTCCCACGCCGGTCCGGCTTAGTGTTTCTCCGATGATCCCCTCCAGGTTCATATCGATATCCTCGATCAAAGGAATACATCGGGCATCCGGATGAACTCTTGGATCTCCGTCACAGATGCCTTCCATATCGGTCAGGATGATGAGGAGATCCGCTTCAATCAGGTTGGTGATGAGGGCTGAGAGATGATCATTGTCGCCAAACTTAATCTCGTCCACCACGACCGTATCGTTCTCATTGATGATGGGAATGATCCCGAGCTCGAGAAGGGAGAGTAGGGTGTTTCGGGCATTAAGGAACCTTCTTCGATGGCTCAGGTCATCGTGGGTGAGGAGGACCTGAGCCACCATTTGCCGGTAGCGTGAAAAGTGATTCTCATAAATGTTCATCAGGCGGCTCTGCCCAACCGCTGCGGTGGCCTGTTTGTGAGTAATGGACTGGGGTCTGGTTTTATACCCCAGCTTCTCCATTCCGGCGGCAATCGCCCCCGAGGAGACCAGGACGAACTCATAGCCCTGACGTTTCAGCTCTGAGATCTCCTGAGCCAGGCCGGAGAAGATCTCGTCATGGAGACCTTTCTCGACGGAGGCCAAGGTACTGGAGCCCACCTTGACGACCACCCGTCTGACCTTTCCTAGTGTTTTTTTTCGAATCTCTTTAGACCTCATCCCTTTTTCCTGAAACGGACTCCAGCATCCGGGAAATGACCCCGATCAACTCTTCAATCCCCTCTCCTGTCTTTCCGGAGATCAAATGAAGCCGGTATCCCATCTTTTTAAATTGGCTCTTCACTTCGAGAGATCTCCCCCGGACCAGAGGAAGATCAACCTTATTGAGCACCACCACCTGCTTCTTTTCGCGGAGTGAAGGATGGTAGGCATTCAATTCTTCATTGAGCGCCTGAAAATCCCTAAGGGGATTCCGGGAGGAGCCCTCCGAGATATCCAGGAGGTGAACGAGCAGGCGGGTCCGCTCCACATGCCGGAGAAAGGTCAATCCGAGCCCTGCTCCCTGAGAAGCGCCTTCAATGAGCCCGGGAATATCGGCAACGACAAAAGATCGGTCCTCTTCTCTTCTCACCACTCCTAAATTTGGGGCAAGGGTGGTAAAGGGATAGTCTGCAATCTTCGGTTTAGCAGAGGAAATTTTGGAAAGGAGGGTTGATTTCCCCGCATTGGGATAACCGATTAATCCCACATCGGCGAGGAGTTTCAACTCAAGTTGAAGCCAGCGGTTCTCCCCTTTTTCACCCTTTTCAGCATGACGGGGTGCGCGATGGGTCGCCGTAGCAAACCTCACATTGCCCCGACCTCCCCGTCCTCCTTTGGCCACAACGGATCGCTGGCCATCAAAGAACAGGTCCTCGAGAATTTCTCCTGTTGCCTCATCCCGGATGAGTGTGCCCGCTGGAACCCGGATAATAAGGTCCTCTCCATTCCTTCCAGTCTGTTTCTTCCCTTTACCGTGACTCCCTTTTTTGGCACGAAATTGCTGAAGGTAGGTTAGATCGAGAAGAGTTGAAAGTTGATTATCTGCCTGGAGGATCACATCCCCACCTTTTCCTCCATCACCTCCGTCCGGGCCTCCCTTAGGGATAAACCGTTCTCTTCGAAAACTGACACACCCATTACCCCCGTCGCCTGCCTTCACCTGGATTCTCGCTTCATCCACAAACTTCATCTTTAATGGTCACAGGCCAAGGGTAGGGGTTAGAGAGCTTGGGAGTGGACACTCACCAGTTTTTTGTCCCTCCCTTTATTTTCATATTTGACCGTACCGTCAATCCTGGCAAAAAGGGTGAAATCCTTTCCCATGCCCACATTTGCTCCGGGAAAGATCCGAGTTCCTTTCTGACGAACCAGGATATTTCCTGCCTTAACCCATTGTCCGCCGAATCGCTTTACCCCCAGGCGCTGTCCTGCGCTGTCCCTTCCGTTTCGAGAACTTCCACCTGCTTTTTTATGTGCCATCACAACCTCCCAAAGAACTAAAACCGGAATACTGGAATGTTGGAATGTTGGAATATTGGTTTAACCCATTATTCCATTATTCCAATATTCCATTTGAGTCTTAGCTTAAAGCAATTTCGTTCACCTTCAAATAGGTGTAGGTCTGGCGGTGTCCCTTCATCCGGCGATAATTCTTTCTCTTTTCCATCTTATAGGTGAGAACCTTTTTTCCTTTAACCTGCCGGATGATTTCTCCTGTTACGGTCGCATTGCTCAACACGGGTTTTCCGAGTTGAACCTGATCTCCTTGGGAAACCATGATGACATCTTTCAGGGTGACGCGGTCTCCCGCCTTTCCTCCCAATTTCTCCACCCGGATGATGTCTCCTTTCGAAACCCGATACTCCTTGCCTCCGGTCTTCAATATCGCAAACATCCTAACCCTCCGAATTTAATTAAAAAAAATATTAATAGATTTTATGGTATTTGTCAAATTCCCCTCCCTCTTTAGATGGGTCACTTTTTTATTCATTAGTCATGGCCACTTGGCCACCCGAGCCGGCATACGTGGAGGAACTATAAAAATAAACCCAAAGTCAGACTTCGATGATATTGAACTGTTCCTGGTGAAATCCTGCCTTTCCTTTGATCACGATCTTCTTTTTCAGTTTCCGCTCCAGTTCCTCCACTCCTGCCCTCTCCTCTTCATAAAGCATATCTGCCACCTCGAGGTTGGCTTCAACCAGGAGGCTATTTCCTCCCACCTGAGTGGCCGTCCTCTCAATCTCCCGAAAGATGTCATAACAGATGGTGGTTTTTGATTTAATCAATCCCGCCCCTTCACAGTAAGAGCAGGGTTCCCCCAGGACCCTGGAGATATTCTCCCTTGTTCGCTTTCGGGTCATCTCCACCAGTCCCAGTTCAGAGATCTTAAAGATATTGCTCTTCTGCCGGTCCTTCTTAAGGGCTTCCTCCAGGGCGTGGATGACCTTCTCGCGATCACCTTCCCTCTCCATATCAATAAAGTCGATGATGATGATCCCGCCGATATTGCGAACCCTCAACTGATAAGCAATCTCCTTGGCCGCCTCCAGATTGGTTTTGAGAATCGTATCCGCAAGATTTCTCTTTCCCACATACCTTCCCGTGTTGACATCGATCGCCACCAGGGCTTCGCTGATATCAATGACAATATATCCCCCCGATTTGAGCCAGACCTTTCTTCCCAGGATCTTATCGATTTCCATCTCAATGCCGTAGGCATCAAAGATGGGCTCCTTCTTTTCATAAAGGGTGATTTCAAACTTTTGCTTCGGCATATAGGTGTTGATGAAGGAGACGATATTCTCATATTCCTCTCTCGAATCGATGACGATTCGATTGATCTGTGGAGAAAGCATGTCCCGGATGACCCTGAAGATCATGGTCAGGTCACTGTAAATGAGACAGGGAGCGGTCACCCCCTCCTTTTTCTTCTGTATGTTACTCCAGATCTGGAGGAGAAAATCCATATCGTTCCGAATCTCCTCAGCCTCTGCCCCTTCGCTTGCGGTTCGAACGATAAACCCGTTGGAAGGGGATTTGATCGCCTGAACAATCTCCCTGAGCCTCCTTCGCTCCTTCTCATCCTTAATTCTCCTGGAGATCCCTATATGATCAACCGTAGGCATGAGAACCAGGTAACGGCCCGGAAGGGAGATATAAGAGGTGATCCGGGTGCCTTTCGTTCCAAGGGGTTCCTTTGAGACTTGAACAAGGATCTCCTGTCCTTCGGAGAGGAGATCCTCAATCTGGAAGGGGGGGGTGAAAGAGATGGGCATTTCCATTCCGGAGAGGCCCAGCTCCTCATACTCCTCCATCCCTCCGTAGACATCCGCCACATAGAGAAAGGCGGCCTTCTCCAATCCAATGTCCACAAAGGCAGCCTGCATACCCGGGAGTACCTTGATGACCTTTCCCTTATAGATATTTCCGATGATCCCCCGGTCCTTCGTCCGCTCGATATAGAGTTCTGCGAGGACCCGATCTTCCAGGAGGGCGACCCTTGCCTCCCAGGAAGTCACATTGATGATCAGTTCATTGGCCATAAAGGCTCCTTTTAACTAAATTCCAATAATTTTATTTTTGGGTATTGGTCATTGGGATTTATTTGGTTATTGGTGCTTGGAGCTTGGTTATTACCGCACGGATTAATGATCTCATTCCACCTTGATGATTCTGCATTGGGCAAGCGCTTCTCCCTTCAAACCCAGCAGGGCCTCCAGAATCTCCAGGGGCTTGGCCATCTTTCCTCTGGTACTTCGAAGAACGAGTTCCATTCCGAAACCGATCGGTTCCTCTTCCCTTACCTCCACCCTTTCGATCAATGGGAGAACGTCGAGCCTTCTCTTCTTCCCCTTCCTCTCCTGAAGGATAAAGAGCTCCTTCTCCTTCAATGCCTTTTTGATCTTTTCGGTAAGACCTTCCTTTGTAAAAAGGTGGTCCAGAGGAATCCAATAGATTGACCGGTGGAAGGGAAAACCAGAAGGCATGGAGACCGGAATCTCCTTTGCCTCGATGATCTCGATTCCTTCGGGAAGGGTTCGATTGAGTCTCTCCATTACCTCACCGGAGGTGATCCTTCCGGCCAATTCTACATCGACCCTTTCTCCCAGGCTCTCCACACCCACTGGGAGGGCCTTTTCAAAGATGATTCTCGGCAGGGGATGAAATCCTTCGGAGTAACAGAGGGGGAGGTCAGCCCTTCTGGCCGCCCGGTAGAAGAGATGGGCAAGCTCGAGATGGCTGATGAATCTGAGGTTTCCCTTCTTGGTGAACTTTAACCGAAGTCTCTCCCTGATCTCCTTCTTCGGAATCTCTCCTCTACGCCCAGGTTTCATTTCTTCCGGAAAACCTTCTCTTACCGTGATCTCTTTTCCGTCACAAACCCCGCAGAGACGGCAATCTCTCCCCGAACACGGAGGACTGAACTGCTCCCTGAAACTTTTCTGATACTCCTCCCATAGAAAGGGGGTCTGGAGGCCGGTCTCCACCCAGGACCAGGGAAGGGGGTCTTCCAGAGATTTCTCTCGAGTATAGTGATCCATGTCAATGCCTGTCTTCTCAAAGGCCTCTTTCCAGAGACCAAAATGGAACTGATCACTCCAGCCATCGAACCGGCATCCCGACCGATAGGCCTCAGCCAAGACCTGTGAGAGATTTTGGTCTCCCATCGAAAAGACCGCTTCGAGAAGACTGAGACGGGGATCCTGCCATTTAAAGCGGTGGTTTTTTTTCAATCCCTCTTTGAGGAAACGGAGCTTCTCCTCCATCTCCTTCAGGGGAATTTGAGGGGCCCATTGAAAAGGAGTATGGGGTTTGGGGACGAAGGTGGAGACGCTCACGCTGATATGGGGACGGATCCTCTGTTGCTCTCCAAGGAGAGAGAGTTTATTGGAAAGATCGATGATTCCCTTTAAATCCTCCTCTCTTTCTGTGGGAAGACCCATCATAAAGTAAAGCTTGATATTCTTCCATCCCTTTGAGAAGAGGTCCTTTAAACCCTGGAAGAGAATCGTCTCGTCCATTCTCTTATTGATCACCTTCCGCATCCGTTCAGTGGCGGCCTCAGGGGCAATGGTGAACCCGGTCTTTCGTACCCTTTTGACCTCCTCTGCGAGATGCCCCACAATACTCTCAATTCTTAAAGAGGGAAAAGAGACAGCCACCCTCTCTGACTCAAAGCGATTCATGAGATGGGAGAGGAGAGACGCCATTGAGGAATAGTCTCCTGCGCTGAGGGAGAGCAGTGAAAGTTCTTCATAACCTGTTTGATGAAGGGCTCGATCGAGGATCTCCCAAATGGCGTCCGGACTTCTCTCCCGGTAAGGTCTGTAGATGAATCCGGCCTCACAGAAACGGCACCCCCTCTTACAACCCCGGGCGATCTCCAAATTGAAGCGGTCATGAATTACCTTCATAAACGGGACGATCGGGTAGATAGGAAAGGGGGCCCGATGGAGATCGGTCAGGACCCTCTTTCGGACCTTATGGCCTTGATGGAGACTGGGAACATAGACTCCACCCAAATCGGAGAGTGATTTTAAGAGATCATCCTTTTTACCACCGGACGCCTTCCATTGAATGACGAGGTTGGAAATCTCAAGGACCACTTCTTCTCCATCTCCGATGACAAAGGCATCGAAGAAATCCGCCACAGGCATTGGATTGAAGACAGTTGGGCCCCCGGCAATGATGAGAGGGAAGTGTTCGTCCCGATCCTTTGAGAAGAGAGGGATATCGGAGAGCTCGAGCATATTGAGGACATTGGTGAGGGAGAGCTCATACTGGAGGGAGAAACCGAGAATATCGAATTGACGAAGGGGGATGGAGGATTCAAGAGAGGAAAGGGGAACCCTCTTTTCCCTTAAGGCCTTCTCCATATCCATCCAGGGAGCAAAGACTCGCTCACAGGCAATCTCTTTTCTTTCATTGAGGATGTGGTAGAGAATCTGGATCCCGAGATGGGACATCCCCACTTCATAGACATCCGGAAAGGCGAGACAGAATTTCAGTCTGACCGAAGAAGGATCTTTTCGAATCGAATTGATCTCCTGGCCCAGATACCTAGTCGGTTTAGAAACAAGAGAAAGAAGGTCTTTCATCCGGTCACCATTCAAGGCTTTAAATTATGAAAAGGGAGCTCCTCGCCCTCTATGTTCATTCCTTTAGGCGTCTAAAATTACTATAATTTTAAGACCTTGTCAATTTGTTCTGGGAATGGGCAGGGGGGTTTGCTTTCTTCTTAAGAGTATGATATAAAAGTTTAAAAAGATCGTGTTCAGGTGGCTTAAAACCCAAGAGGGAACCCCGTGAAAATCGGGGACGGCCACGCCGCTGTAATCGGGGACGAAACCTGTCAGGAGCCACTACCCGAAAGGGTGGGAAGGGACAGGGAGTAGGGTGATCCGTAAGCCAGAAAACCTGCCTGAATGCGCTTCACCATAGGTCTTCGGTGGAAGACTGTGAAGGTTCATTTACAAATACCCGGTCTTCATCAGAGGATCGGGTTTTTTATTTGGTCATCGGGATATGAACGGGACTCGGGCTCTAAAAATCTTTATCTCCATTTCCATGGGAATCCATCTTCTCCTTCTGACTGTTTTTACCCTCCTGTTTCCAAACTTTAAGATCCATTCACTCCCTCCCCTTCATATGGAGGTCTCTCTGCTTCATTTTATCCCCGAAAGGGATAAGCCTCTGAAGGTCACTCAGAAAGAACCGCCCCTGAGACCCAGGGTTATTGGTGTAAGGCAGGAGGAGGAGACACCATTTCAGGAGATGAAAATAGAAGCCCCTGTTTTTAAAGAGGTGAAATCTCCTGAACCACCCCGTCCTGTTCAGGAAGAGATCAAGATGGTCCCCAGGGCTGAGCCTGCACAGCCTTCTTTTGAAGATGAGAAAAAAGAGAGGGGAGGGGTGAACGAAAAACCGATCGCCATTTTGCCTTCCCAAAACCTTGCTCCCCAGGCCAGCTTCTCCGAGAAATCGCAGGTGGCAATCAAGACCCCTTCTCCTTCTGAAGGGGAGATTCATTTTGCTCAGCCCAGATATGCGGAGAATCCAAAACCGATCTATCCCCGGGAGGCCAAAAGAAGGGGATACGAAGGAGAAGTCATCCTGAGGGTGGAAGTTCTCACCAATGGCCAGGTCGGGCAGATTGAGGTCAGGCACTCATCAGGCCATGAGATGCTTGATCAATCTGCCATTCGAACAGTGAAACAGTGGAGATTCATCCCCGCACAAAAGGGTGAACAACGGGTATCCGTCTGGGTGAACATCCCCGTCAAATTTCAACTCCAATGAGATATTTAACCGAAGAGCATAGTGGTTCAAAAAGATTCCTCCCCTCCCCTGATGAGAGGGGATTAAGGGAAGAGGGAACTAACCCCTCCCGCTTTGACCTCCACCTTCTTCCACCAAGGGAGAGGGCAAAGAGGTTGGTACTCTTTTCTATTATTTTGCTTACCACTCTGTCTTATATCTCGGTTTCTTACTCCGCCTCTAAAAAGTTCAGGGACGAAGTCGGAAGGGAGGTAACGTTTCCTTTTCCTCCGAAACGGCTGGTCTCCTTAGCCCCTAACATCACTGAGATTCTCTTCAGCCTCGACCTCGATGAAGAGATTGTGGGAGTCTCTCTCCACTGTAACTATCCCGAGAAGGTGAAGGACAGGGTTCGGGTCGGAAGTTATGTCAGCCTCGATTATGAGAGGATCGTTTCGCTCAGTCCTGATCTCGTCATTGCTACGGGAGCCGGAAATACACGGGATATGGTCGTACGTCTGGAGAGATTAGGGTTTCCCACCTATGTGATTTTCCCTAAAAAATTTGATGATGTTCTACAGAGCATTCACCATATCGGTCAGGTAATAAGCCGAGAGAAGAAGGCTCTCTCGATGATCCAGGAGATGAAGAAGCGGAAACAGGGGATTATCGAACGGACGGGCCATCTTCCCCGGCCAAAGGTTTTTCTCCAGATCGGAGAGGCTCCCCTTGTGACTGTTGGAAGAGGAAGCTTTGCGGACGATCTGATCCGCCTGGCAGGAGGAGAGAATATTGCCGGAATGGGGACGGAGAGGTATCCCCGATTCGGGATGGAGGAGATTTTGAGGAGATCCCCGGAGGTGATTCTCATCAGCTCCATGAATCCCAGAGGTGATTATGATAGAGTGCTCAAAGAGTGGAGCCGCTGGATGACGATTCCTGCCGTGAAAAATGGTCGTGTCCACCTCATCAACTCTGACCTGATTGACCGACCCTCTCCCAGAATCATTGAGGGACTGGAGGAAATGGCAAGGTTCATCCATCCTGAGAAGCTTATGAGGTAGTCCAATGGCCCATCGTCAATGGGCGGTGTTCTATGGTCATTGCTCATTGACCATTAATCATTGAACCATTTGCAATGGAGTTTTATGAAACCCCTCACTCGAAGAAAAGTGATCATCATTTCCACACTGCTGAGCATTTTTCTCATCCTGGTTATCATCGTTTCTGTCACCACGGGGAGTGTAAAAATCAAACCCCAGCGCTCGATCGCCATCCTTCTCCAATCCATTCTCGGTATAGAAGGTGAAGGGACCGATACGGAACGGACGATCATCTTTTCACTCCGCTTTCCAAGGGCCTTACTGGCAGGTCTTGTGGGCGCAGGGCTTTCCATCGCAGGAGCCATCTTTCAGGCTCTTTTGAGAAATCCCCTGGCTGATCCGTATATCCTTGGAGTCTCCAGTGGTTCAGCCGTGGGAGCGATCATTGCCATCCTGTTGGGCTTAAGCACTGCCTCCATCGGTCTCCCGCTGGCTTCCTTTATTGGCGCTCTTCTGACCATCCTGATGGTCTTCTATTTCGGAAGACAGGATGGAAAGATTCATCCCAATACGCTGTTGCTTGCAGGCGTCATCATCGGATCCTTCCTCTCTGCGATCATCATGTTTTTCCTCTCCATCTCTCAGAAGGAGGAACTCCATACCATCCTCTTCTGGCTGATGGGAGATTTCAGTTTTTCAAACTTTAAGGCGATCCGCATCGTCTTTCCCTATATCCTCATCGGCTTCCTCTTTCTCTATTTTCGGGCCCGTCATCTCAACCTGATCCTTTCTGGTGAGGAGAGCGCCCTGCAGATGGGAGTGGATGTGGAGAGATTGAAATTGCTCTCTTATCTCTCAGCCTCATTGGTCACTGCGGCTTCCGTTTCCGTTTGTGGTCTGATCGGCTTTGTGGGGTTGATCATCCCTCATTCGGTCAGGCTGATCTTCGGGCCGGATCACCGTCTGCTCCTTCCTTCCTCTGCATTGATCGGGGCCTCTTTCCTCATCGCCTCGGATACCCTTGCGAGGACCCTTCTTGCGCCTGTAGAGTTGCCCGTAGGGGTAGTAACCGCTGCCTTCGGAGGACCTTTCTTCATCTACCTCCTGAGGAAGAGAAAGGTGGTAAAGGTGCTGTGATCGATATAAAATCCCTCTCTTTTCGATATCGTGAGGACTGGGTTCTTCAGGATATCTCTTTTCAAATCGGTCAGGGAGAATTTGTCGGAGTGATCGGCCCCAATGGCTCAGGAAAGACCACCCTTCTGAAGATCCTTTATCGCCTCCTCTCCCCCCAGAAAGGAGAGGTTCTCTTCGAGAGGGTTCCCTTAAAGAGGATGAGCCGGGCCGATATTGCCAAGAGGATTGCGGTCGTGGCTCAGGAAGCCTATCCCCTCTTTCCTTTTCGTGTGATGGAAATGGTTCTGATGGGAAGATCCCCCTATTTAGGCCATTTCATGTTCGAGGCCGAAAAGGATCTGGAGATTGCAAAAAGGGCGATGGAGTGGACAGAAATCCTTCCCATAGGCGAAAGGCCCATGGATGAGCTTTCAGGAGGAGAAAGAAAGAGGGTCTTTATCGCCAGGGCATTGGTACAGGAACCGGAGGTGATCCTCCTTGATGAACCCACGGCAAACCTGGACATCCATCATCAAATGGATTTCCTCAATCTCATCCTCACCCTGAATCGTGAGAAAGGTCTCACCATTGTGATGGCCTCCCATGAATTAAACCTTGCCTCTTAGTATTGCAACCGCCTCCTCCTCCTTCATCAAGGAAGGATTCATAAAATGGGGACCCCTGATGAGGTCATCACCAAAGAGAATATTGAAGAAGTCTACGGATGCGAGGTCTGGGTGGACCGGAATCCCATCTCCGGATTGCCGCGAATCAATTTAATGAAGAAAGCGAGTCTGAGGGTCAGGCTTCGGTAATTCGGTATTGGCATGGTCTCACCCGCGGAGAATCTGTTGTGAGCGTATAGAGGGATTTTGGGGCAAAGAGAAATTGGGTTATCAGGGTCATTCATAAAAAAGTTAGCCATTCCAATTGCGGATTGCTGAAGGCCTAGGGGTCACATCTTCAATTGTCAATTGAAAATTTGATGTATCATTCATAAAAAGTTTAGCCAGATTTTCCTTACTAAAACTTCCGCGTCCTCAAAGAAAAGAAGAAAGCGAATACGACAAATATCGAACTTTCTGCCTTATTTTAAAAACTTGGAAAAAGATTGGAACCAACCTCCATTTCCCTTCAAAGTTCTTGACATCACTTCTACAAAATGTCATACTATGTATGACTTATAGGAGTCTGGATTGCAGATATCAGAGTTTGAATGGGACGAAGGGAATGTGCTTCATTTTGAACTCGGCCATGGAATTGAACCAGAGGAAGTCGAAGAAGTCTTTGTTAATAAACCTCTCTTCCGAAAGACAAAGAAGGGACATTATGTAGCCTTTGGTCCCACCAGTGCAGGAAGGTACCTGATCATTATTTTTGAAAAGAAATCTAAAGGGATCGTTCGACCGATCACAGGGTGGGATATGAACCAATCAGAAGTTCAATATTATAAAAGGCACAGGAGGTGAAAGATCGTGAAGAAGGAAAAAGATAAACAGTGGGCGGATTATTATGACCAGGTAAACATACTTGATGAACTCTTGGAAGAACCTGTTGAATTTAGCTTAGGAGAACAACTCCGCCGCGATATCCTTTCAAAAAGGAGAAAAAGGAAACTTCAGAATGTAACGATTAAGATGGACCCTCTTCAGGTCCAGGCCATTAGGAAATTGGCGACAACTAAATCAATCCCATATCAAACGCTGATTCGGCATTGGCTCTCAGAAGAAATTAAAAAAGAATTGAATCTCTTAAGGTAGAAGTCTGATAGGCACTTATTAAAAAGGGGACGGTTCTATTTTTATAAGAAAATTTGCTCAGATTTCCCCAGCGAAACCTTCCGTGTCCTGAAAGAAAAAGAAGAGAAGCAATACGGCAAATACCACACCTGCCGCCTCATTCTGGAAGCATGGGACAGATTAGAATCCAAATGATCATACTGACAACAATGAGGGGAAAACCCAATATTGAACTGAAAATCAGAAGAGTAAGTGATGGAAATATCCAGACTGAACTCGTTCAGATACATACCTGTTTAAAAGTTGGGATACTTCAGTATAGAACAATCTATTCATCGAATTGGCTATGCTGGGAGGTGCCCTTTAGATGATTATCACATCTTCAATTGCCAATTGCTTGGTTGGTGAGAGGATGTGGAGTTAGGATTAGGATATTTAAATAGTAGAGTGATTCGAGGACGTCCATAAGATTATAAACTCCTAAAAAAGGGGATAGGTCATCCACCGAAAGATCATCTTTAGAACGAAAGAGTGTATTGCCCAAAGACGAAAGAGAAACTATCACACCTGACTGAATTTTTCAGTCAACTTCCTAACCTTCCCTTCTCTCTAAAATTACTCTTAAAAATGCGATCGCAATTATAGGAGTAATTAGAGAAAAAAATGGGTTCATCCATACAAAACTGGCTAAGATTTCCCTGGGAAACTATCTGTGTGCTCAAGGAGAACGAAGATAAGAAATATGGCAAATACCCCACTCCCCTGGATTTTCCAGGTGAAACCCTCTGTTTTTTAAAAAGGGGCCTTGACATAAATAAAAATATCTGATGAACTGAATTGTAGAGGTGATGCCCAATGCGCTTGGAGATGGCGGAAATTGGCAGACGGAGGTCGGTGGTCATTCCGGCAGGCCTCAGACGCAAATATGGGTCCAAGAAAGGGGCCCTTGTCATTGCAGAGGCATGCGAGGAAGGGATCATCTTAAGACGGGCTGTGACTTTACCCCTGGAAAGGTATTCCCCTGAAAGAAAAGCCGAATTTCTACTAAATAATGCGGTTATTTCCAAAGACTACGCATGGGCCCTTAAAGAAGTTAAAAAATTAGGGGTCGATCCAAAGGTATCCCCCATGAGAAACCAAGGCGCCGATGACCATTGATCGTATCTTTCTTGATGTGAATATCTTATTCTTTGTATTTTAAGGAAGCTTGGGTTTGTGCTGAAGGATTACGGGAAAGTCGGCTGAATGCCTCGCCTACAAGGCGGGGATGAAAGCCGACAATATTAATGACACTACCTTAACCCGAAAGCCCCGCCCTGTGGGCGGGGAGCTTTACTTTTTCGAAAAGGGGGAGTTTTCCATATTACAACACTTGAGTTTACAAAATCCTGATTTAATTGTAGGATAATTTTGGAAAGGAAAGAAAATGGGTGAAGTAGAGCATACCTTGGCGGTCTTTGTCGATTTTGAGAATCTCGCTCTTGGATTTAAGGGGAAGAGGGATAAGCGGTTCGATATCCAGAAGGTCCTGGAGCGCCTAGTCGAGAAGGGAAAGATCATCGTGAAGAAGGCTTATGCCGATTGGGAGGATTATGGGGAATACAAAAAACCCCTACACGAGTCGGCCATTGAGCTGATCGAGATACCGAAGCGTTCGATGAGCGGAAAGAACTCCGCAGATATCCGCCTCTGTGTCGATGCGATCGATCTCTGTTATTCCAAGGAACATATTGATACCTTTGTGATCGTCTCAGGGGATAGCGACTTTTCACCTCTTGTCTCCAAACTGAAGGAGAACGGGAAACGGGTGATCGGCCTCGGAATGAAAGAGTCGAGTTCCAATCTTCTGATTGATAACTGCGATGAGTTCATCTATTACGAAGATCTGGAGAGGTCCATCGGAACCCCGCCCAAGATCGAAAAGGATCTTCCCGAAAAGAAGAAAGAAGCCTTTCAGCTCCTGGTCGATTCTGTCCTGGCCCTGGTCCGGGAGAACAAGGAGGTCCTCTGGTCATCTCTGGTCAAGGAGACAATGAAGCGAAAGAAGCCCTCCTTCAATGAGTCCTACCATGGTTACCGGACCTTCAGTGATCTCCTGGAGGATGCGGAGAAAGAGGGGGTCATCCATCTGAGGACGGATTCACGAAGTGGAACCTATGTGATTGTCGGTTTCGGTAAGGAGGAGAAGAGGGGAGAACCAGAGGAGTTGAAGACATCCCGGGAGATGAAAAAACAGAAAATCCAGAGACCCAGATGGCGTTCCCGCCAACGGAAACCAAAACCCGAACCCCCTCAGGTCACCCCTTCCGCTCCAGAACCTTCTGCTTCGGAAACGAATACCCCGGACACCGAACCGGTTATATCATTGCCTGGGAAATAGGTTTCGTTCTATGGAAACGGGCTTCGTAACCCTGACCCGGGCCTTTGAAGTATTTTCATTGTTTGAGGGTGACGTAGCCATCAGGAAAGATTACATAAAGAAAATTTAAGGGTCGGCCTCTTTTTTTAATGAAATGGTTCATTTCCATCCTGACCTTTTTTATTCTCTTTTTACCTCCTAAAACCTCCTTTGCCTTTCGTGATCTCGGTATTCCGGTAAAAGAAGCCATTCCCTGGGGAATCCACCTGGGTCCGGGAAAGACAGGAGAGAAGGACACCCTTTATATCTCCCTGGGCCGGTATCAAGAATCCCTTTCCCTCCTTGCTGTCAATCCTGATACAGGTGAGATGAGACAATTCAATGGCCCCCTCTCTTCCGAAATGGGTTCCTGGGGATTTACGATCGATCATGACAACCGAATCTACCTTGGAAGTTATTACCATGCCCACCTCCTTCGGTTCGATCCAAAGACCGAGAAATGGGAGGACCTCGGGCAACCCGGGGGGGAAGGAGAGTCCTTCATCTGTTCACTCACCACCTCACCCGATGGAAAGATCTGGGGGGGCACCTTTCCCTCTGCCAAACTCTTCTCTTACGACCCGAAGATTGGCGAGACGAAAGATTTTGGCCGGATGGATGACAAACAGTTCTACTGCTATCCGACCGCAGGTGACGATGGGTTGATCTACTGTGCGATCCGGTTCGAGAAGACTGATATCATCGTCTTTGATCCGGTCAAAGAAACCAGGATCTCTCTTATTCCCCATGAAGAGCGAAGGTCGGGCTGGCTCAGGTTGAGGAGAGGAGAGGATGGAGAGATCTATGCTAAGTTGCCATCGGGCAAATGGTTTCGTATCGAAGAAGGTAAAAGCCTGATCGAGGTTCCGGAGGATAAGATTCCCTTCCCCCGGCAGACCCTTCGGGATGGCCGAGGGTTTTTTCTCGTCGGTAATAAGAGTCTGAAAATCGGAGATCCCCTGACGAAGGGAGAGAGGGAGATTCCCCTTCAATATGAAGCCTCCGGGTCCTTCATCTTTACTATCGGGTTGGGTCCGGATGGGCGAATTTACGGAAGCAGTATGCTCCCCTTACGACTCTTCGTTTATGATCCGCAAAGCCAATCCCTCACCAACCTGGGGATGGCTGCTCAATCCAACGGGGAAATCTATTCGATGGTATCTTATGGGGGGAAGCTTTTTCTTTGTTCCTATCCGGGAGCCCGAATCTCTCTCTACGACCCGGAGAGGCCCTTCCAATTTGGTGAAGAAGAGGAGTCCAATCCAAGGGATCTGGGTCCAATCGGTGAAGACCAGGACCGGCCCAGGGTGATAATCGCCGGTCCTCATCAAAAAATTTACATCGGAAGTTACCCAGATTACGGACAGAGGGGAGGGGCGATTACTATTTTTGATCCGGAGAGGAATGGAAAGAGAGTCTTTCGCCATTTGATCAGGAATCAGAGTATTGCCTCTTTAGCTTATCTCGATAAACTCGACCTCATCGCTGCAGGGAGTTCTGTCAGAGGAGGAGGCGGAACACGGCCGATCGAAAAAGAAGCAAAGCTGGCTTTATGGGATCCGAAAGAGGAGAAGAAAATTTTTGAGGTCACTCCTGTTCCGGAGGCCAGGACCATCCTTTCCCTTGCTTCAACCCCTGAGGGGATCCTTTATGGGATTACGGATAATGAAAAGGTCTTCCTCTTTGATCCGGAGAGGAGAGAGGTGAGAAAGGTTTTTGATCTCGGACTAAAAAAACCAATTGAGGTCTCCCTTCAGTGGGGACCGGGAGAAAAACTTTACGGACTCTCCGAGGATGGGATCTTTGCCATTGCTCCGGAAGAGCAACAGGTCTCTCTGATCGGTAAACCCGCTGCCCCAATCACATCAGGGATAGCCATTTCGGGGAGAAGGATCTATTTTGGGTCTGGTGCCCACCTCTATGAGTTTGAGATCCCGGAAGAAAGTCTTAAGCCAGAAGAGTGACATCTTCGGCCACCCTGGGATAATCGGTCAGCATCTTGCTGTCATGGCCCGGGAAGAGGAGGTCTGGGGAAGAGACCTTCGATTTTAATCTCTCATAGGTCTTCATCCAGGCGATCATATCGATGATGAACGAGCTTGGGATCTCCTCTTCATAATTTCTGAAGAGATGGGCGCAATCCGAGCCCACGATCGCTATGCCACGGGCGGTATTTACAGCAACAACCTGAAGGCCGGGAGAATGACCCGGGGCCAGGAGAAGCTCAATCCCCGGCAGGATGATCCGGTCTCCGGGAATAAGGACCAGCCGTTTCGTCCCCTCGAGCCTGGCAAGATGGGCATTTCCCACAGGGTCGGAGAATCTGAGGAAAGGAGGCTTTTGGGCGATTGGATCTTTAATCCAGAAAGTGAATTCCTTCTCCTGAACATAGAATGTTGCTTCGGGAAAGAGTTCGATTCCACTGATGTGATCAAAATGGATGTGGGTGATGATCACTCTTTGGACCCTGCTGGCATCTATCCCTATTCTTCTCAGGACTTGAATGGGATTGACATAGCCTGAAATCGCCCTCTTCTCCGCAAGGGAGGGGGCCACGCCGCAATCCACGATCAGGGTTTCCCCGTTTCCCTGAATGACCCAGAGGTAGTAGTTTCTCTCGATCGTCTTTTCCCAATCGGTATTCCAGAAGACCATGGCCACAGAACTTTTAAGGGGACCGGCATATTTGACCGCATAAATTTTATAGATGGGCGTGGAGGATGACATCGGGGGTCTCCTTTCGTTCAGGGCAATTCGCATTTTCAAAGTGATTGTAAGAGATTTTTGAAATCGTCGATTCGCCTCTCCTGTTCCCTGAGAAGGGAGTGAGCCTCTTCAATAGAAATCGGCTCGAAGCGTACCTGATCTCCGGGTTTCAGTTGCGCGACCTTGATCAGATCGGCGGTGATCACCGTGGCGATCTTCGTATATCCTCCGGTCACCAGTTCATTTAAGATGATGATGGGCCTGCCATTGCCGGGGACCTGAATCGCACCCGAAAGGAGCCCTTCTGAAATGATCGATTCCTCGACATCGGGCCGCCTCTCAATCCCGGGCCCTTCCAGACGGATTCCGATCCGGTCACTCTGGGGGGTGACCTGATAGATCGAAGAGGAAAAGGTCTTGAAACCTCTCTCCGTAAAATGGCGGTTCTGGGGCCCCGGGATCACTCTCAGGGTCACCTCCTTCTCAAAACGTGGAATCCAATCGTCCGGAAACCGTTGACCCAGCCGATCCAAGGGGGATGGATGATCGATCCTGTGGAGCAGGTCCCCTTTCTTCAGGGGTCTTCACTCCAGGCCACCAAATTTTCCAGAAAGGTAGGTGGAGCGGCTTCCCATTATTTCAGGA
>Ga0163210_1000427_pt1 | contig 17722 bp, 11 predicted proteins | sample Kivu_220m_FD_113536 | JGI IMG/M metagenome (GOLD analysis project Ga0163210, IMG submission 113536) | Freshwater microbial communities from Lake Kivu, Western Province, Rwanda to study Microbial Dark Matter (Phase II) - Kivu_220m | ecosystem: Environmental > Aquatic > Freshwater > Lake ...
CCCCCAGACTAGGCGAACAAAACCATCTTCGCGGCGGATTTGCGGCGCCCAGCGATAGATATTGCGGCTGAAGGCCACGCCTGCGCCAAACGGGAAATAGTAACGCCCCCATCGTTCACCCTGCACGACCTGGATGAGAATTGACATCCGCTCGTCGTAATCCTGCAAACCCTTGCTGCGCCGATAGAGCAAGGCCTCAGGCTTGAACGTACTGGCGTAAGTGCGCGCGATGGCATTCACCACTGCCCGAAGGTTTTCTTCGGACGTGCCTTGGTTAGGGCAGAAATTGCTATCGTACTTCCCAGCGAAGGAAGTGCCGAAGTTATCCTCCAACTGACTGGAAGAGCGCACGATCAAAGGATGAGGACCGATCTGATCCAAGATAGTCTTCAACTCCACCGATACTTCGGGAGGAAATTCTCCCGCCTGGAATTCTGCGCATATTTGTGGATACTCGGCGCGAATCTGGTCTTCCGGCTTGTATTTCTGGTCATTCCAGTGCATCAGGCCGTTCATCGCCATGAAGATGTACATCAGGTCTGAGCCGAGGTAGTATGACTCGGGGACGTGGATGCAGGCCTTGAGTTCTGTGTCGGCAACCTCATCCAGAATGCGGGCAGCCAGCAGCATCCCCGCCGATTTACCCCCAATTCGGCCAAAGCCCATCCTATGCTGATAAATATCCGCCAGGTCCGCGACGGTGAACCAACGTTTGGCAATGTTGATATAGGCCAATTGGTCACTGATGATGCGGCGGATGAGTGTGACTTTCAGTTCAGTAAGATGATGTTCCAGCGCAGTTCGTTCTTCGGGAGGCGCACTTTCGATGGTAAAGGCATGCTCGATCAGCCGGGATTCTGGGATAATTTCCAGATCAAACGATTCGGGCAAGGCGAACTTGACCCGTCCAGGCTCCACTTTTCCAGGAGGGGCTTGTTCTGCTTGAGCCGGCCGCTTCCAGACGAGATTCGAGCGCAGCGTGGGACTGTCTACGAGCAGGCCGAGGCCGCGCCGTTCGCCGACATCACGATCGTCCACCATTGTCAGGGCCAGGGTGAAACAGGCCGGAGTGGTATTGACACATCCCAACCGGCGCTGGCTTGCGGTGAGGGCTGTTTCCAGCGTCCCAACCAATGCGCCCAAAGCGGCGCTTTTCCGGTTGACCCAGGCGACTAGGTTGATGCCGCTACGCTTCCTCGAACGATCCACCTCTTGGCCCTGGGAGGCTTGAGGCGTCTCCACCGGCCCGTATTGGTAAACCGCTTTGACCGTGTTATCCACCTGCCCCAGGTATTCGCCGATTTGCCTGACCAGGCTATCGGAGATACAGCGGCAATGCTCACACTGCCCCTGGAGCAATGCCTGGCGCATGCGCCGAATGTCGCCGGCAAAATACGCTTCGGCGCACTCAGCGACGGCCTGCTCGATCATTTTGTCGGTAAGGGCCTGATCTATTTGCACGCCTGCACTCTCGTTTTCTCGGCGTGGTGTCCGGCTAATACGGTGATGTCAATTACGCGCGCCTGCACGTAATTGACATCACTGTGGTACAACCCTTTCGTTAGCAAGGCGGGCTCTCGTGCCCGACGGCGTGCCGGCTAGACGATGCCGTAAGCCAGCATGGCATTGGCGACTTTAATGAAACCGGCGATGTTGGCGCCCATCAAGTAATCACCGGGCTTGCCATAGGCCGACGAAGCCTCCAGGCAGGCCTTGTGGATACTCTTCATGATGCCATGCAATTTTTGGTCTACCTCTTCGCGCGACCAGGATAATCTCATGCTGTTCTGAGACATTTCGAGCCCAGAAGTAGCCACGCCACCAGCATTGGCTGCCTTGGCCGGACCATACAGCACGTTGTTTTCCTGGTAGACTTTGATGGCGTCCAGGGTGGAGGGCATGTTAGCGCCTTCCGAGACGCAGTAACAGCCGTTCTTCACCAGCGCCTGGGCGCTGCTGCCGTCTATCTCGTTCTCGTGAGCGGAGGGGAAGGCCAGATCCACTTTCAAACTCTTCTCGCGGATCACATCCCAAACGCTCTTCTCGGGATAATAAGGCACCTTGTATTTATCGGCGTACTCCTTGATCCGCCCACGCCGGACGTTCTTCAGTTCCAGGACGAAGGCCAGTTTCTTGTCATCAACACCGGCTTCATCCACAACAGTGCCACTGGAATCGGAAAGCGTGATGGCTTTGGCGCCCAACTGGTTCAGCTTTTCGACGGTATATTGAGCAACGTTGCCCGAGGCGCTGACGGCCGCCACCTTTCCCTTGATCTCCTTGCCTCTGGTGGCTAGCATCTCGGCGGCGAAATAGACCGCGCCGTAACCTGTCGCTTCGGGGCGGATCAGACTGCCGCCATATTCCAATCCCTTGCCGGTCAGAACGGTGGCGTTATTGTTGACGATCTTTTTGTAGAAACCCTGCAGATAGCCGATCTCGCGGCCACCCACGCCGATATCGCCGGCAGGCACATCTGTATCCGGGCCGATGTGGCGGAATAACTCGCTCATGAAAGCTTGACAGAAGCGCATGACCTCGTTATCAGACTTGCCCTTGGGGTCGAAGTCCGAGCCGCCCTTGCCGCCGCCCATCGGCAGTGTAGTCAGGGAGTTCTTGAAAATCTGCTCGAAGCCCAGGAACTTGATGATCCCCAGGTTGACGGATGGATGCAAGCGCAGGCCGCCTTTGTAGGGGCCGATGGCGTTGCTGAACTGGACGCGGAAGCCACGATTCACCTGCACCTCGCCCTTGTCGTCCACCCACGGGACCCGAAACATGATCACCCGGTCCGGCACGACGATGCGCTGATAGATCTTGGCCTTGACGAATTCGGGATGCTTCGCCACGGTGGGCTCCAGCGTCGTCATGACTTCCTTGACGGCCTGATGAAACTCAGGCTGGCCAGCGTCCTTCTCCTGCACATACGCGATGACATCTTGTATGACGGACATATTTTTCTCCTTGTTGATGGATTGAGAATAACCAACGCTTCACATGTGGCAAGAGCCATATGTGATATTCTTCACCACGACTATAACAAAGGAGGCATGAAGAACACATAAAAAAACTCCCCCGCTGCATGAAAATCCCATGAAAAAGTCCTTGCCCTTCACCCATCGAATTTAGGCCCTTTTTAGTTTCCCACCTTTATCCCATCTGGTTCGGCCAGGATGGCAACTGCTTTCTCTAAATCGGCGTTCATCAGCACATGTAATACCTGGCCACCGGTCGAGGCAGGGATATCTATCACCCGGAGCGTATCGGAGAGGACCGCGAAATCCGGCAAGAGGTCAGGCAAAATGTTCTTCTGGGTGGTCAGAAAACGTTCGTTGAAGATGATCCCAGGGTCATCAGGATAGAGCGGCAGGTAGCGGATGGAAGCCTCGACCAGGTCCTGGAAGAAATGGGTTCCAAATGAGGGTTCGGGGATGTAGTCTTTCTTCCGGCGGGCAATTTCGACCAGGAGCGCGGTATTGTTGATGTCAGAATACGTGACGCTGACCCCCAGCTTGATATCGCCGCGGCTGCCCCAGCGGCCGGGGCCCATCAGGATAAAGCGGCGTCTCGGCAATACCTGGTTGAGCTTGCTGACTGCCCGGCCAACGGCGGTCAGTCCCTGATAATCTGCCAGTTCACTGTATTTTTGCGGGTCTACGTAAACAACGTGGGTCACATCAGGTACATATCCATTCGAGACGTAGCGGTTGGCTGAGAAAATAACTTTCTCCGCCGGAAGCTCGTGAGGAATCTGCGCCGGGGCGCTATCCTCACCATAACTCTGAGCGCGGCATTGCAGCAAGTAGAAATCTTCCCCGTCGTGGGCGAATTCGATGTCAACAGGATGGTGCAGGGCCTCCTGGAGAATCTCCATGATGACGCACATTTGCTTGAGGAATGGCGTATGCGAGAAGAGACCCTCGAAAGTCACTACGAAATCGCCTTTTTGGAAATCCACGCTAAGGGTGCTGGGTTGTCGGATGTGATCCTGGCTGACGACCGAAACCAGTTGGTTGATCAACGAATATTCTCGGCCACACTCTTTTAGCAGCGAGCGGATGTCTACCGTTTCAAACGTCCTGGTTTCCAGGTTGATGAGGTCTATCTTTTTGGGGGAATAGCGGATCAATTCTTCGGGCGTGGCGTTGACCCGCAACCTGGGCTGGCCTGGCGAAACCAGCACAGGATAATCATCGCTCAAGCGATCCACTGCCCGCGTTCCCAGCCCTGGCACGAGGCGGACGAGACCGTCCTCACGCCGGATACGGCTTGACCAGCGAAATTCGTTGTTGCTGAAAGCAACCCCAGCAAAAGCCGGCAGATAATAATGACCGACCTGCTTGCCGACCACCTCCTGGATCATGATGCTCATCTCTTCATGATAATCTACCAGGCCATGCTCAAAACGGTACTCAATAGGGTCAGGCCCAAACAGGGAGGCATACACCTCGGCGATGGCGTCCTTCAAGGCAGCCAGGCGCTCCTCTTTCGTCCCTCGGTTGGCGATGAACAGGCTCTTGTATTTGCCGGCGAAGGCCATTCCCACCTGATCTTCCAGCAGGCTGGAACTGCGCACGATCAGCGGAACATCCCCAAAATCGTCCAGCGCCAGCGAAAGGCCTTTGGTGATTTCTGGCGGCAGCGGCGAGTTCTTGAACAAGTGCACGATGTACGGGTATTCCTGGCGAACCTGGCTCAGGTCTTTGAACCTTTGCTCGATAATATCCTCGAGGTTGTTGTAACTCATAAAATAGAACACGGCATCCGAGGAGATGTACCAGGTCTTGGGAGTTCGCACGCTCTGTGCTATTTCGTTATCGCCGGGGGAACGCTTCAAGATCTGCTCGGCCAGGAATAAACCTGCACTTTTACCGCCCAGTTTGCCGTGGCTGCCGACCGGGTAGATGACACGGTGCATGAAATTGCTGACATCATCAATATCAATGTATTTCTTTGCAATTTCGATGAAGTAGGGCTGGTCGCTCAGAACGCGCCGGATGATGGCCGTGCGGAACCAATTTTCCCGCGGCTGCGTAAGCTCGATACCCTGAGCCTTGAGCAGGTGGTAACGCTCGAGGGCCAAACCAATATCAGCCAGCGACGAACTGGGATTGACCAATGTAGCCACCATGAATCCGGAACGTTCCTCTTTGATCCATTTTTGGATATTATCCAGGATCTCATCCCGGGAAAGGTAACGACTGGCAATGGCGAAAATCTCATCACCAACGACAAGGGTGCTTTCGGCGGCCTCCTGCTGATAGGGGCGATTCGTGTCAGATTCGCCTTCGCGCGGGAAGGCAAGGTTAAATTGCCCCAGCAACTGTTCCACCTCCTTGATCCCTTTCCAGTTAAGATAGCTGATCATCTTTCTAGAGATGCGCATGAGCAGGCCGGGGTCCGTCCGTTTTAGCAAATCGAGGATGACGCTCCACTCGCCCTTGTGTTCTCCCTCAGCCTTTAGTTGCTCCTGGAACACCTGCCGGAGCTGCTGGTGCAGGATATAAAAACCAAACTGCTCTGCAATCGTGTTGATAAGCTTGCGCTCCTCCTTGAGGAACGGCCCTTCGTCCGATGGCGGTCTTTCCTCCGTGTAACAGACACTGATGCCTCCCACTGTGTCGTTCTGGACCTTGATGCTTGCGCTCTGAACCCAGGGCGTTTCCTTATACCCGGCCGTTTCGTAGATTGTCCCCGCGTAGGTCATCTGCGCGTGGCAAACATCGGGGTACTGCCAGCCAGGCGGGAGGACTTCGACGATACCCTGGCACACCTCGTCAACAGAAAGTTCCGGAGCACCGAGCAGTTCCTGAACTTTATAGAGGGTGCTCAATTCCTTCGCCCGCTCGCGCAGGTCATGGATCAAGGCATCTATGGATTGAGAGGTTTGAGAATGATCGCTCATCTCCGCTCCTTACGATTTGTAGACTACGCCCCGGCCGTTTTGTCCATCCACCTTTACCCTTAAAGGACTTGATAGGCGGACATGCCGGAGAAACTGCGTCTCTTCCGCGACATCTTGTCTCTTCAGCCAATCCCAATCAATTTGATACGAGCTTGAAAAAGGTAAGGTGAAATACTTGATGCCCAGGTTGATGACGTTGTGAAAATAGTGCGAACCCTGGCTCAGTTCTATCCTGGCATTCTCGCGCGTGGCTTCAACGATGACTTTCGCGCCGCAGATTTGGCCCCAGGTGGTCGGGAGTCCCAGCCAGGGGTCGGTGGTACCCAAGCGGCCAAAAACAATGAGCAGGTAAGGCTGGCCGGCCGCCAGCAGCTTATCGTTGAATTGCTCCAATTCATGGACGATGGCTTTGGTTTGTCCCAGGTCGAAACTCTCCGGCTTGATGTAAACGATATCCCTGATTGTGTCTACTGTGCCGTTGCCCAGCACGCTCTCCGAGGCGACCAGAACGTTCCCGCCGGTCAGATCTTCGGCAGCGACCTGCACCTCCCCACCCGGCACAACCATCGGGCGCACTTGCAAAAAGGCAAAGCGATGCGGCTCGAAGGTCATGGCAAATTCGACTTCCACTGGCGCGCCCACGGCTTGCTCACATACCTTGAGCACTTCGATGATCAGGCCGTTGAGCGGCACCTGGTTCAAGGCCAGGAGTGGTGCAAAGGTCAGGGCGCGCGGACCCGGGAATCCGGCCCCAATAGAGAGGCGTCCCGAAAGGGGGCTGTAGGTCGAGGCCAAGTAGCGCAACGAATCGTCCTGTTCGGCGGCAGTCAGGTTTTCGAGTCGCATGTACTCAGTTTCGGCAGTCGGGTCATACTCGGGCGGCTCGCCCATGTTCACAACCCAGAACTCAGTCTGGGTTTCTTTGAGTAAATTTTCGACCGAGCCGAAAGGAGGGTCCACATTGGGATAAGCCGGCGAATACGCCCACGAGATGCCGCCATCCACGATGGTCTTGCCCAGGCCGAGCGCCAAGTTGACCACGCTGTCTTTGGGCTTGGCCGGTTTTATTGGGTAATAATTATAGGAGCGCGCCACGCCAGAGAGTTCGGGATAGAAGCGTGTATGATAACGCTTGCCGACCATCTCCTGAATGATCGCAGCCATTTTTTCAGCCTCGATGTGGAGGCCAGTGGCCTTGCAATAATCTTTCGCGGTGCGAAAATAGGTGGAGGCGTAAACAAATTTGATGGCTTCAACCAGTTGACGGAAACGCACATCGGGATCGAACTGGTCGTTGGGGATCATTTTGGTGGAGTAGACGCCGGCAAACGGGGAACGCAGGGTGTCTTCCAGCAGGCTGGATGAACGGATGGCAAGCGGGGTATGCACCTGCTCGACGATGGCGCGCAGGTCGCCGAGGACTTCAAAGGGCAGGTCGGCTTTCTGGAAGGCGTGGGCGATGCGATTATCTGGAAGGTCGGAGAAAGCAATTTCCTCAAGGTGATTGCCGGCCACGAAGGCATCGAACACGTCGGTGCAGAGGACGGTCATGGCGGGAATATCCACCGCCACGCCTGGAAAATCGCCGGGATCCAATCCATCGCAGAGCGCGTCGCACATTGAGGCCAATCCGTGCGCCTTGCCTCCCAATTCACCCTTTCCAATGCAGGTCAGCGGAGTTTCCGGATCCAGAAAACTCCTGTCGAAATTGATGACGGAAGACCGGGAAGCATTACGGCTTGGCTCGGCCATGCAACCTCTTCACTATACCCAGCCGCGCTCGCGGCAAGCCTGGGCTACCCGATCTACCGCGATGGCGTAGGCAGCCTCGCGCATTGGCAGATCATTCTGACGAGCGAAATCGCTCAGACCGATATACGCCGAGGTCATATGAACATCCAGTTTGCCAAGCACTTCGTCCTTCTTCCAGTAATAGTTCATGTTGCCCTGCACCTGCTCGAAATAATCGCAGACAGCGCCGCCGACGTTCGCCAGCAGGTCAGGGATGATATGGATACCGCGCGCGTTGATGGCCGCATCTGCGTCCGGATTGGTTGGGCCGTGCGCACCCTCGGCTAAGATTTTGACCCGCTTGCCGATCTTCTTCACATTCTCGGCTGTGATTTGATTCTCGATGGCCGCCGGAACGAGGATATCCACCTCTTGCTCCAGCCAGGCTTCACCGGGCAGACGCTCGTAACCCAATTCTTCTGCCCGCGCAGTATCGATCTCGCCGAAGGGATTGGTGATGGGCAGCAGTTCGTCTAGGTTGACGCCATCCACTTTCCTGAAAGTGTACGTAGTGTGGTCCGCCTGATTCCAGCAGGAAACGCAAGTCACCACGCCGCCCATGCGTTGGTAGAGTTGAATGGCGGGTTGGGCGACGTTGCCAAACCCCTGAAAACTGGCGGTGGTATTTTCGGGCTTGATCTTCAATTCCTTGAGCGCTTCCCGGACAGCGATCATCACGCCATAACCGGTTGCTTCCAACCTGCCGAGGGAGCCTCCCAGACCCACCGGTTTGCCAGTGATAAAGCCCGGGCTTTTTGCGCCGTGTATGGCTTCATATTCATCCAACATCCACAGCATGTGCTGGGTGCTGGTCATTACATCCGGCGACGGCACGTCCCAATCGGGGCCTATGTTCCTAGCAACCTGCCTGACCCAACCGCGGCAGATTCTTTCCTGCTCCAGGAGGCTCAAATCATGGGGGTCGCAGACCACGCTACCCATGCTGCCTCCCAGAGGAAGATCCGCAACGGCGCACTTCCAGGTTGTCCACATGGCTAACGCCCGCACTGTATCAATGCTCTCCTGTGGGTGGAAGCGGATGCCGCCCCTGCACGGCCCGCGCGCGTCGTTGTGCTGGACGCGGAAGCCGCGAAAAACGCTCACCTCGCCGTCATCCATGCGCACAGGGATGCTGAAGTGGTATTCGCGCACGGGCACGCGCAGCAGCTCACAGGTCGGACGGTCGAGGTTGAGCGCCTTGGCAGCGCGGTCGAACTGCTTTTGGGCAATTTCAAAGAGGTTGAAAGTTTTTTCGCTCATGGCATATTACTCTTTTTCCGGCACTGCCAGCATATATCCCACGCCCGGCGCGCTGACAAGCATCTTCGGATTGGCCGGGTCAACTTCCAATTTTTTGCGCAACAGGTGAACGTACGAGCGCAGATAATCTACGTCATTGCGGTATTCCGGCCCCCAGATGGTGGTAAGCAGCCGTTCGTGTAATAGCACCTGGTTGCAGTGCGTGGCGAGTTCGTGCAAGAGGTTGTATTCGGTGGCGGTGAGATGGATCTCGCGCCCGGCAATGGCTACGCGGCGGCGGGCCAGTTCGATGACCATATCCCCGCATACGATTTTCGCCCCGCTGGGCAGAGGCGCTGCGCCTTGCGAACGTTTTAGCACGGCCCCCACCCGCGCCAGCAACTCCTTCGAGCTGAAAGGTTTGGTGATGTAATCGTCCGCGCCAGCCTCGAAGCCCGTGAGCATATCGGTCTCGGTCACTTTGGCGGTGAGCATGATAATGGGCGCCGCCGAAAACTCGCGGACACGCCGGGCGACTTGATACCCGTCCATGCCGGCTGCTAGGATAATATCCAGCAAGACCAAGTCTGGTTGCTCAATGGCGACTTTTTCGATGGCATGTTCGCCATTGGAACTGGCAGCAACCTCATAACCTGCCGCCGTCAATACTTCCCGAACAAGGCGGACGAGTCGCGGATCGTCGTCAACAACCAGGATGCGGGATTTGTTCATGGGGTTATCCTATTCCATCGGCTGCGAAACTGACCTCAGGTTTGCAGAGCCGGGACAGGTACGCTGCGTGGCAACGAGAAGAAAACCGTCGTCCCTTCGCCGACCTTGCTCTCGACCCAAATCCGTCCGCCGTGCGCCTCGACGACGGCGCGTGCAATCGGCAGCCCCAGGCCAGTGCCCGAAACGTGCAGGCTGGTTGCCGAGTGCACGCGGAAATATTTCTCGAAGAGTGGAATGAGATTCTCCGGCGAGATGCCGATGCCCTGGTCGGCCACGCTGACGACCACATCCGCTGGGCGTACCTCGCCCTTGACGACGATCAATCCACCCTCGGGTGAATACTTGACCGCGTTGTCAATGATGTTGCGAAATACCTGCTTGATCCAGCGCGGGTCGGCCTCCACGATGGGAAAGTCTGGCGGGAAATCCACCACCGGCATGTGGGCCTTGCTGCGTTGCTGGAGTTCCGCCGCCAGGTCACGGGCGACGTGCTGCAAGCGTATAGGCTGCCGTTCCAACTCGAGTCTTTCGACCTCAATCAGCGACGAGTCGAGGATGTCTTTGAGCATCCCTTCCATATCGTCGCAGGCTTCCTCGATCAGGTGCAGGAATTCCGTACGTTTTTCTTCATCCCACTTCAATTCGTCGAGAAGCAGCGCGGTGGTGTAACCCTTGATCGTTGCCAGCGGCATGCGCAACTCGTGTGAGAGGGCTGCCATGACTTCCGAGCGCATCCACTCGGCCTGGCGGGCCTCGCGCACAGCGTCAGCTTTTGTCTCCAGCCGAGCCCGGTCAATTGCCAGAGCAATCAAATCGGCCAGTGTTTGTACAAAGGGAAGATCATTTCGAATAAACTTCTTGTGGCTGTGGATAGTCTCGAGGACAAGGACGCCAAATCTTTGTTCCCCTGCCACAATTGGAGCGGCAATGGCGCACTGAGGAAGGACATCCTCACCGATAGACCGCATCATCACCTGCTGGTTGTACGGGCGCATGTTGGACATTGCCTGAGCGACCTCTTCGGCTGTGTACAACAAACATGCCTGGCCTTCATCATACACTTTGCCGGTGATCGATTCGCCAGCGCGCAGCCCGCTCTCTTTCAAGATTTCGAGGTCATAACCAAAGGCCGCCACCGGCTGGAACAGGCCAGAGGGCTGATCCCAGAGCATGATTGCACCGATATCAGCCTGCTCGAGGACCTCGATGATCGTGCGCATGACCGCATCGAGCAGTTTCGGTAGTTCGGCTGGCGAGGCGAGGGTTTTGGCGACCTCAGTCAGGGCTTTCAATTCGCTGGCGAGGCGCTCGCTGGTATGTCCGCTTGGGGAGGCCATAGGCTATTCGTGAAGAATATGACGCGCAATTATTATAACCCGATATGCAGAACACCAATCCTACTTGTTTTTTTATCCGAAAACCTATACAATCAACTCAGAATGAACGCCGAGGTGCTGCGTCTCCTGCTGGCTGTTTCCCTCATCGCCATGTACATACTGGCGATGCTTTACCTGCGCCGGAGGAGACTGAGCCCCGGCGCGTATCTGTTCTGGGGGCTGTTCGCGCTGTCCATCCCGGTGCTGGGCCCGTTCCTCGTCATCCTCACCAAGCCCGGAAGTATTAAACACAACGGACACAAAGGGGCACGAAGGAGGTAACGTGATGAAACACGACCGCTTCCTGCTCGGCATCCTGGTCTTCATCGGCTTGCTGGTCATCGCCGCGCTGACGCTCTTCTTTACCTACCATGAGGACCAGACCTACGGCGCGGAGGATACTCCTGAAGGTGTGATTCATAATTATGTGCTCGCCCTCCAGAACTACGATTTCGAACGGGCTTATGGCTACCTGGCAGACAAAGAAAACAAACCCAGCCTCGACTATTTCCGCCAGGCTTTCCTCAACCGCCAGCTCGACATTACCAGCGCGGCCATCCAGATCGGCAAAGTCGAGATGACTGGCAGCAACCAAGCGCTGGTGGATGTGACCGTCGTCTATGCTGCCACCGATCCTTTCTCCTCAGGCTCTAGCTCGAACATGACCGCCTCACTGGTCAAGCAGAATGACGCCTGGCGCATTTCCAACATGCCGTATCCTTACTGGGGCTGGGACTGGTACCAGCCGACGGCGGTGCCGGTGAAGCCATAGGTAGAGTATTCCTCTAATGGTGTGGTTTGCGCCATGTTCATCACATTTGATCACAATCTTCTGATTGACCTAGAGAACGACAACGGAGCAACAGGTGAAACGCTTCGTCAATTGGTATCTTTCCACGATTTAGGTCAAATCACCCTTCGTGTTTCTGCTATCGGTGCATCCGAACGATTGAAAGGTAAAACCTACGCACCAAACTTTATGGCTTTTCAGGAGAGAGTCCGTAGATTGTCTCAAAGGGAGATAGAGATACTCAAGCCCCTCGGTTATTGGGGTATCACATATTGGGATTGGTGTGTCTGGGGCGGTGATGGGACACCCGAAAGTGAGCTCGAACAGAGAATACACTCTGTTTTATTTCCAAAAACAGAATTCAAGTGGCAAAACTATGCTCAAGCCAAAGGAATAGACCCTAATCAGCCCACGCAGGCTCATAACCCCGAATTCCAAAAATGGAGAAATCATAAGTGTGACGTACTAACTATGTGGTGTCATATTCAATATAAGGGTGATATCTTTGTCACACCCGATAAGCATTTTTATCAAGTGACGAAGAGACCAGCCTTAATTAGTTTAGGTGCAAGAAGCATCTTGTATCCATCTGATGCAGTCACATTCGTAAACTGGTAGCCGGGAGGTCCCCGTGCGCACAATTCGTCGTCTCTACTTTTACGCCGTCTCCCTCGTCAGCCTGGAGGTCGTGCTGTGGGGCCTGATCGGACTGGCGCGCTCGGCCTTCGCCACCCAACTCGTCGGCGGGGGCGCGGCGCGGCTGGCGCAGGCGCTGGCCCTCATCCTGGTCGGCGTGCCGGTCTTCGGGCTGCACTGGTGGCTGGCCCAGCGAGCGGCGCGCGCCGACATGGACGAACACGCCTCCGGCGTGCGCGCCTTCTTCCTCTACGCCGTATTGCTGGCGACGCTGATTCCCATTGCCCAGAACTTCCTCTCCCTGCTCGACCGCCTGCTGCTCCAGGCTTTTCGCCTGCCGCTGAACGTCATGTTCAGCGGCAGCCAGACCTGGAGCGATAACCTGATCGCCATGCTGATGAACGCCCTGGTCGCGGCTTACTTCATCACCGTGCTGCGCGCCGATTGGCAGGTGGTGGCACCAAAAGACACCCTGACCAGCTTACGCCGTATCTACCGTTACATTTGGGTGATCTATTCCCTGGTGCTGCTGGTGGCTGGTATCCAACAGAGCCTGCAATATGCCTTCGAGATTCCAGCCATCACGGTCGGGTTTGCCCACCAGGCTTCCCTCGCCAACGGCCTGACGCTGCTCCTCATCGGCGCGCCGTTGTGGTTCTTTGCCTGGAAGACAGTGCAGGATGCGCTGACCGAGGCCTCGGAGCGCGAGTCGTCCTTGCGCCTGGGCGTGCTATACGCCCTGGGCCTAGCCGGCGTGGTCACTGTCCTGACCTCGGGCGGGTTCGTGATCGCCGTCCTCCTGCGCGGCCTGCTTGGCGAAAAGATAAACGTTCAAGACTTCATGCGCCAGGTCAGCGGGCCGCTTTCCATTGGCATTCCCCTAGCAGGCGTGTGGGCGTATTATGGCCGCTGGCTGGGCCGCTCGATGGCTGAGGTACCCGACGCGCCCCACCGGGCTGGTATGCGCCGGCTGTACTTTTACATCCTCTCCGCTATCGGCCTGGGCGCGACCTTCATCAGCCTCTCGATGCTGCTGTCCTTCGTCATTAGCGTCAGCCTCGGCAACCTGCTATGGACCGGTACGCTGCGCCCACGCCTGGCCGCTTCACTGGCCACCCTGCTGGCCGGTTTGCCGCTCTGGTTGCTGACCTGGCGGCCGATGCAGGCCGAGGCGATGGCCGCCGGCGATCCCGGCGACCACGCCCGGCGCTCGCTGGTGCGTAAGATCTACCTTTACCTGGCCCTGTTCGTCAGCGTCATCGGCGGGATGATCGCGGCGGTGTCGCTGCTCTTCTTGCTGATACGGACGCTGCTCGGTGACCGCCCGACCGGGTTTACGCAAAGCCTGTTGAACTACGTGCAGTTGCTCTTCCTGTTCATCCTGATGGGCGTCTACCACGGCCTGACCCTGCGGCGTGACGGACGCATGGCCGCCCATGCCCTGACCGCCAAACACGCCCTCTTCCCGGTCTTGATCTTCGACCCAGGCGGCGAGGATCCCTTCGCTCCGACCATGCTGACAGCGTTTCAAAAGCAGACTCCGCGCCTGCCTGCCTCCATCCAGCCGATCACCCAGCCGATTCCAGAGGAGTCGCTGGCAGAGGTCAAGGCCGCCATCGTCCCCGGCGACCTGGCACTCAACCCGCCCGAAGCGTTTAGGCTGTGGTTGCGCGATTTCGACGGCAGCAAGCTGATCGTCCCGCGCGCCGCGGCAAGTTGGATTTGGAGCGGTGGCACAGGCCGCTCGCTCCAGGCCACGGCCGGGCAAGTCGCGCAGGCCGTCCGCCAACTGGCCGAGGGTCAAGAAGTCCGCCAGCCGGGCGGCACATCCGGTTGGACGATCTTTATCTACGTTATCGCCACTTTGTTCGGCCTGGAAATCCTGATGGCCCTGACCAGCCTGGTCGTCTCGTTTTTCCAAAGATAGATACCCGCCATCAGTTTGGGCGGCTACGGAAAGCCACCCTACGAGCATATATCAACTCGAACGAAATGAACCCAAATCATTGATATAATTTGCGTGGAGAGGATGAAGCAATGAAAGTAACCGTCTTACAAGAAAACCTGGCTCATGGATTGAGCGTTGTTTCGCGAGCGGTGTCGCCGCGCACGACCCTGCCGGTGCTGGCAAACGTCCTGATCGCAAGTGATGAAGGCCGGCTGCGTCTCTCAGCCACCAACCTGGAATTGGGAATCACCTGTTGGATCGGGGCCAAGATCGAGGAAGAAGGTTCGACCACCGTCCCGGCGCGCACCTTCGTGGATCTGGTGGGGACACTGCCCGCGGAACAGGTGAACTTGAGCCTGAGTGTGGCCAACCAGACCCTCAACGTGCGCTGCGGTGCCTCGAATACAGACATCAAGTGCATTGACGCCCAGGAGTTCCCGCCGCTCCCAGTTCCACAGATGGAAGGCGCCATCCAGATCAACGTGGTAGATTTCAAGGAGATGATCCAGCAGGTGGTCTTCGCCGCCTCAGTGGACGAGGCTCGCCCGGTGCTGATGGGCGTGCTGATGACAGTGGACAAGGACACTATCACGATGGCAGCAGCAGACGGTTTCCGCCTCTCAGTGCGCAAGGCCACGCTCTCCCAGCCCGTGCCGCAGCCAGTGACAGCCATCATCCCGGCACGCGCCCTGAGCGAGCTGGCACGCGTCGCCACGGACGGGGACGAGATGATCGCGATGGTCCTGCCAAAGGGCCGCGGCCAAGTCATCTTCCACGTCAAGGAAGTGGAAGTGGTCTCGCAGTTGATTGACGGCACTTTCCCTGATTACCAGCAAATCATTCCGCGCGCGTACAAGTCGCGCACGCTGCTCTCTACTCAGGCACTGCTCAAGGCCTGCAAGCAGGCCGAGATCTTCGCCCGCGAAGGCTCCAACGTGGCGCGGTTGAACATCAAATCCAGCGGCGAGCTGGAGCCAGGCTCGGTCGAGATCTTCGCCCAATCCGAAGAGACCGGCTCGAACGAGACGGTCGTCGCGGCGACCATCGAAGGAGTGGGGCTGTTGATTGCCTTCAACGTCAAGTACATGCGTGAGGTGCTGGAGGTCATCAAAACCCCAAATGTGGCCCTGGAGACTTCCGCCCCGAATGCACCCGGCGTGATCCGCCCGGTCGGCGATGATAATTTCCTGCACGTCATCATGCCGATGCACCTTGGTTAGTAATCAGTAATCGGTGATCGGCGTTCGGCAATTGTGAAAGTGTCAGGCAACCAACGGCCTGACACTTTTCCACTCACTGATTACTGTCTACTGATAACTGATATCTATGACTCTCCCCGCTCCCTCCTCCGACCGCGTTCTCAATATCTACCTGACGCTCAATCAATATCCGATCTTGAGCAGCCGCATCCGCGCCCGTATGAGGCAGGAGTTGTTCGCGCGTGGCATCATCTCACCGGAAGCGTTCGAAGTGGAAATGCGCGAGAAAGCCATCCAGTCGCAGGCGCGCGAGGGATTGCACGACCCATACAGCGAAGAGCCGTTCGATGCCTGGGAGACACGACTGGCGCGCGTCCGCGATTCGTTGACTGACTTCTATTTCGCCTACAACCTGTCCTACGAGGAATTCGAGCGCATCGTCAAGGGTATCATCGGCGAGCGCGGTGAGCCACCAGACATGGTCACCTTCAACCCGGAACTTGCCCCTCAGGATATGCTCTTCCAGCAGGCCGAACTGCTCGAGAGCCTGCCGCCCGAAAAACGGCAGCCTCTCGAAGCGCGTCTGCAAGAGATCAAGGTGGTACTAATCCGCACCATGATCAGCGACCAACTGGCTTACCTGAACATCGCCCGCAAATGGTTCACGGTAGACGACCTGAAAGACATCCGCTGCCGCAAGATCGGATACGGGAAGATCGGCGGCAAATCGGCCGGAATGCTCCTGGCGTACCGTATCCTGAACGAGGTGGCCCCACCCGAGGTTCGAGCGGCAATCCGCACACCAGTCTCGTACTTTCTGGCCTCGGACCTGTTCTACACGTTCATGGCCGCCAACAACCTGATCCACTGGTCAGATCAAAAATACAAGCCCGAGGCGCAAATGCGCTCCGAGTATCCACGAATCGTACAGGAATTCATGCGCGGGGAATTCCCAAAGGACATCTTGGAACGCCTGCGAGACACTTTGGATGAAGCTGGAGATCGGCCGCTCATCGTCCGCTCGTCGAGCCTGCTGGAAGATAACTTCGGAACCTCTTTTGCTGGAAAATATGACAGCTTCTTTTGCCCCAACCAGGGCACGCCTGAGGAGAATCTCGATGCTCTCACCGAGGCCATCGCTCGCGTCTACGCCTCCGGCCTGAATCCAAACGCCCTACTTTACCGACACAACAAAGGTCTGGTGGATTACGACGAGCGCATCGCCGTCCTGATCCAGTTCGTTCAGGGCGAGCGATATGGACGCTACTTCCTGCCTCACGGCGCGGGTGTGGCCTTCAGCCGAAACCTGTACCGATGGTCGCCGCAGATCCGCAAGGAAGACGGGTTCGTGCGCCTGGTCTGGGGACTGGGCACGCGCGCTGTGGATCAGGTCGGGGATGATCACCCACGACTGGTTGCCCTCAGCCATCCGCAGCTCCACCCGGCCACGGCCACAAAAATGATCCGCAAGTATTCCCAAGAATACGTGGATTTGATTGACCTGGAGGATAACCAGTTCAAATCTTTACCAGTCGCCGCGGTGCTGACACCTCGATACCAAGCCCTGCGTTACGTTGCCCAAGTAGACGAAGGCGATTACCTGTCTTCCATCCATACCCGCCTGGTTGATGTGGACAGGCTGGTCATTACCTTCGACGACCTTCTGCGCCGCACGCCCTTCGCCGAGACCATGCGCACCATTGTCAGACTGCTCGAAGAACACTACCGCGCGCCAGTGGATACCGAGTTCACTGTGCGCATCGTTGACCCTGCATCTGCCCAACCCGCGATCCGTATCTCGATCCTGCAATGCCGCCCGCAAAGCCAGATGGGAGACGAAGAGGCTAGCTTCCCTGAGGATCTCCAGGCCGAGAACGTCATTTTCTCCAGCCGCCGTATGGTGCCGCGCGGCACGGTGAATGGCATCCGTTACGTGCTGTTCGTCTCGCCCGAAGATTATTTCGGCCTGACCTCTCAGGCCGAACGTAGCAAGCTGGAACGTGCCATCGGCGCTCTCAACACAGCCCTGAAAGGCGAAACATTCATCTGCGTCGGGCCGGGACGCTGGGGAACGTCCACGCCTGACATGGGTATACACATCAATTA
>Ga0163210_1000428_pt1 | contig 17715 bp, 15 predicted proteins | sample Kivu_220m_FD_113536 | JGI IMG/M metagenome (GOLD analysis project Ga0163210, IMG submission 113536) | Freshwater microbial communities from Lake Kivu, Western Province, Rwanda to study Microbial Dark Matter (Phase II) - Kivu_220m | ecosystem: Environmental > Aquatic > Freshwater > Lake ...
AGGTACGGCCCAACGTGCCATCGAAAACGTCAAAGCGGATGGCAAAATAGGTGAGAAAATAAGTGGTCAACCCTCCGTAAAAGAGGAAGGAAGTCTGCACGAAGCGCGCAATGCCGGATCGACCGCTGTAGAAATTCCACAACCGATCTAGGCGAGGCAGATGTTTTTTGCCCCATTTGACGATGCTGACATCCTCCTCGATCATGAATTGCACACCATTGGATACCGCCTCAAGTCCAGTCAGGGCAACCATGCCTTTCATGGAGGCGGTGATCATGTGCATAATGGCCTGACCAAGGGTGGCAGCTTTGGGCGCCTCTTCTAGCGGAACGGGAGATACGCCCTTAAGGTGCGCGATGATCAAGCCAACCGCCATTGTGATCGTCAACAGTGCAAACGCGCCAAGCAGGGTGAATACAACCTTTGCGGATTCCCCTCGACCTCGAATGGTGAGAAACCAGGTGATCGCCGCCAGCGCCGCGCCCAAGGCAAAGTGCCAGACCCACGATGCTCCATAGGCATTCAGGATCGAAAGTAGCTGGTCTCCACCTGATAGAGCTGAGACGACGATGGTCAATACGTAGTCTTCGATCAACGTAATCGCTACGACGAGGCTCAGGGTGGGTGTAAGATAACGCATTGAGGCCGTATAAGAGCCGCCTCCTTCATTGAAAGGTCCAAGCGAGTACATGTAAAGTCCGCCGAAGACCAGGTTGACCAAAGCAATCACGGCGGCGGTGAGGTAGGCATATTTCTGCAGGCCATAGGGATGAAGAGCACTCATCATTTCGCCAGTGGCGTAGTAGTAGGAGGTGAAGTAATCCACACCAAACAAGGCCACGGCTGCCAGCAAGCCAATCTGCCCGGCGCCGTGAACATGCTCGTGTTCCTTGTTTTCGCGCGGCGCGGCTTTATAGGCCAATATAAAAAACACAATTAACAGAATTACCGAAAGCATCGAATTCTCCAATGTTATGCAAAGAACTTAACTGAACAGGCTGTTCCACACCAGGATCAACCCGATTTCAATCGGAATGGAAAGCACGAGCAGGGTGCTGTGAGCCCAGTCCTTGGCAAGTTGGTCAATCTTGATTTGAAGCCAAAAGAAACCCAGGATGATGCCAATCGAACCCGACCAGGCGATGGTTCGGTTAAGCCAATTCGAGCCAAAACGTTCCGGCGGATGGATTCCGGAAAGCACATAGACGGGCGCGTCCAAATCCGATTCCAAGATCTGGCTCAAAGGTCTATGCAAAAGCCCCCTGCGTTGTTCCGAAAAACAAACGACCACATCGCCTGCCTGCCAATTGGACTTTATGGCCTTTACCCAATCAGTTCCGAATACGACCCTGGCTTCAGCGGACACCCTGCCATCCCCCACCAACGCGGACATGGTGACCAACCCGCGGCGGAGACTGGGCTCCTCCGCCGCATCCCTACATAGACCGAGGAACTGGACGCGGCCGCCGGAGGCATTGGCCAACTCCCAGACTCGGCGGATCGCGGGGGTGTAGTCCGATTCAACATCGGGGATCAGGACGATTAAACGGCGAGCAGGTTCGGGCCTCGAAAGAGAGGCGGGGGATAAAGTCAAAGCTAGAGGGCTTGAGTCGAGTTTGGTCATGGTCATCTCACAGATAAGACCATCCTAACAAACCGGCATAAAACGGTGACAAAAAATTCAGTCAATCGCATAAAGAACAAATAAAAACGCCCTGTTTCCAGGGCGTTGCAAGGCCTACTGGAGTCCGAAGCCCCCCGGCTTTGGACAGTATCCAACGTCAGGAGACGTTGGAGTCCGAGCTATTCATCCGCGATAAAACGATACCCAATTCCAGGCTCGGTGAGGATGTGTTGCGGGCGTTCGGGGTCGGCCTCCAGTTTTTTGCGCAGTTGACGCATGTACACGCGCAGGTATTCCGTGTGGTCGGCATCGGCTTCTCCCCATACGTGCGTCAGGATGCTGCGATGCGTGAGGACGCGGCCGCGGTTGGCTGCCAAGTAGGCGAGCAGGTTGAACTCGGTGGCAGTCAGCTTCACGTCCTCGCCGTCGCGGGTCACGACATGCCAAGCCAGGTCAATGGTCAACGGGCCGGCTATGACGAGACTCACCTGGCTGCCCTTTGTACGGGCAGAGTGACGCAGCGCCACCCGCACACGCGCCAGCAATTCTTCGATCCCGAATGGTTTGGTGAGATAATCGTCCGCGCCCTTGTCCAGGGCGGCGACTTTGTCGCGCTCGCTGTCGCGAACGGAAAGGACGATGATGGGACACTGTGTCCATTCGCGCAGGCGGGCGCAGACTTCGATGCCGTCCATATCAGGCAGGCCGAGGTCGAGTATCACAATGTCGGGGACGTCAGCAGCGGCCAGCGTCAGCCCTTCTTCACCGCGGCTGGCAGTCGTCACCTTGAACCCTTTTTCGGTCAAGATAGTCCGCAGGGCGCGCAGGATCTGCGGCTCATCGTCAACGACCAGGATATGCGGCGAGGTCTTCATTCGGCCTCCGATTCAACGGTGAGACGAGGCGGCGGTGCCCCATCCCAGGTCAGCGGGATAGTGAAATTGAAAGCCAGGCCATCGGTCAAATTCTCCGCCCAGATGCGCCCGCCATGTGCTTCGACAATGCCTTTGCAGATGGAGAGACCCAGCCCGGTGCCAGTCACGCGGTCGGCAGCAGTAACGCGGTAAAACTTGTCGAAGATACGTTCGAGGTGTTCTGGGGGGACCAGTGGCCCCTGATTGCTGACCAGCACGTGAACCGTCGAATCGTCCTGTACGCGAACGTGAATGCGGATCACCGTTCCCACAGGTGCATATTTCACACTATTGCTCAACAGGTTGGTGAAGACCTGTTCCATTTGCACGTAATCCACCGGCACCAGGGGGAGATCATCCGGGATCTCAATCTCCAGCCGGTGACTCTCCGTCAGGCGGTGCATACGGACGAGCACGCCAGCAACGATCTCAGACAGAATGTTCCACTCTTTCTGGGGCCTCAGGGCGCCGGCCTCGATGCGCGACATGTCCAGCAGATTGCCAACCACCATGTTGAGGTGATCGGCTTCGTCGTCTATGGCGACGAGCAACTCGCCGCGAGCGGACGAGTCCCAGCCTATTTCTCCGCTCAACAGGCTGGTGACAGCGGCTTTGATGGTTGCCAGCGGGGTCCGCAATTCGTGCGAGACCGAAGAAAGCAGGGCAGATTTCAATCGGTCGCTTTCCTCCAGAACCCTGGCGCGGGATTCCGCCTGAGCAAGCCAGGCCCGTTCCAGAGCCAGCGCCCCCTGGCTGGCAAAGGTCTGCAACAAGCGCCTCTCGGCGGACAAAATGGCCGGCACGGCCCGCCACAGGCGAATCTCACCCAATATGCCGCGAGCTGCCTGGATGGGGATGATCAACTCTGGCCGGCGGGGAGGTGGAGGCGCATCGAGAGGCAGGTCGAATGTGAACGGCTGCGCCGCCGCGACATTGACCGCGACATGCTCACCCTGGGTCACCATCTGGATTTTCTCGGCCAGGATGCGCGCGATCGTCTGGTCGTCGTGTAGACCTGCCAGAGCGGTGCTCAGTTCGTAGAGCTGGGTCGCTTCGCGCTCGCGGGCTTTTGCGGTGGCAAGACCCGCCTGGGCACGTCCCACCAGTTGACTGATCACAACTGCCACGATCAGGAAGACCAGAAGGATCACCAAATCCACCGGTTGGTGAACCGCCAGCGTGTAATAAGGTTTGATGAAAAAATAGTTGAAGGTCAGGAATGCACACAACGCAGAAGTAATGCCGGGCCCCAATCCCCACAGAGCCGTGCTCAACCCGACCGGTAACAGGAACAATAGTGCCAGCAAGGTTTTATCCAGCACTTCCCGCACGGTGAAGAAGATCGCCGTAGTAACTGCGATCAAGCCAAAAGCCAGCAGGTATCGCATTAAATTCCCAGGGAAAGATGAAGCGCACATAACATACTCATTATACTGCCAGGAAATCAAGCGAGGTTTAAAATCAAATACGCAAAGCCCAAGGCAGAGCCTCTTCCTTCTAATAATTGTTATTTCTTTTCCAATACCCAGAAATGTGACAGCCCAAATGCCCTTGCGGGCGTTTTTTCTAAAAATTGTAAAATCCCCCGAATAACTTTTCCAAGTCTCCCGAAGCGGGCGATGACGTTATCGTACGCACCGAAGATGACGGTACGCTCGACAATTTTCACCGGCAGGTCGGCAAATAGGTTTTCCAGATCGCGGCGGGAATAGACGCGCACGTGCGGGGCGAGCCTGTCCCGCCACTGGCGCGGCAGGTAGTTGACCAGCGGGATGTTGCCAAAGCGATATTTTCCACCCCGGTAGATGCCGTGCGTCTCGAAGGGATAGCCGCGGTTGGGGACGAAGAGGGCAAGCCGCCCACCCGACTTCAGAGTGCGGACGATCTCGCGCACAGCCTCGGCATCGTCACGGACGTGCTCGAGCACTTCGTGGCTGAGGATCAGGTCGAAGGTTTCGGCGGGATAGGGCAACCCCTCCCCGGCCGCGCAGGCCAGCAGGTCTGAGTGCTGATGCGCCTCACGTACGCGCTCAAAGTCGAATTCCAGGCCGAAGACCTGTCCGCCGAAAGACTGGATGTGCGCCACGTACATCCCCACCCCGCAGCCATTCTCGAGGACGCGGCCCCGGATGCGCTCCCCGGCGGCGCGCAGGATCATCCCCAAGCGGCGCTCCTGTCCCGCCCGCCAGACGTAAGAGGGTTCGCCGCGTATGGCAGCTTTCTGCAAATCCCGTTCAGTCATGCCGCTTCGCCGACTCGCCGAATCGCTGATTCGTTTCGTCACTTGACCCCCCAGTGGATGGCGACCGTGCCGAACATCAACCGTCGAAAGTCAACCTCTCGAAAACCCGCCGCCTGCATGTGGATCGCCAACGCTTTGGCGGGCAGGAAATTTTTGGTCGAAGCGCGCAGGTATTGATAATCCTCGCCGTGACGTGCAACCACCCCGGCCAGCAAAGGGATGACGATATGCAGGTGAAGCCAGACCAGTGGCGCGAAGACGCCCGGCTGCGGGCGGGTGGTGTCGAGAATGACGATCCGCCCGCCGGGTTTGAGCACGCGGCATTCCTCGCGCAGAACGCCAGGCACATCGGGGACATTGCGCACCAAAAAACCGGAAACGACTGCATCGAAAGTCCGCGGCGGGAACGGCAGGCGGATCGCGTCGGCGGAAATCCAGGCTGGGCGGGCGTCGCGCCTCTTGCCAATGCTCATCATTTCGACGGTAAAATCCACCGCCGTGACGCGCACAGCGGGAAACCGCCGAAGCGCGGCGCGCGCTAGGTCGCCGGTGCCAGCCCCCAGGTCCAGAAAGTGCGCGCCTGATCCAGGCGCGGCGCGGCGTATAACTTCGCGCCGCCAGCGCTGATCCTGTCCGAAAGTCATCAAGCGGTTCATCAAATCGTAGCGGGAGGCGATGCGCGAAAAGAGGCCCTGAATGTTACGCACCTGCTTTGCAGTGGTCAAGTCCACGAATTGCTCCAGAAAGAAAGTGGCTTTATTATATCTTGCATCTTTCAGACTCCTGTGCTAGAATTGCGCCTGTACGTAGAGCCGATCTGGTAAACACCGAAAAGTGGGCGCCCCCCACTTTTCTGCGTGTAATAGAGGCTTTCGTCGCGAGGAGATTGCCACGCCGCCCTCCCTTCGGTTGAACGGCGGCTCGCAATGACAGTATCACGCCGGGGAGCAGTTTTTGCATGAAGAACGAATTTAGCCTGGCTTTCAACGAAGTCTTGGAAGAAAAGCAACTGCCGAAGGAGATCATCCTTCAGGCGGTCGAATCGGCTATGGTCTCGGCCTACCGGCGCTCGGTCAACGCGTCCACCGCGCAGCAAGTCGAAGCCAAAGTGGACACGGAGACCGGCAAGGTGACCATTTTCGCTGAAAAGGAAGTGGTCGAAGATGTGCAGGACGAGCGCACCGAGGTCACGGTGGAGGTGGCTCAGCGGGTGAACCCGGAAGCCGACCTCGGCGACATGGTCATGGTCGAATCGACACCTACCGACTTTGGCCGGGTCGCCGCGCAGACGGCCCGTCAGGTCATCCAACAGCGCATCCGCGAGGCCGAACGCCAAGTGCAGTCGCAATACTTCGAGAAGCAAATCGGCGAGATCATCAGTGGCGTGGTGCAGGCGGTCAGCAACGTGCAAGGCATCACCGTCGGTCTGGATATGAAAGCCGAAGGCATCATGCCAACCAATCAGAAGATCCCGGGCGAGCACTTCAAGGTGCATGACCGCATGCGCGCTATCGTCCTGGAAGTCAAAGAAAGCCCGCGCGGGCCGCAGATCATCCTCTCGCGCTCGCACCGCAACTTCCTACGCCGCCTACTGGAAAACGAGGTGCCAGAAATCTATCACGGCATCGTCGAGATCCGCGCCATCGCCCGCGAGCCGGGACAGCGCGCCAAGGTGGCCGTCTCGGCCACGCAGCCCAACGTGGACCCGGTTGGGGCGTGCGTCGGGATGCGTGGCGTGCGCATCCAGGCTATCGTCAAGGAGCTGCACGACGAGAAGATTGACATCATCGAGTGGAATCCCGATTCGGTGATTTACATTTCGAAGGCCATCAGCCCGGCACGCGTCTCCGGCGTATATTTGGCTGAAGGCGATAAGACCGCCACGGTGGTCGTCCAGGAAGACCAGCTCAGCCTGGCCATCGGGCGGGACGGGCAGAACGCGCGCCTGGCCGCTAAACTGACCGGCTGGCGAATTGACATCAAATCCCTGGCCGAAGCTGCTGGCGATGCCGTCGCCAAGCTACAAAGCGATGCTACCCTGAGTGCACTGGCCGAGGCCGAACAGTCGCACGTCGCGACCATCGAGGCAATCCTGACCAAGAAGGACGAAGGCCGCCCCGTCACCCCTGAAGAATACGCGCTGCTGACCCAGTTCGTGGATCGCGTCGAGCGGCGCACGGTGGAACAAAAAAAGGCCGAGCGAGCTGCCAAAGAGGAACGCACCTCGGCTGCCCGCGCCGAAATCCCGGTGGTCGCCTTCGAGACGCCGATCTTCGACCTCGATCTGGCCGAACACGTTGTCAACATCCTGACCGAGGCCGAGCTCCGCACCATCGGCGACCTGATGCTGATATTGAAACTCAACCCGGATCGTATTCTGGGCTTGGCCGGTATTGGCCCCAAGTCCATGCAAGCCATCGAGAGCGCACTGGCGAAAGTCACCTTCCCAGAGCCGGAGCCTGTGGCCGAGCTTCCACAGCCCGAGGCTGAACCGGCTGCGGAAGTCGAAGCCGCTGCCGAAGTCCTTGCCGAACCCGTCATCGCTGCCGAGGCTGAGGCAGAGGAGGCTGCGCCGTCCGCCGAGGAGCTGGTCGAAGTTGAGGCCGAACCCATCGCAGCCGAGGCCGCACCTATAGTGGAAGAGGCGGCCGTCGAGGAAAAGCCGCTCGAAGAGATCTTCGCGTTGAAGCCTGAAATGCTGAAACCCGTCTCAGTCGCGGAAGACGAGGACATCACCTCGGACAAGAAGAAAAAGAAGAAAAAGAAACACGTCGAAATCGTTTACGACGAGGAACAGGACCAGACCATCGCCCGCAAGAAGCACAAGCGCGGCGAAGAGGGCTGGGACGAATGGGAAGTGTGAGACCTACAGGGGCGGGATTTTCCGTCCCTATGGATTGAATGAAGGTGTCTGGTAAAACCGCAAGACGTCCCAAGCATATCCCCCAGCGTACCTGCGTGGGCTGTCATACTGTGCTCCCCAAGCGGTCACTGATCCGGCTGGTGCGCCGACCGGAGGGTGTGCAGATTGACCCAACCGGCAAACTGGCCGGGCGCGGGGCGTACCTTCACAACCGTCGTTCCTGCTGGGAAAGAGGCCTGAAAGGGCCGCTTGCCCACGCCTTGAAAGTTGACCTGAAGCCTGCCGATGCCGACCGCCTCCGAGAATTCATGTCCACCCTGCCGGAGGAAAGCGAGGCAGCAGGAGCAGGCCAGTAGGGGTAACATGGGCTGACGAGACAACTCTCTCACCAAACGCTCAGCAGGCACGCCGTCATGGTTGCGCAGTTCGCAACCATCATTCCAGACTCGCATTGCGCCACTCGAAGAGTGGATCTTCGCGCACAATGGCAGCCAGCCTAGCCTTGGCGGCCTGGGCCAGGGTAAGCTACACAACCGAGCTGCGCACCGAAGGAGGTGCTGTATGAGCGATAATGGGCACAAGAGAATAGAGTTACCGACGAATATTACCGTCCGTGATTTAGCCACGTATATTGATACCAGTGCAATCCAGATCATTAAAAGTCTAATGGCCAATGGGGTGATGGCCAACATCAACCAACAGATTGATTTCGATACAGCGGCCATCGTCGCCGCTGAAATGGGCTACGAGGCAGTCCCTGAGAGCCGGGAAGTTCCAGAAGAAAAAGAGAGCGGCGAAGTTCCTTTCTGGCGGCGTATGATCGCCGGTGAAGACCCTTCTCTGCTGACCGCGCGTCCGCCAGTCGTGACCATCCTAGGGCACGTAGATCACGGCAAGACCTCGCTCCTGGACGCCATCCGCCACGCCAATGTGGCCGAAGGCGAGACGGGTGGCATCACCCAGCACATCGGGGCATACCAGGTTGAGCACAATGGTCGCCCCATCACTTTCCTGGACACGCCCGGCCACGCGGCTTTCACCGCCATGCGCGCCCGCGGCGCACAAGGCGCGGACATCGTCGTCCTGGTGGTGGCTGCGGACGACGGTGTGATGCCCCAAACTAAGGAGGCCATCGCCCACGCCAGAGCGGCGCGCGTGCCCATCCTGGTGGCCTTGAACAAGATAGACAAACCCAACGCCAACCTCGACATGGTGAAGCGCCAACTTGGCGACAACGACCTCGTCCCGGACGAATGGGGCGGGCAGACGATCGTCGTGCCCGTCTCTGCCAAGCAGAAACAGGGCATCGAGGATCTGCTGGAGGCTATTCTGCTGGTGGCCGATAACACCGACATCCGCGCCAACCCCAAGGGCCATGTCATCGGCACGGTCGTCGAAGCAGAGCTGGACAAGACCAAGGGGGTGATCGCCACGCTTCTGGTCCAGAACGGCACGCTGGAGACCGGTGATTTGGTGGTAGCCGGTAATGCTTACGGGCGTCTGCGGGCCTTATTCGACTTTCGCGGCCGCAAGGTGCAGAAAGCCGGGCCGTCGGTGCCCGTCTCCGTGATGGGCCTGAATGATGTGCCCGCCGCTGGCGACCCCTTCCAGGTGATTGCGACGGAAAAGGAAGCCCGTCAGATCATCCTGGAACGCAGCCAGGCAGCCCAAAAACAGGCCAGCGCGCCTAAGAAGGCCACGCTCGAGGAGCTCTTCGCCAGTTACCAAGCCGGTGAGACCAAGGAGCTTCGCCTGATTCTCAAGGCGGATGTGCAAGGCTCTCTGGAGCCGATCGTCAACTCGCTCAATGACCTCAGCAAAGGCGATATCGCTGTCAACATCCTGCACGCCGAAACTGGCAACATCAGCGAGAATGACGTGATGCTGGCCTCGGCTTCGCAAGCCATTGTCGTTGGCTTCAGCGTCCAAGCCGACGTGGGCGCTCGCCGCCTGGCCGACGCGGAGGGCGTCTCAATCCGCCTGTACGACATCATCTACCGCCTGATCGAGGATGTGGAAAAAGCCCTAAAGGGCATGTTAGCGCCCGAATTCACCGAAAAGGTAGTGGGCAAGGCTGAAATTCTGCAGATCTTCAACATCTCGAAGGTCGGTAAGGTAGCTGGCTGCCGCGTGCGAGAGGGCGAGATCCGCCGCAATGGCAAGGCGCGCGTCTACCGCGGCAAGGACACCGTCTACGAAGGCGAGATTGCCTCGCTCAAACACGAGAAGGAAAACGAGCACGAAGTTCGCCAGGGCTTCGAGTGCGGCATTGGATTGAGGAACTTCAACGACATCCAGGTCGGCGACGTGATCGAGTGTTATGTTCTGGAAAAGAAAGTAGAATGAGTGACGGATGCCGAGTGACGTGTGACAGGTGACAAGTGACGAGTAAAGTACGAGTTCAACGCATTGCAGATCGCATCCGCCAGGAACTCTCGGAACTGCTCATCCGCGAGGTCAGCGACCCACGTCTGCATCAGATCTTCATCACCGACGTGGGCGTGGATCGCGAGTTGGCCTACGCCGACGTGTACGTATCGGCGGTGGAGGGCGCGTTGCGCTCGACAGAAATCTTGCAAGGGCTGAAACATGCCAGCGGCTTCCTGCGCCACGAGCTGGCCGCCCGCGTGAAGCTGCGCATTTTCCCGCAATTGCGCTTCCACTGGGACCTCACACCCGAGAACGCGGACCACATCGAACGTCTGCTGGCTGACCTGCGCCAGCCTGAAAAGAAAGAAACTTCTCAATAAAGAGGTAATGTGGCTTCTGAATTAGACATCATTCGAGAGCGGCTGCAGGCTGCGCAAAATATTTTACTCGTCTCACACATCCGTCCGGATGGTGACGCCATCGGCTCGTTGCTGGCGTTCGGACTGGCGCTGCAAGAAACAGGCAAAAAAGTCCAGATGGTGCTTGCCGACGGCGTACCGTCTTCTTTCCGGCATCTGCCTGGCAGCGGCCAGGTGCGCAAGTCGGCGCAAGGGGCTTTCGACCTGATCATCGCGGTGGACTGTGCCGAGTTGAAGCGAGTCGGCAAAGTGTTGGATGGTTATGGAAAACCCAATATCAATATTGATCACCACATCACTAACGAGCGTTTCGGTGACCTCAACCTGATCGAGCCAGATGCGGTGGCAACATCGAGCATTCTGTTCCGCCACCTGCCGGAATGGGGATACAAGATTACCCAGTCTGTGGCCGCCAACCTGGTGACCGGCATCGTGACCGATACGCTGGGCTTCCGCACTACCAACACCACACCCGAAGCATTACGGCAGGTAGCCGCGCTGATGGAACTCGGCGTGGACATGACCAGCCTATATTACCGCGGGCTGGTACGGCGCACTTTCCCGGCGGCGCGTTACTGGGGGGCAGGCCTTTCGAGCTTACAATGCGCGGATGGGATTGTGTGGGGCACATTGACCCTGGCCGACCGAAAAAAGTCAGATTACTCCGGCAACGACGATGCCGATCTCATCAACGTGATCTCATCCATTGACGACAGCAACATCACCATGGTCTTCGTCGAACAGACCGAGGGATCGGTTAAAATATCCTGGCGAACGCAAAATCCAGAACTCGACGTCTCGCAAATTGCTGTACAATTTGGTGGCGGTGGACACCCGGGCGCAGCCGGTGCCGACGTTCACGGTACACTGGCTGAAGTCCAGGAGCGTGTCCTGACGGCCACGCGGCAGGCTTTGCAGCGTGCCGCATAGGCAATAAACAAATCTTCGCAATTTTATCTGCGATAGATGGGTTAATCACTCTCAGGAGGAATCCAAAGAATGGAAAGTCAAGAAATCAAGAATGCCATCTCCGGCATCCTGGTGGTGGATAAGCCGGTCGGCCTGACCTCGCACGACGTGGTACAGATCATCCGCTCCGGCACTGGCATCCGCCGCGCCGGGCACACCGGAACACTCGACCCACGCGCCTCGGGCGTGCTGGTCGTGCTGGTTGGCCCGGCAGTACGCTTGAGCGAGTTCGTCTCGGCCTCGGATAAGCGCTACCAGGCCACCCTACGCCTGGGTAGCACCACCGATACCTACGATGCCGAGGGACATTTCACCCGCCAGTCATCTGCGCCAGTGGACATCAGCGAGGAAAAGTTCGAGGAAGCACTCAAGCAATTCATCGGCGAGATCGAGCAGACTCCACCGCCCTTCTCGGCAGTCAAGATGCACGGACGCAAGGCCTACGAAATGGCGCGTCAGGGTGAAGAGGTTGATCTGACCCCGCGCAAAATCCAGGTCTATCACCTGGAGGTGCTGGAATGGGCGCCACCGGAAGTGGTCATTGACGTACACTGCTCGTCGGGCACCTATGTGCGCTCACTGGCCAACGACATGGGCAATGTCCTGGGCTGCGGCGCCTATTTGGTCGGCCTGCGCCGCACCAAGAGCGGGCGCTTCAGCCTGCGCGACGCCGTCTCACTGCGCAAGCTACAGGACGCCTTCACCGCCGGCAACTGGTATCAGCATCTGATCCCCGCAGCCGAAGCCTTGGTAGATTGGCCGGCCGTCGAACTCAATCCCGACGAGGTCGAAGAGGTCAAGCACGGGCACCGCGTCAAGGCTGCGTCGGATACAAAACCCGGAATGGTGCGCGGCGTCTCCATGGCAGGTGAATTGATCGCCATCATGGATTTGGCCCAGGGCGAGGATGGCTCTCCGGAGTGGCAGCCGAAGAAAGTTTTCTTCTCATAAACCTGTGCCTCACTTCAACTCCCTCGACGAGATCACCCTCCAGAACGCTTGGCTGACCATCGGGGTCTTCGACGGCGTTCATCGCGGCCACCAGGAGATCATTCACCGTCTCACGGCTGGCGCACATGCGGACGAAGCGCCTGCCGTCGTATTGACGTTCTTTCCTCACCCCGCTGTGGTTCTGGGGAACAAAAGCGATTTCAAGTGCCTTACAACTCCTGAGGAACGCGCCGTCTTGATAGAATCACTGGGCGTGGACGTTGTCATCACGCATCCTTTCGACCTCGCCCTGGCCGCGCAGACCGCTGATGAGTTCATGCGCCGCGTTGCACGGACCCTGGGCCTGCGCCGCCTGCTCGTCGGCTACGATTTCGCCCTCGGCCACGGACGTGAAGGCAACGTGGCGCGCCTGACCGAATTGGGAAAAATCTTGGGCTACGAGGTCCAGACCATCCCGCCGGTGACCAACGGGCAGGAAACCATCTCCTCCACGCGCATTCGTCAGCAGATCGTCGCAGGCGAAGTGACGGCGGCCGCGGCGAGCTTGGGCCGCTGCTACGCCCTGACCGGCGCCGTCATCCATGGCGATGGGCGCGGCAAGAGAATCAACATCCCCACCGCCAACCTGGAAATCCCGGCTGAGAAGGTCATCCCAGCCAACGGCGTCTACGCGTGTTGGGCGTGGGTGAGTGGGAAGAAATATCCTTCAGTCACCAACGTCGGCATCCGCCCGACATTTACGCCCGAAGAATATGCCCCACACGTCGAGACCCACCTGCTCGATTTCGACCGCGATCTGTATGGGCAGGAGGTGCGGCTGGAGTTCGTGGCGCGACTGCGGGAGGAACGCAGGTTCCCTTCCGTGGAGGCGCTGGTGGGACAAATCCAGGCGGATATTAGGCAGGCAAGGGAAATTCCTTGAATCATAAATCGCCCCGTTGACTTACGGGGCGTTTTCGCCTATATTTCGCCCAACCTTACGTTTTACGCATTACGTTTTACGAGCCTCCCCATGCCTCCCCGCCAGATCTACCTGCTCTCCCCAAAAGAACTTTCCCCCGAAACCATCGCGGTCGCCTTCGCCAAGACCTCGCGCTCGCCGGAATCCTTTCGCGAAATCGCGGCCGGGTTGAGCGACGAAACCAGCGCGCAATTCCACGAGAAATGGGTGGTCGGCTATGGCCACGCTTCAGTGGCCGAACATGCCGTGCTGCACCTGGCCATCGAGAACGTCTCCCGGTTGGCAGTGGAGAGCATCGAATCCAACCGGTTGGCATCCTACACCGAAAAGTCCACCCGCTACCAAAAATGGGGCCGTGAAGATTTCTACATCCCGCCTGAGCTGGACGGACATCCGCTGCGAGAAGGCTACATCCAAACCTGCCAATTTCTCTTCGATACCTATGCGAAGTCTCTAGGGTCAATACGAGAAATGGTGGAACATCAGTCCCCGCCCCGCCTCGGCGAGACGGGAGAAGCCCACGACCGGCGCATCCGCTCGCAGTACGCCGATGTGTGCCGCTTCCTGTTGCCCGCTGCTTCGTTGGCCAACCTGGGCATGACTGCCAACGCTCGCGAGCTGGAGAACGCCATCCGAAAGATGGGCGCACATCCGCTGGCCGAGGTGCGCCAGATTGGCGAGGAGATCAAGCGCGTTGCGCAGGGTGAAGTCCCGACGCTGGTAAAATACGCCGAGGCTTCCTCATATTTAACCAGTGTGATGAGGAGTCCGAAGTCTCCTGACTTTGATAAACCCCGACAACGGGAGTCGTCGGACTCCGACATGCCAGCACACAGAGAGTGCGGAGAGGAAAAAGTCTTGATGGGCTCTGTGGTGAGTTCTACGGATTGGTGTCAGTTGGTGGACTATGATCCTGACGGTGAGACGAAAGTGCTGGCTGCGGCGCTTTACCGCTTCGGGAACATGCCTTACGCCCAGGCCCTGCAAACGGTGCGCTCCGCGCCTGAGCTTGAACGCGCGCAATTAGCTGAATCCCTGCTGGGACGTTTATCCCGCTACGACCTCCCCTTGCGCGAACTCGAACACACCTGCTACACCTTCGACTTGGTTCTCGATCAGGGCGCCTATGCCGAGTTCAAGCGTCACCGCATGATGACTCAGACTCCGCAGGCGCTGACGGCGTGGCTTGGGTACGCGCTGCCGCGCCGGATCGCGGAAGCAGGCTTCGAGGTCCCGTACCGCTCTGCCATGCAGGCCGCCGCGAAGACCTACGAGCGAATGGCAGACTGGAATCCGCACGTCGCCGCGTATGTCGTCCCCAATGCTTTCAACCGCCGGGTGCTGTTCACAATGAACCTGCGCGAGGCCTTTGCCTTCTGCCAGTTACGCGCCGCAGCGAATGCACACTTCTCGATCCGCCGCGTGGCGTTGCGCGTGGCAGAGGAAATTTACCGCGTCCACCCATTGTTCGCCAAATACATCAAGCTGCCAGAGGGCGAAAGCTGGCAGAACATCGAAGCGCAATCTTTTATCGCCTGTGCCTGAGTCTGACTCCAGAAAGCCGCCCATAGTTTCTTGTGCCAAAACCTGAATAAGGCCTCAATCAGATCTAAACAAAATCTGAACATCTTTTCGGTATAGTGCCATCAAGAGATAATCCTTGGAGGCACAGTGTCCACACAGACAATACCGCTGACCAAAAACAACACCCAGAGCCACCGGGGAAAATTAATTGCCGCCGCGGGTCTGGGCTTGATTATTTTGCTGGGGGCGTTCCTGCGTTTCTACCAGTTGGGCGCGTATAGCATCGGCAACATCTACTACGCCGCCACGGTCAAGAGCATGTTGACCTCGTGGCACAACTTCTTCTTCGCCGCCTTCGAGCCGGGCGGCTCAGTGAGCGTGGACAAGCCGCCGCTCGGCTTTTGGGTTCAGGCGCTCTCGGCTTATTTCCTGAGCGTGAACGGCTTTGCCCTGGCGCTGCCCAATGCGCTCGCCGGGGTTCTTTCCATTCCGCTGCTATACTTGCTGGTCAAGAAGCAATTCGGAATCTGGGCTGCGCTGGCCGCCGCCCTGGTGCTGGCAGTCGTGCCGGTGACAGTCTCGACCGAGCGCAACAACACCATTGACGGCCTGCTGGTCTTCGTGCTGCTCCTGGCAGTCTGGGCGGCCTGGCACAGCGTGGCGAGCGGTAAATTCCGCTACTTGCTGCTGGGGGCGTTCATCGTCGGGCTGGGCTTCAACATCAAGATGTTGCAAGCATACATGATCCTGCCGGCCATCTACGCCCTGTATCTCTTCGGTGCAAAGCACGCCTGGTGGAAGCGCATCGTCCACCTGGTCATCGCCAGCCTCCTGCTGCTGGTCGTTTCGCTTTCTTGGGTTGTCATCGTGGACCTAACGCCGGCCGACAGTCGTCCCTACGTGGGCAGCAGTACGAACAACACCGAGATGGAACTGATCGTCGGACACAACGGCCTCAGCCGACTTTTCGCCCAGCCCAGGCGCGGCCCCGCAAACGTACGTGACGATCGGCCGGCTGTCGCAGCCGACGCGCAGCCCAACCTGCCACTCAGGCCGCCTCTCCAGCCCTACGGCGGGCTGCCTGACCAATATCAAGCTCCTTATTCCCGGCCCGGACAGGCTCCCTACGGGCAATCACCTCTACTGCCTGCGAACGAGCCATCTGGACAAAATCCCACTCTGCCGCAGGCCAATCCCATCGGCAATCAGCCAAACCTAAATCCAGGGAATTTCGCTGAAATAGGCAAGGCAGGTGTGTTGCGCCTGTTCAGCGAGCCGCTGGTGACCGAAGCTTCCTGGCTGCTGCCGCTGGCGCTGCTGGGCATCTTGGTCGTGATTGGCGTGATCGGCTGGAAATGGCCGTTGAGCGAAAAGCACCTGGCGATCGTGCTGTGGGCTGGATGGCTGCTGCCCGCCGCGTTGTACTTCACGTTCACGACCGGTCTGTTTCATGCTTATTACCTGATCATGCTCGGCCCGCCGCTCGCAGCGCTGACCGGGGCCACGGTTTGGGCTTTGGAACGCGTGCTGCAGAACCGGCGCTGGCTGGGCTGGGCGTTGACTGCCCTGCTCAGCGGGCTGACACTTGCCTTCGAGATCTTCACGTTGAAGAATTACCCGCAGTACTCGAAAACGGTGACGGCCTTCAGCCTCGTCTTCTGGCTGGCGGGGATCGTAATGCTAGCCTCCCGTAAGAACGTCGGGGCGATGTGGCTCGGCGATGGATGGAAGCGCCATCTGGCTCTAGGGTTGGTCATCCTCGGCCTGATCGTCTCCCCATTGACCTGGTCTGGCTTGACCACGTTTAACGAATCAGCGGACGTTGCTCTGCCGAAGGCTGGGCCAGGAGATGGCAATCAACCCCAAAACTGGTCTACAGATTTCCTGACGCCCATTCAACAAAGAATCCTTGCGTACTTGGAAGCCAATATCCCGACGGGAGGTTACTTGCTGGCGACGCCCAACGCGCGCGAGGCATCCTCCTACATCCTGGAAACTGGCCGCCCGGTGCTGACCTTCGGCGGGTTCATGGGCAGCGACAATATCATTGACGCGGGCGGCGTAGCGCAGATGGTGGCGGATGGGGAGTTGCGCTTCATCCTAGATACCGGCGAACTATCCAACGCGAAGCCGGAGATCGCGGCCTGGGTCAAGCAAAACTGCACACCCGTCCTCATACCCGGCCTGGGCCAGCGTCCCGCCGCACAAGGGCCCAGCGCCGCGCCACTTCCCGGTGCCCAACAGCAAACTCTCACCCTCTTCGACTGCGGAGGCTGATGGATGATGGAGAGAACCCTGAATAGAGTTTCGTCTGGATACAGAGGCACCACTCTCCTATCTCAGATAGCAAAGTTCATGATGGTGGGTGTGCTCAACACGCTAATTGACGCCGGAACATATTTCATCCTTACCCGCTGGATCGCTTTCTTTGCAGTTCAACTTATTTTTGCAAAAGGGATTGCGTACGCAGTGGGTATGACCAACAGCTTTTTCTGGAATCGCAGTTGGACATTCAAATCACAGACGAATCCCTGGCGTGCGGCTCTGCTTTTCACACTGACCCATATTGCCGCGCTGAGCATCAACGCTGGCGTGATGGGATTGGGATTGAATTGGCTTTCTCTCCCCGAAGGGATCGCCCTCTTGCTGGCAACGGCAGCGTCATTTGCCTGGAATTTTGTATTGAACAAACTGCTCGTTTTTAAGGCATAATATAGTCATGCCAAAAACCATCTTGGTAGTAGACGATAAAGCCAGCGTGCGCACCCTGGTGCGCGATTACCTGACCGAGGAAGGCTTTCGCGTGGTCAGCGCGGCGAACGGCCGCGAAGCCCTCTTCACTGCCCGCCAGGAAAAACCCGACCTGATCCTGCTCGAC
>Ga0163210_1000429_pt1 | contig 17704 bp, 18 predicted proteins | sample Kivu_220m_FD_113536 | JGI IMG/M metagenome (GOLD analysis project Ga0163210, IMG submission 113536) | Freshwater microbial communities from Lake Kivu, Western Province, Rwanda to study Microbial Dark Matter (Phase II) - Kivu_220m | ecosystem: Environmental > Aquatic > Freshwater > Lake ...
GCCCAGATTAAAGTTGTGCTACAGGTCGCACAGTACTGCTGCCCGTACAGAACAACTGCTTTACATTTGGGACAAAAATATGTTTGCTGCATAACTTATCTTCACTCTCTCCGCAACTGAGCAGAATGACCCACAGGACGGGTAAAATCCGTAATTATGCATGAAGGAATGTTAACATAAAATTGTTAATAAATCATTAACAAAAAAGAACGGCTCAGTTTCAGAATTGTTGTTTTGATAACTACTTCTCCAGAGAGCGCACCGCTCCGAAAACCATTACAATATATGCGGAATGAAAACTGCTGGCGCGTACGTTGTCCTGGCGGTTGGTTGCGGATCAATCGGGATGCTGATAACCTTCATCGTCCTCTTTATATGCCAGTATTTCAGGATCGATATATCCAGGAACCTGTGGGTGATCGCCATACCCATTTTTCTGTCTATATTATTAAATATCCTGTTCATAGAATTGTATTCAGGCCGGAAAAAGAAATAGTTATCCCGGCCGGCTGACCAAAAAGCTCACTAACCCTCCATTTTATTTATACTTTTGGCTCGCCTGATTAGCACCATCAGACCATTGTGCATTTCACTCGCCATCCGTATATTTAGGGACACCTGATGACACCGGTGAAATATGAATATTTATATGCTTAACATAATATTGGAGGTCAGGTTTGTGAAGCTGCATAATCTGCAAGTGTAGACGAACGACCAGGCTGGAATATGTATGATTTGAATATGAACACTATCGCGATCTTACATTTCAGCAGCTTCCTGGCTGACATCCTGCTGATCATACTGGTGCTCAGCAAGAGACGGGAAGCGCTGCTTAACCGCCTCTGCGCCATCTTCATCTCCTCATTTGCCGTGTGGAGCCTTTTCGCGGGGCTGACCTCTATGGCAGGAACGCCGGAAGAGGCCATGATCTACACAAACATTAGCGCTATCGGATGGTGCTTCGCTCCTGCGGCAAGCCTCTGGTTCTATTTAGCCCTGTCAAAAAAGATCAATGTCCTGAACAACAAAGCGCTGACGGCGCTTTTTGTCTTCGTCACCCTGTTTTTTATCTATGAGCAGTGGACGGGAAATTTGCTGGACAGGCACGTGGGGACCATTTTTGGTTGGGCAGGGGTCTGGTCCAACTCCATATATAGTTACGCTTATTACACGTATTTTTCCATAACTTCGATTATCAGTGTCTGTCTCATCGTAGGATTCTGGAGAAAAGCGGAGACCGCACGTCAGAAAAAGCAGGCGTTATTATTGCTGGTTACCGGCGTGGTAACCCTGGTACTGGGCGCAATCACCGATGTCCTGTTCAGAGTGATCGATTTCCAGGTGGTGCCGCGGGGCGCTGATATCCTGTTCATGATACTGGGAATCGGTCTGGTCTATTCCATCTCCAAATATGGCTTAATGAGCATAACGCCCTCCGTTGCATCAGATGAGATACTGAGCACTATGAATGAGTCGATTATACTTCTGGACGCAACAGGCAAGATCGCCTTCACTAACCGGGCAACACTTGACCTCCTAAATGTCGGGGACAAGGAACTGCATAATTCCTTATTTACTGCAGTAGTGGCGGATAAAAAAGGAGCGGAGGAACTGCTAGGTGAAACCAGAACAACCGGCAGCGCCGTTAATCGTGAGCTTTCCTATAAATCAAAGACGGGTGTGCTTATACCGGTGCTGGTAACTTCAGCGGTAATCAAGCAATCGGCAGACGAAATAGCGGGTTTTGTTATTTCTGCCATGGATATTACCGAGCGTAAGCGGGTGGAAGCCGAGATCAGAGCGCAGAAGGACTTAATCGATAGCATACTGGGAAGCATACCGTCCTCGGTTCTTGTTATAAGCAAAGAGTCCAGGATTGTACTGGCCAACCAGGCATTTTATCGTGACTTCTCCGGAACGCCGCTTGAAGTAGAAGGAAGGCTGCTCTCCGAAGTTATTCCTATCGAAGACCTTTCAAGACAGGTGTTCTCAGCTCTGTCCGGCCAGGTACGCAATGCCGATTCTGAATTCAGGCATGTGGTCCACGGCCGAAACAGGATTTTCGTTGCCAACATGCTCCCTATGCCGAAGGAAGATTTGTTGCTGGTACTCAGCGATGTTACTGATGACAGGGAAAGGCAGGAAAGGCTGTCCCTGGCGGACCGCCTGGCGTCCGTCGGTAAAATGTCATCAGGTATCGCCCACGAGCTGAATAATCCGCTGACAAGTATTATTGGCCTGTCCCAGTTGCTGCTGGACGAGGAAATACCCGCCGAGTACAAGGAAGACCTGAGCGCTATCTACAATGAGGCTGTACGCGCTTCCAACGTGGTAAAAAACCTGTTGACGTTCGCCCGCAAGCACCCGCCCATCAGAAGGGCGGCGCAAATCACCAATGTGATCGACGACGTTTTAAAACTGCGTTCCTACGAACACAGGCTGACCAATATCCAGGTGGACAGGCATTTCGAAGACTATCTGCCCGATGTAACCATAGACTATTTCCAGATGCAGCAGGTATTTCTGAATATCATCCTCAACGCAGAGTCCGCCATGTCTGAGTACAACAACAGGGGATCTCTGACCATCACCACCAAACGGATCAACGGCAGCGTAGTGGTCTCATTCAGGGATGACGGCCCGGGCATTGCCAAGGAAATACTGCCCCGCATATTCGATCCTTTCTTTACTACCAAAGAAGTAGGCAAGGGTACCGGCCTGGGATTAAGCATCTGCTACGGAATTGTGAGCAACCACAGCGGCAAAATATACGCTCAAAGCGAACCGGGAAAGGGTACTGAATTCGTTGTGGAACTGCCTGTGAATGGTCAGGGTATGGAAAAATGATGACGCCAAATAACGGCAATAAAAGAAGAGCTCTGGTAGTCGAAGATGAGCCGATGATCAGCCGCGTGTGCGAAAGGGTGCTGATAATCGAAGGCTTCGAGGTCGACTGCGCCTCAGACGGGCTCACAGCCAAAGAAATAATCAAAAGTTCTACTTACGAACTTTGCCTTTCCGATATCAGAACGCCGGGAATGAACGGGATCGAATTTTACGAGTACCTGGAGCGGGAACATCCCGAATTAATCGATAGGACCATATTTACCACCGGCGATCTGTTGAGCCCTGCAATCAAGGATTTTTTAGGCATGGAAAATATAACCTTTATTCCCAAGCCGTTTACGCCATATGATCTTAAGAAGAAGGTCAGAGAGGTCATCGAAAGGCAGGCCTGCCTGCAATCCGACATATAGATATTAAATATTAAAGGAGATCAACATGGTTACCAGTATCGAATCCAGTACAATATTAGTTGTCGACGATGAAAAATCCATCAGGCGGGCTATAACCAAAAGGCTGGCAAGGGAAGGCCACCAGTGTATTGAGGCCGGCAACGCTGAGGAGGCTATCCAACAGATTCGGGCCAACCAGCCCGGCCTGGTGATACTGGATGTGATGATGCCGGGAAGAAGCGGCAGCCAGTTGCTGGCTGATATCGTTACTTCATTTCCGGAAACCGCAGTCATCATGGTGACTGCAGTGGTGGACATCAATATAGTAATTGAATGCATGAAAGGCGGAGCCCACGACTATATTACCAAGCCTTTCGACCTTGAGCAGGTCGTGCAGACCGTGGACAAGGTACTGGACAAGAGAAAGCTGGAACTGAAGATCAAAGAATTCCAGGAGAGCCTGAAGAACGAGGTCGAGGCGCAGAGGAAGGAAATCCGCAAGCTCTTCCTCAATTCCATAGAAGCACTGATCTATGCGCTGGAAGCCAAGGATAAGTATACCGCCGGGCATTCCAGGAGAGTTGCCGATATTGCCGTGGCCATCAGTGAACAGTTGAGTCTTTCAGTAGAAGACCTGGATAATATCCGCTGGGCAGCCCTTCTGCACGATACCGGTAAAATTGCCGTTGACCCTGCGGTGATCAATAAGCCCGGACGGCTGACACCGGAGGAATACAGGCATGTTATGACGCATGTAGCAGTGGGCGCAGGTATTGTTAAGCCGATTGTAAGCCAGCAAGTTCTGGAAATAATCCTGCATCACCATGCTTTTTACAATGGGACGGGATTTGAACAGCTCATAAAAGAAGAAGATATACCCCTGGGCTCCAGGGTTTTAACTATTGCCGATAGCTATGATGCCATGATATCGGACAGGCCGTACCGCATGGCGCTGACGGGTAGCCAGGGCATAGCAGAGATCAAAAGGTGCTCCGGCACACAATTTGATCCCAACGTGGTTGCGGCTTTTCTGAGGGTTCCTCTCCTTTAGGGGATAGCTAACATAACCGGCATCCGTAATTATCACGTTATGATTGCATCGATATCAAGGAAGCCGGTTGTAACTTATGCTTTTTTAGACGCTTTGTTGAGCTTTTTCATCAGCCGGGATTTTTTCCTGGCGGCGGTATTGGGATGGATTACCTTCTTTTTGGCCGCCCTGTCCAGTGTGCTGATAGCTTCAATTACTGCGGGTTCTGCTTCTTTGGTTTTCTTGGCGGCGATAAGTTTTTCAGCTTTGGCGACCGAGCCCTTGGCGCCGGTCCTGATGGATTTATTACGCACCGCCTTCCTTGCGGCTGACCTTGCTGATTTTTCTGCTGTTTTTGCTTTGGGCAATTCTGCCTACCTCCTTAGATTTCAGGAACTTTAGTTTACCTGGCTGTAGTGGGACTTGGTGGCATTGATCACACCGCGAAGTCCCATGAGTTTATTTAAAATATGGGTCAATTGCGCCATATCCTTGATCTCTATCGTTGCATACATGGTGAATACATCCTCTTTATGCTGCGTGTTTACACTGATGATGTTGATCTTTTCTTCGGCTATCACCGTTGTCAGATCGCGCAACAGGCCGACCCTGTCGTATGCTTCCACCTGTATAGCCACCGCATACACATCCGCAACTTCCCCCCAGCTGACATCTATTAGTCTCTCTTTTTCCTCCTCATTGATGATGTTGATACAGTTTTTACGGTGAACGGTGATGCCGTGTGTCCGCGTAATGTACCCGATAATATCATCACCGGGCACCGGATGGCAACATTTTGCCAGGTGAGTCAGCAGGTCACCCACACCGAGAACCTGGATGCCGGAGCTTTTTGTTTTTGTCGGCTGGGCTAATTTAGTGGGTGTTTCAAGAGGCTCCTCCGGCTCACCGGCAAGCTTTAAGGCAATCTGGTGGGGAGTTATGCCGCCGTAGCCGGCAGCCGCCAGGAAATCATCCACATCTTCGTACCCCAGTTCCTTGCCAAGATCTTCATAATTGGTGACATCGACGCCGAGTCTTTTGAGCTCCTTTTCCAGGATAGCCCTGCCGCGCTCGATGTTCTGTGTGCGCTCCTGTTTCTTGTACCAGGCCCGTATCTTCTCCTTGGCATGAGCCGTCTTGACGTATCCCAGGTCGGGATTAAGCCAGTCCAGACTGGGGGCTTTCTCGGTCTTGCTCACCATAATTTCCACGATTTCGCTATTTTTCAGTTCATAGTTAAGTGAGACCAGCCTGCCGTTGACCTTACCGCCGATACAACGGTGGCCGAGATCGGTGTGGATACGATAAGCAAAATCAAGCGGGGTGGCTCCTTTGGGGAAAGCTTTTATCTCTCCTTTGGGCGTGTAGACGAACACCTGGTCTGAGAACGTATCCTGCTTGAGTGATTCGAGGAACTCTTTGCTGTCCAGCGAGCTTTGCCAGTCGATAAGCTGGCGTAGCCAGGATATCTTTTCTTCAAAGTGAAGGTCGGGCTTGGCCCCTTCTTTATATCTCCAGTGAGCGGCTACGCCATATTCCGACATGCGGTGCATCTCGTAGGTCCTGATCTGGATTTCAAGAGGTGTTGTGCCCTTGGTAAGAACGGTCGTGTGCAGTGACTGATAACCGTTCTCCTTGGGATTGGCAATGTAATCATTAAATTCATCCGTGATGGGGTGCCAGAGGTTATGGATTATGCCGAGCAGCTTATAGCAATCCGAGACATCATTGACCAGGACGCGTAGCGCAAAGAGATCGTGGATATCGCCGAAGTCCCGTCCTATGGCAGCGTATTTCCGGATTTTATGATAGATGCTGTAAATATGCTTGGGCCTGCCTGTTACATCCCCTTCAATCCCCGCCTTTGCCATCTCCTCACGAAGTACTCCTGCTATTTCCTCTATGAAACCTTCTCTCTGAGCCCTGCGAACCGACACCATGCGGGCAATATCGCGGTACTGTTGGGGATCGAGGTAGCGAAATGCGAGGTCTTCCAGTTGCCATTTTATCTGCCAGATGCCGAGGCGGTGCGCCAGGGGAGCATAAATCTCCAGGGTTTCCTGCGCTATGGCATGGCGCCTTTCTTCAGGCAGCACCTCGAGTGTATCCATGTTATGCAGCCTGTCGGCCAGTTTGATAAAAACCACGCGCAGGTCCTCAGCCATGGCGATGAGCATCTTGCGCAGGTTCTCGGCCTGTGATTCCTGGCTTGTAGCTGCAACTTCGTGCTTCCACTCAACCTTGCTCAGCTTGGTAACACCATCGACCAGTTTGCTGATCTCAGGGCCGAATTTCTCTTCCAACTTGGATAGCGGGATATTGCAGTCCTCCGGGACATCATGTAAAAGGGCTGCGGCAAGGGTAGAGGCATCGAGCTGAAGATTCGCCAGTGTTACAGCTGTCTGTAAAGGATGTTCGAAGAACGGAGTGCCGGATTTGCGTTTCTGCCCGTCATGGGCATTATAGGCATAAGTATATGCCGCCTCTACGATAGCCAGCTTCTCGGGAGGCAGGTATTCCTTGGCCTTGGCAAATAGCGGAGCAGAGTCCATGTGTTCACCGGTTCAACTGTATAATAAGGCATGACAAACGGCTATGGCAAATGATCCCGGCGAGAAATGTGATTTTTTATCATTTGCATTGCCGCTGCACCTGAATTGATGAAAGATCCAAACAGATATACCTTCGAAAGTTGCCTGTTTGGCTTGTTAATGCCGGAATCCTCTTACTGCTTTTTACTCAGGATGCCCTGAAAAGTCATTTTAACTGCATAACCGGCAATATCTTCGGGTGACAGTATACCATCCCCTTTATACCAGGTGGGGACATATACAATCAGGCCGAATATCATCAGGGCGGCAACCTTGGGATTGACCTTTTCCAGTTTTTCTTCCCTGATTATATCTTCCACAAGGCCGGCAATGAAGCGTATATAGCTGCGGCGGCTTCTGGTGATGGCACGCGCCTGTCCAGGGGTGACATCGCCGAGAGCGATATCACTCCATAATACACTGGAAAGCTGCCAGTGCTCGCACGAAACAATAATATAGTTTCTGATTAGACCGGTAAGTTTTTCGCGGGCTGTCAAATCGGTATTATCAGTAAATCTATTAAAGGATTCCTGTACGAAGCTCCAGAAATAAAGGTTGAGCTTATACAGCAGATCCCCTTTGGACTTGAAATAATAATAAATAATACCTTTGGATCCGCCGATCTTTGTGGCAATCTCGTCCAAGGTAAACGAACCGGAGCGCCGCTTAAACAGTGTTTTAACTACAGCATCATATACCTTTTGACGCTGCTGTTCGCTCCTGGCGGGATCTTTAGACATTTTTCGCATACTATTTTTAAAGGACCTTGCATTATTGCCTCTGCCCGGGCTGCTATGCTTATGCGCTGCCATTTTTCCTCTTAACTTTAACGAAAAAATAGGTAATATAGCCGTTGACAGTATAATATCTTCGTAGTTATAATATCAACCGTCATACCGGTCAGTATTATTTCATACTTATTAGTATAAATTATTTAGATACTGTTTTTTCGCTGCTTATCTGCAAATTCAGGCCTCCAATTTATTAGCCCGGCAAGGATGTGGAAATAATAGCCTGTGCATCACACGGCTATATTTAATAATTAGATGAAGTGAGGTAAGCCATGGCAAAAACTGATGTGCTATACGAAAAACAGGGGCAAATCGGGATCATTACACTCAACAGGCCGGAGAAAATGAATGCTATGACGAATGAGATGTTCGATCTCTTCGATGAAATCATAGCACAGGTACGCAAAGACGATGATGTAAGGGCGGTTATTCTTACCGGCAGGGGAAAATGTTTTTGCGCAGGTACCGATCTAAGTGGCGATGTACCCCTCTCTTTGGAAACGGAGCTTCGCTATATGAAATCAAAAGAAACCACCACTTCTACGTATAACATGTGGTTATTCACCAGTATTCCCAAACCGGTAATCTGTGCAATCAATGGCCCGGCTGTCGGCGCCGGATCTGAATATCCTTTACAGTGCGATATCAGGATTGCAGCCCAGAGCGCCAGGTGGGGCGAAGTATTTGTCCGCAGGGGATTGTTACCCGATTCAGGCGCCGGGACCTATCTATTGCCGCATATAGTGGGTTTCTCCAAAGCAGCCGAACTGTGTATGTCGGGGGAGATCATTGATGCTGACGAGATGCTGAGGATAGGTTTGGTTCACCAGGTAGTTCCGGACGACCAGCTCATGCCGGTGGCTATGGAACTGGCTAAAAAGTTCTTGAAGGTGGCGCCACTGGCTGTGAGGATGACCAAGCAACTCCTTTACCTTGGCCTTGAACGGACCATTGAACATCATGCCGAGGCTACGCGATACTGTTTCCAGCTTGCTACCAGGACTGAAGACATGGTAGAAGGGATCAACTCCTTCCTGGAGAAGCGCGATCCCATCTGGAAAAATAGATAATGCTGGACTGTCACACGGACGATTATAAAAAGGAGGGCGTAGATAATGGAGTACAGGGAAATTGTTTACAAAGTAGAGGAGCATATCTGTACAATCACTTTGAACAGGCCGGAGGCTATGAATGCGCTGACCAACCTGACGCATATTGAGATTCAGGATGCGGTTTTGCAAGCCGGCAAGGATGATAATGTGCGCGCCATTATCATAACGGGGGCGGGCCGGGGCTTCTGCGCAGGGGATGATATTAAGAAAATCTTCCTTGACCCGAGCGCGGCCGATTCAAAAAACAGGGAGACCTGGCTGAAGTACCTGCAGGGCGAACATATAATGAGCGGCGCCCGGGTACTGCTTAATGTAAATAAGCCGACTATTGCTGCCGTCAACGGTGCGGCGGTCGGCTACGGCTGTGACATTGCCGTTATGTGCAATATGAGGATTGCGTCAGAGAAGGCGCGCTTCGGCGAGGTTTTTCTACGGGTTGGCCTGATCCCGGATGAGTCGCTTATTTTGCTGCCACGTATAGTAGGGCTGGCCAAAGCCTACGAAATGCTGTTGACTACCGATATCATCGATGCGCAGGAAGCTTTGCGAATAGGTCTTGTCAATAAAGTAGTACCCCATGAGGAATTGATGCCTGCTGCACTGGAGTTGGCCGAAAAGCTGGCTAAGAAGCCTCCTATCGCCATGAAGCTGGCTATCGAAGGCATCCGCCGGGGAATGGCTCTGCCACTGGAGGAATTCCTGCAATTCCATTCCATGGCTTTCACCTTTGCCAGTGAAACCGAAGACCATATAGAAGGCTCAAAGGCATTTGTGGAAAAAAGAGAGCCTATCTTTAAAGGCAAATAGGACAAAGACAGGCAGTCGGTAACCTCAGGCATTTGATGGCCATTACCAGGGGCGATGTATACGAAGGTATCCTGTTTGCGGGTCAGAATATCGGCGGCATCACAGATATTCCCAGTATACAGGAAGTTATTGACCGTACTATCACTGAAGCGGAAGCGGTGCTTGATAAGCTTCAGAAAGAAAGAATTTGATCCCCGGAAAATGTGATTTTTATCATTTGCACAGCCACTTAACAGGCTTTATCATTGTTTAACGGTTTATTGCATACAGGTGAAGCATTATCACCGGTGGGGAAACCGAAAAAATAACTGGAGGAACAGTATGAAAATTGTGAAGCTCTGCCGTGAAGGGACCTGCTGTCCGGCGGTTACCGTATTCGAGGACAGGGTGGAGATCGGCGAGGATGCCAATACCTGTGTTTTAACAGCAGAAGAGTTCGAAATCCTGAAAGAGAAAATTATCTCGAAAGAGATTTAACGCTTATTGAGCAGACAGTCAGTTGAGTCCGCTGCCCCACCCGGCGGACTCAATTTTTTATACAGATGAACGTGAAAAATTTGAACTTATATCGCTGTAACGGTATGCTTTATGGTTAATGTCCGGCAGCTAAAAATTTTCTATCGAAAGGAATTTCATGAATATAAAAACCGCCTCCAATCTTGATGAAATCTTTTTCCCCAGGAATGTTGCCATCATAGGGGCAACAACCCAAGTTGCTTATCCGCTGGCGTTGCTGAGAGGAAAAATGCGGGACCGCACCTTTATGGTCAATCCGAACTACAAGGAAGTGCTGGGCAAAAAAGCATATGCCAGCATCCTGGACATAGAAGAACCTGTAGATTATGTGATCCTCACCCTGCCTGCTCGCTACGCTGCGCAGGCTGCCAGGGAATGTGTACAAAAGGGAGTTAAGGTTATCCATTCATTTACCTCCGGCTTCAGTGAGACCGGCCTGAAAGAAGGTATCGAAAGAGAGAAGGAGCTTATCTCCATCCTTAAAGGGAAAGTCAGGCTGATAGGCCCCAACTGCATGGGGGTATACTGTCCCAAGTCGGGACTTTCTTTCAATCCGGCCTCCACTCATGAGGAAGGGCATATAGGGGTCATCTCGCAGAGCGGGACGTTCGCCCAGTTCTTCATTCATGCGGGGCAACCCAGAAATATTAAGATCAGTAAAATTGTCAGCTACGGCAACGCTGCCGACCTGGACTGTCCGGATTTCCTGGAATATATGGCCGATGATCCGGATACCAGGGTAATCGCCCTGTATATTGAAGGCATTAGAGATGGGAAGCGGCTGCGGTCGTCGCTGGAATACGCCGCCGGCAAAAAACCGGTGATCGCCCTTAAGGGTGGTGTTACCGGACAGGGGGGTAGGGTGGCTTCTTCGCACACTGGAGCGCTGGCCGGGACAGGAGAGACCTGGGCTACCATGTTCAAACAGGCCGGCGTAGTACAGGTGGAAGATTTCGATGATTTGCTCAATGCGGCTGTAGCACTGAACGAATCACCCCTCCCTGCAGGCAAAGGTGTTTCCATCATCACCTATTCAGGAGGTTTCAGCGTTGTGCAGACCGATATGTGTATAAAGGCCGGCCTTGATGTGCCTAAATTTTCGGCGAAGGCGGTGGAAGAGCTGCGTAAAATCGTGCCCGTATCTGGAACCATGATAGGCAATCCCCTGGACGCCTGGCAGTTGTTTTATAAATACGACGATAAAGATGGCACCTTGAATGACCTTTTTCGCATCATAACGGGAGAAAAAGGCGTTCACTCCATAATCCTGCAGTTCGACGTAATCAGGTTTATGTTAAATATGTGGAGTGATAAATTCGAGGAGTATTTCGACGCCGTGGCGCAAAAAGTTCTCCAGGGTTGTCGTTATGCGCGTGAGTCGGGAAAAGTTGTGTTTATCAGCATGTTCCTCGATCCTTTCGTAGAAAATGAGACGGAAAGGAAATATAACCTGATATTTAAAAGACGTCTTGAAACCGAGGGCTTTCCGGTGTATCCTACACTAAACGACGCTGTAAGGACTGTAGCCAGTTTGTACAGGTTTACGGAAATGAGGCAGAGGAAACTGTTGAAAACGGGGGGATAAAGGGTGAAGCCGTCAGAATTTGCGGTCGTCATCGTCACTGCTTCCAGCAACGATGAAGCGGATAAGATAACCTCCGTTCTGCTGAAGAAAAGGAAAGCTGCCTGCGTTAATATCATACCCCGGGTAAATTCCCATTTCTGGTGGAAGGGCAAGATCGACAGCTCGGATGAGGCGCTGATGGTTATCAAGACCAAAGTCTCCGTTGTGCCGGACATTATTGAGCTGGTCAGGAAAAACCACAGCTATACGGTGCCGGAGATCATCGCCCTCCCTTTGATCGGCGGTGATCAGGATTACCTTGAATGGATCAGCCGGGAAGTGATGGATTGAAGCTTTTCGTTTGGAATTCAGCTTCTTTTCAGTTATTATAATAATCCTTTAAGATAAGGAGAGAACCTTGTTCAAAGCGCCGCGTGGAACCGCCGATATTCTGCCTGGTGAGCAGGCATACTGGCAGTATATAGAAGATAAGGCTGTAAGCGTATGCCAGCTGTACGGATATCAGCGCATAGATACTCCCGCTTTCGAGGACGCCGGTCTTTTTACGCGCAGTGTGGGGGAGGGAACGGATATCGTAAACAAGGAAATGTATATCTTCAAGGACCGCAGCGATAATGAGCTGGCACTGCGGCCTGAAGGCACAGCATCCGTATGCCGGGCATACCTTGAACATGGTATGGACAATTTGCCCCAACCCATGAAGCTGTATTACTTTGCCGATATTTTTCGTTATGAAAGGCCGCAGGCAGGCCGCTATCGCCAGCATCATCAGTTCGGCTGTGAAGCAATAGGCGAAGCGTCCCCCATGCTGGATGCCGAGGTCATTCAAATGGCACTGGGGTTTTTCAGGTCACTGGGGCTGACGCAGTTTACGTTGCAGCTTAACAGTATCGGATGCAAGCAGTGCCGGCCGGATTATTTACAGAAACTTAAAGATTATTATGCTCCACTGACCCCCAGCTTATGCGATGACTGTCGAGCCCGCTTGGCAAAGAACCCGCTGCGGCTGCTGGACTGCAAAAAGCCGGGCTGCCAGGCCGCCGCGGAAGGGGCGCCCAGGAACTCTGAGTATCTGTGTAAAGATTGCCACGACCATTTCGATGCGTTAAAAACATACCTGGAAGCGCTGGAAATCGAATATGGTATTAACCATCGGCTGGTGCGCGGGCTGGACTACTACACCAAGACGGTTTTTGAGATTCAACCCCTCGAGGGTGGATCACAGAGCGCGCTGGGTGGTGGGGGTCGTTACGACGACCTTATCAGCGAACTCGGCGGCAAATCCACACCGGCCATAGGGTTTGCCACGGGTATGGAACGCATAGTCTTGAACTTAAAAAACCAGGGAATCGAAGCGCCGGAACAGGTAAAACCGGCTGTATTTATCGCCTGCATGGGAAATAGTGCTAAAATAGTAGCACTCAAAACCGCCTCGGACCTGCGCGAGGCGGGAATTTCTGTAATCGTCGCCGCGGGCGACCGCAGCCTCAAAGCGCAGTTGAGGCAGGCTAACAGCGTAGGGGCTACCTACGCTGTGATTATAGGCGACGATGAGATAAAAGAGGGCATGGTTACACTGCGCAATATGTTAACCAGCGATCAACAGGTAGTTGACCCCGAGGAGTTGAAAAGAATCCTCGGGCCGCAGGAATAAAAGGCCCGGAGGATTTTCTGGAATGGACGTTTTAGAAGCCATTAAAAACAGGCGAAGCATCCGCCAGTACAAGGATATGCCTGTCTCGGATGACGTGCTTAATAAAGTGCTCGAAGCCGCTCGCTGGGCTCCTTCCTGGGCCAATACCCAGTGCTCGCGCTACGTAGTAGTAAAAGATCCGGCTGCCAAAGCAAAGCTGGTAGAAACCGTTAGCAGGGGCAATCCCGCTACCGAGGCTATCAGGACTGCACCGATTGTAATTGTTATCTGTGCGGAATTGAAGAAATCGGGCTACTACAAGGGCGAAGCAGCGACAGATAAAGGCGACTGGTTTATGTTCGATACAGGCATTGCCATGCAGAATCTGGCGCTGGCTGCGCACTCACTGGGGCTGGGCACCGTGCATGTAGGATATATCCCGGACTCAAAAAAAGTGTCTGAGATACTCGACCTTCCCGAAGGAATAATTGCTGTGGAAATGACGCCGCTGGGGTATCCCGCGGTTGACCCTAAAGCTCCTCCCCGGAAAGAACTGTCGGAGATAGTTTCCTACGAAAGATACGGAAAACATTGAGATAATACAGGTTTCCACGACTGGAATTTTACGCCCGCAGCGGCTGAGCCAGACCGGTGAATCAGCGTGCGGGCTTAAATTTTTTAAGGAGAATAAATATGGCTAAAACGATAGCTGAAATAAACGAAAAGATTAAAAAAGGCCAGGCAGTGGTGGTCACTGCCGAAGAAGTCATTGATATAGCAAAGAAAAAAGGCGTGGCAACGGCCGCCCGTGAGGTAGATGTAGTAACGACGGGCACCTTCGGCCCGATGTGTTCATCCAGCGCCTACCTGAATTTAGGGCATACGAGCCCCAGGATAAAGGTCGGCGGCGGCAGGGTTTACCTCAACGATGTCCCGGCCTACACAGGTGTGGCAGCCGTGGATGTTATACTGGGCGCAACGGCCATGCCCGAAGACGATCCCAAGAACAGGATTTACCCGGGAGAATTCAAGTACGGCGGTGGACACGTAATCGAGGAGCTCGTGGCCGGTAAGGACGTCAAACTGGTGGCTTCGGCTTACGGCACTGATTGCTATCCCAGGAAAAAGCTTGAAACGTGGATCAATATCAACACGATCAATGAGGCCGTCCTGTTTAATTTACGCAACGCCTATCAGAATTACAACGTTGCCGTGAATCTAAGTGACAGGATGATTTATACGTACATGGGCGTGCTTAAACCGAGGCTGGGCAATGCCAACTTCTGCTCCGCCGGGCAGCTTGCGCCGCTGCTCAACGACCCGCTTTACAAGACTATCGGCGTGGGCACCAAAATATTCCTTGGCGGAGGCATCGGCTATGTTGCCTGGCACGGCACACAGCACAATCCGTCAGCGCCCCGCACCGAAAACGGCGTGCCCAAACGGGGCGCCGGAACGCTGGCGGTTATTGGGGACCTCAAACAGATGAAACCTCAGTGGCTGGTGGGCACCAGCTTCCTGGGCTATGGTGCAACTATTACGGTCGGCATCGGCGTGCCAATCCCTGTGCTCAATGAAGAGATACTTCAGTACACGCTCGTAACGGATGCCGATATTCTGGCTCCTATTATTGATTATGCGGAGGCCTATCCGCAGCGAAAGCCCGACGTGCTGGCGGAGGTAAGCTACGCCGAGTTGAAAACCGGCAAGATAACCGTCAACGGCAAGGAGATTCCTACGGCTTCCCTGTCAAGCTACCCCAAGGCTGTGGAGATTGCCAACACGTTGAAGCAATGGATCAAGAAGGGGGATTTCCTGCTCACCGACCCAGTCGCTCGCCTGCCCGGCGTGGAGTCAGGCATCAAGCTGAAATCTTTGGAGGAGCGGCCATTGCCTTAAAGGAGAGAGAATAAAATGAATGTTTCAAAAAAAATTGTGCTGCATTTCACTCCCAAAGCTGTTGATAAGCCTGTGGTGAGCCACCTGATCAGGGACTACGGGCTGGATTTCAATATCCTTAAGGCTTCCATCTCACCCGGGGAAGAGGGGCTGATGGTCATGGAATTGAGCGGTGAGCAGAAAGCCTACGATAAGGGTATACGGTATCTGCAGGAATCCGGAGTCGAGATACAGGCATTAAGCCAGGACGTGACGCGCAATGAGGAGCGGTGCACGCATTGCGGCGCCTGCATTACCATGTGCCCCACGCGGGCTTTCAGCCTGGAGAGCAAGACCAGGAAGGTGCACTTCGATAATGCCAAGTGCATCGTCTGTGAGCTCTGTGTGAGAGCATGTCCTCCACGCGCCATGGAACTGCATTTCTAAACGGTACACACAGGTAACAATGTACGAAAAACGTACTTACCGCCGTAGAATCAAGGACTCGGATCTGGTCTCCTTCACAGCTGCTGTGAAGGAGACCGATCTTTATATCTGCGCGGAAAGCGATCTTACAAGCGAAGCGCTGGAAGCTATCAGAACATGCCGGGATCCTCTTGAAGAATATATCAGCAGGCATCCATTATTTTTACACAGCCTCGAACCTGTTGAAGTGGAAAAGGATGCGCCGGGAATCGTCAGGATGATGGCTGAAGCAGCCAGAGAGGCAGGTGTGGGGCCGATGGCTGCTGTTGCCGGCGCAGTTGCCGAGCTGGTGGGGAAGCGGCTGCTGGAGCATTCCTCTGAGGTAATTGTAGAGAATGGCGGGGACATCTTTCTGAAAATCAATAAAAAACGCCGTATCGGCATTTTTGCAGGTGAGGCAGCATTTTCAGGAAAGCTGGCGCTGGAGATTGAACCTGAGAATACACCGCTGGGCATCTGTACATCTTCCGGCACGGTCGGGCCTTCATTGAGCCTGGGGCTGGCGGATGCTGCTATTATACTGGCGCCGTCCGCAGCGTTGGCGGATGCCGCAGCGACTGCGGTGGGCAATAGCGTAAAATCCCGGGAGGATATCAACTATGCGCTGGAATTGGGGCAAAAGATAAGCGGTGTCAGCGGCATAGTAATTATTGTGGGTGAGAAAATGGGCGCCTGGGGTAGTGTGAAGTTAATACGGCTGTAATGCCTGTTAAACGCCGCAGCATTTTACTGTCACGTTTATAGTGTAAGAGGTTGAGCCTCCATTTTCATCAGTCACTTCAACGGTAATTTTGAATTCACCCGCCTCGCTGGGAGCATACCACCATACGGTATTGCCGTCACCTTTAATTGTCCCGCCCGGATTGCTCGTCCAACTGTAATCCAGCGGATCGCTATCGGGGTCGCTGGCGAGGACCGATAATTCTACGGGATCCAGCTTCTTGACCACCAGCAGAGCCTGGGCATCTTTAAGCTCTTTCTCAGTGCCTCCCGGATTAATGAAGACGGCTTTATGGTTATAACGTGTAAATCTCAATGTTTTAATCAGCGGAGCGTTATTGGGCTTTTCAGGCACATTGATAATTACGTTTTTTGAAACCAATCCTCCCCTGCCGTCGCTGACTGCTACAGATATGGAACAGGGGCAGCCTTTGTCAGGAGCCGTCCACAGGATGCCTGATCCATCACCTTCAATTACCCCTGCCGATGCCGTCCATTTATAGGTCAGGTTGTCGTTTTCAGCATCGTCAGCCTGGCATGTAATACGGGTTCTGCCCTGCGGTTGTACCATGGCGTCTGCTGCCATCAGGTCTTTGATAACCGGAGCGGTGTTTACGACTTCTGTTACGGGCGGGGCTTCACTGGCTGATTGTTCACTGGAAGGTTGGCAGCCGAAGCAGATTAACAGCAGGATGGAAAAACAAATTATCGAGAGCAGAATATTTCTTTTTAATATCATTATGCTTAGAACTCCTGTTGTAACGGGGAATAAAGGATAACTATATTTTATTCCTGTGAAGTATCCTGTCAAACCAGAATTGGTGTGAGAAGAATGGGGCGGGGTGCACAATTATGATAATCACCGCCAGCATGAACATCCCGATATCGATATACATGGACTGCAACGGGGTAACCGAGCCGAGTAACCTTTCCCAGATTCCAAAACAACCGCAATCCGGGAATTCAGTCAGTCCCTCCATGATCATGTAGGAGTTGTTGGCCATGAACCCAAATACAAGCGGCAGGAATAATATTGCCATCACCCGGGGCCAGATGCCTGTGACCAGCAAGATACCCATGGTAAGCTCGGCAATGGGAAGTATCCACGGTATGAAGTATGTCCCTATGAAATAGGCGAAATCCGGTGTAAACAGGAAATCCGGGATAAACCTGTCCAGGAATTCGGTCTGGCCGGGGAACTGTCCCAATCCGGACAATTTGCCTGTGCCTGAGAAAATAAGAATGGCGCCCAGGATTACACAGGCAACGATGCTGATAAAATCGCGCACCATAGGGCGGCTATTATATATATCAGAAAC
>Ga0163210_1000431_pt1 | contig 17697 bp, 16 predicted proteins | sample Kivu_220m_FD_113536 | JGI IMG/M metagenome (GOLD analysis project Ga0163210, IMG submission 113536) | Freshwater microbial communities from Lake Kivu, Western Province, Rwanda to study Microbial Dark Matter (Phase II) - Kivu_220m | ecosystem: Environmental > Aquatic > Freshwater > Lake ...
CCTTTAGCCTCAGCATTATTGTTCACTGCAGCAGCAAAGTCGGTGCAGACATATTCATCTTCTGTATAGGTTTTTGAATTAGTGGTATCTTGGGCTAGAAATGCTTTCATTTCCTGATAGGTGGGATTGTGAAGGGTGTATCCGCTGGATGTTTCCTGTTCCGGGCCGGGCTTATAACCAGCCTCGGAGCCGGATTTATAGCCAGTTTGATAACCCTCATCTTTTCCTTGATTATATCCCTGGTTGTAGCTAGCTTCGTGGCCGATTTGATAACCGTAAGTATAGCTGAGAAATCCTGAGCCACCGCACAGCATGACGATGGCTAGGAATATGCCAAGTGCAGTAGCTATTTTTTGGCTGTAATCCATAATGAACCTCCATAAGATGCAAGGGACAGGTCTTTAGGCCTGTTCCTACTCTCGCAAGTACAAAACAACAATTATGCTTGCCCATAGTTTACTACAACCATTAATGTTAGACAATGAAATCATAGTCTCATCCCATGTCCCATGAATAATGTAGAAGCAACCCTTTAGGGTCGCCTTTGCGAGGCTAAAGCCTCGCAGCTACAATTTAATTCGTTAGCGCGAAAGTCTTGACTATAAAGGGCTTAATGCAGTAGGCTATTAAGATAACATTAAAGGGAGGAAGAGTATAATTTGTGGTGCCGTGGCATAAGAGGCGCTATTACTGTGTCGGAAAACACCAAAGAGGCTATAATAGCTGCGAGTAAAGAATTGCTTCAGAACTTAATGGAAGCTAATGAGGCAGAAATCAGCGATGTAGCTTGTATTTTATTTACCACGACACCTGACCTTAATGCCGCATTTCCAGCGGCAGCTGCCCGGGAGCTGGGCTGGACGCAGGTTCCCTTGCTGTGTGGGTATGAAATTAATGTACCAGGAAGTTTATCCAGCTGCTTGAGAATCCTGGTGTTATTTAACACTAATAAAAAAAATGAGGAGATAATACACGTTTATTTGGGGGATGCGGTGACACTTAGAGATGAAGGTGAGAGAATTTGGCATGGTGAGGATAAAAAATGATAGTGGTTATGAAAGTAGGTTCAGGCGATAAGGAAATCGCTGGAGTGGTTAAGCGGATTGAATCCGCTGGCTTGAAGGCGCATGTGTCTCAAGGCGTGGAGAGAACTATTATCGGGGTGGTAGGGCAAATTTTCCCGGAACTTGAGGACATGCTGGAAATGCTTTCCGGTGTCGATGAAGTTATTCGGGTTAGCAAGCCATATAAACTTAGCAGCCGTGAATTCCACCCTTTAGATACCACAGTCAAAGTTGGTGGAATTACTATTGGTGGCAAGGAAATAGTGGTTATGGCTGGGCCGTGTGCTGTAGAAAGTGAGCAGCAGCTTTTGGAAACAGCCAGAGCTGTGAAAGCGGCTGGAGCAACCATTTTACGCGGCGGTGCTTTTAAGCCAAGCACTTCACCTTATCATTTCCGCGGTCTGGGTGAGCCGGGGCTTGAGCTTCTGGCTCAAGTCAAGAAAGAGGTTGGATTGCCAGTTATAACAGAAGTCATGTCATCCAGTGAAGTCGAACTAGTGGCGAGATACGCTGATATTCTCCAGATAGGCGCTCGCAATATGCAAAATTTTAATCTCCTTGAGGAAGTCGGTAAAACAGGTAAGCCTGTAATGCTGAAGCGAGGGCTATCGGCCACTGTTCAGGAGTGGTTGTTGGCCGCTGAATACGTCCTGGCCCAAGGCAATGAGCAGTTAATGCTTTGCGAACGAGGTATTAGAACCTTTGAAACCTATACCCGGAACACTGTGGATATAAGCGTTATCCCAATTATTGAAAAAGTTAGCCATTTGCCGATTATTGCTGACCCGAGCCACGGCACGGGCAAGTGGTATTTGGTGATCCCCATGGCTTTAGCTGCAGTAGCTGCTGGGGCTGACGGTATAATGGTTGAGGTACATCCCAATCCAGATTTGGCACTTAAAGATGGTGCTCAGTCGCTCACCTTCGCTAATTTCCATCAACTCATGTCTCAGCTAAAATCTGTGGCTGAGGCCATAGGCCGGCGCCTGGCTAATCCCTCTATCAAAGTAAAATCTTAGTTTTAATCCGGCAGCTGATTGGAGAAATCAGTCGTGCAGATTGAAAAAGAGCTAGCCAAAGTAAAACCACTAAAGGAGACGCTGCTTACCATCGGTGTCTTCGACGGGATTCACCTCGGACATCAACACTTGCTGACTCATTTGCGAGATGAAGCTCGGAGGAAGAACTGGCTCAGCGGTGTAGTCACCTTTAAATCCCACCCAAAAGCGGTGCTGTCCCCGGAGAACAAATTGCTCTGGCTAAGTGATTTGGAGACTAAAATCAGCATGCTCCGAGGCCTCGGGATAGATGTGGTTGTCGCCTTGCCCTTCACTCCTGAACTAGCTCAGCTCACCGCTCGAAGATTTGTTCAACTGCTTAAGGAGCATCTGAAAATGCGTGGCTTGATAATCGGCCCTGATTTTGCCCTGGGGAGAGGTAGAGAAGGCGATGCTGAGAAACTCCGACTTCTGGGACAGGAAATGGGCTTCAGCGTCGAAATCATACCAGCAGTGGTTCTTGATGGTCAGGTGGTAAGCAGTAGTGCTATTCGTCAGGCTTTGGCTCAGGGAGATATGAAAAAGGCGGAGAAACTATTCGGGCGACTTTTCAGTCTTAATGGTCAGGTTGTGAGTGGTGACAGGCGAGGCAGAGTCCTCGGGTTTCCTACTGCTAACCTGGAGCTAAAGCCGGAGCAGGCGTTGCCCAGCGATGGAGTTTATGCTACTATCGCCCATGTGGGCCATGAGCTCATGCCTTCGGTAACCAACATTGGTGTTCGCCCTACTTTCGGGGGAAGTAAGCGCCTGGTGGAAACCTGTCTCCTGGACTACCAGGGAGAGTTGCTTGGGCAAAAACTCACGATCGACCTTGCAGACAAGCTAAGAGACGAAAGACGTTTCGATACTGTGGAAGAACTGAAAGCTCAAATAGGAAGAGATGTAGAACAGGCAAGGCAAATTCTAAGCGAACGGATGAAATAATCGGGGGTTTGACCTAGAATATGGCCAGTCCTGACCTTAAATGGCTGTTAAAACGGGCAGTAGCTGAGACTATAGTTGAGTCTGAGCTAATAAAGTTACTCGAATCGGGGAAACCATTGAGGTTGAAGCAGGGTTTCGACCCTAGTTGCCCGGACATGCATCTGGGGCATGTGGTTGGCTTGAGGAAACTGCGTCAATTTCAAGAGATAGGTCATCGAGTTGTCCTTATCGTTGGTGACTGGACGGCCCAGATTGGCGACCCCAGTGGTATGTCGGCTACCCGTCCCATGCTTTCTGCGGAAGAAGTACAGGCTAACGCCCAGACTTATATGAAGCAATTTTTTAAGGTTGTTGATAAAGAAAAGACCGAAGTGAGGTGGCAGAGCGAGTGGTTTAGTAAATTTGGACTTGAGGATGTCATCAGACTCACCAACAAGTTCACTGTTGCCCAATTCCTGGCCAGGGAAGACTTTGGCAAGCGATACAGCTCAGGACGGCCTATAGCTATTACTGAACTGCTCTATCCTTTACTCCAGGCCTACGATTCGGTAGCCATAGAAGCTGATGTTGAATTCGGCGGCACCGACCAGAAATTCAATTGCCTTGTGGGTAGGGAACTGCAGCAGATGAGGGGACAACGCCCGCAGCAAGTGTTTCTTGTTCCTCTTCTTATCGGCACTGACGGCAGCCAGAAAATGAGCAAGAGCTTGGGTAATTACATAGGCGTTGATGAGCCAGCAAACGAGATTTACGGTAAGGTCATGTCGATTCCCGATAGCCTTATAATTGACTATTTTGAACTGGTGACCGACGTACCGGATGAGGAAATTGCCGAGTTCAAGGCGCAGATGGCAAGCAACTCGGTCAATCCTATGGATGTGAAAAAACGACTGGCTTATGAGCTTGTGACCCAATTCCATGACGTGCGAGACGCTCAGGTGGCTGAAAATCGTTGGGCCAAGCAGTTCCAGAAGCGGGAAGTGCCGGAGGAAGAGGTAATAAAACTTAAGACACCCGTCGGTCTAAGAGCCACACTTACAGTCGAGCTGACAAAGGCGGGGTTAACCAAGAGCCGCTCGGAGGCAAGGCGTCTATTGGCTCAGGGTGCCATTGAAATTAATGGGGAGGTGGTTACCGAGGATTCGGAAATGACACAAATCAAGAAAGGTAGCGTAATCAAGGTAGGCAAGCGCCGTTTTGCTTCTACCTGACTTTTATTAAAAATACGAATAAAATACGGAGGTGTAATATGCAACTCAGGATTCCAGGTCCCACCCCTTGCCCTCAGGAAGTATTGCAAGCCATGGGCAGGCAGATGATCAATCACCGCGGCAAAGAGTTCGGTGAGATGATCAACCGCATTACGGCAAAATTGAAGAACCTATGCCAAACCAAAAATGACCTCTTTATCCTAACCGGTTCAGGTACCGGTGGCATGGAAGCAGCTATAGTCAATATGCTATCGCCAGGCGACAAGGTGCTGTCTGCTTCCAACGGTGTCTTCGGCGACCGCTTCGCTGACATCGCCGAGTGCTACGGCGCTGAAGTGACACGGCTGAAGTTTGAATGGGGCAAGCCGGTTGATCCGGATGCTGTACGTAAGGCTCTGAAGGCCGACTCTAAAATCAAGGCAGTCCTGGTAACCCAAAACGAGACTTCCACCGGCGTAACCAGTGATTTGGAGGCGATCAGCGCCGTCATCAACGAGTTTGACAAGCTTATTCTAGTCGATGCCATAAGCGGTCTTGGCTGCATTGACCTGAAAACCGATGTCTGGAAGTGTGACGTGGTGGTTACCGGCTCTCAAAAAGGCTGGATGGTGCCGCCTGGTCTAGTTATGGTTAGCGTCAGCGATAAGGCTTGGAAGGCTCATGCCCAGGCAAAGATACCTCGGTATTATTGGGATTTCACCAAAGCCAAGAGCTATCTGGAGAAGGGGCAGACACCGTGGACACCTTGTATTTCAGTCTTCTTTGCCCTGGATGTCTCGTTGGATATGATGCTAAAAGAAGGATTAGCCAACGTCTTTGCCCGCCATGCCAAAGTGGCCGATATAACCCGAAAGGGAGTAAAGTCTCTGGGGTTGACTCTATTCCCTGCCGATGAGAAGTACGCTTCCAACACTGTGACGGCGGTTAATGCTTCGGCGAAGATGAATGTGTCGAAGCTGCAGCAGATACTTAGAGACGAATACAAGGTGGTGTTGGCCGGTGGGCAAGGAAGTCTAACAGGTAAGATCTTCCGCGTCGGACATCTGGGCTGGGTCACTGAAGCTGACATTAAAGAGACTCTGGATGCTATAGGTAAAGCTTTGCCGCAGGCAAGCGCGTAACTCAAAAATTAGGGGCAGGCATTTAGACTTGCCTGAAGGAATTTGGTTGTCATGAAAATTCTTATTGCCGACCCTGTAGCTAAGGAAGGGATAGAAGCTTTAAAGGCTCAGGCTGAAGTCGATGTCAAGCTCGGGCTTAAGCCAGAGGAGCTTAAGAGCATAATTGGTGATTACGAGGCCTTAATAGTCCGCAGTGAGACTAAAGCCACTGCCGACATCATTCAGGCTGGCAGAAAGCTTCAGGTTATTGCCCGGGCTGGTGTTGGCCTGGACAATGTTGATGTGGAGGCTGCTACCAGGCAGGGTGTGGTGGTGGTCAATGCTCCCACCGGCAATACCATGGCTGCTGCTGAGCATACCATCGCCATGATGCTGGCTCTGGCTCGCCACATTCCGCAGGCTAATGCCAAGCTCAAATCAGGTGTCTGGCAGCGAAGTGATTACATGGGCATTGAGCTCAGGAGCAAGACCTTAGGCATCATCGGGTTGGGCAATGTTGGCTCCGAGGTTGCCAGGCGGGCTCAGGCCTTTAAAATGCGGCTCATTGGTTATGACCCCTTTGTCTCCGCTGATTACGCCCGCAATTTGGGTGTAGAGTTGGTGTCTCTGGAGCAGTTGTTGAAGGAGTCTGACTTTATCACGCTTCATCTGCCATTGACTTCCCAGACCAAGCGGCTGATTGGTGCCAAGGAACTAAGCAAGGTGAAACCAACAGTGCGTATTATCAACTGCGCCCGTGGTGGGCTTATTGATGAAGAAGCCTTGTTTAAGGCAGTGGAGGCGGGGAAGGTTGCTGGCGCGGCTATAGATGTCTTTATCAAGGAGCCAGTGACCGATAGCATACTTTTCCAAAGTGACAGGATTATCGTCACTCCCCACCTTGGCGCCTCCACTACTGAGGCGCAGGCCAGTGTTGCCCTTGAAGTTGCTGAGCAGGTCATGGCTGTATTGAACGGCCAGCCGGCCAGATATGCTGTGAATGCTCCCCAGATTCCAGCTGAGATGCTGGCTTTGCTGGCTCCATTTATGTACGTGGCTTCAACCCTGGGTGGCTTGGCCAGGCAGCTAATGGAAGGGCAGATAAAGAGCATCCAGATTAAATACAACGGTGAGATTGCCAATTATAATACCAGTGCCATAAAAGCATCAGTAATCGGCGGTTTGCTGGAGGGGATAAGTGAAGAAAGGGTTAATCTGGTCAATGCTGCTCTTATTGCTGCCCAGCGGGGCATAAAGATTGTTGAGCAGAAGGAAACCACCTGTGAGAACTATGCGAGCCTGATTACTCTGGAAGTTGTCACTGATGCCGGAGTGACCATAGTTGCTGGCACCGTTTTGCGCGGAGAGACTCACGTCGTTAGGATTAACAATTTTTGGCCGGACATTGTCCCCACCGGTGGTTATTTCTTGTTCAGCGACCATCGTGATCGCCCTGGACTTATCGGTGCTGTGGGCAATATAACCGGCAAAGCAGACATCAATATTAGCTCCATGCAACTGGTCCGACTCCAGCCCAGGGGCCAGGCCCTTATGATTCTGGCCCTGGACGAGGCTCTTCCTGAGGAGCAAATACAGGAAACACTGGCTCTCCCAGATGTCTATACTGCCAAGCTGGTGAAGCTGTAGAACTGGCTTAGGCATTGACTAAATACGTTCAAATCACACGCCGCTCTTTCAGTTTGTTGATCTCCTCCTCGGTCATTTCCAACAGACTGGTCAAAATCTCTTCTGCGTACTCCCCAAAATCAGGAAATGCTTGCTCAATTCGGCATCGGCTTCTCGAAAATCTGAGAGTGTATTTACGACCTTAAACTTACCTGCTCTCATGTCGAAATTGAAAAATGAGAGGGTACTTACCTGCGGTACGGCTTTTATTGTCCGCTTGGAATTTGATATACTTATAAGATAGCCTGGGGCAGGTCGCAAATTCGCCAAATTCAGTATTGGGATTTTCGGTTAACTGTGAAAGCCACGCCAACCTCAAGAGATAAACAAAAAGGGAGCAGGGCATCCGAGAGAAGCCGGCAAAAGCTGAGTGAGTCATCGGATCTGGCTCAAGCTTTGCTACGTTGTGCCGGGACAGGGATTTATATTGTCCAGGATAGAAAATTTCAATATGCCAATTCCCTGTTTCAGGAACTAACAGGTTATTCAGAGCTAGAATTATTGAGCATGCATTCTCTGGATCTTGTTTATCCCGAGGATAGGGAAACAGTCAGGGAAAAGGCGATAGAGAGCCTGAAGGGTGGAAGTTCTCTCCCCTACGATTACCGGTTTGTAAGGAAGGATGGCGCGATAATTTGGGTTTTAGAAAAGATAACTTCCACAGAATACAAAGGGAAACGAGCCACTGTGGGAAGCTTTATGGACATCACCGAGTACAAGCGGTTGGAGGGAGCCTTAGGGAAATTGGAGGAGAAATACCGGACTATCTTGGAAAATATGGACGATGCCTACTTCGAGATAGACCTGGCTGGCAATTTGACCTTTTTCAACGATTCAATGTGCCGCGCTCTGGGGTATTCTAGAGAAGAGCTGATGGGAATGGATTCTCGAGCCTGCACAGCTCAGGGGGACGCTGAACCCACGTATGAAACCCTGGCTGAGATGTACCGCACAGGCGGGCAGGGCAAGATCATTCCTCTAAAATTTGTTCGAAAGGACGGGGGCATAAGATTTTCTGACACCAGGATTTCTCCCCTGCGGAACGAGAAGGGAGAGATTGTCGGATTTCGTGGCATTGGCCGCGATGTTACCGAGCGCAGGCGATTGGAGCAGAAGCTCGAAGAGATGGCTACCCACGACCCTCTGACCGGCTTGCCCAACAGGTTATTGTTGAGTGATCGCCTTGCTGTGGGGCTGGCTCAGGCGCAGCGCAATAATACTAAGCTGGCCGTAATGATGCTCGATTTAGACCGATTCAAGAATGTCAATGATACCTTCGGGCATAGTGTCGGTGACGAGTTACTAAGGGCTGCTGGAGAGCGGTTGACAGGCCTTGTTCGTAAGAGTGATACAGTTGTCCGTATGGGTGGCGACGAGTTTATGGTGTTACTACCACAAATCGCTAAGATAGAAGATGCTACCAAGGTTGCCCAGAAGATCTTAGAAGCCTTTCGAAAGCCGTTTGTGCTTGATGGTCATCAGATTCAAACCACAACCAGCATCGGCATTGCCATCTATCCGGAAGATGGTGAAGATGTTGAAGCCTTGTTGAAGAATGCTGATACTGCGCTGTACTGGGTTAAGGAACAAGGCCGGGACAACTATGAGCTCTACTGGTACGACGGAACAAAGACCTTGTGAAAAGGTAGAGGTTGTATTTTTATAGTGCTCCCTCGAGGCGGTTGATGACCAGGCCGGTGGGCAATTTAGGGTAGAAGAAAGTTGATTTTCCCGGCATCTTGTCGTTGGCATCAGCGATTGCCTTAATGGTTGTCACCGGTATAGGATTCAGCAGAAAAGCCAGTGGGCATTCACCGCTTTCCACCAGTCGGTGAGCTTCTACCATATTTGAGGTATAGACAACGCTGCTGCTTTTATCGAGGGCTGTTAGCTTGTCGATAACAAGATGCTGGACAATGCTGACGTCTAGCCTTTTATAGACTTTAGAATGACCCTCAGGCATTATTTCCTTGACGGATGTGGACTGGCGGGGTCTCAAAGCTATAATACTGCCTGGCTCCAGCCCTAAAACCCGTGTAATGGCTCCTCTTATCTCGGGCAAGGCGCCTTCTCCTAAGGGGGCAGATTCCACTTCGAAAAGTGTTTCCAGATTGCTTCTGAATTGAGTCACAGCTTTAGAGGATAAATTATGCACCAAGCGGTGGACAGGTAGCACGATAAGTCCGGGGTCGGAGAAGGATACCAGCGTCATCATGACAAAATTAAAGGCTTCATTGCCCTTGACAGACGAAGTTTCTTGTCGCCTTTCATCCCGGTAAGCCAATGCTGTCTCGTAACGATGATGTCCATCTGCGATATAAATGGGCTTGGAAGCCAGGAAGTGGCTGACTCTCTGGACGAATTCAGGTTCGTTAGCTACCCAGAGCTTGTGTGTTTCACCAGCTTCGGTAAGGTCAATCGCCGGCTTACGGCTGGTCTGCGAAGTCAATAACTTGGTGACTTTCTGTCCAAGGTCTTCATAGAGGCCAAAGAGCGGACTGAAGTTGGCAGCGCAGGCTCGCATCAAGTCTAGGCGGTCGCTTTTAATCCCGGGAACAGTATTTTCATGAGGAAATATAATCTTTTTCTCCCATGGTTCCAGTCTGACACAGGCCATTAGGCCAAGGCGTCGTTTTCTGGTATTTTGATAGGTGAAGGTGTGCTCGTGAATGTAGAATGAAGGTACGTGGTCAACTATCAGTACCCGGTCTTTTAGCCACTGGTTGAAAGTAGCACTAGCCCGGCTGTGTTTATCGTTGGTTTTTGTATCTTTGGGCAGCACTATTCCATGCTCAAGGCGAATGACATTGTATTCGCTTTTCTCGTAGTAGGCTCTCTGCTCTTCCGGGGAGATGACATCGTAGGGTGGGCAGATGACCGATGCCATGTCTCCGACGATTTCTTGATTGTAACGTACGCCTGAAAAAGGACTGATCTCAGCCAAGTGTTTCCTCCATTTTATAGCGATTTCTCAAGTCCACTCCACCAGGCCTCCCCAACCTCTTTTAGAGACAAATCTATGTAGCCTTTTAATATCAGTCGCTTGCCGCCTACTGTCCCCAGTCTTGTTGCTGCTATCTGGTAACGAGCGGCGAGTTTCTCTAATTTCCGGGCTGATTTGGGTACTACTGAGACTATAATTCTCGATTGAGCCTCACCGAAAAGAGCTGCATCCAGCCTTCCTTCGAACTTCCAGACATGACTAGCGAATCCGAGCCCGTTAGCCAGGCAGCTTTCTGCCAGAGTAACAGCTAGCCCTCCTTCGGAACAATCATGAGCCGAGTTTATAAGCTCTTGTCCGATCGCCTCAAGGCAACAACGCTGCAGCCGCTTCTCCATCCCCAAATCAATATAGGGGTTTCCCTTTATAATACCGTGTATTAGTTCGAGATATTCGCTGCTGCCAATACTGATATCAACGGCTTGGCTATCACCCAGCAAAAACACCATGTCACCTTCATTTTTGAATCCAGGAATGCAATGTTCGGCTACGTCCTCGATAAGCCCGACCATTCCAACGACTGGAGTCGGATATATGGCTTCGCCTTTAGTCTCGTTGTACAGGCTGACATTGCCGCTTATAACCGGGATTTTCAGCTCTCGGCAGGCTCGAACCATACCATTGATGCACTCTTTCAGTTGATAGTAAACATTGTCTTTCTCTGGATTGCCAAAATTGAGGCAGTCGGTAATAGCCAGAGGCTGAGCACCGCTGCAGACCAGGTTTCTGGCTGCTTCAGCCACAGCGATAACACCACCGAGGTAAGGATTTACATAGCAGTAACGGGCATTGCCATCAGTGGTCAATGAGATAGCCTTTTTTGTCCCTTTAATGCGCAGCACAGCAGCATCACTGCCGGGGAGAACTACGGTGTTGTTGCCCACCTGGTGGTCGTACTGGCGATAGACGCAACGCTTGCTGGCGATGTTGGGCGATGCCAGCAGACGGAGAAGTGTCGAGTTTGCCTTCTTCCGTGATAAGTCAGGAATTGAGTTGACGTCAAAGGCCTGCAATTTGTTGAGCCATTCCGGCTTTTTGACTCGCCGTCGGTAAATGGGTGGTGAAGTCAGCAGGTTTACCGGTGCCTCAGCCACAACTTTTTTCCCATCTCTAATTCTGGCTATGCCATCGCCGGTTACGCGCCCGATTATATCCGAGCGCAGTTCCCAGCGGTCAAACAGAGCTTTCACTTTGTCCTCATAACCTTTCTTCACCACCACCAACATCCTCTCTTGTGATTCGGACAGCATAACCTCGTAAGGAGTCATGCCCTTCTCTCGACGTGGCACCTTGAGGACATCGATTTCAATGCCACCGCCGCCCCTGGCTGCTGATTCCACGGCCGAGCTGGTCAGTCCAGCGGCACCTAAATCCTGCATGCCAGCAATCCAATCGGTTTCAGCCAGCTCAAGGCAGGCTTCTATGAGCAGTTTCTCGAGAAAGGGATTGCCAACCTGGACTGTTGACCTTAACTCCCGCTCCTCCTCAAATGTCCTCGATGCCAGACCGGAGGCGCCATGGAGTCCGTCACGGCCGGTGTCGGCTCCGACTAGCATGAGCAAGTTACCCTCTCCGTAAGCTCCTGCCCTGACCAGGTTCTTAGCTTCGGCAATACCCAAACATAGCGCATTGACCAGCGGGTTAGCTGAGTAGCAATCGGCGAAAAAAATCTCGCCGCCGATGTCGGGAATCCCCAGACAGTTGCCGTAGCCAGCGATGCCGCCAACTACTCCACCGAAAAGATATCGATTATGAGGGTCGGTCAGAGGACCGAAGCGAAGAGAATTCATGAGGGCAATTGGCCGGGCTCCCATGGTGAATATATCCCGAACAATGCCTCCCACCCCTGTTGCTGCCCCTTGGTATGGTTCGATTGCCGAGGGATGGTTGTGGGACTCTATCTTCATGACCAATACAAGCCCATCGCCGATGTCCACCACTCCAGCATTTTCTTCCCCGGGCTTGACCATAACTCGCTGGCTCCTTGATGGCAGCAGCTTAAGCAGAGCCTTGGAGTGCTTGTAACCGCAATGCTCGCTCCACAGCGCTCCAAACATCCCCAGCTCCACTTCACTGGGCTCTCTGCCGAGCAGTTCAACTATGAACTGATACTCCTTCTCGTTCAGGGCGATTTCATCAAGCGTTTCTTTAGATATTGGCAATTATTGACTCCCAGATAATATTGCCATCGCTGCTGCCTAAGAGAGGCTCACAGGCACGTTCAGGATGCGGCATCATGCCTAATACGTTACCCTTTTTATTCATGATGCCGGCGATATTGTGCAAGGAACCGTTAGGATTGGCGGCATCGTTTATCTCACCTGTTGAAGTTGAATAGCGGAAAATAATGCGTTTTTCAGCCTCTAATTCAGCCAGCATGGCATTGTCGGCGTAGTACCTGCCTTCGTAATGAGAAATAGGAATTTTGAGCACCTGCCCATTTTGACATTGTGAAGTGAAGACAATCGAAGTATTTTCTACTTTAAGATATGTCCACTGACAGCGGTATTCCAGGTGGTCATTGCGCAGTAATGCCCCGGGGAGGAGTCCGGATTCACACAGGATCTGAAAGCCGTTGCAGATGCCGATGACCAGCTTACCCCGAGAGGCGAAGTTCTCTAGTGATGTCATTACCTGGGAAAAGCGAGCAATAGCCCCAGGTCTCAGGTAGTCACCGTAGGAAAAACCGCCGGGCAGGATGACGCAATCATACTTGGAAAGGTTTGTCTCTTTGTGCCAGATATAGTCAACATCCTGTTTCAGGATATCGCCGAGGGCGTAATAACAGTCTCTGTCGCTCCAGGTGCCGGGAAAGACAATAATGCCGAACTTCATAGTTGTTACTCTGAATAACAAAGATGGCGGCACTCTCTGCCGCCGAATATTATCCTATTAAAGATAAAAGGGCAAGATGCAATACCTAGGTGCTGCTCAGGAGTTCTGAGACAACATCACTCACTTCCTGCCCTTGAGCTCTTCCTCTAAGCTGGGGCATAAGCTGGGACATGACTTTACCCTTGTCCTTCGGACTTGTTGCCCCCAGTTCGCTGATTACCTTACGGGCTGCGGCTACAATCTCCTCCCGGCTCATCTGCTCGGGCAGATACTCTAGCAGAATTGCCAACTCTGCTTTCTCGTTAGCCACTAAATCCGGGCGGTTGCCCTTCTCAAAAGCCTCGATGCTCTCACGCCGCATCTTGGCTTCTTTATCTATAACAACTAATATACCGCTGTCGTCTAAATCTTTTTGTTGGGCAATTTCGGCGTTCCTCATACTAGCCAGAACCAGACGGAGCACCAAACACCGTCGTTTGTCCTCTTTTCTTATTGACTGTTCGAGGTCACTTCTAATTCTTTGAACCAGAGTCATCTTCTAGCTGCTCCTGGCGCTTTTCCGCCGTTTTGCCGCTTCCTTCCGCTTCCGCTTTATGCTTGGCTTCTCGTAGAATCCGCGACGGCGGGTTTCGCTAATTATACCTTCCTGTTGCACTTTCTTGCTGAAACGCCGTATCAGGCTCTCGAAGCTTTCCCCCTGCGAAAGTCTTACTTCAGGCACACGACATCACTCCTTCCTTTAAAAATTAATGAGATAGTTGCTTGAGAACAGACAACTTGCAAAAACAAATTTTATTCCTTCTCCTTAATAGTGTCAAGCTGAATATCAAGGACGTGACAAGTGCATTTCTTTGTTTACAAATGTAGTGGCGGGGCTAAAGCCTCGCCACCGAAAGGCGACCCTAAAGGGTCGCAACTGAATTGAAAACTTATTTTGATAAACACTCTCCAAAGGGGACTGGCATTTCGAGATGCTTTGGGCTTATAATAAGTGGTGCAAAAATCCGACTGAGAGGAGGCAGTGATGGCTGTATACCTAATGCTGACAACGCTCACTGGTGAAGGCAGAAAAAAAATAGAGGAGTATCCTGAGTGGCTTAAGGAGATCAATAAGGAAGTGGAGTATATGGGGGTTAAAATACTGGCTCAGTACGGACTTCTGGGACAGTATGATTTCATCAACATCGTTGAGGCGCCGAGCGATGAGATTGCGGCTAAACTGGCGATACATTTAAGTGCCCGAGGCGGCCTTCAGACCTTGACCCTCACGGCAATACCACTGGACAAGTTGATTGCCACTCTGAAAAAGAAACCAGAACCATTTTAACGCTTGACGCCTTGTTTTTTGAGGAAGGTATCTCACTCGTGCTATCCGCGTGTTCACAGAATTACTGAGTTGGATTGTGTTTGATATGAATTCAATCTCGTTTTGTTTAGCCGTATAATTGGGGCAAGACCCAAGCAGACAGATTTTTAGAAGAAAGGAGAAATCGAAATGACTACGAGCAAGGCGGTGTTATTGAAAGTACAAGACAAAGTGGCGACAATTACACTTAACCGACCTGAAATTAGGAATGCTGTTAATGGGGAGGTATTTGAGGGGCTTAGAGCGGCTGCTGAGCATATACTATCTGAGCCTGAAATACGAGTAGCTATAATTACCGGAGCTGGAGACCGCGCTTTCTGCTCGGGCTTGGACCTCAAGGCGGCCATGTCAGGTGAGGGTATCGTGCCCACCCGCGCTGTCCGTTCCGAATTTGAGTCTCTTCAGAGGGGCGGACAAATTTATACCATGTTCGAGACGCTGCCGGTACCAGTCATAGCTGCCATTAACGGCTACTGTCTGGGCATTGGCCTTGAACTGGCGCTGGTTTGTGATATAAGGCTTGCCTCAGAAACGGCTATCTTCAGTATCCCTGAAGTGCAGATGGGCAGTATTCCCGATTTTGGGGGAACGCAACGCTTGACCAAAATAGTTGGCACCGGCAAAGCCAAGGAGCTCATATTCACTGGCCGGAGGATAAATGCTGATGAGGCTTTGAGGATAGGGCTGGTTGAGCATGTTTATCCCTTGGATAAACTCATGGAAGAAGCAAGGAAGCTGGCTCAGGAGATAGCCTCTGTAGCCCCGTTACTAATCCAGGGCGCCAAGCGAGCCATCAATGTGGCTGCGTCTTATCCCTTGGAGATAGGCTTAAACTATGAGGCAATCACAGCAGTGGTTACCCGTCAGGATATAAGGCAGGGTTCTGCTTCCCTCTTGGAGAAATCCAAATCGTAGCCTGAAAGTGGCGACCTAAATTGTCATTCTGGGCCCTTCACTCATTGTCATTCTGAGCGAAGCGAAGAATCTGGAGCAGAGCTACCGAAGAAGCTCGTTAATGACAGGGAGCTGATTACGCTCCAGGCTCGTCGAGGAGTTTAGCGTAGTCCAATATCCTGCGGATTGCCGTGCTTAAAACGGTGAGCTGCAGTTCCCTGTCCATAAAGTTGAACTCGTTCCTCTGCAGGATTTCGGCAGCAGCTTTTTGCAATGTCTCGTTGAAGTTTCTTGTTTGCTGGTACAGCTCAATAATGCGGTTCTCGAACCTTTCTGTTTGGCGTATCCCTTCTTGTAAGATTTGCTTTGCCTCGTCACCGGTGACAACGCCGTAATGCTCAAAGGCATATATTTCAACTTCACAGCTTGCTAGCCTTTCCAGCGACTTCTTGTATAGGTCAAAGTTGTATTGTGGCCCCGGGAAGAAAACTCCGCTCGCATCGTCTGTGGGAGGTGGGGCCGCATCCGAAGGGAACAAGGCCTTCAACTTTGGGGCATAAGTGGCAATAGAACATTGGGTATGACCAGGCACTTCCATGAAATGTACTTCTATGCCATCGCCAAGGTCTATGATGTCCTTTTCTGTGATGATGCGGTCGACATGGATCCCATCGAACTTCAAATTCAACCTCTCATACTCACTCTGTAGCCCCAGCCTATCAATCATTTGCCTGTTGGCAGCAGCGATGAAGTTCACTGCCTTTTCCTTGGCGAAAACCTTCTCAGAGTATGCCGAGGCGAATATCTGGATATTCGGGAATTTCCTCTTTAGATCAGGCACAGCCCCACAGTGGTCGAAGTGAGAGTGGGAAACTACCAGGTACCTAAGCTTGTTGAGATTGAGATCTATTGCTGAGAATTGTGCTTCCAAAGATGGCGCTACCCAGCTCATCCCGCCGCCGATAATCATCGCTTCTCTACCCTTGAGCAAGTACAAGCAATTGTCCCTTGTGCCTAAAAAATCTAATCTGTCAGTGACTTTACCCGGCTCTTTAATCCACATGTAAATTCCTTATTGTTTCGTATTGAGGTATAGTGGGTCCATGCTTTGACATGAAGTCATATCATACCATGGCACAATCTTCGGAGTAAACCGCTCAGAAGTAGGACGCCACTTTTATTTACATTAAGGTATAATCCGGAAAAAGTTAATGGTATGCAACAAACGGCGTTCCCATGCCCTGCCTGTGGGTCGCAAAAGTTATAGGTGCAGGATCCTGCCGGGCTTGTGGTGAGAGCCTGAAATATAGGTGTCCTCAGTGGGGCAGTGTCATCGGTCCCAGATTCACAACTTGCCCAAAAAGTGGCACAATGCTATATTGGCCGGTAAAGGAGCAGGCAACACCTTCAATTGAGGGAGGAACTATCTATAATGAATCAAGAGCAAGACACAAGTCACGAAGAAGGAAGGCCAAAAATGAGAGGGAATGTCTGGAGGCCTATAGTCATTGGCCTAGTTTCAGTCATAGTGGTCATTTGCATTGTCTTTGCTTTTCCTATTATGAAAGTGCCGGTGGAAGTCGTTGAGACATATGCTGAGACTGAGTATAAGGAAGAAGCTTATACCGAACGTGAGCCTTACACTGTTCCAGCTACTGGAGAGGTAACGGAAAGACGGTCGGAAACTTTTTATGACGATGCCATGGTCGAATTGTGGCGCAGGGTCATGCCTGACCGTTGGGGAACTGAGGTTTATTTTACAATTGATTTAAGTGGAAAGTTGAATTCTACCGTTTCAGGCTCCTGGAAAGTTGAGGACGTATCTAACTCATACTATGTTTCAGTTACTGACCCTGCTTTCAATCTGGTTTATCAATACAGAGGCTCAGAAGGTGCTGTCCAAGCCGGTGATTTCACGTTTGCACCTAAATACTCGGGCATGTATGTCATGCGCCTTTCCACACATTACATAAGGATCGGCAAATATGGAAGGTTGACATTGGTTTTGAACTGGGACGAGGTAGTAACTAAAGCTAGCGAACTCACTGAATATAGGGAAGTAACTAAATATCGTAAAGTGCCGGTTGAAGTAGAGAAAAAAAGAACAGTAACTAAATACGAGAAGATTTCAGTCTGGGAATTGTTGTTTAGGGAAGCTCCTAAGACTCAGTGACACAAGAGAAGCGTTTGGCCGATGGGCTCAGAGCATCCAAAAGAGCGGTTTCAGCAATTGTCCGATGTTCCGGAAATCTAACCTATCAACCACTTTACCTGGCTCTCTGATTCACATATCAACTCCTCACTGATTTCTACGAACTGGGGGTAGATTTTTGCTGGGCATACTGTTTTGTTTTAGCTCGGTTGCTAAGTATGGCCAGGGCGACGTGTAGTATCTAATGAGCTGCCTAGAGTAACAGTTAATTTGGTGGTATTGGGTCACCAAAATAGTAAAGATTTTTTGATGTGTAGTCAAATTTATGTATAATCTGTTTGAAAAAAGAAGTCTGAAAGGAGAAAAGTGTAAAGATGAGCATAGCTGATAGGGATGAAGTGAAGCA
>Ga0163210_1000433_pt1 | contig 17673 bp, 14 predicted proteins | sample Kivu_220m_FD_113536 | JGI IMG/M metagenome (GOLD analysis project Ga0163210, IMG submission 113536) | Freshwater microbial communities from Lake Kivu, Western Province, Rwanda to study Microbial Dark Matter (Phase II) - Kivu_220m | ecosystem: Environmental > Aquatic > Freshwater > Lake ...
AGTCATCGGCATGAGCGACCGGATCATGGTCATGCATGAGGGCACATCTACCGGCACGCTCAATATCGCCGATGCGACGCAAGAGAAAATTATGGCGTTAGCCACTGGCATCGCCTAAGCATAACTCTAATTCAAGAGGTGGTTTCCATGAGCGCAATTTCAGCTACGTCCACGACCGGCGCGGTTGCGGATATCGTCAAGCAGTTCCGCGCTAATCTCCGGACCTATGGCCTAGTCATTGCCACGGTCGTTATCTGGGTATTTTTCTTTGCTGTAACGAACGGGGAGTATCTGGGACCACAGAACTTTTCAAACCTGTTCCGGCAGATGTCGGTCACGGCAATCCTATCGGTCGGTATGGTGCTGATCATCGTGACGGGCAACATTGACCTGTCGGTGGGCAACTTTGCCGGCTTTATATCTGTGGTCGTTGCCAAACTCCAGAACGATGTATGGAGGATCGTCCTGCCTGATCAGCAACTGCTTGCCGCGGTGCTTTCAGTGCTGATTGGCTTAGCCGTAGGCATCCTGTTCGGCGTGCTTCAGGCCTCTGTCATCGCCTATATGCGCGTTCCCGCGTTCATTGTGACCCTCGGCGGTATGTGGGTATTCAAGGGTGCGCTTCTTATCGTAACCGAAGGCAAGACAATTGCGGCGAACCAGCCCTACTTTTCGGAGATCGGCCAAGGTTACTTGCCTCCTCTGGTCGGATGGGTCGTGGCGGTTGGAGTGGCAGTTCTGCTCTTTTACACGATGTTCAGCGGCCGCCAGAAGAGACGCCAATATGGCTTTGAGATCGGCTCCATCTACTCAGATTTGCTCAAGACCATCCTACTCGTAGGGGTGTTGGTCGCCTACGTGTTCTATGTGAACCAGTACAACGGCATCCAGATCCCCGTGCTCATTCTGGCTGTCGTAGCCGTCGTGGTCACGTATGTCTCAAATAATACGCGGTTTGGACGCTATGCCTACGCGATTGGCGGCAACCGTGAGGCGACCCGGCTTTCTGGCGTCAACATCAATAACAACATCTTTATGATCTTTGTGCTGATGGGCTTTTTGTGCGGCATTTCCGGCATTGCATTGGCTTCCTACGTGGGCTACGGCACGATCGCGGCGGGGAATGGCTACGAGCTTGTGGCGATTGCGGCTTGTTTCCTGGGCGGCGCCTCCCCGGCGGGTGGAGAGGGCACCATCTTTGGAGCGATGATCGGGGCTCTCATCATGGCGAGTCTCACCAATGGCCTCCAAATCATGAATTTCCCAGCTGCCTGGCAGTACGTGGTTCAGGGCATCATCTTGGTTCTGGCCGTGTTGGGCGACGTATATCTGAAGAGAAACAGATAGTTCCCTTCCGCTCACACAGCTTCAACACTGTTCTACTCTCGGGCCATGCGGCTTGTGCCAATAGAGTTGAGCTGGATGTCGTTGCTTGAGCTCGCAGATTTGCTGCGACAGCACAGCAGGCAATCGTGGTGACGGGGCAAACCACGAATCTGCGAGCCGATCGCTAGTGAAACGAGCCACTGGCCGATCACGCGGACCGAAAGGCAACTCTCCTCCTTCTGGTCTGTCGTCCATGTTCGGGACGGGAAAGCAGTCCTCAAGCTTGAGGGCTGCTTTCTTTCTAGCCCATAAACTTGGGCCACGCCGGTCGGCTCCATCACGCCGGCCATTTGTGACTCTCGCAACTATTGACAGGGAGAGCTATTTGTAGTATCATAATCTTGGAAACGTTTCCAATATTGCCGGCCACATCCCCTTGATTCTCTTCCCAATCTATCGGCAAAAAAGACACAGAGCACCGACCTAACCTGTACTCTTTTCCTACTCCTGAAAACGTTCCCAAAGAATATGCCTCCAACTAGCGGCAAGCGACCTCATCTTAAAGACAAGCCCATAACGATTGTCGACGTAGCCAAAGAAGCGAACGTCTCTCTCACCACGACGTCACGTGTGATCAATAATCAAGTCCATGTCCGCCCTGAAAAACGCGAACGCGTGCTCCGTGCGATGGCCCATCTGGGATACACCGTCAACCTCCAAGCGCGCAGCTTACGCGGCGGACGTTCGCAGATGGTCGGCCTGGTCGTACGGGATGTCGGCACCGCGTACGCCGGCGAAATCATCCGCGGGATTGACCTCGAACTGGCGGAATCCCAGTATGACATGATGTTATACACAACCCATCGCCGCAAAACCCAGGAATCCGCGTACGTCACCATGCTGTCACGCGGCATGGCGGATGGCCTCCTCCTCATCCTTCCCCGCCATCCCGAGGCGTATCTTCGAGTTCTCCGCACAAGACGTTTCCCACACGTGCTGATCGACCATCAGGGGATTGACAATCGAGGTCCGGCCGTCGGTGCGACGAATTGGCAGGGCGCGTTCGACGCCACCCAGTACCTGATTGAGTTAGGACATCGTCGTATCGGATTTATCACCGGTTCGATGGATCTCGGTTGTGCGTGTGATCGCTTGGCGGGTTACCAAGCAGCTCTCAAGCAATCGGGCTTGCCGCAAGATCCAGCACTGGTTCGCGAGGGTGACTTTTTTCAGACTCGTGGATATACCGCCGCCAATGAATTGCTTACCCTGCCTGAACCGCCTACGGCGATCTTTGCCTCCAATGATGTCATGTCCTTTGGGGTAATGGAAGCCGTGCGCGACCATCACTTGCGCATTCCGGACGACATTTCGATTGTCGGCTTCGATGACATATCTCAGGCGACCCAAGTTCATCCGCCCCTCACCACCGTCCGGCAACCACTTGAACAAATGGGGCGCGCCGCGGCGCGTCTGCTGCTCGAGATCATTCAAGAGCCTGATCGCCTATCCCGACGCATCGAACTGCCGACAGAACTCGCCATCCGTGAAACAACCCGGAAACCAAGAGACAGGATCAGTTAGCCAGTCAAGGACATACCAACCCTGTCTCGAGGAATGTAGCCCCCATCTGCGGGAGAAAGGAGTGCCACATCGAGACTATTCTAACTTAAATTCGCTGCTCGCACAAGTGGGATCCAAAACAGTGACGGCTCGGAGTTGGGTGAAACTCAAAAAGACGGTTGCCATCGTCGATTCCGTTGTCGAGTTTCACATCGAATGAGCATAGATGCTCGACATGGTGACGAAACCAATTTCCGAACGATCACCAGGAACAACTCGAAAAGGAGACAAAATGCGTACCCTAGCTCGCCCTCTGTTCGTGCTAATGATCCTCGCCACTCTGCTTGCAATCGCGTCTTGCGCCGCTCCCACGGCGCCGCCGGCCCCACCGCCGCAGGTCGTGCAGCAGACCGTCGTAGTACCTCAGACCGTCGCGGTACCTCAGACGGTTGCGGTGCCTCAGACCGTCGTCGTGCCCGCAACGCCTGCACCGGCGAAAAAAGTCGAGGTCAATTGGTGGCACATCTCAACCAAGGATCCGGGCTTAACTTACTGGCAAAAGCTGGCCGATGACTATATGGCCACTCACCCGAATGTGACCATCAAGATCACAGTGCTCGAAAACGAAGCCTTCAAGACCAAGCTAACCACCGTCATGCAGTCCGGCAGTCCCCCCGACATCTTCCAGAGCTGGGGCGGCGGTACGATGGTTGAGCAAGCCAAGGCTGGGTTGTTGAAGGACATCACCGCGAACATGGATGACGCCTGGAAAGGCTCGTTCGCGCCAGGCGCGCTGGCCGTCTACTCCTATCAGGGCAAGCAATACGGCGTGCCGTGGGACATGGGCATGGTCGGCTGGTGGTATAACAAGGATCTCTTCGCCAAGGCTGGGATCGACAAGACGCCCACGACCTGGACGGAATTCTTGGCGGCTGTAAAGAAGCTCAAGGCCGCCGGAATCACCCCCATCGCCTTGGGTGAAAAGGATAGCTGGACCGGCATGCACATCTGGTCGTATCTCGCCACGCGCATCGGTGGCCAGGCCGCCTTTGAAGCAGCACTTAACCGAAAGGGTTCCTTCGCAGATCCGCCGTTCGTCCAAGCTGGCGAGAAACTCAAGGAATTGATCGCCCTCGATCCCTTCCAGCCCGGTTACCTGGGTGCCACGCACGACGAAATGCAGGCAACCTTTGGCAACGGCAAGGCCGCCATGGAGCTATCGGGCCAGTGGGCCCCCTCAGTCGAGTCGGCCAACGCCGCTGACAAAAAGGGCGTCGCCAATCTGGGGATGTTCAACTTCCCCGCTGTCGAGGGGGGCGCCGGGGCTGTAACTGATGTCGTTGGGGGCGGCAACGGTTTCGCGATCGGCAAAAATGCGCCGCCAGAAGCCATTGACTTTGCCAAGTACCTGACAACCGCATCCGCGCAGTCACAGATGGCCTCGTTGGCCATGGGCATTCCGGTCGTCAAGGGCAGTGAAGTCGGCCTGAAGGATCCCAATATGGTCGAGGTCCAAAAGGCCTTTGCGGCTGCCAAGTACTTCCAACTGTACTATGATCAGTTCCTGCCTTCGGCCGTGGGGGATGCCATTAACGCTTCCGTGCAGACCATTTTTGCCGGCACGGCTACGCCCCAACAGGCTGCCCAAGCGATTGAAGACGCAGCCAAGAAGAACATGAAGTAAGGTAGTTTCCGGCGAGTTTGTGGAGATCGGGTTCGGGATGACCCGATCTCCCCATATTCCTGGTAGAGCAAGGGAGATGTTTCATGGAGATACCGGCCGTTCGGAATGTCACAGAATCTTATCACATCCGCCGCTCGAGTCGCAGGATTCAAGACAAAGTGACCATCGTTTTGTTCTTGGCGCCGGCATTTATTCTTTTCCTCGCTTTCCTCGTCTATCCCATTCTTCGATCCGTTTATTTCAGTATGTTCGACTGGAACGGTCTGGGCCCTGCAGTTGACTATGTCGGTTTGGACAATTTCAAGGATATCCTGACCGATACTGTATTCATGAGAGCCGTGGGGAACTGTCTTTTGATTGTTGTCCTTTCTTTAGGCATACAGCTGCCATTGGCCCTGGCACTGGCGATCATGGTGGGACGTGACTTGCCCGGGCGTGCTTTCTTTCGCTTGATTTTCTTCATGCCTTATGTGCTTTCCGAAGTCATCACCGGCATCATCTGGATGGGCCTCTTCAACGCTGACCCATCGCGCGGTCTCGTAAATGCTCTTCTCGTTCTTATTCCCGGAGTCAAACCCCAGGGCTTTTTGAGTGATATCAATCAAGTTATGGGCGTTATCTTTGTCGTCCTGACCTGGAAATTTTTCGGACTACACATGCTGCTGTACTTGGCCGGCTTGCAGAATATACCGAGGGAGATCGAAGAGGCCGCCCTGATTGATGGCGCCAATAGATGGCAGTTGATCCAAAATGTCACCATTCCCTTGCTGAGCAGTACTATTCGTACGACCATCCTACTGTCCGTCCTTGGTTCGCTGACTCAGTTCGGCCTGGTCTGGACTATGACTGGGGGTGGTCCGGTCAATGCCAGCGAATTCATGGCCACCTACATGTATCGCTTCGCTTTCAAGCGCTTCTTGCTGGGATACGGTTCTGCTGTGGCTCTCGTGATGCTGTTGATCTGCTTGACCTTTTCGGTGGCATATATGCGACTTGCACGCCAGGAAGACTATCAGGTCAGTTGGTAGAAAGGACCGATCATGGCTACCGTTCCACCGCGGCGAAGAAGTACCCCTCGGAAATTCTGGCCAAGGTTTTTCCAGTACCTTGTCCTTTCCTTTATCACACTGATCATCATCGTACCCCTAGTGATCCTGGTCTTTTCCAGCCTAAAGACGACCGGAGAGATGTTTCTCAGTCCCTACACTATACCCAACCCCCCGCATTGGGAGAACTATAGCGGGATTCTGTCTGCACCGTCATTCTGGATCTTTTTGCGCAATAGCATCATCGTGATGGTGGCATCGACGGCTGGCGTGTTGGCCGTTTGCAGCTTGGCTGCCTTTGTGTTTGCCCGGATGAAATTCAGAGGTAAGGAACTGGCCTTTAACTTTCTCACCCTCGGTCTCATGTTCCCGATCACTGTTGCCATTATGCCGGTATACCTCGTGATCCGCCAGCTTCAGTTGACCGATACGTTCATCGCCGTTATCCTGGTGCAAACTGCGTTTGGGATATCCCAGAATATGCTGATTCTGCGCGGATTCTTCCTGGCGGTCCCGGTTGAGCTGCAGGATGCCGCTTCCATAGACGGCTGTACGTCATTCGGTTTTTTTTGGCGCGTCTTGCTTCCCTTGGTACGCCCGGCACTGGCTGCGGTTGGGGCATTGACGATGATCGTCAGTTGGAATGATTTACTTACCCCTCTGGTGATCCTGGATAGTCAAAATCTTTGGACCTTGCCCCTCGGCACCATGCAGTTTCAGGGGCAATACAGCTCAGACTTGGCAGTGGTGGCTGCTTTCGTGGCCTTGTCTGCGTTACCTGCGATTATCTTCTACCTGTTTGCCGAACGACAAATCGTAGCCGGTTTGACGGCTGGTGCTGTTAAAGGGTAACCCGGCGTGGCTCACTCGACTGCGGCGCACCCGTTGTGGCTTGCGCTGGTGCTCTGGCTGCTCTCTAGTTGCCACGCGGATGCCATCGTCCAGCCTACCCGCACACCAGAGAATATCCGCATGCCGACCACTCCTTCGCAACCCACTGCTTCACCAGGGGCAACCCCAACCGCTGCACCGCGCACCGGCGCATTCACGTCAGCCGGCCATCGCAATCTGTTCAGAGAAATGCTCGGCAGGGGCGATGCCGAGATCCAAGCCAAACTCGACGCGGCGTGGCAGCAAACCTTCTACGGCAACAACGACACCCAGCGCGTGTACTATCTCGTCGGCGACGACATGGCGTACATCGAAGACATCAACAACAACGACGTGCGCACCGAAGGCATGTCCTACGGGATGATGATTGCCGTCCAATTGAACAAGAAAGCAGAATTCGACCACCTCTGGAAGTGGACCAAGACCTACATGTACCAGGGAGATGGACCGTACAAGGGGTATTTTGCCTGGCACTGCAAAACGAATGGCGAACAGATCCATGGGAATCCCGCGTCGGATGGTGAAGAGTGGTTCGCGATGGCGCTCTTTTTTGCGGCCGCACGTTGGGGCCATGGCGCCGGCATCTTCGACTATCGCACTGAGGCGCAGGCCATCCTCGACACGATGCTGCACAAGGAGGAGCAGAAGAGCGACCTGGCGACGAATATGTTCGACGCCAAGACCAAGCAGGTCGTTTTCGTGCCCACGATTGGTCGCGTCTCGAGCTTCACCGATCCGTCCTATCACCTGCCGGCTTACTATGAGCTGTGGGCGCGGTGGGCGCGCCAAGACAATTCGTTTTGGGCGGAGGCGGCTAGGGAGAGCCGCGCCTTCTTCAAACGCGCCGCGCATCCGCAAACCGGCCTGATGCCGGATTACGCCGAATTCAGCGGCGCGCCTCGCGGCACGGACGAACACAAGGATTTTCGCTTTGACGCGTTTCGCGCCGCGTCGAATGTCGCCGTGGACTATGCGTGGTTCGCCGCCGATCCGTGGGAAATAGAACAGAGCGATCGCCTGCTCGAATTCTTTTACAGTCAAGGCATCGACCGGTACGTGAATCAATACACGCTCGATGGCAAACCACTTTCCGGCGATCGTTCGCCGGGATTGATGGCGATGAACGCGGTGGCTGCCCTCGCCGCGACGACGGACAAGGCACCGCAGTTTGTCGCCGTGCTATGGAACGCGCCTATTCCTTCCGGCAAGTGGCGCTATTACGATGGAATGCTCTATTTTCTCGCACTGCTGCACGTGACTGGCAATTTTCGCATCTACACTCCAAGTTGATTCTGTCGGTGAGAAAGCTGCCCGGATGGCTGATGGAACAAGGCTGAACAACCATTCTACTCCAGGAGATACTCCATTGGTAGAGACTCGCCAGTCTGCCAAGACGATCTATCGGGACGCCGCGTACTCCGTCGCCGAGCGCGTGCAAGACCTTCTGGCACGCATGACGCTCGTCGAAAAAATCGCGCAACTGGGTTCTTTCTGGGTCTACGAACTGCAAGACGACCAGGGTTTTGCGGAAAGCAAAGCCGCCGCCTTGATTGGCCAGGGCATTGGGCAAATCACGCGCGTCGGCGGCGGAAGCACGCTCGGTCCGCCGGACAGCGCAAAGATGGCGAACACGATCCAAGCTTACCTCGCCAAGCACACGCGGCTCGGCATTCCAGCCATCGTCCACGAAGAATGTTGCAGCGGCTATCTCGCGCTCGGGGCTACCTGCTTTCCGCAAATAATCGGGCTGGCCAGCACATGGATGCCGGAACTCGCCGCGCAGATGACCGGGGTCATTCGCGCGCAGATGCGCGCGGTCGGCGCGCACCAGGGATTGTCGCCCGTGTTGGACGTGGCGCGCGATCCGCGCTGGGGGCGGGTCGAAGAAACGTTCGGCGAAGACCCGCTGCTCGCCGCGCAGATGGGCATCGCCTATGTGCGGGGATTGCAGGGCTCCAATCTGCGTGAAGGCGTGATGGCTACCGGTAAGCACTTTGTCGGCCACGGCATCTCTGAAGGCGGGCTGAACTGTACGCCAGTCCACCTGGGACCACACGAGATGCGGAACGTCTTTTTGGTGCCATTTGAAGCGGTCATTCGAGAGGCCAAACTCGCCTCGGTTATGAACGCGTACTCAGAACTCGATGGCGTTGTCGTCGCCGCGTCTCGCAAGATTATGACCGATCTTCTACGCGGTGAGCTTGGGTTTGATGGGCTGGTCGTTTCGGACTATTGGGCGATCCCAATGCTGCACGATTTTCACCACGTGGCGAAGGACCAAGCCGGAGCCGCTCAGTCGGCGCTGAACGCGGGGATCGACGTTGAACTGCCAAGCACCATTTGCTATGGTTCAACGCTGTTGGAAGCGGTGAAATCTGGTGCAGTCTCTGAATCTGTTGTCGATACGTCGGTCAAGCGAATCTTGCAGAAGAAATTCGAACTGGGCTTGTTTGAAAGTCCGTACGTAGACGTTGGCCGTGTCCCGTCGGCGTACGAAAGCCCCGAGCAGCGTCAACTGGCGCGGCGGATCGCCGGACAGAGCATTGTGCTCCTAAAGAATGACGACCATATCTTGCCGCTTTCCAAAGGACTGAACACCCTTGCCGTCATTGGACCAAACGCTGATCAAGCTCGCCACCTTCTGGGGGATTATTCGCATCCAGCCCATATTGAAAACCTCTTGAATAGGAATCCCGAACTAGCCACGGTCCTCAAATGGGACCCCCAATCGAACGGCATCGTCCAGGGGTCAGTCAGAGTGCCCACAATCCTAGATGCCATTCGGCAGCAAGTCTCGTCCATCACGCGCGTCCTCTTTACGCCGGGATGTGCGGTCAACAGTACCGACCGGTCCGGGTTTGAAGAAGCGGTGAGGGTGGCGCAATCGGCAGATGCGGTTATTCTCGTCGTCGGCGACAAGGCTGGTTTGACGCTCGATTGCACCTGCGGCGAATTCCGCGACCGCGCCGACCTTGGCTTGCCGGGAGTACAGCAGGAACTGGTGCAAGCCGTCGCGGCGCTCGGCAAGCCGACCGTCGTCGTGCTGGTCAACGGTCGCCCACTGGCAATTCCATGGATTGCCGAGAACATTCCGGCGCTGGTCGAAGCTTGGCTGCCGGGCGAGGAAGGCGGCGCAGCCATCGCCGATGTTTTGTTCGGCGACGTCAACCCAGGTGGTAAGTTGCCGATAACTTTCCCGCGCTCAGTTGGTCAGATTCCGGTTTTCTACAGTCACAAGCCATCGGGGGGGCGCTCACACTGGCACGGCGATTACGTCTCGCTGCCGACCACGCCGCTCTTCCCGTTCGGCCACGGGCTAAGCTACACGCAGTTTGAGTACGCCAACCTGCGCATCGATCCACTCCAAGTTCAAGCCGACAAGCGCGTGACGATCAGTGTGGAGATCAGGAACGTGGGGGCACGCGCGGGGGATGAAGTGGCGCAGTTGTACATCCGCGACGAAGTGGCGTCGCTTCCACGACCGGTGAAGGAATTGAAGGGATTCAAGCGCGTCCACCTGGCGCCTGGCGAATCGCACACGGTCGTGTTCGAGATGCCGATAGATCAATTGGGGTTCTACGATGAAGCGATGCAGCTGGTCGTCGAACCCGGAACGGTGCAGGTCATGATCGGGAGTTCGTCGGAAGATATTCGCCTGAACGCTTCATTTGAGATTCTTGGATCTGAAAAACGAATCGTCCCTCAGCGCATTTTCGTTGGTACCACACAGGTCCGCTGATGCTCATCTGACACGGGCGTAAACGCTCTTCCACGATTGACGCTGTGTTCGCTAACGCAGGGCAACTTCGCCCTACGTTTCTCGTTCAAAGCTGCATTGGCAAAGGTATTGACGATTGAATGAAGCGCTACCTCCAAAGCCGCACCAGTGCCGCTGGAATGATCTGCATCGTGGCATTGTCCCATCCATGGGGAGATAACGCTTCGGCTGCAGCGCATGCCGCGGCGATCACAAGGATCTTGCAAACGCCGAGAGAAGAGAAAGCGATATGCGGAGAAACGGTGGTGGCAAGAACCAGCGCCACTGCCGACATGACAAGGACCGCGATAGACCCTTCGATCGTCCTGGTCGCAGGCACTGAAGATAGCGATGCCACCCGGTACGGGTGCTTTCCTATCAGCGTGCCGATCGGTTCGCCGATAGCATCACCTAGCCCCGTCACGAGGTAGCCGGCGACAGCCGCTGGACCGAAAAGGATATTGCTGAGCAGGCCTCCGACTAATGTCGAAAAGTATGGTATCAATACGAAAAACGTGCGGTGAGGTTGGTCTTTCTCTCTAGCAATGGCCTCGTACAGCACGTTGCCAGCGCCGCGCCACACGGCGAAGAAAATGACGAGCGTGCACATCCCGCCGAACAGGCAGACGGCCGGCGTGCCGGACCGCCACTGAAGTACCGCTGCTGTGCTGAAGATCAGAAAATGGAATACCTTCCGCGTGTATCCAATCCGCGTCCCGTTTCGCTTCAGATAACCGGCAAACCCCAAGCAGACAAACGACCAGCCCAGTCCGAGCGGGCCGCCGATGGCGATGGTCTGCCACGGTGGAAAATTCTCGACGAAGAATCCCACAGCGCGATCTAGAAACCAGCTCATTTTTCCATTTCGCCGAAGAGCCGCGCGATTTCGTCCACCTCGAAGCGAGGAAGAGCGCGGCGCTGCCCGCCGCGCACCAGTGCCAAGCCGCCTTCACGCGCGACAACGCGTCCAATCGCGGCGCAGGGAATACCCACGCCCGCCAACAGATCGATCAAATGCTCTGCCGTGTTCGCTGGAGTCGTGATTAAGAGCGAGCCAGAGGCAATCACGCCCATCGGATCGAGACCATAGGCGGTGCTCAAGTCCGCGCCCTCTTTGGAAAACGGAATCTGCTCTTCCCCAATCACCAGGCCGACCTGGGCGGCCTGGGCAAGTTCCCACAACCCGGTCGCCAGTCCTCCCTCGGTTGGATCGTGCATCGCCGTCGCCAAGCCCGCATCAGCGGCGATGAGCGCTTCTCGCACGATGCTGATACCCGGGTCGTGCAGCAATCCTTTCGCGCGCGCGATAAACTCGTCCGAAAACCCACGCGCCCGCAGGTCGCTTTCTCTTTCGCGTGCGATGAGCGCAGTCCCTTCCAACGGCACGGACTTGGTCAACACGACGACATCCCCAACCCGCGCTCCGGCGCTCGTGACCAGTTTGTCTTTCGCGACCTCTCCAAGCATCGCACCAATCACCAAGGGGCGAGTGAGGCCGTAAGTGATCTCGGTATGTCCGCCGACCAGGGTCACGTTGGACGCCGCGCACGCCCCGGTGATCTGCGCAAAGATCGTTTCAGCCATCGCCGCGTCGGCATGGCCTTCCGGCAGAAGGACGCTCGCCATGAACCATTTCGGATGCGCACCCATGCAAGCAATGTCGTTCGCGTTGACGTTGACCGCATACCACCCGATGTCGTCCGTCGCGAAGGTAATCGGGTCGGTCTTGGCGACGAGGTAGTGGTCGCCCATGTCGATCACTGCCGCATCCTGCCCAATGCCAGGGCCGACGGCGACACGGGGATCAAAGTGAGGTGTGCGCGTCAAGAGTGCGGCAAGCAGATCGGCCGGCAATTTGCCGGTAGGTAGTGGGCTCGACATACTATGATTATACTACTTAAAACGCTACGGCATCCGGCGCTAACTCATCGGGCTGCCAGCGCGATGACGCCGCGCGATAGATGGCCTGCGCGTCTTCAACCGATACTACTTGAAAGCGGACGCGGCTTTGCCCCGGAACGCATTGCGCGAGGAGCGGCATATCGGTGCGAATGACCGTCGCGATCACTGGATAGCCGCCCGCCGTCTGGCGGTCGGCCGTAAGGATGATCGGCTGCGCGTTCGGCGGCACCTGGACGGAGCCGAGCGCGATTCCATTCGAAATGATCTCCGCCGCGCCGCGATGTTCCAGCGGCGTGCCCTGCAGACGCAAGCCCATCCGGTCTGACGTGGCCGTCACGGCGTACTCTTCGGAAAGAAAAACGCGAATCGTCTCCGCGCTAAAGTAATCGTCCTGCGGGCCGAGAACAACGCGAACGACCGGATGATCGCCGTAGGCTGGACGGCGGTCCAGCGGCAGCGCACGCCCGGCCAGACTGGGGCGGTGCCCACACGGCTCGCCGGTCGAAAGCAAATCGCCCGCTTGCAATGGCCTGCCATGCCAACCTCCAAATCCGCTGGCGAGATACGTGCTTCGCGATTCCATGATCGGCGTCGTGATGATTCCACCGGCAATCGCAAGACACGCCCGGCAGCCATTCCGCCGCGCGCCAAACTCCAAGAGGGATCCTTGCCGGACATAGAGGGCTGTCCAAAGCGGCGCGGCCCAGCCAACCATCTCCGGCGTGTGCAAGACCGGCTGCAGATCGCCGCCGGTGATTGCGATGAGCGCGTCAGACAGGAAACGCAGCGTGGGACCCGCAACGGTAATCTCCAGCCCGGCCGCGTCCGATGGATTTCCAACCAGCGCGTTGGCGGCTCGCAGCGCAAAAGAATCCATCGCGCCGGACACCGGCACACCAAATCGCTGATAGCCGATCCGGCCCGAATCCTGTACGGTCGTCAGCAGACCAGCCTCGATGAGTTCAAGGGATGGACGGCCAGCCACCGGCTCCTCTGGAACACGCGGCTCTTCAGCCCACGCGATTTCATCGGCTTGCACGGGGACAAATCGAACGCGGTCGCCGGGCTGGAAAAAGCACGCCGGCTCGCGGTACGGGTTGAACAGCGAGATATTCGTCCGCCCCAGCAGCCGCCAGCCGCCGGGCGTCGATTGGGGGTAAACGCCGGTTTGTCGCCCGGCGATAGCAACGGAGCCAGCCGGCACGGGCGTGCGCGGCGTGGCGAGACGCGGGGTCGCAATCGATTCCGGAACCTCACCCATATACGCAAAGCCGGGCGAAAAGCCGAGCATGTAGACGGTGTAGACCGCGCTGCTGTGGATCGCCACAACTTGGTCCGGCGTCAGGCCGTGTGCCGCCGCAGTTTCTAGCAGGTCAGGCCCGTACTCGCCGCCATAGACGACCGACACTTGCCTGATCGGCGTTTCGATTGGCGGAACATTGCCAACGTTAGCCGCCAGCTCAGCGATATGCGTACATAGTTCCGCGTAAAGAATGCGGAGAGGATCGTACTCGATGAGGAGCGATCGATAAGCGGGGATCGTTTCGACAATGCCGGGGATTTGTGCGGCTCCGAGCGCGGCGTCGAGCGATCCCACGCGGCTGTTCGCGGCTGGGCTGATTTCGTCCGCAAACTCAACCAGCAGAGCCGTATCGCCGCACAGAAGGAAATGCGGGACTGGATAGATCATCTTCGCTCATCGCACGAGCGCCTTGACCTGGACTCCGGCATCGGCCAGTGCGCGGCGCATGGCCTGCGCGTTCGCGAGCGCGGCCGGATTGTCGCCGTGCAGGCAGATGGTCTGCGCATCGATCGGCACGCGCGTGCCATCGTGCGCGATCACGAATCCTTGTGCGATATCGACCGCCTGATTCGCCGCGCGCCCAGGATCGGTAATCAACGCGCCAGGAATCCTGCGCGCTTGCAGCGTCCCATCCGGATTATAGACTCGGTCCGCGAATGCCTCACGCGCGAAGGTCAGGTTTTCGGCTGCCGCTGCCTCTGCCATTGCTCGCGAAGATGCCAGTCCAACCATCACCAGTCCCCGATCAAACCGCGCGATGCCGCGCGCGATGGCTCCGGCAATCCCTGCATCGCCGGCGGCCATATTGTAGAGGGCCCCGTGCGCCTTGACGTGGACGAGCGGAGCGTCGTGCGCGCGGCAGAACGCAGCCAGCGCGCCGATTTGGTAGAGAACGGAATTCTCGATCTCCCCCTGGCTCAGCTGCATGTTCCGCCGGCCGAATCCGGCAAGGTCGGGAAAGCCAGGATGTGCACCGACCGCGACGCCGTGCCTCTTCGCCAGCGCGACTGTGCGATCCAACACCAACGGATCGCCGGCGTGAAAGCCGCACGCGATGTTCGCCGACGTAATCAGCGGCATCAGCGCTTCATCCGCGCCGATGGTGTACGCGCCGAAACTCTCGCCCATGTCGCAGTTCAAGTCAATTGGCATCGCATCAGCCACCCTTCCACGCGTTGCGTACCGTGCCCGCGACCGGCTTTTCGCCATAATCCACGCGATAAATCCCATAGTGGTTTTCAGGCGAGTCGTCCGGCGTAGGCGGATTGCCCGCGAGGCCCTGCGGAAAATCGAGCAGAATCCAAAACACAGAGCCACACAGTTTGTACCCCTCGATCAGAGCGTAGACGTGACTATAGTGCAGCGATTGATCGAGTTCCGTATGCTGGCCATCCGCGCCCGGACCTCCAGTCGCCAGCCCAAACTCTTCCAACAGCATTGGCTTGTTCGTCACGCCTTTGTAGAACGAGATGAGATCGCCCAACCGTTGGACATCGTCGTAAAAATGAAAACACCAAAAATCGAGATAGCGCTCCAAGGCGGAGAAATATCTCCCGCGCGCCCGATCGATCCAGCCGATGGTTTGCAGGTGGTCCGGGTCCATCTTGCGAATTTGCGCCGAGACGCGCTGGAAGAACGGAATCACCGACTGCTCACCCACCGTGCGAATCGCTTTGTCCGGCTCATTCTGCAAGTCCCAACAGAAGACGCGCGGGTCGTTGACGAACGCAGGAATGAATTGCTTGAGATACTCCTCGGCAATCCAATGGTTGTCCGGCTGGTACATCGCAAAATCAAGACTGTCGAACAAGGTCAGGATGACCCGGAGGTCCAGCCGCCCGGCGATGTCGAGAAACTCGCGCACGTTTTGGATGTACTCGGGCATTGGCGGCACAAATGCCAAGGTCGGCGTGGGCGATGGAGTTTGAGGCGGTGCCGGGGGAGCCGGCGGAGGTGTGGGCGTTGGAGTTTGAGATGGCATCGGACTAGCCGACGCTGGCGTGGGTGGTGGCGGCGACGTAGCTGACGCCGGAGCCAGCGTCGGGTACTGGAGCGGCTTGACGCCAATGGAGTACGGGTGATCGATAAAGACGCGCACGACGTTCGCGCCCAATCCCGCGGCTAGCCGCAGCTCGCGCTCGGTCGCCGGCGCATCCCACTCGCCAATGTTGAACATCCGCCAGGGGTGAAGGCGCGGGTAGTAGTTGAACCCTTTGATGGGAAAACGCTCGCCCCGCAGCGTGAACTGATCGCCGCTGACCTTGACCAATTCTGGAGGAAAGGGCGTCGCGGTCGCCGTAGGTGTTCGTGTCCGCGTCGGTGAAGGCGCGGCAGTCGGCGTGGCGGTTGGCAGCGGCGCCGTAGCCGACACTGGCTCCAGCCTCGGGAGGGCCAGCGTTGGCGTCGCCGTTGGATCAGCCGGCGGGGTCGATACCGCGCGTGCGCACGCCGTCGCAACCGCACTGCTGAATATCACGGCGGCGAGACGCAGGAAATCTCTACGAGTCAACATGATGAGGAGATTCTAGCACAAGGGGAACGAAATGCAAAACAGTAGACAGTCGTCAGTAGCCAGCTCGTCTGACGACTGTTTACTGCTTGCTGTCTGCTGTTTACTGACTGCTGGTCTACTTTTTCGGCGGATTCTTCGCCTGATCGTACACGCGCGTGAACTCGGCTTCGAATTGTGCGGCGAGCGATGGATCGTCCACGATGATGAGATTCTCATCATTCTGCGTCTCGGCGTTCTGGGAAAAGTTGAAAGAGCCGAGGACGACGGTCTTGTTGTCGACGATAAACACTTTGTGATGCATCAGGTACGGATTACCATCTTGCCAGACATCCAGCCCTGCCTTTTTCATCTTGCCGTATTCGCTGTACTGGGTCTCCGAGCCGGTCGTCTCGAACACACCGCGCACCCGGACGCCGGCTTGGGCGCGGGCGAGTACCGCCGCGCCGAGATCGTCGTCGGTGAACGAATACGCCATGAAATCTATCGTCTTCGAGGCGGCTTGGAGCCGCGGGACAATCTTCTCTACGACTTTGTCCTCCGGCGCGAAGTAGTTCTCGACCGCGACACCGCCAATTGTCAGTTTAGGCGTCGTGCCACCCGGTTTGCGCTGCGCGCCGAATTTCTTATCGATAAACATCTTCTCGAAAGTGACCGTGTAGTTCTTGGCAAGTTCTGGCGAGCGGATCAAGACCGCGTCGTTGTTGTAGCGGTACGTGTCGTTTTCGGTAAAGTTCCATGAACCCAACCATACTGCCGACTTGTCCACGACGACGAATTTGTTGTGCATGATCGCGTCCGGATTGCCGCCGACAATTGGAATGCCGGCTTGCTGCAGTTTCCTGTACGCTGCGTTGTTTTTCTGGTCATCCAGAGTGGTGATGTCGGTCGCGATGCGCACCGCCGCGCCGCGCTGTTTCGCGTCGATCAGCGCCTGTGTCACATTGGGCAAATCGAGCTGATAGCTCGCCATGTCTACACTTGTCTTTGCCGAGTTGATGAGCGCGGCCAGTTTTTCGTCCAGCCCGCCGTGGTGATCGGACTCTTTATCTGGATACTTGGGCAAGGTAAAGTAGACCTGATACCAGCCGCCATTCGTTCCCGGCTGGCTCGGTTGAGCAACCTGGGTCAACTGCGGCTGCTGAGCGAACGGAACGCTTGGGCCTAGCAAGACGAACGCGGCTACACAAGCAGTAAAACAAATGACGAGGAGGACCACCGCGGCAATCAAAACCATCTTGGTCGAGAAACTCATCGCGACTCCTTGGACGATGGATGACTTCAAATAAATCTCAGAACAGAGCATCACTTTTTGCCGGCGCGAAGCGTCCACAATGCACTTGCCAGCGTCGTCGCGAGCGACAAGACCTGCTCGCGCGTCAACGTCGCACTGGCTTGCGCGCTGCCGGCATCGATCGCGGCGAGGACATCCGCGAGGCGCGGCGTGGCATCCTTGGCGGCGAGCGCGTTCAGCGCGTTCGCGGTCTGCCGCACGCGGGCCAATTCGTTCTGAGCGATTTGCTTCGCGGCGGCTTCGTTGCGCGCGCGGCTCGCCTGCTCGGTCATCCAACCCGTCGCCCAATCGAGAATGATTTTCGCCTCGCTGTCTGTCAGATTCGAACGCAGGCGCTCGTCCTCGTACAATCTCTCCATGGCGTTTTGAATGATCTTGTCGAATTGAGCCATCCTACC
>Ga0163210_1000435_pt1 | contig 17649 bp, 16 predicted proteins | sample Kivu_220m_FD_113536 | JGI IMG/M metagenome (GOLD analysis project Ga0163210, IMG submission 113536) | Freshwater microbial communities from Lake Kivu, Western Province, Rwanda to study Microbial Dark Matter (Phase II) - Kivu_220m | ecosystem: Environmental > Aquatic > Freshwater > Lake ...
CCGTGCGTGCCGTCCTGCCGGAGCACCCACGCCTGGGCCGCGAGGAGCGTGTCCTCGATCCGCTGCCGTCCGAGACGACCGTTTGCGAGTTGCCGCCCGAACTGCGCTTGCGACTGCTCGGACGTTACGGCAGCGAAGCCTGCAACCTGGTTGAGATTGCGCAGCAAGGGGAGTTGGGGGCCATCGGCGCCAGCCCGTCGCTGTGGGCTGAGCTACGCTGGGCAGCACGCGCCGAGGGCGTGGCGCACCTGGATGACCTGCTGGCGCGCCGTCTACGCTTGGCGATCAACCTGCCCGGTGGGGGGTTGAACGAGATGGAGCGCATCCGCGCCATCGCCCAGCCGGAGTTGGGCTGGGAAGACAAGCGGTGGGAGGAAGAGGCGGCGCGGTATCGGCGGATCTGGCAGGCATATTATTCACCAGTTTAGTCTCCCAAGAACCCGTTCCCTTCAAAGGAACGGGTTCTTACAGTTTCTGATACAATCATCCCAGGAGGCGCGCATGACCACTGAATTTCTGGAATGGGTAAATGAAAACTAACCTGCACATCCTGGTCACCAACGATGATGGCGTGCAAGCTCCGGGTCTGCTCGCCCTGGCGCAGGCGATGCGCGAACTGGGAAAAGTCACTGTCTTTGCCCCAGATCACAATTGGTCGGCTTCGGGGCATGTCAAGACGATGGATCGTCCGCTGCGGGCGCGAGAGGTGCTGCTGGCCGATGGCACCTCCGCCCTGACCGCCGACGGCGCGCCGTCCGACAGCGTGGCACTGGCTCTGCTGGGCGTGGTCAAGGAGAAGATTGATCTGGTGGTTTCGGGCATCAATCCGCACGAAACATCGGCCATGACGTGACCTACTCCGGCACGGTGACAGCGGCCATGGAAGCGGTCATCGGCGGCGTACCGGGGATTGCCGTTTCGCTGCACGCGCCGGAGAATCATCATGGCGTTTTGGATTACAGCACAGCCGCAAAAATTGGCCGGCGCGTGGCCCAAAAGGTGATAGGAAACGGCCTGCCGGAAGGGGTGCTGCTGAACGTCAACGTGCCGTATCTGCGGGAAGATGAAATCAAAGGGTTTTTGATCACCCGCCAGGGACTGCGCGTCTATCGCGATGCGCTGGACGCCCGCCGCGACCCGCGCGGCCGTCCCTACTACTGGATCGGCGGCGACTTCCCGACCGGCGTGGACGAACCTGGCACCGACTTCGGCGCGCTCCGCGCCGGATACGTGTCTATCACGCCGCTGCAACTCGACCTGACCGCGCGCGAGGCGATGGAGGAGTTGAAGGGGTGGGAGTGGCGAAGTTAAAGGCAGGGACTGCATTTGCGCTATAATAATATTTGCTTGATATTCCTCTCAAGCAAAGAGGAGTCGCGATGAAGAATCAACAATTGCCTTTACCTTTGTTACCTGATCCTGACAAAATTATATTCATTCCCACCGGGCAACTACTCTTGGATACGGAAAATCCAAGAATAGCATGGAAGAACGGGGATAGTACACAGACCGACATGGTTAAGCTTTTATGGACGGAAATGGCAGTTGATGAAGTAGCTTTTTCAATCGCAGAAAATGGTTTCTTTCGTTCAGAACCGCTATTTGTGATCGCTCAGAATCCAGAAGTGAACGATCCTGTAAAGCAAAGGTTCACCGTAATCGAAGGAAATCGTAGACTGGCTGCAGTAATGTTGTTACGCGATGAAAAGTTACGCGAGAAGGTGCGCGCAACTGATCTGCCAGTTATTTCTGATGAGAGACGTGCCTCTCTGGACTCCTTACCGGCAATTCTATACAGCAATCGAGAACAACTTTGGACAACGATTGGATTTCGCCACATCAATGGCATTAAGCCATGGGATAGCTTTAGCAAAGCAAAGTATATTGCCGAAGTGCATGAAAACTATAACGTTCCTCTCGATGAGATTGCCCAAAGGATTGGTGATAGACATGCGACTGTCGTTAGACTCTATCGCGGATATAAAATCCTAGAGCAAGCTGAAGCGGAAGCAGGGTTTGACAAAGAGGATCGGGAAAAAAGTCGGTTCTACTTCTCTCATCTTTACACCGCCGCCGATCAAAAAGGATACCAAGAATTTTTGGGCATCAGGCCAGATAAAACTTCTTTGAAGCCAAATCCTGTACCGAAATCCAAGTTGTCTCATCTGGGAGAATTGATGACTTATTTCTATGGCAAGAAATCTATAGGGAAGAAGCCCATCGTACAAACTCAGAACCCAGATTTGAATATTCTGAGAGAAGTGATTAGCAAACCAGAATCTCTTTCTGCACTCAGAAGCGGCTATTCTTTGTCAGACGCCCACAATATTGCAATCGGTGATCAAAGAAGATTCAGAGATGCTCTAACCAGCGCAAAAGTAGAATTGCAAAAAGCCAAAGCCACAGTGACTACAGGTTATGCCGGGGAAGAAGATCTGTATAAACTGGTCCAAGATGTTCTAAGGCTAACAGGATCGCTCAAGGATGAAATGTCCCAAATACGCGACCGCCTTTCTGAAGCGAATGAGGCAAGATAAGGGAGTTTCATATGCTTGAACTGCCAACGACCGACCCCACTAATCCAATAAAGTTGGCTGATTGGCTAGAGATAAGCTCAATCCTATCACCCGATAGCGATGCCAGCCGTGGTGATTTAGAAAGTGCCTTGCGCGTAGCGGCGTTTAACGAAGTTCTTGATAGTGAGGATATCGAAAGGAAAGTACTCGAAGTATTCACAGAACTAGAGCAAAGAGAAAATGCTGCGGCTCATGCTTATCCATTCGGCATTGACGGCCTGGTTCTGAAGCTAAAATCGGAGTGGGAGAATTACCCAGCGTATACTTTCTGTCTATTTTTATCTTATTTCGGTGTCAAGGAAACGCGAGAAACACCAAAGCTTTTCGAAGGCATATCATGTCAAGCAGCAAAGAAGTACTTGAATGGAGAAGGAAAAGGTTTTGGATCTCCACGAACAGATTTACCCGCGAGTTTTTCTGATGCGGTTACGGAAGTCTGTAAGTTGATTGGTGAGGGGGGGCAATTTCTAGAACAACTATCTCACCGCAAAAAAGATGATACTCTTGATGTGGTTGTATGGGCAGATTTTTTGGATCAATTGCCCAGTAAGGTAGTGATGTTCGGACAATGTGCGGCTGGAGATAATTGGGAAGAGAAACTGGCAGAACTTCAACCTGCTGTTTTCTGTGATCAATGGATGGCAAAATCGCTCGTAAGCCCTGCGCCCATTAGATCGTTCTTTATTCCTCATCGGCTTGAAAGGGATAAGTGGGATTTAGTTTGCCGAAAAGCAGGAATAGTATTTGAACGTTGCAGGATAGCATATTGGGCGCACGAAGGGGGATTTAATTATGCCCACCATATTGAGTGGATACGGCACTTCATTGCGAATAACAACCGATCAGATTTATGACTCACCTCTATAGCCCCTTTCGTTATCCGGGCGGAAAGACTTGGCTCGTTCCGCGTATTTGCCAATGGTTAGCCAGTGTTCCAAGGCCCAAATACTTTATTGAACCTTTCGCTGGAGGGGCGATTGTTGGCCTGACGGTCGCTTTCGAGGGACTTGCAGGTAGGGTAATACTGGTCGAGAAAGATGGACAAGTTGCATCTGTCTGGAATACTATTCTCAATGATGAGGCGGGGGCAGAGTGGCTCGCCGCAAGAATTAGCAATTTTAATATGGCAACCGAGACTGCCCAACTGGTTATTTCTGATAAACCTAGAGACACACGTGAATTGGCTTTTCAAACCATTTTATATAATCGCATCAAGCATGGAGGCATTATGGCTGAGGGGGCAGGACTGTTAAGAAATGGAGAAAATGGGAGAGGCCTCTTTTCTCGTTGGTACCCAGAGACACTCAAGAAACGCATCCTGGCAATCGGGCAAATCAAGGAACGGATTCGTTTTATCGAAGGCGATGGCGTTGAAGTAATCCGACAATTTGCCGATGAGGAAGAAGCCATTTTCTTTATTGATCCGCCGTATACCGCGTCCTCAAAAAAGGCTGGAGCAAGGCTATACAAGTATCATCAACTTGATCATGAAAAGTTATTTGAAGAAGTGTCTAAAATTAAGGGCATTTTTCTTATGACTTACGATAACGCTAAAGAAGTCCGATCTTTAGCGCGCAAATATAAATTTGGAACCCGAATAGTGGTGATGAAAAGCACTCATCACGTAATACTTGATGAGTTGCTTATAAGTCGCGATTTCCATTGGCTTGGCCCAGAAAGATAAATTGATGCAATTCACATCCCCTCCCGATCCTCTCCTCTTCAACCATCTCGTCTGGGACCTTGTCCGCCAGATTCCAGTTGGCAAGGTCGCCACCTACGGGCAGATCGCCAAACTCATTCCACCGCCCGAAGGCGTGGAGGCGAAAAGTTACCTGTCGCTCGGCCCACGCTGGGTGGGGTCGGCGATGGCGCAATGCCCGGACGACGCGCCCTGGCAGCGGGTGATCAACTCGAAGGGCGAGATCAGTCCGCGCCCCGGGGCGGAGGAGCAGCGCGCCCTGCTTGAAGCCGAGGGCGTGGAATTTGATGCGCGCGGGCGGGTGGATTTAAAGAGGTACCTGTGGGAAGGCCCGGACGCGGCATGACGCAAAGCCCACGGGCTGGCGCCGCTACCGGTCGAGCCGCAGCAAACGGCAATGTTCTAGAGTTTCCCTGCCAATTCCACGACCAACGTATCCAGCGCCAGGTCGAGCGGAATCTGGCCGGTTTTTGTCCCCTCGTCAATCCTTAGCAGTTGGTGATAAATGGACTCCAGCGCGGACATGGTGAAGCGCCGCGCCTGGCTGTAGACTTTCTGGGCGACGTAGGAGTGTATGCCCAAGGCTCTTTCGATATCTTGCTGACTTCCGCGTGATTCGATCACCTCCCGCGCCAGCAGCAGCAGGCGGAACTGGCGGACGACCATGCCCCACAGCGAGAAAGGGTCTTCGCTTTCGAGCAACTGGTGGAGTGTCTTCTGCGCCTTTTGGCCTTCGCCCGTCCCCAGGGCGTCCACCAGGTCGAAGACGCTGCCCTGCGCGCTGGCAATGCTGATCTGCTCCACGTCCGTGGCGGTGACGGGGCGCGCGTAGTTGACGTAAGTCAACAGCTTCGTGATTTCCTGAGCCGCAATGCGGGTATCCTCGCCGACCATCTCCGCCAGGCGTTCGGCGGCTTCGTGCTCGATCTTACCACCCTGTTTATTTGTCTCTTGTTGGATCCAGCCTATCATTTCCCAGTGACGGGGCATCATACAAACCAGGATCTTGGCTTTCCCCGTGGAAGACCTGGCCCATTTCATCAACCAGTGGTCATCCTTGAGAAAATTGTATTCGGCCAGGGCCAGGGTCGTGGTTGGCGGCATGTTGGTCAGGAGTGTGTTGAATTTCTTGCGCAAGCTGGGAGATGAAAAGGCTGCCAGGGGATGCGCCAGGATGACCAATCGGCGCGCCGCCAGGAAAGGAATTGCATTGACGGCCGTATTCAGCGCCTCGAAATTCAGACCGGCGCGGCCGTCGAATTGGGCGATGTTCATCTCCGCCGTGGACGGGTCGCTCATCGCCGCCCGAAGCTCGGTCAGGTGGATGGCGATGGCATATTCGTCCGTGCCATGCAGGATAATCACGTTGGAGGTTTCCGACATTTTTGAAGTGTCCTTATCGCGGGTCGGGAACCACCAAGTCACGAAGACACGAAGAAGTTAATTTGTTTGGTGTCTTTGTGTCTTTGTGGTTAAGAGCACCGAATGTCCGCCTAGCCTTGCGTAACGATTCGATGAAGCAAAAGCCGCCCGAAGCGGATTGGGGAAATGTCCACGATGGTCATGCCTTCGGGGTTGCCGGAGGTTGTAACCTGTGCCTGGATAGCAGGGCCTAAAGGCTGGCTGAGGATGAAGCCCAGTGCCGCCAGCACAATGACCAATGGCAGGCGGTCCACTTTCTCGCGCTTGGATTTCGCGCCAGCCATCCCAAGCCAGGCGAGCAGACCGGCGACGAAGCCCGAGGCGACCACGTTCGTGCCGCAGTTGGCGTGGATGGCCAGATGCTGCTCGCCAGCGTGCAGCCGCGTCAGCGCCTGGATGACCGCCTCGCGCAGCTCCTCGGTGGGCACCTCGCCTAGGATCCAGAATCCGCCTGGGCTGGAGTAACCGGCAAGCGGCAGATAGGGGAAGCGCTGAGAGAGGATGTTGATGGTGGCGTGTTCCAATCCGTGGTTGCGGCGGATGCGAGAGATGAGGGGATGGTCGAGGATGGTCATATAGTCCTATAGTCTGATCGTTGGCTGGTTTGGGAAGATTATACCCGTAAAAAAAGAAACCCGTTTTCTGCGAGAAAACAGGTTTCTGGCTTGCCAATTTAATCCGTTGCGGCAGGCGCTGCCTGCATAGCAGGCACGGTTGTGGCTTGCAGGAAGCCAACATACATCAGGATCACGCCCACCAGTTCGGACAGGTAGAGTACATCCGCCAAGCCCAGCTTGACGAACGAACCGGCCATGGCCGGAGCCAATGCACCCGCCGCGATCAGCACATTGCCAATCATGCGGTTGAACAGCACATGCTTACGCCAGAAGATGTAGGCCGAGTAGATTGCCCCGCCAACCAGCGTCAGCGTGCCATAGATGTTGAGGAGGATGGTCAAGGCGATGGTCAGGCCGCCACGCGTCAGGATGTCTTTATATTGGGATGAAATGGCTTGGGTCACGTTGTAGGAGGCAGCGGCCGGCGTCAGTGGGGCGAGCAGGATCAGGGTCGCAGCCAGCAGCGAAACGGTGGCAAGGATGCCGGTCAGGGTGGGCGCGACGCCGCGTCTGCGCACGAGCAGGTGGACCGTCCCCTGTCCCAACCAGGCGGCGGTCAACATCGCGCCGCTCAAGTACCAGAGCTTGAGTACCAAGCCACTGAAGGTGAAGCCGAGGATCACTTCGGAAAGGGTGCCGATGCCGTAAAAAATCAGGCCGATAGTCCAGATGAGCAGGTGCGGGCCATGCCGCCGCAAGTAGCGGATGAAGACAGCCACGGCAAAGGCGAACGTAACCAGAGTGGAAAGAATGGGAATGTAGTGCATAGGGTCTCCAATCATGAAATATTCACTTGAATCATAGTTGGAGATGATGAGAGCAGGCTGAATTTTTGCTGATAGGATACTTAGAAAACTCATTTGGCCAGTGGAGCACCGCATTGCTCGCAGAAATTGTTTGTGGGAGCGTTGACCGTTCCACAAGAAGTACAGATCCGCGAAACCGGGGGAGGAGGTTGGACAGCCTGTTGGGGTGGTTTCACGGGTGTCGCACCTCTCTTTTGGCTGGCGCGCACTACGAAAAAGATGGCTGCGCCGACCGCCAGCACCAGCAGCGTCAGACAACTGCAGATGGTGGCGATGTTGATGATGGTCCATTGATTTTGGGTCATATCTACTCCCTTTATTGAAATGCTGATCATCCAAGAGGTGCACCACACTGCTCGCAGAAGTTGTTCTCTGGCGGATTGACAGTTCCACAGGAAGTACAGGTACGGTTTGTTGGCATTGGTGGCGGCGTGGCAGATGGTTGTGCACTCATGGAAGGTGCACTGCCTGGCTGGGGTCGTTGAGAGGCAGTGACGCTGGCTTGTTTTTTCCAATAATCGCGGAGAAAGCCTCCGCCGATCACACACCCCAGGAACACGATCAAGTTAATGATTAGAACTAGGGAGCCGTACCTTCGACCAAATAACTCCCAAACTCCAGCCACCGCGCACGCAGCGATGAAAAGCAGAACACAGAGTACAGCGATGAGAACGATGGTTTTCTGATTAGTTGACATTTTTCGACTACTCTGTGATTACTTTGCCGCAGTAGGGGCAGGCTTTCCAGCCCACTTCGAGCGGTTTTCCGCAACTGGCGCACACAGTAACTTTCCCTTCTCTTTGTGCTTCGGCGGGTTGCTCGGATTTTTTCTCCAATTTCGCGCCGCAATGACCGCAGAACATGACACTCGGGCGGAGCGCCTTGCCGCAGGAAGGACAGACTTCTAGGGGCGACGCGCTTGCCACAGTACCTTTCTTGGAAGCGGAGGGTTCAGGCGCGACCTTGGGAGCGGGTGGCTTGGGTTCGGGCTGCGCAGTAGCTTTCGCTATGGATTTCTTGGGCTGCACGACAGGAGTGGAAGCCTGCTCACCAAACCTGACGCCGCAGCCGCCGCAGAATTTAGCGCCCGCATGGAGCGCCCTCCCGCAAGAAGGACAGGTTAACATTGCTGGCGTACTGGTAGGCTGTTTGGCAGGCTTTGGAGCCGCTTTAGGTTTTGGTGCAGGCGCAGCCACCGAGATGGCCTGCCCCTCGGCTGGCTTTGCGGCTTGTGGGGGCGGCGCGGCTTCCGTTACCTGGATGGCCTGGCCTTCGGCAGGCCCTGCGGCAAACATTTCTGCCTCGAGCGCCCCGGGATCGGTCATCGTCAGCATCAAGGTTCGCAATGTCACTTGCCTGCGCCGGTCGTAGTAACTCATCATTTCCTGGAACAGACTATCGGCCTTACCGCCCTCGAATTTTTGCGTCTGCGGATTTCGCCACTTGAGGTTGCTAAGTCTTATTTCCAGTATCTTATCCTGTTTCTCATTGGTACGGACGGCCGTGTTGGTGAGAAGCATCTCCCGCGAAAGCAACTCTTTCTTGAGCTGCGGCGGCTGCATGTGAAGCGCCGCGTATTCTTTTTTGCCGATTGTCCCCCGCTGCCATGTCTGCCCTTCGAAATCTACATCGAACCAGAACGAAAAAGTAAGGCTTGCACCGAAGCCCCCAGGTTCGATGAAAACGAAACGAAAGTCAGAGACTCCGAATTGCATATGTGCTTTGTGTGGTGGTCCGAAACTTAGAAGTTGTGATACGAAATACACCTCCCCGATCCATTGAACCGACTCATCCGGCAAAGTATATAAACGTTCGGTGATGACGGAAAGCGGTTGTTCACCCAAAGCCTTTGACAAGGGCGGTATAAAACCCCTGCTGACCTGGTCAATGAAATTATCGTCTATTGCCATGTTCTCTGCTCCCTTCATGCGTGAAGCCGGGTCGTGCAATGTGGACACACCTTCCAATCCGGCTGAACTTTCTCTCCGCATCGAGGACAGGCCAGTGGAAGCGGGTGTACACATTCAGGGCAGAACTTCCAATCTGACCGCACTTCTTTGCCACAATTTGGACAAACCAACGGCAATGGTCGCGCACACTCCGGACAAAACTTCCACCCGGATTTGAGTGGTATCCCGCAGTGAGGGCATTTCGCGGCCGCCCCAGGCGTCTTTTGCGCAGTCCTTTTCTGCTTCGCACCTGTTGCGCCTTTCTTTGCGCGAGTCGGTTTCCTCTCAACCCGCTCCTCTGCATCGAGCGCCTGTTCGATTTTTTCGACCGCCGCGTCCTCGATCTTCCCTTTGATCTGATCTTTGACCTCTTCAACGATGGCTTCACCGAAACGGTAACCACAATTCCCGCAGAACAACGCGCCGGCCGCCAATGGCGCGCCGCAACGAGCGCACAGGGAAACTACTGGTGGTTTGCCGCTTACCTGGCTGAGCGCTTCTCCCGGCCCGGCAGCACCCGGACTAAAACTATTGACCAGCCCGGCCACTTTTTGCGCCGTCTCAATTGCACCTTTGACTGAACTACCTGTGCCGATGGCGGTCTTGAGCACTTTCTTAACCGTGCGCGCCGGGCTGGCGCCTTTCGAGATTTTGGAGACAGTTACTTTTTTCGTCCGGGTCGCCTTGCTGGGGTGGAAAGGCGATTCCTCGGGGATGGTTCCGCCCGATTCCTGCGCGGCCGCCATCGGGTCCGTGTGGAGCCGCCAGAGCGCTTCCAGGTTCACGATGCCGGGCGTCTGCTTGTCGAGCATCAGCTTATAGGCCAGAAAAACACCGGCGGGCTGCGCCTTGGGCGCATCCGCACTGCCGTCCGGCGTGATCATTTCCCTCCATTTTGCGTAACGATTCTGCTGATGATAGTAGTACTGGCTCAGATAGACAGTTGTTTCGTCCACTAGCCGGCGTTCTCCTGTTGGGCTGACGAGGTAGGTCTGCCAGGTCGCGGGAGGGCCAGCCTCAGTGATCTGCTCCGAGAACTCCGGGAAGGTGGTTTCGACCCCCGCGACCGTAAAACCATCCGGCTCCCGCCAGCGCCAGTTGCCAAAGTTGATCCTATGCCAGTAACTGTGGCACAAGTCCCTGCCTCCTTTGCGCAGCAGGAGCAAGCGGCGGTAGGAGGTGATAACAATCGTCGCCAGCGCCTGCTCTCCAAAGACGGATGTCACTACCTTGCCGGCCGTCATCTCCATTTCGTCCCCAAAGATGACCGGCATGGGTTCCGGCTGGTCGGCGACAACCGGGCTGGGGCCGCCGTTCTTGATCTCCGCCATCAGGATGGCTAGATCATTGGCTTTCATTACATGCCTCGCAAGCAGGCATAAAGTAAAGCTGGCTCAAGGGTTATCCTCGTACACAGGCAGGACACAGCGAAAGAATATGTTATCGGGTGAAGCGTCGCGATACTCAGTTCCCCAATTGCCGTCTTGGAAAACACTGAGGTGCTTACAAGTATCGCCATAACAAGCGGAAGTCCACTCATAGCCATACGCCGCGTTGCGCGCCGGCCCGGCTTCCAAGAGTTGTTTTTCGGTGGGCAGATAGCCGCCCAGCCAGGAGCAATACTTATCCGCCCCCAACCAGGCCACCCACCCGGCTGGCTCATCTTCCGGCCCCATGTAAAGGTCGGGCCCCCACTGCTTATTCATTTGGTCGGGGTCCATCTCATAGAGGAAGTCAATATATTGTTTGTTGGTCACCAGGTTCGGGTCAACATAGTATGCCACCACTGCGGGAGTTGTTCCTTGAGGAATGACTGGGGTGCGCGTCGGCAGGGGCGACGCTGGGGGAACTTGTGTAGGGGATGGCGCGGCCGCTCTTGTTTCGGCGGTGCGTGCGATAATGATTATTATTGCTATCAGACCGATCAATAGAAAGGCGCCCACAACGCCCAATCCACCAACGATCCAGAGCCAGCGTGGAATGCTAGCGCGGCGTTCAGGTTGCTGCGCAGGAGGCGGTGAGGGCGCGAGCGGCGCGCCGCAGTGTTCGCAAAAGAGCGGCCCTTCGGTTTCCTTAGCGCATTGGGAACAATACATTGCTCGCTCCTTTTTTACATTGAAGGGACAAGGCTGCATTGGTCGCTAAACAAAGTTCATTGATCACTCGCGCTCATTTTTCGCGCTTGCGCGCTGATCGGTAAAAATATTATACATGACTTGGCGGCTGAATCTCGTTTGCCCCCGATTTTTAAGATTACTCAGGCTACTGTCCGTTCCTTCGGCCGAGGCTTTTCGCCGGTCAGCGCCGCCTCCAGCGCCTGATAGACCGAGCGCGCCTCGACGATCTCAATCCCCTCCGGCCAGGGTTCACCCTTGCGCAGATACTTTGGGACGATGGCGGTCTTGAAGCCCAGCTTGGCTGCCTCGCGCAGGCGGATGGGCATCTGCCCAGGTAGGCGCAGTTCCCCAGCCAGGCCGATCTCGCCGATCATCACCGCCTCGGCGCGCACGGGCATGTCCCGCATCGAAGAGGCCACCGCCGCGGCAATGGCCAGATCAGCAGATGGCTCGTCAATCTTGATCCCGCCGACAACGTTGACGAAGACATCCTGCTCGGCCAGGCGCAGATTCAGCCGCCGCGTCAGCACAGCGACGATCATCAGCAGGCGGTTGTAGTCCACGCCGTTGGGATTGCGGCGGGCGTTGCCGAACTGCGCCGGGCTGGTCAGTCCCTGGATCTCCACCAGCAGCGGGCGCGTGCCTTCCATCGTCACCGCGATCGCCGAGCCGGCCGCGTTGACCATCCGCTCGGCCAAAAAAGCCTCCGATGGGTTGGGTACCTCCCTCAGGCCGCGTTCGCTCATCTCGAAGATGCCCACCTCGGCCGTAGCACCGAAGCGATTCTTGGCCGAGCGCAGCAACCGGTACGCCTGGAAGCGGTCGCCCTCCAGATATAGCACCGTGTCCACGATGTGCTCTAGCACGCGCGGCCCGGCAATCGTCCCCTCTTTGGTAACATGTCCGATGACGAAGACTGCCACGCCCGACGACTTGGCCAGTTCCCGCAGGCGTGAGGCGCACTCACGCACCTGCGAGACCGAGCCGGCCGCCGATTCCAAATCTGTCATGTAGACGGTCTGGATGGAATCGACAATCAACAGGTCAGGTTTAACTGCCGTGATGTGTTCGAAGATGGCCTCCAGGTTCGTTTCCGTAACAAGAAACAGATTTTCGGGGAATGCCGACTTTTTCTCCGCCCCAGGCATCAGACGCGCGGCCCGCATTTTGATCTGCTGCTCGGACTCCTCACCGGACACGTACAGGACCCTGAACCTGTTTGCCATTTCGAGGGTCATTTGCAGCATCAGCGTGGACTTGCCGATGCCCGGGTCGCCGCCTACCAGCACGATCGAGCCGGGGACGATGCCGCCACCCAGCACGCGGGCGAACTCGCCGATCGGGACGGGAATCCGCTCTTCAGCCTCGCCGCTGACTTCGTTCAGCCTTCGCGGCGACGAGCGCCCGCTCAGGCCGCGTGGAGCCGGGCGCGGTTCCTCGCTGACGGTCTCCTCGACCATCGAGTTGAACGAACCGCACTGCGGACAGCGCCCCATGAAACCAGCGGAGACGCGTCCGCACTGCTGGCAGACGTAACGTGTGTGGGTTTTGGGCATATTCAATAGCTCCCCCTCTCCCAACTTTGGGAGAGGGGCCGGGGTGAGGGTTCTCCTCCCAGTATAACCGAATTCATGTCCTTTGATTTTGCCGGATAATAATTCGTTCGCTTGATAACCTCAGCAAGAGTCGAGTGTTTATTCAGATAGGTAGTAAACCTTCCCAACCACTAAAAAAGGAGAATAGCATATGTCAACCTTCAAACAGTCCGTCGCGGAGTTTGTTGGCACGTTCTGGCTGGTCTTCGCCGGATGCGGCAGCGCAGTACTGGCGGCGGCCTTCCCGAACGTCGGCATCGGGCTGCTGGGCGTTTCCCTGGCCTTTGGCCTGACCGTGTTGACGATGGTCTATGGCCTCGGCCACATTTCCGGCGGCCATCTCAACCCGGCTGTATCGCTCGGCCTGTGGGCGGGCAAGCGATTCCCGGCTTCCAAACTGCTTCCCTACATCGTGGCCCAGGTGCTAGGCGGCATTGTCGCTGCGGCAGTTCTCTTTGTGATCGCCAGCGGCAACCCGGCCTATTCCATCGCAACCAACGGCCTGGCCGCCAACGGTTACGGCGCGCACTCGCCCGGCGGCTATTCCCTGCTGGCCGGCCTGATCACTGAAATCGTGATGACCTTTATCTTCCTGATCGTCATCCTCGGCGCCACCGACAAGCGCGCCCCAGCAGGATTCGCCGGCCTGGCCATCGGCCTGGTGCTCACGCTCATCCACCTGGTCAGCATCCCCGTGACCAACACCTCGGTCAACCCGGCGCGCAGCACCGGCCCGGCGATCTTCGTCGGCGGTTGGGCGCTGGGACAGCTCTGGCTGTTCTGGGTCGCGCCGATCGTTGGCGCGCTGCTGGCGGGGTTTGTCTACCGCTGGTTCGAAAAAGAATAGCTTCTCTCGGAAGAATAAAAACCAGGAGCGCAGAGGCCATCTCTGCGCTCTTGTTCTTTGGGTTGGGTAATTGCCCTGTAGGGGCGGGTCTCACCTGTGCCTGCGGCACTGTCGCAGGCAAACCCGTCCCTACCCAATTTATGGAACCGGTTCGAGCGTTGTTTCTTGTTCTTCTGCCCGCCTCAGCATCACCTCGCCCTCCTCCACATCCACCAGAATCGTGTCGCCCTCGTGGAATGTCCCGGAGAGCAGCGCGTCCGAGAGCGGATCCTCCACCTTGAGCTGGATGATCCGGCGCAGCGGACGGGCACCCATCTCAGGGTCATAGCCCTGTTCCGCTAACAGGTCCAAGGCAGAATCGGTAGCAGTCAGCGTCACCTCGTGCTCGATCAGTCGCCCGGTCACCTTGTCCAGCTCCAGGTTCACGATCTGGCGGATGTCATCCTTGTTCAGGGCGCGGAAGACGATGACGCTGTCCACGCGGTTGATGATCTCCGGGCGGAAGACCTTCTTGAGCGACTCGGTCAGCTTCTTGCGCATCTCTTCGTAGGACAGGCGCTCCTCGGTCTTCTCGTCGCGCTTCAACTGGAAGCCGAGCGAGGTCTGCTTCTTGATCTCCTCCGCGCCGACGTTGGTGGTCATGACGATGATGGCGTTGCGAAAATCCACCGTGTGGCCGCGCGCGTCGGCGAGATGGCCTTCTTCCATGATTTGTAGCAACATGTTGTGGACTTCGGGATGCGCCTTCTCGACCTCGTCGAAGACCACGATGGAGTACGGGCGACGGCGCAGGGCCTCGGTCAGTTGACCGGCGTCCTCGTAGCCGATGTAGCCCGGCGGCGCGCCGACCAGGCGCGAGGCGGTATGCCGCTCCATGAATTCGGACATGTCGAGCTGGATGAGGGCGTCCTCGCTGCCGAACATAAACTTAGCCAGGGCTTTGGTCGATTCGGTCTTGCCGACGCCGGTCGGGCCGAGGAAGATGAACGAGCCAATCGGCCGGCGAGGGTCCTTGAGTCCCGCCCGCGCCCGCCGCACGGCCTTGGCGATGGCCTTGATCGCCTCGCCCTGACCGATAATAGCTTTGTTCAACTCCTCTTCCATCTTGAGCAGGCGCTGCGACTCCTCCTCGGCGATCTGCATGACCGGCACGCCGGTCCACATGGCGACCACCTCGGCGATGTCGTCGGCGCTGACCACCGGGCTGTTGGCACGGTCCCAGGCGGTGCGCATTTTTTCCAACTGGCCAGTCAGGCTAGTTTCCTGCTCCTGCCAAGTCTGGACTTCTTCCGGCTTGCCTTCCTCGACAGCCAGAGCGCGGCTGGCGCGCACCTGCTTCAATTGCGCATACAGGTCTTTGGCGGATTTGGCCGCGTCGGACTTGTACATGCGCACGCGCGAAGCGGACTCATCAATCAGGTCAATGGCTTTGTCAGGCAAGAAACGATCCGATACGTACCTCGACGAGAGCCTGGCTGCCGCTTCGACAGCTTCATCCGAGATGACGAGGTGATGGTGTTCCTCGTACATCTTGCGCACACCCTTGAGGATCTCGATGGTCTCTTCGACGGTGGGTTCGTCCACGACGATGGGCTGGAAACGGCGCTCCAGCGCGGCGTCGGATTCGATGTGCTTGCGATATTCATCCAGAGTTGTCGCGCCGATGCACTGCAACTCACCGCGCGAGAGGGCCGGCTTGAGGATATTGGCCGCGTCCACGGCGGAGCCGGCCGCGCCTGCACCGACCAGCATGTGAAATTCGTCAATGAAAAGGATGGACTTGGCCTGTTTCAATTCGTCAATGACGCGCTTGAGCCTTTCCTCGAACTGGCCGCGGTACATCGTTCCGGCGACGAGCGAACCCACATCCAATTTGAGCACACGCTTGTTCAGCAGCGGCGCGGGGACGTCACCCTCGATGATGCGTTGGGCCAGCCCCTCGACAATGGCCGTCTTGCCGACGCCGGGCTCGCCGATCAGCGCGGGGTTGTTCTTGGTGCGCCGCGCCAAAATCTGGATGACGCGCTCGATCTCCATCTGGCGGCCGATGACTGGGTCGAGTTTGGATTCCTCGGCCAGGGTGGTCAGGTCGGTGGCGAGTTGATCCACCAGCGGAGTCTTGGGTTCTTTGCCATGCGGCCTGGCCCCTTCCGGCACCGGCGACTGGCTGGTTTCCTGGAGCACGCGACGGGTCTGACGGCGCACCTGCTCGGGGGTCACGCCCAGTCTTCTTAGAATTCCCATTCCGGCGCCTTCGGAACGCACCAGGCCGAGCAGGATGTGCTCGGTGCCGATGTACTGGTGGCCCATGCGGCGGGCCTCGTCAATTGCAAACTCCAGCACCTGCTGTGTGTCGGGGGCAAGCTCAATCTTGCCGCCCCGGTAATCGCCTTCCCCAGAGACGCGTGCCACGATCTCACGCACGCGCTCGGATTCCAATCCCAGTTCATGTAAAACACGCCCGGCTACGCCGCCTTCTTCTTCCAACAAACCAAGAAGGAGATGTTCAGTGCCGATTAGCCCCTGACGGGTGCGTTCAGCCTCCTGGTGGGCCAGGCTCAATACCCTGCGTGCACGCTGTGTGAACCGTTCCATGCTTGCCATGAGGTCTCCAAAACCTTTAAACACGAAGGGCACATAGTGCCACTATGGGAAGGGAGTAAAACCCTTTGGTTCCTTCGTGTCCGCCTGCCCCCGCTTTTCGCGACACGGGCACCTGCATGCAAGTGCAGGTGAGCAACCTGCGGGTTGGGGGTTGGGCTTAACAATCGGACAAGAAGTGTCTGGATTGATTTTACCAAAAAGCGGGGCGGTTTTTGTATGAAGAAGATTAGAGTTTGGGAATCTGTAAATCAGTATATAAACGGGATCAGGAACCTGGTGCGTTTTTTGTATTTCGTCCACGCATCCCCAAATCGTTCCGCCAGGGCGGCTTCTTCGCGACGGGCACGGCCGAAAAATGCCATTACCGAGAAGACCAAGAAAAGGAGGATCACCCACACAGGGTAAAGCAGGAGCAGACCAAACATGGCTGCCCACCAGCCAAAGTACATCGGATGGCGCACAAAAGCATACGGGCCGCTCTGAATGAGTTGGTGATCGTCAAGCAGTTTCACGCTCCGGCTGGTGCTCAGTCCCCACATTTTTCCGAGCGTGCGGCGCGCCCACAGCACAAAAGCACACCCGGCCAGATAGACAACCAGTCCGATAATACCCAGAATGCGCGCCGTACTGACAGACAATCCAAGCAGGGGAATCCACAGGTAGTAAAAGAGAGGCACGCACAGCAACAACCCCAAAATGACCATGCCAATTTGCGTCCATAACGTTCGTTTTCCGCCTTTGCGCTCGGACAGCAGTGTGACGGCCTGTCCCTTGCGCAGGGCGGCCAGCCACTCGGCCAGGGTCAGGACAAAGCTGAGATAAACCATGCTGGCAATGACGATGCCCGCGGCAATCCAGTCAAAGACTGTCATCGAGGCTCCTTACGAATTGAACTCTTTTGCCATCTCTTGCCAGAACGTATCCTTCTCACCTGGCGTGAAAGGCAAGTAAAGCGTCAGCCTGTCTGCCAATCCTGCATAGCGTTCTTTCAGGGCGGCGGGTAGGCTGGCGGGATCGGTTACCAGGCAGAAGGTTTCCAGCATCTCGTTGGTAATCAAACCGAACATCTCGCCCCACTCGCCGCGCGAGGCGTGGGCGGAGAGCTTCTCGGCCACCTCCTGCCAGCCATGCAATGCCATGACCGGGCGATACGATGGTGTGGAGGCGTAGAACGAAATCTGGGCGCGGCAGAAGTTCTGCTCTTCTGGCGAGGTCGCCACGAAAGCCGTGACCGACACCTTCACATCTTCGCGCTTGCGCCCGGCTTTGGCAGCTCCTTCCGCGATGGCGGGCAGGATCACCTCGCGCAGGTAGCGTGGGCTGTTGAAGGGGTGGGCATGGAATCCTTGGCAGGTCTCTCCGGCCAGTTTTGCCAGCCCGGCATTGACTCCGGCGATGTAGATTGGAATGACCC
>Ga0163210_1000442_pt1 | contig 17516 bp, 9 predicted proteins | sample Kivu_220m_FD_113536 | JGI IMG/M metagenome (GOLD analysis project Ga0163210, IMG submission 113536) | Freshwater microbial communities from Lake Kivu, Western Province, Rwanda to study Microbial Dark Matter (Phase II) - Kivu_220m | ecosystem: Environmental > Aquatic > Freshwater > Lake ...
ATACACAGGTGAAACTGAGAGAGTCTGGCGAAAGAGAAACAGCCCACTATGAGTTCAAGGCGGCGAAGAAGGACGGAACGATCTTCGACGTGGAGGTCTTGGGCTCTCGTATCTTTTACGAAGGCAAGCCGGCTGTCCAGGGGACGATGATCGACATCACTGCGCGCAAGCGCGCGGAGGCAGCGCTGCGTGATTCACGGAATATGTTGCAGACTGTATTGGACTCGATCCCATCTGCGGTCTTTTGGAAAGACCGTGACTCGATCTACCTCGGTGGCAACCACAATTGGCTGAAGGCGGTAGGGCTCAAGTCTTCAGAGGAGGTCGTTGGAAAGAACGACTATGATCTTCCCTGGGGAGAAGGTCAGGCGGATTCGTTTCGGGAGTACGATAGGAAGGTCATCGAGTCCGGTATTCCCGAATACGACATTACCGAATCCTATCAACAAGCCGACGGCACCCAGGCATGGGCCAAGACCAACAAGGTACCGCTGCGAGACGCGGCGGGCAACGTCATCGGTATCCTAGGTACCTATGACGACATCACCGCCCGCAAGCAAGCAGAGGAGCAAGTCGAGCGCAACCTCCGCGAGACTCGCGTGCGCTACCAGGTCAGCGAGGATCTGGTTGGAGCAGAGACCGAGGACGAGGTGCTGGACGTGCTGATCCAACATGCCGGTCTCTATCGCCAAGTATTCGTGGTCATCTTTACTTTTGACAGGAGGGGAGGCGAACTCGTTATCGTCCTGCGCCGCCACAATCCATTTGAGAGCGGCGTGGCGACCCTGGCGCCCCTAGGAACGCGCTTTTCGGCTTCACGCTTCACGTCGCTCAATACCTACCCCGCCGACCAGTCGTTTGTCTCGGATAATGTCTTTACGGACGAACGAATTGACACCGCCAGCCGCGAGTTGTTCCGCGAGCTTAACGCGATCAGTTTTGCCACGTTCCCGCTCACGGTCGGGAACGAGCAGATGGGCGTTATTTTTGTCTTGGCCAAGCCCACCGGCTACATTGACGAGGACAAGCAGCGTCTCTACCAAACGCTTGCCGAACAGGGCGCGGTGGCACTGCGCGCCGCCCGCTTGCGGGAGGCAATCCGCGAGTCGCAACAGCGGTACCAGGCCTTGGTAGAAGCAATGAACGACTGGATCTGGGAAGTAGATCAGAACGGTTTTTTCACATATGCCAGCCCCAGAATTAGCGCTCTGTTGGGGTATGACCCGGTGGAGTTGTTGGGCAAGAAGCCGTTTGATTTCATGCCGCCTGAGGAAGCCGGGCGTATGCGAGGCGTACTCGATCAGTTATTTCGTAATCGCCAGTCGGCGGTTAACATGGAAAACACGTTACTGCATAAAGACGGCCACCTGGTTGTGTTTGAGACCAATGCTGCGCCTTTCTTCGATCCCGGCGGAGAATTCAAAGGATATCGGGGCATTGACCGCGACATCACCGAACGTAGGCGGACAGAACGATTGCTGCAGACGTTGAATGCGGCGGCACTGGCTATGCAGAAGGCCCTTGCCCCCGCCGAGATCTTTTCCGCCGTGTCCGACGGACTCAAAAAGATCGGCTTTGCGTGCGCGATTTTCGCCACCGACGAGAGCCGGCACAAGCTGATCCTCAAACACTTGAGCTACCAGGCCCAGGTTGTCAAGGCAGCCGAAAAGCTGGCAGGACTCAGCGCGCGGGACTTTTCCATACCGGTTGAAGCGGTAGAGATGTTGCGAAAAGCCGTCCGAGAGAGGCAGACGGTCTTTGACAAGAATGTAGCCGATACCGTGCTACCGCTATTTCCGAGACCTCTCGACCGGCTCGCTGGACCCATCATAAAAATCCTTCGGGCTCCGAAATCTATTGATGCTCCCCTCGTCGTGGAGGACGAGGTCATCGGGATGTTCTCTGTGCAATCGGATGACCTGCGGGAAAGTGACGCGCCCGCCATCACAGCTTTTGCCCATCAAATGGCGGCTGCCTGGCGCAAATCCCAGTTGTTCGAACAGGCGCAACAAGAGATCACGGCTCGCAAGCAAGCCGAAGAGGAAATCCGGCGCTTGAATGAAGAGCTGGAACGGCGCGTCGCCGAGCGCACCGCACAACTGCAAGCCGCAAACAAAGAACTGGAGGCCTTCGCCTACTCCGTCTCCCACGACCTGCGCGCTCCTCTCCGTGCCATTGACGGATTTACCCGCATCCTCATGGAAGACTACATGCCCTCTTTGGGTGCAGAGGGCCAACGCGTCTGCACCGTCGTTCACGACAACACCCGCCGCATGAGCCAATTGATTGATGACCTGCTCGCCTTCTCTCGCCTCAGCCGCGCCGACATGCAAGTCTCCTCTATCAACATGGAGGCGCTAGCCCATGCAGTGTTCCTCGAATTGTCGCCCCCCGAAAGGCAGAAGCAGATTGATTTCCATGTCGCTCCATTGCCCCCGGCAATCGGCGACCCAATGCTCATCCGTCAAGTGTGGATGAACCTGCTCTCGAATGCCCTCAAGTTCTCCTCCCGCCGGGAGCGCGCGGTCGTCGAAGTTGGAAGCCAACAGCAGGAGGATGAAACCACCTACTTTGTGCGGGACAATGGGGCGGGGTTTGACATGAAGTATGCGCACAAGCTCTTTGGCGTCTTCCAGCGGCTGCACAGCGAGAAGGAATTCGAAGGGACGGGTGTCGGACTTGCCATTGTGCAGCGGATCATCCGTCGCCATGGCGGTAGGGTGTGGGCTGAAGGCGTTGTGGACCAAGGCACCACGTTCTACTTTGCGCTCCCACGCCAGGAAGGATGACGTGCAAACTCAGAGTTCTGCTTATCGTTTCGAGCGGGATGCGGAATACGAAATCAGATTATTTGTGACGCGCCGCGTGGAAAGAGAATGACATGGTTCAAGCAATACCGGCTGATGCACCCCTTTCAATATTCCTAGCAATCGCTTTTGCCTTGACGGCGCTCTATGTAGCCATCGCGCGCCGGCACAAGCCAACCTGGGTGGCCGGCGTAGTGATGTTGCTTGCCTGTGCCGAATTGACCCTGGCGCGCGCTTTGCAGGGAATCAGCACCGATCTCGCGACCAAGCTTTTCTTCTACAAGATGGTTTATTGCGGTTTTGCGATTTCCCCCACCGCATTTCTTTTCCTGGCACTGCGCTACAGCGGATTGGGGCATGTGCTCACACTCCGCACCAAACTCTTGCTGAGCGTCTTCCCCGGGCTGAGTGCCGGGCTGATCTTGACCAACGAGAGCCATGGCTGGATGTGGAATCCGGCGCGAACAGCGCCCATCGTCAGCTCGAGCTTCCTGTCGGTGACGGATGCGGGACCTTGGTATTGGTTGTTTGTGGCATACTCTTATTTCGCTATGGGACTCGGCTGTTTTTTCCTCATCCGTCTGCTCGTCCGCTCACGCAAACTCTATGGGTGGCAGATTAGCGCAGTCGTGATCGGGGCGATTCCAGCCATGCTGGGGCCTGTCCTGGACATTTTCAAGGTGAGTCCTTTTGAGCCATTCGTTGCAACCGCGCTCGGCCTCGCGATCGGCAGCATCGCAGTCGCCTTTCTGCTCTCTTCCCTCCGCCGGCGTGACATATTGACGGTAAGCCGCGCGGCAATCATCCGGAGTATCAGCGATGGCATCGTGGTCGTCGATGGGGACAATCGAGTTGCAGACCTAAATCCGGCGGCTGAAAGATTGCTGGGCCGACCGGCGGCGCGAGCAATTGGCAAACCCTTGGAACAACTATCGCCGGAATTACTGTCTATCTGGACTCATCCCAGTGGCGAGGTGACCCTGCATCAGAAGAACGAGCCGCATACCTTTAGCCCGCGCATTTCGGCTATTCACGACTGGCTGGGCCGCACGGTAAGCCGCGTGATTGTCCTGCGCGACATCACGGAGCACCGGCAAGCCGAAGAAGAAATCAAGAATCTGGCACGCTTCCCCGACGAGAACCCTAACCCGGTCATGCGGGTCACGGGAGACGGCATTCTCTTGTATGCCAATCCGAGCAGCGCCCTCTTGCTGCAATCCTGGGGTTGCGAACTGGGACAACCTTTGCCGGAGAAATGGCGTGAACGGGTGCGCCAAGTCCTGGCGTCCGGAGCGATCCAAGAAACAGAAACTGTTTATGGAGAAACCATCTGTTCTTTGATGTTTTTGCCTGTTGCGGAGAGCGGTTACGTTAATGTCTACGGACGCGATATTACCGAGCACAAACGGGCTGAACAATTGCTCCAAACATTGAATACCGCAGCGCTGGCCATGCAAAAAGCCCTCCGTCCTGAAGAGATATTCCGCGCCGTGTCCAACGAACTGCTAAAGTTCGGTTTTTCGTCCGTGGTTTTTGCTACTGATTCAGCGCGACGGCATTTGATAGTCAAACACCGTAGTTTTCCATCCCAGGCCATCCGGGTTGCTGAGAGGTTGACAAGCCGCCGAAAAGGAAGCGCGCTCTTTCCGGTCGACTCGATTGGTGTATTCCAAGAAGCCGTCCTGGAGAAGCGATCGGTCTTTGTTCAAGACACGGAAGAGGTGATCCGACAGCAATTGCCAGCGCCTTTCAATCGGCTCGCGCGTGTCTTGGTCCAAGTCCTCCAAGCCCCGAAAGCGGCGGTTGCGCCCCTGGTAGTGGAGGACGAGGTCATCGGATTGCTCACGGTACACGGAACCAATCTGTTTGAAAGTGACATGCAGACGCTCACGGCTTTCGCCCATCAGATGGCGGCAGCTTGGCGGCAAGCCCAGTTGCTTGAACAAGCCCGGCAAGAAGTGGTTGCCCGCACACGCGCGGAGGAGCAAATCCGCAAACTCAATGAAGAACTGGAACAGCGGGTGGTGGAACGCACCGCGCAGTTGCAAGCCACCAACCGGGAACTGGAATCCTTCACCTACTCTGTCTCCCACGACCTGCGCGCGCCACTCCGCGCGATTAACGGCTACACCAGCATCCTCGTCGAGGACTACCAGCCCATCCTCGATGTTGAGGGCCAGCGCGTCTGTAACGTGGTGCTCGACGAAACCCGGCACATGGGCGAGCTGATTGATGACCTGCTCACCTTCTCTCGGCTCGGTCGTGCTCAAGTGCAGCTCGCCCATATCAATATGATGACTCTGGTAGAATCGGTCTTCCAAGGATTGACCACGCCCGAAGATCGCGCGCGGATCGATTTCCGACTGGATGCTTTGCCGGCGACCACTGGCGACCCGTCCTTGATCCGCCAAGTGTGGATGAATCTGCTCTCCAATGCCATCAAGTTCACCTCCAAGCGCGCCCGGGCCGTCATCCAGGTCGGCGGCAAACAGGATGCCAGTGAAACCATTTACTCGGTGCGTGACAATGGGGTGGGTTTTGATATGCAATATGCCGATAAGTTGTTCTTGGTGTTTCAGCGGTTGCACAGCAAAAAGGAATTCGAGGGCACTGGCGTCGGGCTTGCCATCGTCCAAAACATCGTCCACCGTCATGGTGGTCGTGTCTGGGCGGAGAGCACGATCGACCAAGGCGCCACCTTCTACTTTACGCTTCCCCGGAAAGGGACTTGAACCAGCTGGCAGCCGTCGATCCATCAACTTCTCCAGCGGTTGTTTTGGGGCATCGCGGCATCCCGAACGGAGGAATGAACAAACGTGACTCGGCACATGAGGTTAGAAGAGGATTGATATGGTCCAAGGAATACCACCCGATATACTTTTGTCAATGATCGTAGGTGCTGGTTTTGGCCTGACCGCGCTCTATGTTGCCATCGTGCGCAGGAACAAACCCGCCTGGATGGACGGCGTCGTGTTGCTGCTCGCCTGCACTGAATTGACCTGGGCGCATGTCTTGCAGGGTGTCAGCTCTGACATCGCAACCAAGGTTTTCTGGTTCAAGATGATCTATATCGGTTATACGATTGCCCCGGCTTCGTTTTTCTGTCTGGCGCTGCGTTACGGTGGATTGGGGCATCTGCTCACCCTGCGGACACGGCTCTTCCTCAGTGTCTGTCCCGTGCTGACGAATGGGCTAGTTTTCACCAACGAGTTCCACGGTTGGGTGTGGGATCCTGAGGGTACGCCGGTCATCGCGAACTCGACGAGTTATTTGCCGGTTGCCTATGCACATCCCTGGCATTGGGTGCTTATCGTGTACTCTTACTTTTTGATGGGGCTTGGTTGCTGGCTCCTCGCGCGGTCGCTGATTCGTTCGCGCGGGATCTATGGCTGGCAGGCGAGCGGGATCGTCATCGCCGCTATTGTCGCATTACTCGGGATCGCCCTGGATCTGTTCGGGCAGAGCCCTCTTCTGCCCTTCACGGCGACTGCGGTGGGGCTTGCCGGTGGAACCATCACGATGGTCTTCGCGTTGTCTCCCCTCCGTCGGCGCGACCTTTTGTCTGTAACCCGCGGGGCAATCATCAGCAACATCAGCGATGGCATCGTCGTCATCGACGAGGACGACCAAATTGCGGAAATGAATCCAGCCGCAGAAAAACTCGTAGGCAAATCGGCGTCACAAGTCATCGGCAAATCCTTGAAACAAGCTTGGCCGGAACTGGGATCTATCTGGGCAAAACGAGCCAACAAAAGTGGCGAGGTAGTCCTATGTCATGAGAACACCCTGCACACTTTTGACCTGCGGGTTTCCGCGATCCGGGACTGGCGGGGGCACATCGCCAGTCAAGTGATTGTCCTGCGCGACATTACCGAGCGCAAACACGTCGAAGAAGCGCTCGCCAGAGAGCGCAACTTACTGCGCACTCTGATCGATAATTTGCGTGATTATGTTTACGTCAAGGACGCCGATGGACGATATCAAGTCAATAATCTACCCCATGCGCGTCTTTTGGGATTTGATACGCCAGAGCAGTTTCGTGGAAAAACGGTCTTTGAAGTTTTCCCAGCCCACCTCGCGGAACAATATCATGCAGATGATTCCGTGGTATTGCGAACGGGTCAGGCGCTCATCGATCGCGAAGAACCGGGATATAGTCCAGACTCCAACGCAGACATCCGGAACTTGACAACCAAGATACCCTTACGCGACGACACGGGCAAGATCGTGGGGCTAGTCGGCGTTACGCGCGACATTACCGAGCGCAAGCGCGCGGAAAAAGCGCTGCAAGAGAGCGAGGAGCGCTATCGCATGATTTCGACGATGGCCTCCGACTATATGTTCTCCACTCAGGTCGACGCAGAGGGCCGGCTTGTCCTCAACTGGGTCGCCGGCGCCTTTGATGCGATGACCGGCTATACCTTTGAAGAATATGTCGCCCATGGCGGATGGCGCGCGGCTTTGCATCCTGACGACCGGGCGGTGGACGATCGCGACTTGGAACAACTCCGCGCCAACCAACCTGTCATCACCGAAGTGCGAACGCTCAAGAAGAGCGGCGAGACGGTCTGGGTGCAGGTCTATGCTCATCCCGTCTGGGATGCCGAGCGCCAGAAATTGGTCGGAATTTATGGAGCAGTGAAAGACATCACCGAGCGTAAAAAGGCGGAAGAGGCACTGCGGGAGAGTGAAGAAAAATTGAGGCAAATTGCCTCATCGCTTCGGGAAGTCATCTGGTTACGCGATGTCCAAACCCGTCAGGTGCTCTACGTCAATCCCGCCTTCGAGGAATTAACCGGGTGGACCTGTGAGAGCTTTTATGACAATCCGGACACTGTGATAGATGCCACTCACCCTGACGATAAGGAGTCGGTGATCAAGGCGCTCGATCAACGATTCGAGGGTGTACCCTTTGACCAAGAACACCGAATCGTCCATCTGGATGGCAGCGTGCGTTGGGTATTGAGCCGAAGTGTTCCAGTTCGAAACGAGGCGGGTGAAGTCTACCGGTGGGCATCCATCATGGAAGACATCACCGCGCGCAAGCGCGCGGAAGACCAAGTCCGCAAACTCAACGAGGAGCTGGAACAGCGCGTCGTTGAACGGACGGCCCAACTTCAAGCCGCCAACAAGGAGCTCGAAGCGTTCGCTTATTCCATCTCCCACGACCTCCGCGCACCCCTTCGCGCCATCGACGGCTATGCCCACATCCTGACCGAAGACTTTGAGGCCCTCCTTGGAGAGGAAGGCAAGCGTGTCTGCGCCGTCATCCGTGGCAACATCCGGCGCATGAGCCAGCTCATCGATGACCTCCTCGCCTTCTCCCGCCTCAGCCGCGCCGAATTGCAGGCTTCCTCAATCAGCATGGAGACGCTCGCCAATGCGGCGTTTCATGAATCGACCACACCCGAAAGTCGGAAACGCATTGATTTCCACCTCGCTCCGTTGCCCCCGGCCGTCGGCGACCCAACGCTCATCCGCCAGGTATGGCTGAACCTCCTCTCCAACGCGGTCAAGTTCTCGTCCAAGCGAGAACGGGCCGTGATCGAAGTAGGGAGCCAGGGCAAGGATGGGGAAATCATCTACTATGTGCGCGACAACGGGGTGGGCTTTGAGATGCAGTATGTCGATAAGCTATTCAGCGTCTTCCAGCGGCTGCACAGCGAAAAGGAATATGATGGCACCGGCGTGGGCCTCGCGATTGTACAACGGATCATCCAACGTCACGGCGGACGCGCGTGGGCAGATGCCGAAGTAAATCGAGGTGCGACATTTTACTTTACTCTACCTCGGAAAGGAAAATGACGATGAACGAACTGGACGCAGTGGACATTTTGCTCGTGGAGGATAATCCCCAGGACGCTGAGCTGACCCTCCGCGCGCTGAAAAAGCGCAAACTGGCCAACCAACTCTTCGTCGTAGAGGATGGCGCGGAAGCGCTCGACTTTATGTTCTGTCGGGGCAAGTATACCCAGCGGGAAATTGCTCATCCTCCCAAAGTCGTTCTCCTCGACATCAAACTTCCCAAAGTGAACGGTCTCGAAGTGCTCCGGGCGATCAAGACGGACAAGCGTCTGCGCACGATTCCGGTGGTGATGGTGACTTCGTCACGCGAGGATCCGGACATCCAGTCTGCGTATGAATTGGGTGCCAATAGCTACGTGGTCAAGCCCGTAGATTTCGAGACGTTCGCGGAAGCGATGAGCAACCTCGGCCTCTATTGGCTGTTGGTCAATCAAGCGCCCAGATAGCCGACGTTCACCCAGACTTTCGAAGGAAGAATCGGATGAATGAAGCCATTCGTATTTTGATTGTGGAAGATATGCCGGCGGATGCCGAACTGGCAAAGTGGGAAATCCGCCGGACGCTCCCGGCATCTGTATTCCGGAGCGTGGAGACGCGCGAACATTATCTCGCCGCGCTGGAGGAGTTCCAGCCCGATGTCATCGTCTCAGACTATTCCATGCCCCATTTCGACGGCTTGACGGCGCTTAAATTGGCTTTGGAGCGCGTGCCTCTCACTCCGTTGATCATCCTGACCGGCTCGATGAATGAGGACACCGCTGTCGAGTGCATGAAAGCCGGCGCGTCCAACTATGTCATCAAAGAGCACATCAAACGGCTGGGACAGTCTGTGATCCATGCGTTGGCGGAGAAACAGTTGCGCGAAGAACGCTACCGGGCGGAACAAGCCCTGCGGGAGAGCGAAGAACGCTACCGCAGTCTTTACGAAAATGCCACCATCGGCATTTACCGCACGACGCCTGAAGGTCGCATCTTGATGGCGAATCCGGCCGCCGTGCAACTGCTCGGTTTCAACTCTTTCGATGAGTTGGCGCAGCGCAACCTGGAAGAAGAGGGCTACGCGCCATCCTATCCGCGGAGCAAGTTCCGCCAGCAGCTGGAAAGCGGCGAGGTCATCACTGGACTCGAGAGCGCCTGGCTCCGCCAAGATGGCTCGACCATCTTGGTGCGGGAGAGCGCCAGAGTCGTTCGCGATGAGCACGGCCAGGTCCTCTATTACGACGGCACGTTCGAGGATATCACCGAACACAAGCAGATGGAGACCGCCTTGCGGGAGAGCGAAGAAAGACTTCGGCAAATCGCCTCAGCGCTTCGGGAGGTCATCTGGTTACGCGATGTCCAAACCCGTCAGGTGCTCTACGTGAATCCTGCCTTCGAGGAATTAACCGGGCGGACCTGCGAGAGCTTCTATGAGAATCGTGACATCCTGATAGATGCCATTCATCCCGACGACAAGGAGCCGGTGACCAGGGCGCTTGATCAACGATTCGGGAGTGTACCCTTTGACAAAGAGCACCGAATCATCCACCTGGATGGCAGCGTGCGTTGGGTATCGAGCCGGATTTTTCCAGTTCGAAACGAGGCCGGTGAAGTGTACCGGTGGGCAACCATCATGGAAGACATCACCGAACGCAAGCAGGCAGAGCAGGCGCTGCGGGAATCAGAAGCGCGCTACCGCGCTCGCACCGAAGAACTGGAAGCGCTCTTCGCCCTCGCCACCCGCCTGCGCGAAGCCCAGACCGCCGTGAACATCCTGCCGGCATTGCTGCGCGAAATGCAGCGGGTCTTGAAGACGGATGCCGTCGTGGCTGCCCTTCTCGACCCAGACAGCGATCTCTTCACCGTTGCTCTCGCCGAGGGCAGCCTCGCGCCAGACATCGGCCAAACCATTGGACCTGCTGAAAACCTCAGCCGGCAGGCCCTGCGCTCCCATTGGTCCTATGTCACGGACGACTACGCCACCGCTCGGGACCGACAGATGGCATTGCCCCATGCCGATGAGATCGGTCCTGCGACGATCGTGCCACTGCGATCCGAAAACGAATTCTTGGGTGTCCTGATAGCCTCCCGGCGTACCAGTCCGCAGGCGCAACCCTTCTCGCCCGAAGAGGTTCGCCTGTTGGCCGCCATGGGCGAGATGGCCGGCAATGCGCTGCGCCGCGCGCGGCTATTCGATGATGTGCAGTGCCACCTGCGCCGCACGCAAGCCCTGCATGATATCCAACTCGCCGTGGCGAGCAGTTTCGATTTGAAAATCACTTTGAGCGTGGCATTGGAACATGCCATTGCCCAGTTGGGAGTGGACGCTGCCGCCGTGTTATTGCTGGATCCGAACACGCTGACTCTGGAATACGTTGCCGGGCGCGGCTTTCGCCTGAGGAGCATCGGAGCAAGCCGCGTGCGGTTGGGCGAGGGCTATGCGGGCCGCGCCGTGCTGGAACGGCAGAGCGTGCACATCCCCAATCTGAGCGAAATCGAGGGCAAATCCGTGTCCTCCCCGCTAACCACCGGCGAGGAGTTCGTCGCCTATTACGGCGTGCCGCTCATCGCCAAGGGCCAAGTCAAGGGTGTGTTGGAGGTCTTCCACCGCGCCCCACTCCATGCGGACAAGGAATGGCTGGCGTTCTTGGAGACTCTCGCCGGGCAGGTGGCCATTGCGATTGACAACCTCACCTTGCTCACCGACCTCCAGAACTCCAATGCCCAACTGATGCTGGCATACGATGCCACCATCGGCGGCTTGTCGCGCGCCCTCGACCTACGCGATCGAGAGACCGAAGGTCACGCCCAGCGTGTCGCAGAGTTGGCCATGCGGCTGGCTCGGGCAATGGGAATGAACGATGACGAACTGTTACACCTTCGTCGTGGCGCGCTCCTCCACGATATGGGCAAGATAGGCATTCCCGATACTATTCTACTCAAGCCAGACCAGCTCACCCCCGAAGAGTGGGGCATCATGCGTCGCCATCCGCAGTATGCTTTCGATATGTTCTCGCCCATCGAGTACCTGCGCCGGGCACTCGACATCCCATATTGCCATCATGAGAAATGGGATGGCACGGGCTATCCACGCGGGCTGAAGGGGCAGGAAATTCCCTTGGCGGCGCGCATATTCGCCGTCGTGGATGTCTGGGATGCCCTTACCAGCGAACGTCCATACCGCCACGCGTGGTCCAGAGAAGCGGCGCTGACTTACATCCGCGAGCAAGCGGGCAAGCATTTTGACCTGCGCGTCGTGGAGGCGTTCCTGCAAATCCTGCAGGAAGAACAAGGGTAGGTACCGTCAATGGCCACTCCTCTCCGTGTTTTGATCCTGGAAGACAATCCCGCCGATGCTGAATTGATCGTGCACGAACTGCGTCGCGCCGGGTTCGATCCGGTCTGGCAACGCGTGGATACGGAGGCAGATTATCTCGGCGCGCTCGATCCCGCGCTCGAGCTGATCCTCGCGGACTATGTGCTCCCCCAGTTCGACGGACTGCGTGCGCTCCAACTCTTGCAGGAGCGCGGTTGGGATATCCCGTTTATCCTTGTTTCCGGCGCCATCGGCGAAGACCAGGCCGTGGCCGCCCTCAAGCAAGGTGCCGCCGACTACCTGCTCAAAGACCGTTTGGCGCGCCTGGGATCGGCGGTCGCACACGCGCGGCAAGAGGCAAAACTGCGCGAGGAGGAACGTCAAGCCGAGGCCGCCCTGAGGGCTTCGGAACAGTACGCGCGGAGCATCATCGAATCTTCGCTCGACGCGATCATCACGGTTGACAATGAGCGCCGGATTGTCGAGTTCAACCGGGCGGCACAGGAGATGTTCGGCTATACGCGCGAAGAGGTACTGGGGAAACACGTCAGCATGTTGTATGCCGACCCCCAGGAAGCTCAAATGGTGCACCAAAACGTCTTCAAGGACGGAAAGCTTGTGCGCGAGATTCTCAACCGGCGGAAGAATGGCGAGGTATTTCCCAGTCTTCTTTCCGCGTCCATGATGCGAGACGCCAGCGGCAACTTGTTGGGAATTGTGGGGGTTTCCCGGGACATCGCCGAGCGCAAGCAAGCGGAGGAGAAACTCCGGTACATGAGCATGCACGACGCGCTGACCGGCCTCTACAATCGCGCCTATTTCGAAGAGGAGATGGTAAGACTGGAACGCGGCAGACAGTTTCCGATGAGTGTCGTCATGACCGACATCGATGACCTGAAAGAGACGAACGACCGCCTGGGACACGCCGCCGGGGACGAGCTATTACGCCAGGCGGCGGCGATCCTCAGCGCCACATTCCGCAAGGAAGATGTGATTGCCCGGATTGGCGGCGACGAATTTGCCATCCTGTTGCCGGACGCCGATGCCTCGGCCATACAGCAAATGGCGGAACGCCTGAGAAGGAACCTGGCGAATCATAACGCCACTCATAGCGAACCTCCACTGAGTCTGTCCATTGGGGCCGCCACAGCGAACAAGGGTTCCTTGTTGGCCGACGCCTTGAAGCGGGCGGATGAACGCATGTATCGAGAAAAGAATGGCGGCAAACGTCTGATTTGACAATTCCGCCGGGCAGTCCCCCCAGTGCAATCTTCATGTTCTTCTGAAAACAGAAACGAGCCGCGAAGACTCTCGCAGCTCGCTTCTGTCCTATTCAAACGCATCATCGGACAATAATTGCATCCACATCCACCAAGCCACCGGCAGCGTGTACCAACCGCAGCGTATGCGATCCCGGCGATAACGTACCCCCATACGTCCACACGACGCGCCAACCGTAGGTGCCGGTGGCATAATTCAAATTGGTCACCCATTTTCCATCGATCCAGATTCCCATCACACCGCGTGACGACGATCCGCCATACATGAGGGACACGCCGGTGCCAGTGAAGGTGAACTGCACGCTGTTCCCAGGTGTCTTGGAATAGTGAGTGGTGTTATTGTAGGGTCCACTCCCATCATAGGTCTGCCAACTTCCACTCCACACGAACCCTGGATCTCTATCATCATAGGTCGTGCTCAATCCGCTGCCGGTGGTCGCCGTTGGCGTTGGCGTGGCCGTATGGGTGGGCGGTGGCGTAAAGGTTGGTGTCTTCGTCGGCGTCAGCGGAGTGCCCGTCGTCCGGGCTTGGCCCGAGTTCGGATCAACCATTAGTGACGATTCATCCACCGCCTCAAAGTCAACGCCTTTGACGTTTCTTAGTTCGTTGACTAGAGCATCGTCATTCCAGCCGGGATTGGGCGCGCCGCTGATATACCAGGGGCTGCCGTTGTCGGCGAGAAACATCCCGTAGGTCTTGAGCGCGGTGAGAATGACCTGCACCTGCGGAGAAAAACGCGAAATATCGAAAGAGGCTTTTAGGCGAAAACGCTGGCCGTACGGCGGCAGGTTGAGGTTGGGATTTGCGGGATATAGATGACGTCCGGGCCAGACATAGTTCTCCTGGATGTTATTGGCAGTAAACCGCAGCGCATGCTTGATCGCACCGGAAGCCACTTCGTCGTAGCGCACCAGACCTGGCAGCATGGGTAACCCGGCGGCATCCGCCGAAGTCCAAGTCGCTGGACGCAGAGCGTTCGACTGCAGATCGAACTTGGCACCCGAGTCCGCATTCCAACTGCCATCGGGCTGCCGCTCGGCGCGATACATCTCGTACAGCATGCAATGATCGCGGTCAACGACGATAACGTGATGGTCACTCCCCCACTCGACCGGGGCATCGGATGGAATCGGATAGGGACCCGGATCGCTCTCATCGCCATACGCCGTAAAGTGAATTGTCACAGAGGGCTGCGTGCCGGGCACGATCGTATACGGGATCCCGATGGGTCCGCCATCCCAGGTGCCTGAGCCGAAATCGGGGTGAACGCCATCGGTTGAACCAATGGCGTTAATGTAAGCGTTTGAGCGAGGATGAACCGGCAGTATATCCACGCGAGTGTTCCAGATGTTGTTGGATGGGAACACCGGACAACTGGCGAGGGTGGCAGATACAGGTTGGGGCAAGAGTGCGGCAACGATGAGCAGACCCAGTCCAAGCGTTGCCCCGCTCAATGGCACGGTTTGGAGATGCGCGATTCTTTTCATGCTCCAGTTTCCTCAGCATCTACCTCTTGCTCAGACCATCATAGGCGCATCACTTTGGGCTGACAAGGGAGAACTGAGTACTGGCGGAGTGATTGACATTACACGCGAGGAGTAGGAAACACGGTTGCTAGAAACGGAGACTTGAGAGAAACTATTCCGATTGTGCCTACCTGATCTCTCGCCACCCGTCACTCGCTGCCCGTCACTGGTACAACTGGTCCGTCTTCGCCGCCATGATGAAATCGTTGCGGTGCAGGCCCTTGATCTTGTGCGTCCACCACGTCACTGTCACCTTGCCCCACTCGGTGATGATGACGGGATGATGCCCTTCCGCCTCTGCAATTTCACCCACCTTGTTCGTGAACGCCAGCGCCTCGACGAAATTCTTGAACTTGAACGCGCGCTCCAGCCGCTTGATATTCTCGCGCTCGACGATCTGCCACTCGGGCACCTGTGGCGCATACTGCGCGATCTCCGCGTCCGTGACTGTCGGCTCACCGCCGCGACACGCGACACATTTCAACTTGGTCAGTTCTTCCATATCTGCTCTCCACAACAGTTGAAGCCAAACCGCGCCACGCCGATGGTGTTGGCGGGGTTAGACTGGGCTTTCAGTTGTCTCACGATTTCTTTGGCTCGCATCACTTTTCACTCAATGACTAACTCGACGATCACCGCCGCTGACTCTGCTTTTTATGTTCGCGACTGCAAAAACTCGAGCCACTGAAATTGCTCCGTCAACGCTTGCGTGTGCCATTTACTTGAGTTAATCTTCTAATTCTTCATAGCGCACACCTCTGTCTTGAATTGCCTCTTGCGCGTGTTTCGCGAGTGAATCATAAAATTGATGTACGGGAGAGCCCATAGCAAAGCTCGCTGCAATCGCGGAAGCTTTAACCTGCATTGTAACATCTTTCGGCATCGGTTGCCCTGGAGTCCCCGAACGCACTCCAGAGAGTGCAATCTCGAAAAGATTCCTACTAACGTCCCGATAGCAGTCGTCTCCGACAGCAAAGGCGGCCTCAAGCAGACTTGCCAAGAGTTTGTCGTGTGAGAAGACAAAATCCGGTGGCGCATCACTCAGTAGACGGCTCGCCGCCTTGATTTTCTCGGTGTCTCTGGAGTTGATCCATTCACCAATCACTTCTAGGCTTGGGATGCTGAAATCCAGAGAGACTACCTTAAATAGTTTTGGGACCCAGAAGTGTACCTGCCAAGCCTGTTTCAACGACAATTCGCAGACTTCTCTTACAAGACTCTCGTATTCGCTACTTGCTTGCAGACCAACAAGTTTGTGTCGAAAACCATGATATGGAAGTGGGCGGAAGTTCTTGTTATGCGCTACTTCGTCGCGCTCGATTCTTCTGAGAAGTAAACGAACAACAGAACGTGGTACCCGACCAGCCGCATACGCGAGGAATTCGCCAATATGGTACTCCTCTATGCTGTCAACTCCTTCAAGCTTGGCGAGTAATACCTCAACGCTATCCTCGTGCAAAACGCTAGGAGAGATACAAAAATCGGCATCGAAGATTCCACACAACTCTTGCGCCAATCCAGTATCGTTCCCGATGTCTACATCAAGTGACAAAGGAATTGCCAATTGGGGATGAGTGCGCGCCAATGTTGCTAATCCATCAATCGCAAGCCTTCTTGTCAACGGATCTGGGTGAGCAAGGAGCTTTCTCAAGTTTTCCAGATCGTCTGCACTCGGATTCTGAGCCCAATTTCCCCAATTCATTAAGTATACCTGGGCAAGTGATCTACAGAGTATTTCGTTTCCTGATTCCATCATGCGTTCAGCAATCATAAGCGTGCGATCCAACTCTGCGCTCCTCACATTATAAAGTAGAGATGCTTGATACTCAGCAAGCGCACAGTCTGGCATCTCAACTATGCTATCACACACTTGCAGAGCGTAGCCTGGATTTGCTTCTGAGAGTGCACTCAAGAACCTACCTGGTTGTGGAGTAATTGACAATTCGATCAGGCTTTGGAGTTTGTCATCAAGAATACGTTTGCCATCAGAGTGATTGGGGTACGTCTGCAAGAACTCCTCTGCAAGGCTCCTGCACATTCCCCTTATGTGTTGCTCACGTTTCTCATAGTTAAGATTGGAGTCTTCTTCATCGACCAGTTGCCAAGACCATCTAAAACTATCAACTAGCACGCGGGTTAGCCGTAGTTCAAATGAATCCGGGATTGAAGCAATGATTGACTGTGATTTTTCTTTTACAGCTTGTGATGGACTATGCATGGCATGCCACCGTAGTAAATCAGCAATTTTCAAAAGGACTGCTGGATTCGGTGTTCTAGCAACCGCCATATCCAGCACCTCCAGTATTGTCAATTGCTCCGGAATCCACTGCTCACGGTCGTTTTCAGAAATCCCTTGACCCGAAAATTCAACTGGCTCATGCAATGCTTTTTCTAGACTCTCCACCGCTCGAAGAGTGAGTTTGGTAGAGTCAGAAGCAGCACAGATAGCAATAAGACCAAGAGCTCGTTCACGGAGAGACTGGGTGTTCTGTCTGCTCACAATAAACGAGCGAACTATGATTTTATAACCTTCTGCATAGGAAGAACTTCCGCTTTTGGCAAGCAATGGATCAAGGATGTCAAGCACGGAGTGCTTGTAACTATGGGCATTTGGATCTTTGAGCCACCGCTCAACTGATTCCAAAACCGCCCGATTTACCACTAATGGTTTGCCAATGTCATAGCTAGTTCTTGTCGGAAAAATCAGGTGACGTCTGACTGCGAACGGTGACGGCGTTTGCGGAGCTTGCGTGCCATCACCACCAGGTTCGCCACGATGACACCCCAGCCGACCCAACGCTCA
>Ga0163210_1000444_pt1 | contig 17489 bp, 8 predicted proteins | sample Kivu_220m_FD_113536 | JGI IMG/M metagenome (GOLD analysis project Ga0163210, IMG submission 113536) | Freshwater microbial communities from Lake Kivu, Western Province, Rwanda to study Microbial Dark Matter (Phase II) - Kivu_220m | ecosystem: Environmental > Aquatic > Freshwater > Lake ...
GGTATCTGGCGCTCGAGCAATGGCTTGGTCTACGCGGCGCCGGGCATCCCGGAGAGCACGAACGTCCAGAGCGCCTTCGCCTTCGGGGACTTCTGGGACATGAACGACCCGAGCGACGAAGGGCTGACGTTCCAGCAGTGGATCGAGATGACCTGCGGCACCTGGAACGCCGAGCGCTTCACCGGGGTGGTTCGCCCCCCCAGCGAGGGCGGCGTGGTGAACGTTCCAGCCGACACTGCGCTCTACGCTCCGGCCTGGCCCCCGGGGATGATCCAGGGGGCGGCGCGTTTCTCTCGGCTCTCGAAGCTCCATGGCCAGATCTACGGCATCAACATCGACGACTTCGGCGGGCTCGACACCGCGAGCGTCCACGACATCCGCGATGCGCTGAAGGGGAAGGTCGTTGACGCCGGCGGCGTCGTGCATCACGACACGCCCGAGACAACGCCGCAGCTCAAGCTCTTCGTCGTCATCTACTCCGGTCACACGCTGCCCGTGCAGTTCCGACCGTTCGTCGACGGCATCAACCTCTGGATCTACAACCAGAACGGGTTCTACACGAACATCGACGGCTACGTGACCAGCTTCCGCTCCACCTACCCCGGCAAGGAGATCAACTGCGGCGTGTACATCATGAACGGCGACTACGGCTGGATGACGCCGACCTGTCTGGACTACATGTACCGCCACCTGCTGGATCGTTACGACGACGGCGATGTCAACGGCGTCATGCTCTTCGCCGGCCACTGGATCGTCATGCCGAACATCACGCGCGAGCGCTGGGACGCCGATCGCCTGCCCGCACTGCTGGACGAGGTCTACTACCCGTTCGTCGGCGCCGGGATGGGACGGGTGGTCGACGACGAGGGCACACCGGTCGAGGGGGCCTTCGTCACCTGCCGGACGATCGGGCGGGTCTCGGGGGATCTGCTCGTGCGATCGAAGAAGCTCACGGATGGCGCCGGGGAGTATCGCTTCGCCGGCTGGGCCGGCAATCGGACCACGGACTCCACGCTCTACTACGCTGTAGCCGAGAAGAACGGCGTAGAGAGCGCGCCGGTCTCGGCGTGGATCACGCGGGGCGGCGAGACGCTTTTCCCCGACATCCTGCTGCGCGGACCGGCCGGCGTCGGGGTGAGACCCGCGCCGGGGCCCGCTGATCAGGGAATGCTCCGCATCGAGGCGGAACCCAATCCCTTTCGGGCGTCGACGGTGATTCGGTATGCGGCGGTGGGCGCCGGTTCCACGAGGCTGCGCGTGCTCGACGTCGACGGGCGCGAGGTCGTGACACTGGTCGATCCACGGTGTTTCCCGGGCGAGCACCGCGTGACGTGGGACGGGCGGGATCGCTCGGGAACGAGCGCGCCCGCCGGCCTCTACCTGCTGCAGGTGGAGGAGGCGCGCGGGAGCCGGCGTGGCTCCGGTCGCGTCCTCCTCCTGCGTTGACGCCCTGGCTTCATCGCACCCGCATCACGCTGCGTGACATCGTCTCGCCATCCGCCTGCGCCCGGATGAAGTAGATACCGTCGGGGAGCGGCTGGCCCGCATCGTCGCGCCCATCCCAGACCACCGTCCTGCACCCCGCGCCGAAACGTCCATCCCACAACCCGGCGACCCGCCGGCCGGCCGGATCGTACACCGTCACCTGCGTGCGCGCGGCTCCGATCGATTCCAGGGAGAGCGACGTCGACGCGCGGAAGGGATTCGGGAACGCCGGGCCCAGACGCAGGCGATCCGCCAGCGTCGCGACGCCGGGCTCGTCGAACGCCGACGTCGTCCCAGCGGTCCGCAGGCTCCACTGCGTGAGCCCATTCCCCGACATCCAGAACCAGCGCGAGCGGGCGAAGAAGGGAGAATCGGTCAGCACGCGCATGCGCCAGCCGTAGACCGTGCCGGGCTGGAGCCCCGTCACCGGCTCGTTCAGCTCGACAAAGCTGCCGTCCATCATGGCCGGGACCCCAGTATCCTGATCGATCGCGCCCTCGCCCAGCCCCGTTCCGTCGAAGGGGACCCCGAGTGGCTTGACCTCCCACTGGAGCCGCACCTTGCCTCGTCCCGCCGTGGTCCGCCCCTGAATCCGCAGGAGGAAGGACGTCTCCGCGTCGGACGCGCCCCGCAGGGCGATCAGCGCCGATCCGTCGGATCGCGCCTGCCGCGGGCGGCGCTCGCGGCCGTCTCCGCCCTGGTGGAAATCGTTGCCCAGGTAGAGGTAGACGCGGCCCTCGTCGGTCTGCCCGTTGTCGTGTCGCGGCGCGCCGACCATGACGTCATCGAAGCCGTCGCCATTGACATCCCCCGCGCCTGCCACGGCGGCGCCGTAGAAGCAGTTCGTCTGCCCGCCGGCGCCGACCCAGCTGATGCTCATCGGGCCCCACGGAGCGCCGTTGTACACGTAGGCCAGACCTTCGTCGGTATAGCCCGACCGCTCGCCGAGCTTGGCGCCGACCATGAAATCGCCATAGCCGTCGCCGTCGACGTCCCCGGCCGGTGCCACCGAGTAGCCGTAGGCGGAGTTGGCGCCCGGGTAGTGCTCCTCCCAACTGGCGACGGTCTCAAGCCCCGTTGCGGACCCCTCGTAGAAGTAGACACCGCCGCTCTCGGCGCCATCGTCGTACGAGTAGGCCCCCACCACGACGTCGCTGTAGCCGTCTCCGTTCACGTCCCCGGCCGTGGAGACGGCGAATCCGAAACGCGCGCCTGCGTGGTTCGACTCGATCGCCCAGTCGGCGTTACCCGGCGTCCCCCAGGCGCCCATACCCTCCGGGCCGCCGTGCCAGGCGTAGACGCATCCCTCATTCGCCTCGCCGAGGCTGGCGTTGTACGCGCCCACCACGATGTCGCTGTACCCGTCGCCGTTGACGTCCCCCGCCGTGCCGCCGGCCGCGCCAAGCAGAGCGCTCGCCAGGTTGCTCTGCGCGGCCCAGTCCGCGTTGCTCGCATCTCCCGGCTCGCCCAGCCCGCCCTCTCCACCTTCCCAGAGGAGGACGACGCCCTCGTTCGTGGATCCGTTGTCGTAAGCCGGCGCTCCCACGAGCAGGTCGGCGTACCCATCGCCGTTCACGTCCCCCGCGCCCGCGACCATGCTGCCGAGGCACGCGGCGCCCTGGTCGCTCTCGGCGGTCCAGTCCGCCGCGCTGGCATCGAGGAAGCTCGTGGGCCCGGAGGCGGAGCCGTAGAGGACGACGGCCAGGCCCTCGTCGGTCTGGCCGGCGTCGTAGTCCGGCGCGCCGATCACCACGTCATCGTAGCCATCGCCATTCAGGTCGCCCGCGCCGGCGACCGCTCGCCCGAGATGCGCATCGACCTGTCCGCCGTATCCGTGGCAGATCTGCGCTACGGAGGGACCATCCCGGGTACCGGGGAAGACGTAGATCGCCCCTTCGCCCTCCTCCAGGAAGCCGTGCATGGGCGCTCCGACGATGATGTCGCCGTAGCCGTCCCCGTTGACGTCCCCGGCGGCCGCGATCGCGTAGCCGAGCTCGTCGCCGGCGTGATTCGACTCCTTCACCCACGATCCGGCGCTCAAGGCGTGCGGGTCGCAGCCCGCACCGTCATAGATCCTGGCGCGACCTTGGCCGTCATAGTACGGTGCGCCGACGATGAACTCGCTGAATCCGTCGCCGTTCACGTCACCCGCGGTGCCGACGGCCCGGCCGCATCCGCTGCCCGCAGCCTCGCCGGGGACCGTGATGTGTTCCTGGCTCGGGCCCTCATGGTTCCCGGTGTACAGGAAGACCGCTCCGGCGTCGACGGGGGCATACAGCGGGTCGTAGTACGGAACGCCGACCAGGAAGTCGGCCAGTCCATCCGAGTTCCAGTCGCCCGCGGTGGCAACCGACCAACCCAGATTGGCCCCTACCTGATCGGATTCGAAGGTCCAGGTCGGCACGGGAGCCAGACCCGTCCCACCGCCGCTGAAGACAGCCGCGCGCCCCTCGTCTTGCTCGCCATTGTCGAAGCCGGGGGCGCCCACGATGACCGCCGCGTATCCGTTGCCCTGCACGTCCCCGACGGTCGAGACCGAGCGGCCGAAGTAGGCCTCCCCCTGGCCGCCGGCGCAGCTCCAGTCGGCATCCGCCGGGCCGCTGCTGGGGCTGAGCCCCGTGGCGCTCCCGTACCAGGCGTAGGCGACACCTTCCAGCACCCAGTGCACGGTGTGATGAGACGCACCGATGATCACATCGTCATACCCATCCGCGTTGACATCCCCGGCCGTGGCGACCGACGTGCCGAAGAACCCGGATGCATCGTCGCCGTCCACGTACCAGGCGGCGCTGGTATGCAGGCCGCCCGAATAGCCGTGGAACACATAGACCTCACCCTCGTCGGTCTCGCCCCGGTCGTAGTACGACGCGCTCACGATCACATCGTCATAGCCGTCGCCGTTGACATCGCCGGCCGTGGCCAGAGCGACTCCGCAGTAGGCCCTCACCTGGCTCGACTCCGTGGTCCAATCCGCGTTGGCGGGGGTCCCGTTCGCACCGAGACCGGTGGCGCTCCCGAGCCAGGCGAAGGCCGCCCCCTCGTCGACCTGGCCATGGTCATAGAGCGGTGCCCCGACGAGGATGTCATCGTACCCGTCGCCGTTCACGTCACCGGCGGTCGCCACGGACCACCCCAGCCGGGCGTTCACCTGATTGCCTTCCGCGCTCCAATCCGCCGTCGCCGATGGTCCGGACGGTGAGCCGAGGTGGAGGAAGGCCCGGCCCTCGTCGAGGAGACCCGCGTCGTAGTACGGCGCGCCGACGAGCACGTCGTCGAAGCCGTCGCCGTTCACGTCACCGGCGGTCGCAACTGCGCTGGCGTACTCGCATCCCGCTTGGGGCGAATCGAGGATCCACCCGCGCCCCGAAGGGTTCAGCCAGAGCGGATCGATCGTGATCGGGTAACGCGCGCCGCGATCGTCGACCCGGATGCGCGCCAGGCCGCCTTCCACTTCCATCCAAGCCGGCAGCGAGGCGCCGGCCGCGTCCCGCGCGGCCAGCTCCACCACCCGCAGCACGGGAGAACCCTGCCCGTCCGCCAGCGCGAGCGACTGCCCATCGGGCTCGATCCGAGGACCCGCCAGCTCCGCCCCCGGGCACCGGCCCCTCAACGAGCCCGCGACGACGAGCGCGCCCTCGCCGGCCGGCCGCTCCAGCACCTCGAAGCCCTGCTCCAGGCCTTCCGGGCGGTTCTCATACCACTCGACGAGACCCGGCCGCGTGTACGTGACACGATTGCCGTCGCAGGAGAGCCGAGGCTCGGAGGCGGTGCGGCAGTCGGCCTCACGTCCCCAGGCGACTGTCTGCCAGCTCCACTGCCAGGAGCCTCCCGCTTCCCGGCGCGGCACGATCGTGATCGCCGCCGGGCCAAAGCGGGTCCGCAAGTCCTGGGCCCGGTTGGGCGCCTGCAGCCCCTGGTCCGACATCGAGGCCTCATACTCCGAGGCCTCGATCCGCGCGCGGACCTGATCCCACCAGCCTGCCCCGGCCCCCGCCGCGCTCAGCGCCGCCTCATCGGGCGCGGAGCTGTCCCCTGGGAGCGGCTGCGACTGTGCCGAGACATGAGAGGATGTGAAAGCGGCGGCCGCCACCGTCACGGCGAGAACCGCCAACCACCGCGCACTACGATAGGAGTTCAAGACTCGCCCCCTTCCTCCGGGTGCGACTCCCCTGCTGTTGAACCCGGGGACCGACCATCCGTAAAACGGCGCGGCAAGCCCCGGAAGTTGCACCCGTCGAGCGGCCGCGCTCCGGGGGCTGCATTGCGGCCCGACGGAGGCGGGTGCTACGCTGGAGGGGCATCCGACGAAGGAGACGGTCCGGCTTGCGGTTGCAGAGGTCGGCGATGCGGAAAGGCCGCGCAGCTCGCGCCATCGGTTGGCTCATCGGCACGCTGCTCCTGGCCGGGAGCCTGGGCTTCACGCGCGCCGCCACCAGTGCCCCGTCGCTGTTCTGGGATGACTACGTCTCCTTGCGGCGCCGGCTTCACGACGACCCCGCCGCGGCGCGCGCCCCAGCGGACAGCCTGCTCGCGCTCGACGCCGACCACTTCCTCGGCGCGTGGCTGAAAGGCGCGGGGTGCGCCGCGGAGAGCGAACGTCTCGATCGAGACGCGGGGTGCTCTCCGCGCGACCGCGCCGCGGCGCACGCCGGTCCCTGGGTCACCGTCGCTACGATCCGCTTCGCCGCCGGCGACATCGAGACCGGGCGCGCGGCCCTCGACCGTGCTAGTCAGGCGTACGAGACCGCGGGCCGCGGGGTGGACGCCGCACGCTCTCTCCTCTGGAAGATCGTCCTGCGACCGGAGGCGCGACGCGACCCGGCGATCGATCCACAGTTGGCGGATGATCTGGCGGCGGCGGAGGAGGCCGCCCGGCGCAGCGGCGACGCCGAGACCCTGGCGAACACGCTCCTGCTGAAGGCCGCGATCGTGCGCGAGACGGCGCCGGCGTCCGTGGCGCCGCTCTGCGAGGAGGCGCTCGCGTTGCTGGCTCCCCTCGGCCCGGGCGTGCAGCGCATGCAGGGCCACCGGACGCTCGCGATCGCCTACAAGCGCGCCGGGAACATCGACGCGGCCGAGCCCCACTACCGCGCGGCGCTCGACCTCGCCCGTGCCCTCGGGGACCGGGTGCAGGAGAGCCGCGCGACTGCCGGGCTGGCGCAGATCGCCAAGGCGCGCGGGGCGCTCGAGGAAGCGCTCGAGCTGCAGCTGCGGGCGCGCGCGATCGCGGTCGAGGCCGGATCGCAGGAAGATGTCGCCTCGCGCGAGTCGGAGATCGGCACGCTCCACACGCAGCTCGGCCACTACCGGACGGCGCGGGAGCATCTGCAGGAGGCGCTGCGCATCGGCGAGGCCGGTGGCGCCACGCCCGATGAGCAGGCCGCCACGCTGGACGGGCTGGCGTCCGTCGCCGCGCTGACCGGGGACCTGGAGACGGCGCGCCGGGAATGGGACCGCGCGGTGGCGCTCTGCCGCGAGCGCAATCTGCGCGGGCGCCTGCCCTTCCTGCTCCTGCACCTCTCGCAGCTGCACCTGGACGTGGGAGAGCCGGCGCGGGCGCGGGAGCTGGCGGAGGAAGGCCTGGCGGTGGCGCGGGCGATAGGGCATCGGCGGGCCGAGCTCCCGCTGCTCTCCTCCGTCGCCGCAGCGCAGCTCGCCCTGGGGGATCACGCGGCCGCGCTCGCCACCGCGCGCGGCGCGGCGGAGCTGGCGCGCCGGATCGAGCCCCGCTACCGATGGGAGATCGTGCGCGGCGAAGCGGCCGCGCTGCAGGGCCTGGGGCGCACGGCGGAGGCGCTCGCGGTTCTCGACAGCACGATCGCGCGCTTCCCCGAGATCCCCGACTCGATGCGCCTCGGACTGGCGCTGCGGCTCGCGGGCAATCTGCACGTCGCGAGCGGGTCCGCGCAGCGCGGCGAGGCCCTCCTGCGGCGGAGCCTCGCCGTCGCGCGGGCGATGCGGGACCGGCGCCGCGAGGCGTACGCCGAGATCGACCTGGGCAAGGCGATGCTCGCGAGCGGCGCGCCGGCGGAGGCGTGCGCGTGGTTGGAGCGGGGCCTGTGCTACATCGAGGATGAGCGCGCGCGGATCGCCGTCAGTGACGAACGCGGCGGATATCAGTCCCGCTGGTACGACGACTACGTGGCGCTGGCTCAGGCCCAGGTGCGCGGCGGACAGACGGAGGCGGCCTTCGCGACGCTCGAACGCACGCGGGCGCGCGAGCTGCGCGAGCTCTACGGCACGCGCACGCCGGGGCTGCGGGCGCAGGTGCCGGCTGAGCTGGCGCAGGCGCTCGAGCGCGTCGAGGCGGAGCTGGCGGAGATCCAGACCGCGCTGCTGGCGGATCGGGCGGCGCCCCTCGAGCTGCGCTCGCCGGGCGCGTCGGCGCGCGAGCGGCGCGCGGACTCGCTGAAGACGGCCTGGACCGACCTGGCGCGCCGGATCGAGCGCGCGGCGCCGGCCTACAGCCGAGCGGCCGGGATCCAGGCCCCCGTGGGCGCGCCGGAAGTGCAACGCGCCTTGCGGCCGGGCGAGAGGCTGGTCGCCTATATGCTGGGGACTACCAGCATGTTGATCTTCGACGTCCGGCCCGCCGCGCTGCGGGTCGCCGAGGTGGCGGGCGACGAGGCCTCGCTCTCGCAGGGGGTGAGCCGTTTCGTCGCCGATCTGCAGGCCGCGGATGCCGCGGCGTGGCGCGAGCCCGCGGCGCGGCTGGGCGAGCAGCTTCTGGCCAGCTGCCGCCTGGCGGAGGATCCTCCCCAGCGCTTGTACATTCTCCCGGACGGGATCCTGCATCACCTCCCCTTCGAGGCCCTGATCGCGCCGGACACGGCGCCCGCGTGCCTGCTCGAGCTGACGGAGATTGTCTACGCGAACTCGGCCACGCTGCTCCTGCGGCCGGCGGCGGGCCGGGAGGTCGCGGCGGCGGCCGTCTTCGCGGATCCGACCGTTCCCGTCACCGCCGGCGCGGAGCTGGGCGCGCTTCCCTTCGCACGCGACGAGGCGCAGCGGATCGCGGCGCGCCTGCCCGGCACGCGGCTCTACCTCGGCGCCGACGCCAGCGAGGATCGCTTCTTCACCGAGCTCGGGCGCGCGCCGATCGTGCACGTGGCAGGGCACGCCCTGGTGGACGACGAGCATCCCGCCTTCTCGGGGATCGCCCTTGCGCCGGGCGCCGACGGAAGCGACGGCTGGGTGCGGGCGCACGAGGTGCTGGGCCGGAGCTGTCGGGCGGAACTGACCGTGCTGTCGGCCTGCGAGACTGGCGGCGGCCGGCTGCTGCGGGGCGAGGGGCTGCTCGGGCTGGCGCGGGCTTTCTGCCTCGCCGGGGCCCGCAATCTCCTGGTGACGCTGTGGAAGGTCGACGACCGCGCGGCGTCCGACCTGATGTGTGAGTTCTACGCGCGCCTCAGCGCCGGCGCAGCACCATCGGCCGCCCTGCGCGGCGCGAAGCTCGCCCAGTGGCGCGGGGAAGGGTCCGCCGGAGCGGGCGGGGCCAGCCGTGACCGAGGCGTGGGGCGGCAGACGCGCGCGGAAGCAGGACGGGCGCCCTCGACCTGGGCGGCCTTCGTGCTCATCGGAACGCGCGTCGAGTAACGGCGCGCGGCGCTCACTCGGCGTGCATCACCGCGATGTCCGTGACCGGGCCGACCCGCTGGATCAGGAGCTTGCGCACCTGATCGACGACGGCGGCTCGACTGCCGGCGGCGCGTGACATGCCGTCCAGGGCCTGAGAGAGATCCGCCCAACCGCGGCTCGCATCCGCCACGGCCACCAGGAACGTCTCCGGTCCCGTCTCCCCCTGGAACATCCACTCGCCTTCGCTCTCGCGGGCCGGCACCTCGATCGGGGTGCCCGCCGGGAACCGCGCCGAAAGCGCACTGACTTCGATCGGATAGAGGAGCGTCGCGCGACCCACGGGATCGACGTGCACGATCACGGGAGAGCCGGCCTGCGCGAGGACGAAGCGCAGACGGAAGACCTCACCGGTGTGCCAGACCGGCAGCGCCACGCCCTCGACGGGCACCGTGGCGCGTCCCGCCAGGGTCTCCCCCGCCCGCAGACCGGAGACGGCGACCAGCTCCAGGCTCCCGGGGCGCAAGCCCGGCTCGCGCGATCCCGGGACCAGCAGTAGCACGGCCGCGATCACCGCGGCGGCCGCCGGGACCAGCGCCCAGGCCATCCACCCGCGCCCCGCGCGGCGCCGCCGGGCGCGCGGCTCCAGCGGCAGCGGCGCGGGCGGCGCCGCGATGCCCAGCCGCTGGCGGAGACCGGCGAGGCTCGCCCGCGCCTGCTCCTCCTCCGCCGCGCTCAGCTCATAGGCGGCGCGATCGTGCAGGGGCGGCATCGTGCCGGAGTGCGCCGCGGCCCGCTCGGCCGCCTGCAGGCGGGAGAGAAGCAGGCGGCACCCCTCGCAGGTCGCGAGGTGAACATCGGCGCGCGCGCGTTCCTCGGTCGAGAGATCCTCGTAGGCCAGGATCAGCTCCACCCATGCGTCGTGGCGGGACTCGGTCATCGGTCACCCCCGAGCACCAAGACGGCGCGCGCCAGGGCAGAAGTTGCACGGGATCTAAGCATCGTGGGCGTCCAGCTGCAGGTTCAGGGCGCGGGCGAGACAGCGGCGCACCGCGATGCGCGCGCGCCGGATCCACGCTCGCACCGTGTTGAGGGGCGCATCCAGCGTCTCCGCGATGCTCTGATAGTCCAGCTCCTCGAAGAGCAGCATCTCGAGCGCGCGCCGTTGCGAGATGCTCGGGAGCTTCTCCAGGCAGCCATCCAGTGCCCGCCGCACTTCCATCCGCTCGAGGTCTTCGCTCGGATCATACGGGCCCGGCAAATGGTCCGGGTCCACGGGTCCCGAGCCCGGCGCGCCGGCCTGGCGCTCTCTCTGCCGGCGCTGGAGGCGGTACTGATCGATCAGGCGGAAGTAGGCCCGCTTGCGGAACCAGGCCCAGAAGCTTCCCGGCCGGGTGTAGGTGAAGCGCTGTTGCCGGAGATCGTCCAGGACCCCGAGCAGCACCTCATGGCTCCAGTCGCTGCGTTGCCCGGCATCGCGCGTGAAGCGACCGGCGAGGCAGAAGACGGCGCGGTGCGTGCGATCCAGGAATGCCCCCACCGCCGCTGGTCGGCCCGCGATCAGACCGGCCACCAGCTCCGACTCGGCCAGGTCCACCCCGGCCGTCGGGCTCCCCGGTGCGCTCGGCGCCATGCGTTCAGTCTAGCGCACGGGTCGACCGGGGGCCAATCACTCCCGGAACGCGGCCTTGAGGGCCCCCCAGCTCAGGGTGCGCGCGGGCACCAGGTCGCAACGCACGCCCCACGCGCCGATCCGGCCGCAGCCCGATGCCGCGTCGGCGCACGGCGAATCGCTCTGCAGGCCCCAGTTCCCGTCCTCGTGCGGCGCCTCGGAGCAGAACTGCGGATCGGCGGAGAGGTTGCCGTTCACGCCGAGCTGGTCAGCCAGCGGCCCGTTCCAGTCCGCGCCGTTGCCATACAGGTCGCAGCAGACCAGCGTGGCCGTGGCGTCGAGGTTGATCGCGCCGATGTTGAGATTGAAGGCGATCAGCGTCTGGTCCAGCTCCACCGGGTACGACCACGCGAAGATCACGTCGCCGCCCTGGTTTCCGACGAATGTGCAGTTCACGATCTGGCAGGCGCTGGTGGCGCTGGTCGCGATCGCCCCCCCGAGGCCGTCGCTCTCGTTGCCCGAGAACGTGCAGCCGGTCAACGTGAGGGTGGACGGATCCGATACCCGGACGGCCCCGCCATGGGCATCGGCGGTGTTTGCGAGGAAGACGCAGCCGGTACAGGTGACCGAGCCGGCGTAGGAGCAGGCGAGGGCCCCGCCGTGGAAGACGGCGGTGTTACCCGTGAACGCGCAGTCGATCAGGGTCGGGGAGCCACCGACAATGGCACCCCCACTCCACTCCGATCGATTCCCCGTGAACAAGAGGTTGCGGAGGGTGGCCGCGCCGTTCCAGCAGTCGATCGCACCCCCCATGTCGCGGGCGTAGCCGCCGGTGATCGTGAGACCTTCCAGCACGCAGTCCGGACCTTCACCGCTGATGATCAGGAAACCGCGATGCGGCTCCTCGCTGCTGCCCTGGCAGTCGATGACGCAGCCCGACGGATCGCCGCTCTCCGAGCGGATGGTGATCGACTTGCCCTGCAGATTGACATCCCGATTGCCGGGGCCGGCGAAGGTACCCGCGGCCAGCTCGACGATGTCGTAGGGCGCGGCCGCGTCGACCGCGGCCTGGAGGGTGGCGAAGTCGCCGCTGCCATCCGGCGCGAGCCGATAGGTCTCGCCCGTGGCGGCCGCAGGCCAGGCCACGAGCAGCGTGAGCGCGAATCCGACGGACGAAAGTACGGATCGGACCATGGCGAGCCTCCTCGATGAGACGGTTCCTTGAACTCCCCGGGATGAAGACGGCTGGCTGTCCTTCGCCAGTTGCACCCTTTCTGGGCCATGGGGCCCGAAGGGTGGTTGCGGCCACCGATGCCCGGGACGGGCGGACTGCCGGCAACGTGGCGCTGCCGGGCGGCGTGTATCTCGTCCGCGCGGTCGCCGGGGACCGAATTCGGCATGGCAGGGTCGTGCTCATCCGCTAAGTCACGAGATCATTGTGCTCTGCACGGCCCTTGCATCCGGGCGGGAACAGGTCCCTCGAGGGAGGACACCGGGGGCCGGCGTTGGAAGCCCATGGCCCGGAAGCGGTTGGTCACCGCTCCCGGTGCAAGGTGTCTCTTGATTGTTGACGTAACTTGTGGCACAATTGCGTTTGGCTGAAGCCAGCACTCGGGCGATTCCCTTCGTGGAGGCCCGAGTCACGGGTTGCGATTCATTAGCGGTGAGGGGAGTGACTTGCCAGGGGATCCGCCGGGGGATCCGCCGGAGCGGAGGGAGGTGATTGCTCGGCAAGTGTGAGCGCTTCTGACAGTGGGTCTTGGTCTTTCTTGGCCGATGGCGTCAACGCTGCAGAGTGACGCCGGACTTCATGGAGGTAAGAGCACCATGCGTTTCATTCTAGCTGCAATGCTGATTTGCACCGTGGTGGGCGTGGCTGGTGCGGTTGACCAGCCGTTCTCCAACGTTGCACCCGCGAAGGATGCCTATCAGGGCGACTGGGCGTCTGACGGTCGTGAGGGCGGCGAGAGCTGGAACGATGCGGTTGTCGTTCCCGCGCTGCCTTACACCGATTCGGGCGCTACCTGCGACAACACGCATGACATCACCATTAGCTGCGCGGCCGGCGCGGCGCCGGACGTGGTCTACAGCTACACGGCAACGTTCAATGGCGAGATCAACGTCGATCTGTGCGCCTCCGGTTACGACACCGCGTTGGCCATCTTCGACGCGGCCCACACCGAGCTGTTCTGCAACGACGACTATTGCGGCGTTCAGTCCGAGATCGACAACATCCCGGTCTCGTCCGGCCAGACCTACTTCATCGTGGTCAGTGGTTACAGCACTAGCTGCGGTAGCTACACCGTCAACGTCCGGCGGAACGAGCCGTGCGATCTGGTTTGCCCCGATGGCGCGCTGCAGGAAGGCGAGCCGGAGTGCGGCGACAACTACTACGACGCCACGAACGGCGGCTGCAACAGCGAAGGCTGGACCGACATGTGTCCGCAGGACGGCAACCATGCGGTCATGTGCGGCAAGGGCGGCACGTACCTCTACTACGGCTCTTCGTATCGGGACACCGACTGGATCCGGGTCTACGGAAATGGCGAGACCATGACCGCGACCTGCACGGCCGAGTTCCCGGTGCAGTTCATCTTCATCTACAATCCGGACTGCTACAACCTGCTGTACGACCTCACGACCGCGTCTGCGTGCATCCCGGCTACGCTTTCGCGGTACGTGGCTGCGGGCCAGGAAGTCTGGATGTGGGTCGGCACTCAGCAGTTCAACGGTGTCCCCTGCGACAAGGAGTGGATCCTCGAAATGACGGGTATCTACTGCGAGGGCGTGCCGGCCGACAAGTCCAGCTGGGGCACCATCAAGAACATGTACAAGTAGCTCCAACGGGACGGATCTTGCGGGCCTGACAGGGCTCGCGATCGGGGGCCGGAACGATGAGTTCCGGCCCCCTTTGTCATGCCCGCGGGAGGCCTACCGGCGTCCGCTCATGCCGCTCTCGAGCTGCTGCAGCCGCTCACGGGCCGCCACGTTCCCCGGATCGACGCGCAGAACCTCCCGCAGCTGGTCCGCAGCGTCCGCGGCGCGGCCCCGGTCGAGAAGGATCCGCGCCAGGTTGAAGTGGGCGACGACGTTGTTGGGATCGAGGGCGAGGGCGCGCTCGTACCAGGTCGCGGCCTCGTCGGAACGCTGGAGCCGCGAGAACAGGTAGCCCATGTTGATCAGCGGCTCGGCCGAGTTGGGGTTCCGGCGTATCGCCTCGCGGAAGGCGCTCTCCGCCTGGTCGAGCTCGCCCGCCGCCATCCGCGCGGTGCCGAGCCAGAGGTAGGCCGATTCCAGATCCGGCTTGAGCTGGATCGCCCGCTCGAGGGCCGCGATTCCCTCCGCTGGCCGGCCCAGCTTGGTCAGGGCGATGCCCCGGTTGACGAAGGCGCCGGGCTCGTCGGGTGTCAGGCGCAGGCACTGATCGAACGCTTCCAGGCTCGCGGCGTACTCCTTTAGCTCCAGGAGGGCGCGCCCGAGGTCGAAGTATCCCTCCGCCAGGCGAGGATTCTGCCGCACGACCTCGCGCAGTTCGCGCACCGCCTCCTTCGCCCGCCCTCGGTTCAAGAGCGCGGCGCCGAGCTGGTAGCGGACGTCGACCCGTTGCGGGCGATTCGTGACGATGGTCTGGTAGTGGGCGATCGCCTCGTCGACGCGGCCCATCTCGCTCAGGATGCGCGCCAGGTTCAGATGCGCGTCGACGAAGCCCGGATTCGCCCGGAGGGCGGCCTGGAGCTCATCCAGCGCGTGCTGATTCTGCCCCGCGCGCTGCCAGGCAAGCGCCCGATCGGTGTGCCACCAGGCCGGATCGGTGTGGTATCCGGCCCAGGAGACCCGGCTGAGGCCGAAGAGCGCGATCCATGCGACCAGCGCCACCGCCAGGGACTTCCAGGCCCGCTCGCGTAGCAGAGCCCAGAGACGGTAGAGCCCGTAGGCGCCGAAGACGAAGAGCAGTGGAACCACCGGCGCGCGCAGGCGGCCCGCGGCGATGAAGGGCAGCGTGGCAACGAAGAGGGTGAGGATGAAGAGGCCGATGAGCGTCAGGATGGGACCGTCTCCGGGGCCCGCGTCCCCCTGATCCCGCGCGGCCTTCTGACGCAGCCTCCCTCGCGCGCGCCGATCATGCAGGAGCAGGCCGAGCCCCAGCAGCGAGAGCGAGAAGGCGTAGGAAAAGCCGGGCAGCCAGCGCAGCGTCCGGCTGTTGCGCTTCTCCAGGTCGTCGGCCTGGTTGTTCGCCACCTCGCTCCGGTCCCAGAAGAGCGCGGCGCGCCGCAGGCAAAGCCGGAAGAAGCCTCCCGGATGCTCCCGAATGTACGCCCAGGCCAGGCGCGAGAAGTGCGCCGAGGCAGCGGCGTAGGTGAGCGGCCGTCCCCCGGGCGGCGACATCGCGGTCAGAACCTGGTCGTAGGAGAAGCAGCTCCACCCGGCACTGCCCCCCTGCTCCGCCAGGAAGGGGATGCGTGTCGTGATCCCGTCCGCGGTCTCGTTGTTGCCCACGTAGAAGTTGACCCCGCCGTTGGCGGAGATCGGGATGAACTGGTGGGCGACCGAGGCGTTGCGGATCGTGACCGGACTGATGACGAGCAGCGCGCCCGCCACCAGCGCCGCGGCTTGGATGGCGATCGCGCGCGGCGCCTGCCGCCGGCGGCCGAACCACCAGAGCCACGCCGCCGCGACCGGGATGAAGAGCATCACCTCCGGCCGCACCAGGGCCGAGAGCCCGATCAGCGCTCCGGCCAGGAGCGCCCAGGGCCAGCTCGGCCGTCGTGCCCAGCGCTGGAGCATGAGGATCAGGCCGAGGCCGAGCGTGACGGAGAGCACGACCGAGTGCAGCTCGGCCTCGTAGTAGATGAGCGCCCAGTAGATGGCCCCGAAGGCCGCCAGCAAAATCCCGATCGGGCGGTTGAACACGGCCCGGCCCAGCAGAAACATGAGCAGCACGTTGGCGAGCCCGAGAAGCATCTGCAGGACCCGCGCTCCATTGAGATGCATGCCGGTCAACGCGTATTCCAGCGCCAGGAAGTGGGGATAGCCGGGCGGCCGGAGATAGGGGACCTCGCGGATCCTGGGGTCCGGCTCGCCCGCGGGCGGGGTCCAATCTCCGCTAACGATGGCGCGCGCCCAGTAGTCGTGAAATGCCGCGTCGGCGATGGGAGCGCTGAAGATCGGGCGGGAGGTCACCTCCCGCAGGTAGGAAACGCGCAGGAGAAGGCCGGCGAGCAGGATCGCCGCCAGCAGGATCCAGTTGCGTCGCGCCGGCCGTTTCGCCGGACGCTTCCTGGCCGCTCCTGCCGGCGCCTCCGTCTCGGTGCTCATCGGGTGCCGATGCTACCATCCGCCGGAATCAGGCGCTATCTTCTGTGCGTCTTGGAAGAGGCAAAGGAGGCGTTGCGTGCGCAAGCGGATCCGGCTCGGAGGTCTGCTCTGTCTGGTTCTCGCGGCGAGCGGGCTCGCCTGCGGATCGGACGAGCGCAAGCCGCTCAACATCCTCCTCATATCCGTCGATACGCTGCGGCCCGATCACCTGGGCTACGGCGGTTCGCCGCGCCCGGTCAGCCCCAACATCGACCGCCTGGCGCGCGAGGGCGTCGTCTTCACCCGCGCGTGCAGCCAGAGCGGGTGGACCCTGCCCTCTATGGCCACGATCCTCACCGGGCGCTATCCCGCGGACCACAAGGCGGTCGACTTCAACTACGGCCTAGACCGGAACCTCCCCACCCTGGCTGGCATCCTCAAGCAGCGGGGTTACGACACCCGCGGCTATGTCAGCCACGTGCTCCTGTCGGAGAAGTACGGCATGGACCGCGGCTTCGCGCGCTTCGATGCCAGCGTGCTGGACCGGGGCGATCCGCACGCGATCTCGACGTCCCGGGAGCTGTGCGAGCTCGCGGTCAAGGACCTGCGCGACCTGCGCCAGCCGTTCTTCGTCTGGGTGCACTTCTTCGACCCGCATTTCGCCTATCTGCCCCATGATGAGTGGGCCGCCTTCGGAAACGCGAACGTCGACCGCTACGATCAGGAGATCGCCTACACGGACCGCTACGTTGGCTCTCTCCTGGCGGCGCTGGAGGAGCGCGGCCGGCTGCGGAACACGCTGGTCGTCTTCACGGCGGACCACGGCGAGGAGTTCGGCGACCATGGCGGCGAGTACCACGAGACCTGCTTCCAGGAGGTGCTCAGCGTGCCCCTGCTGATCCGCGCGCCGGGCCTGGCAGCGGGCACGGACACCTCGTGGACCGATCAGATCGACCTGCTGCCCACGATCCTGGGCCGGCTGGGGGTGCCCCCGCCGCCGGATTGCCCGGGGAGGAATCTGCTGGGCGGTTCCGCGCCGCCGCATCCGATCTTCGTGGAGCGGGAGCGGCCGCCGGGATTCCGTCAGCGCGCAATCCTCTGGCAGGGGCAGAAGCTGGTGCGCGTCGAGACGCGGGACATCGCGCTGATCGCGCCCGAGAGCCGGACGGAGTACGCCGCGCCGAAGAACGTCGTCGCGGGCACCTGGGCCTACGATCTGAGACGCGACCCGGCCGAGCGCCGGAACACGTTCTCGCTTGACGACCCGACCTCGGTGAAGCTCCTGGCCGCCCTCGCGGCGCACTTCACCGGCTACCGCCTTCCCGCGCAGGACGTCGTCGTCGACGAGGCGCTGCGGGAGAGGCTGCGCTCGCTCGGGTACATCCGCTGATCGCGCTGGTTGTGGAACGAAGAATCGTGACAGAAGCCGTCCGCCGAGGCAGCTTCTCGGCGGATTGAGGCACTGCCCGGTGGGATCGAGCGCGCGTCGGGGTCCGGCGCGCGCTCATCTTGTCTCTCAGAA
>Ga0163210_1000445_pt1 | contig 17476 bp, 14 predicted proteins | sample Kivu_220m_FD_113536 | JGI IMG/M metagenome (GOLD analysis project Ga0163210, IMG submission 113536) | Freshwater microbial communities from Lake Kivu, Western Province, Rwanda to study Microbial Dark Matter (Phase II) - Kivu_220m | ecosystem: Environmental > Aquatic > Freshwater > Lake ...
ATGCTGCCCCTGCAGCAGGGCCTGCAGCTCGAGGCTGACCGCGGTTTCGCCAATCTGCAGGGTCGTCGCGACACCTTTGCCGCGTTTCTGCAGCAACAGCTCTGCCAGGCCCCGATCCCACTCAACAGCACAGAACGAACACGTCAGGACGAACTGCTCACGGGCTACAGCCGTTACGACAGCCTCTCACTGGCCCAGCGGCAGCGGCTGGTACGTCTGAGCCGTGAATGGCTTCTCGCCCTGCGGCAGCGCAGCAGGCCCGTGCAGCCAATCAGACCCCCCAGGCTTCGCACAGCAAACCAGGAGACCGCCGGCGCGGATGCAGCCGCTGTGGGGCTCACCCTCGATACGCCGCTTGCCGACGTCAGAGGCATCGGCCCCCGCACCGCCACGCGCCTGGCCCAGCTTGGGTTGTGGCTGGCCAGAGATCTGCTCCACTACTACCCGCGGGACTACGTCGACTACGCCAACCTGCGACGCATCGTGCAACTTGAAGCGGGTGAAACCGCCACGATCGTTGCCACCGTGCGGCGCTCCCATGCCTTTGTGAGCCCACGCAACCCCAACCTCGGCATTCTCGAACTGCAGCTTCAGGACCCCACTGGCCGTCTGAAGGTCAGTCGTTTCTACGCCGGACGACGCTTCAGTTCCCCGGCCTGGCTGGCCGCCCAACAACGGCTCTTCCCTGCCGGGAGCGTCGTTGCGGTGAGCGGCCTGGTCAAGACCACCCCCTATGGGCCGGCATTTCAGGATCCCCTGATGGAGGTGCTCGAGCACCCCAATGCAACCTTGCAGTCCCAGAGCATCGGCCGTTTGCTGCCGGTCTACGGTCTGACCGAGGGTCTCACCGCTGAGCGCCTGCGCCAGGCTGTGGGGGCGGTGTTGCCCCTGACCGCGGCCAGTGCGGATCCCCTACCCCAACCCCTGCGGCAAGCCCAGGGACTGATGCTCCGATCCCAGGCCCTGCAGGAGATCCACCAACCGTCAGGCCAGGAGAGATTGTCGGCGGCGCGGCGGCGGCTGGTGTTCGATGAGTTTCTGGTGCTGCAGCTGGGGTTGGCCCAGCGCCGCCGGCAGTTGCGCAGCGCCCAGGCCCCCGTGCTGGTGGCGGCGGATCCCCAGCCATCCCTGCTGGCACGGTTCTTCGCGGTGTTGCCCTTTGGCCTCACCGGCGCTCAGGAGCGGGTGCTGACCGAGATCCGTCAGGATCTCGGCCGGCCTGAGCCCATGGCTCGGCTGGTGCAGGGTGATGTGGGCAGCGGCAAGACGGTGGTGGCCCTGGCGGCGCTGCTGGCTGCGATTGAGGCGGGTTGCCAGGGTGCGCTGATGGCACCCACCGAGGTCTTGGCGCAGCAGCATTTTGCCAAGGTGGCTGACTGGTTGGCCCAGTTGCACGTCAGCACCGCCCTGCTCACCGGCTCGACCCCGGCCCGCCGCAGGCGGGAGCTGCTCGACGATCTCAGCAACGGACAGGTGCAGTTGCTCGTCGGCACCCATGCCCTACTGGAAGACCCGGTTGCTTTCGCCCGACTGGGGCTGGTGGTGGTCGATGAACAGCACCGGTTCGGCGTCAACCAGCGCAACCGCCTACTGGCCAAGGGCCTGCAGCCCCACCTGCTGACCATGACGGCCACGCCGATTCCGCGCACCCTGGCGCTGTCGCTCCATGGGGATCTCGACGTGAGCCAGATTGACGAGCTGCCTCCCGGTCGTCAGCCCGTGGTCACCAGAGTGTTGCGCAGCAGCGCCCGGCAGGAGGCCTATGACCTGATTCGGGCCGAAGTGGCCCGTGGACAGCGGGCCTATGTGGTTCTGCCGCTGGTGCAGGAGTCTGAAAAACTCGATCTGCGCTCAGCGGTCGAGGTTCACGATCAGCTCAGTACCGTCGTGTTTCCTGACCTGTCGGTCGGACTGCTGCATGGGCGTCTCAGCAGTGAAGCCAAGCAACAGGCCATCGCCGCCTTTGCCGACGGGCGCAGCCAGGTCCTGGTCAGCACCACCGTGGTTGAAGTGGGTGTCGATGTGCCAGCCGCCACGGTGATGGTGATCGAGCATGCCGAGCGCTTCGGTCTGGCCCAACTCCACCAGCTGCGTGGTCGGGTCGGTCGCGGGGCGGCACAGTCGACCTGCCTGCTGATCAACGACAGCAGCAATGGGCAGGCGAGGCAACGGTTGGAATTGCTCGAGCGCTCCTCCGATGGATTCGAAATCGCCGAGATGGATCTTCGCTTCCGCGGCCCGGGCCAGGTGCTCGGCACCCGACAGTCGGGCCTGCCCGATCTGGCACTCGCCAGCCTGGCCAGCGACGCTGCCGTGCTGGAGCAGGCGCGTGAGGTAGCCCAGGCGATCACGGCCAGGGATCCTGATCTGAGCCAGCACCGCCAGCTCGCCGCGATGTTGCTGGAGCAACGGCGGCGGCAGTGTGAGGCTGCCGTCCAACTGAATTGATTCCAACCCTGTGATGGTGCTGCGCCCCTGGCATCCGATCCCGATCGTCGACTGCGGCGAGCCGCTGCTGCCCCTGCCAGCGACCCTGTTGCGGCTCGAACCCCATCCCTACGTGGCTGTCGGGGCCCCCTATGGACCGGGTCAATGCCCCTTTCAGCTGCGCCAGGGTGTGCTGCATCGCCTGCTGCAGGCCCAGGACCGGCTGCAACAGCATCAGCCCTCGTGGCGTCTGGCGATCATGGATGGCTGGCGGCCGTTGGCGGTCCAACGGCATATGGTGACCCGCGCGATCGCTGAGCAGTGCCGGATCCAGGGAGTGGATCCAGATGTTGCCTCTCCCCAGCTCGCTGCGATTGAGGCTGTGGTCGGGCGCTTCTGGGCTCCCCCCAGCGATGATCCAGATGCTCCACCGCCGCACAGCACCGGAGCGGCCGTGGATCTCACCCTCGCTACCGCATCGGGGGGCGAGCTTGCCATGGGCGGGGCCATCGACGCCATCGGCGCGGTGTCGGAGCCGGACCACTATGCGCAGTCAGCCCTGATGTCACCCGAAGGGCCTGAAGCGCAATGGCACAACAGGCGCCTTCTGTTGCAGAGCGCCATGGCTTCGGTGGGGTTCTGCCAACACCCCAACGAGTGGTGGCATTTCAGCTGGGGCGATCAACTGTGGGCCTGGCGCGGTGGCCACCGACACGCCTGCTACGGCCGTGTTGACACTTGAACGCCATCTTCGGTTTCAGGCGGCCGGCGTGAGCATCCGTTCGATGGCATCCCGTCCAGTGGCGGCCACAAACGCGCCCAGGCTGCGGCGACCACCGGCCTCTTGCCAGGCCAGCAGCAGGGGCTCAAGGGTGCGTTCCAGCGCCTCGAGGGGCATCTTCTCGAGGTAGGGCTCGGCCAGTCGGCTCAGGTTCGGGGTACCGCCGAGCCAAAGCTGGTACTGCTCGACGCCGCTGCCCACCAGGCCGATCTCGGCCATGTAGGGGCGTGCACAACCGTTTGGACAGCCGGTCATGCGTACCAGCACGGGCTTGCTGATGCCAAGCCTGGCGAACTGCGCGTCGAGGCGCTCCAGCACGGCCGGCAGAATCCGTTCGGCTTCGGTCACCGCCAGGCCGCACAGCGGCAGCGCCGGGCAGGCGATGGCGTGGCGGGCCAGCAGGGGCGGCGCTTCAGGGGTGGCAAACCCGATTGCCTCGAGTTCGCGCACCAGGCTCGCCCGTTGGGCCGTGGCGATGTTGCAGAGCAGCAGATCCTGATTGGGGGTGAGCCGGATCTCGAGTTGATAGGTTTCCACCAGTCGCCGCAGGCCCTGTTTCTGGGCTCCGGAGAGGCGTCCACACAGCAGCGGCAGACCCACGAACCATTTGCCGGCGGCGATGCGGTGCCAACCCAGATAGTCCTCGAGCCGACGGGTCGGTTCCTGTCGCAGGGCCTTGATCGGATGGGCGAAGTAGCGCTGCAATTCCTGCCTGAACCAGGTGATGCCTCTGTCATGGATCAGGTATTTCATGCGGGCATGGCGCCGCTGTTCGCGATCGCCATGATCCCGTTGCAGGGCGACGATCGCCTGAACGAGCTCCAGCACGTGCTCCTGGACCACATACCCCAGTGGATCTGCCGTGCGGGCAAAGGTTTCGTCTTTGTTATGGGTGCGGCCCATCCCGCCGCCCACATAGACGTTGCAACCCTGGGGGCGGCCGTTTGGATCGGCGAACTGCACCAGGCCGATGTCCTGGGTGAGCAGGTCGACTGAATTGTCACCGGGCACCGAGACCGCAACCTTGAATTTGCGTGGCAGGTAGGTACCGCCATAGAGCGGTTCGAGCGCATCACCCGAGGCCACGTGACCTTGGGTTTGCAGGTCCCGCACTTTTTTCACAGCAGGCTGGGGCTTGATCCGGTAGCGCAGATCGCCATCGACCCACAGATCGAGATAGGCACCTTCTGCCGCTTGGGGGGTCAGCAGGTCGGCCACGGCATCGGCCAGCTCTCGGGCAGCGGGATAGGCCCCTTTCAAAAAAGGAGCGGCGGGCGCCATCACATTGCGGTTGATGTCGCCGCAGGCAGCCAGGGTGGAGCCGAGGGAGCGCACGATCGTGCCGATCACCTCCCTGAGGTTGTCTTTGCGAATGCCGTGCAGCTGAAAGGCCTGACGGGTCGTGGCGCGCAGCGTGCCGTTGCCATAGCGTTCCGCCAGGTCGTCAAGGGCAAGAAACAGTGCCGCCGGTATGCGACCTCCCGGGCTGCGCAGGCGCAGCATCATCTGCCAGTCCTTGTCTTTGCCCTTCTGGCGGTTGTCACGGTTGTCCTGTTGATAGCTGCCGTGAAACTTGAGGATCTGGACGGCACCCTCACTGAAGTTGGGCAGTGCGTTGGCAAGCTCAGTGCCCAGCGGTTCGCGCAGGTAGTCACTGCGGGCCTTGAGCTGTTCAAACTTGGTTGCAGGGGCACCACTGGCAAGGCTGGGCAGCGGGCCTGAGTCAGTGGTGAGGGGTCCTGCGGTCACAGAGGCAGCCAAGTCTTGACGCCAATCGACCGTAGCGAACAGCCCTGCCGTGCAGGGGCATTCATACAGTGGGAATTGACTGACCGCACCGTCTCTTGGCGACTTTTCTGCTGGAACTTGGGACCGAAGAGCTGCCTGCCGATTTCGTGCGCCTGGCCCTTCCCCAGCTCGAAGATCTGGTGCGCCGTGATCTGGCCGAGGCGCGGCTCAGCCACGGATTACTGCAGTGCAGCGGCACCCCCCGGCGTCTTGCGGTGCTCGTTCATGACCTGGCTGGCGCAGCTCCAGATCTTCAGGACGAGCGCAAGGGTCCACCCGCCGACCAGGCCTACAAGGATGGAGAACCGACCGGAGCGGCCATCGGCTTCGCCAGGCGCTGCGGGGTGGACGCCTGCCGTCTCGAGGTGCGCGAGACCGCCAAGGGGCCATTCGTCTTTGCCAGCGTGCTGGAACGTGGACGTTCGGCCAGTGACATTCTCACGGCCGCCATTCCCGGATGGATCTCCAGCCTCCAGGGCCGTCGCTTCATGCGTTGGGGCAATGGTGAGACACGGTTCTCCAGGCCCCTGCGTTGGTTGATCGCTCTGCTCGATACGACGGTGCTGCCTGTGACCCTGGAGGGTTCTGATCCACCGGTGGTGGCGGGCAATCGCAGTCGCGGACATCGCTTGCACGGCGACGTCACAATCAGCGATGCCGCCTCCTATGGGCACCTGCTCGCTGGGGTCGGCGTGGAGGTCGATCGCAGCAAGCGCTCAGCTGTCATCGAGCAGAGCATTGCCGAAGCCTCGGCGCGGCTGCAGGCCGATCCCGATCTGCCTGCTGCGCTCTTGGACGAGCTTATCGATCTGGTCGAGGCACCGCTTCTGGTGGAAGGCTCGGTGGCCGACCAATACCTTGATCTCCCGGCCGAGGTGCTGAGCATGGTGATGCGCTCACACCAGCGTTATGTGCCCCTCTACCGGCGCGGGGCCGTGGCCGATCCCCTGGCCCTCGAAGCCCGCGCCAGTTTGTTGCCCCGATTTCTGTGCGTTGCCAATGGTTTGCCGGGTTCGACCAAGACCGTATGCCGTGGCAATGAACGGGTGCTCAAGGCGCGTCTGGCCGATGCGGCCTTCTTTCTCAAGGCCGACCAGGCGGTGGCCAGCATTGATCGCCGTGACCAACTGGACCGCGTCACCTTTGCCGAGGGGCTGGGATCCCTGCGTGACCGTGTCGAACGGCTCGAATGGTGCACCGATGTGGTGCTCGAGCAGCTGAACCTGCCCACGGCCTGCGCTGACCACGCCCGACGCGCGGCCCATCTGTGCAAGCACGATCTTGTCAGTCAGATGGTTGGTGAGTTCCCTGAACTCCAGGGAGTCATGGGTGGGAAATATCTCCTGGCAGAGGGTGAACCGCGTGAAGTGGCGCTAGCCGTTCAGGAGCATTACCTGCCCAGGGGTGCCGGCGATGAACTCCCCGCCACGGCCGCGGGCGCTGTGGTCGCCCTGGCTGAACGGCTCGAACTGCTGCTCAGCATCTTTGCCAAGGGGGAACGACCGACTGGCTCTTCGGATCCCTATGCGCTGCGACGCGCGGGCAATGGTCTGCTGCAGATCCTGTGGCACAAGGGCTGGCGTCTCGACCTGCAGGCGCTGCTCCAGCGCGCTTCAGCCCACTGGGCACGGCTGCTGCCGCACTGCGCCGTTGATGCCACGGCTCTGTGTGCTGAACTGGGCGAGTTTGTGCGGCAGCGTATTTGCAGCCTGCTGGACGACGAGGGGCTCGATCCCGACCTGGTCCAGGCGGTGGCCGCTGAGGGCCTCTCCCTCGAGCGGTTGCTCAGCGATCCTGCCGATGCACGGATGCGAGCCGACCTGTTGGCTCAGTTGCGTCGAAACGGCGAACTCGCCGCCGTTCAGGCCGTGGTCACCCGCGCCGCTCGGCTCGCAGAGAAAGGTGATCTTCCTACCGACCAACTCTCAGCCGACGGGGTGGTCGATCCGGCAATGTTTGAACAACCCAGTGAGGCCGCCATGCTGGCCGTTCTCCATGGGCTCGAGCCGATCGCCAAAGGCAACGAATCCGATCGCTATGCACGGCTGGTGCAGGGCTTGAGCTGTGGAGCCGCTGCTCTGGGGGCCTTCTTTGATGGGGACCAGAGCGTGATGGTGATGGTCGATGACCCTGCTGTGCGCCGAAACAGGCTGGCCCTGCTGGGGGTGTTGCGCAATCAGGCCGCCGTTCTGGCCGACTTTAGCCGCATCAGCGGCTGAGGGCCGGCTCCCGGGTGGTGTCTGATTGGCAGTCGGCCTGTGCCTTGGGGTCGACTGCGGTACCACGCTTGCCCTTGTGGGCGCCCACTCGGATGCCACCCTTGATGCTGCTCACGGCCAGCATCGCGTTGACCTCGGCTTCATCGCGCACAGCGCTGGGCACGGGCTTGTATCCCTGGGGAGCCAGGGCGTTGCCCCGCAGCACAGAGCCCAGGGTCAGCAGCGTTAATTTGATCTGCTGCCAGGGATTCATGGTAACAACGCGCTTGTAGAGATAGCTGTCGAAGGTGAGGCGCTGCACATCCTTGTCATCGCACATCTCCACAAAGGCTTCGCGCGCAGCATCATTGCGGTAGAAGATGTTCTGCAGAAGTTCCAGCACTTTGTAGGTGGCGCCGTATTGGCGATCCCACTTCTTCAGATACTTCTTGAGATCGGCTTCGCCAGGGATACGCTGACCGCCGTTGCTCGTAGCGACGATCTCCTCGGCGCACATGCGACCACTCTTGGCAGCAAAATAAATTCCCTCTCCCGAGCTCTTGGTCACATAACCGGCGGCGTCACCCACCAGGGCCATCCGACCCACAACGCGACGGGGACGTGGATGTTCCGGGATGGGATGGGCCTCAACCTTGATGACCTCGCCGTTGACCAAGCGTTTCTTGGCCCGCTCGCGAATCCCCTCCTGCAGGCTCTTGATCAACCCCTGGTTCTCCTGCATGGTGCCAGTGCCAACGGCCACGTGATCGTATTTCGGAAACACCCAGGCATAGAAATCGGGGGAAACATCGGTGCCCACATACATCTCTGCGAGACTTTCGTAATACTTCATTTCTTCGGCAGGCAGCTTGATGCGCTCCTGGAATGCGATTGCCACGTTGTAATCGCCGGCATCCATGGCCTTGGCCACCCGGCTGTTGGCGCCATCGGCGCCAATGATCACATCAACCTCGAGGTTCCTGGTTTCACCGGTCGCTTCACCGCCGCTGTAGTCCGAATACGTGAGGGTATAGGGGCCTTGCCTGTTGCTGCCGGTGTCGATCCTGGTGACCAGTCCATTGATTAGCTGGGCGCCGAGTTGGGCGGCGCGGTCGCGCAGAAAGGCATCCATGACCTCGCGGCGACACATACCGATGTATTCAGCGTCGTTCTCCAGATTGATGTCCACCTCTCGGTTCGAGGGAGAAATCATCTTCATATTGCGGACCTTACGATCAATGATCGTTTCGGGCAGATTGAACTCCTCGACCATGCAGAGAGGAATTGCACCACCGCACGGCTTGGCATTGTCAAGCTTTCGCTCGAATATCCAGGTCGCAATACCGGCCTTGGCCAGCACTTCAGCTGCACAGGAGCCGCTGGGACCGCCGCCCACCACCGCCACACGCAACATGAAAACCGCTCCAGCTCAGGCATTTGGGCTGGACGCTAACACTGCAGTCGGTCCGGCGGATGGTCTGCTGCAAGACCCGAATTAGGATGACAACATCGTCTGGTGGACAGAATCCTGGCATTGCTCGGCCGCCGCTCGGCACCCGGACCCCAGCAGCATCCGGCCGAGCTGCAGGCCTTGGGTGGTGTGGCGGCTGACATCCCCCAGGCTCGCCGCAGCGGTGCTGAGCTGAAGCGCAGCGGATCAGGCCCTTCGAGGGGTGCCGTCGGTCTCCTCGTGGGTCTGCTGCTGGCACTCGCCACGGCAGCCATCGTGCCCGGACTGATCCAGCGCCATGGCACGGTGCAGTTCCCCGAGGGCGTGCGCCCTGACCGCGACGGCAGGCTGCTGGGTCATTTCCCCTACCGCGAGCTGCCGCGCAGCGAGCTGACCGCCGTGGCTCCAGGTCTTGAGCTTCAGCGTGATGCTGCCCGTGCCCTGTTGGCCATGCAGGAGGCTGCCAGTGCCGAAGGCGTCGCTCTTGTGGTGCTCAGCGGTTTCCGTTCGATGGAGCTTCAGAAACGTCTGTTTTTTGAGGTCAAGTCAGCGCGCAACCAATCCGCCCAGGAACGGGCACGGGTCAGCGCACCGCCGGGGTATTCCGAACACAGCACTGGATACGCCATCGATCTGGCAGACGGCTCGGCGCCGAGCAGCGATCTTTCCGCCGATTTTGACCAGACCGCAGCGTTCGCCTGGCTGCAGAACAATGCACGGCGCTTCCATTTCACCCTCTCGTTTCCACGGGGCAATGCGCAGGGAGTGAATTACGAGCCCTGGCACTGGCGTTATGAGGGCTCTGCCCAGGCCCTGAGGACCTTCGAGCCGGCCCAGAGACTGAACCGCTGAACCGCCCAACCGGGGGCCTGGGGCCAGGGGAGGCTGGGATAGAGTCTCCGCTTGGACTCAAACGTACACGGAACATCCCCATGGGTGATGAGCACTCGGCCGGTGAGCACAAAACTGCGGCCATCCGCAACATTGCCATCATTGCCCACGTTGACCACGGCAAGACCACCCTGGTGGATGCCCTGCTGAGTCAGTCAGGCATCTTTCGTGATGGCGAAGCAGTCCCGACGTGCGTCCTTGATTCGAATGATCTCGAGCGCGAGCGGGGGATCACAATTCTTTCAAAGAATACGGCAGTCGATTACAACGGTATTCGCATCAATATCGTCGATACCCCTGGCCACGCCGACTTCGGCGGTGAGGTTGAGCGTCCTTGGCATGGTGGACGGCGCCCTGTTGATTGTCGATGCCAACGAAGGGCCCATGCCCCAAACCCGTTTTGTGCTCAAGAAGGCACTTGAGAAGGGACTGAGGCCGATCGTGTTCGTCAACAAGATCGATCGAGCACGGGTCGATCCCGAAGTCGCGGTTGACAAAGTCTTGGATCTGTTCCTGGAGCTGGGAGCTGATGACGATCAGTGCGATTTTCCCTATCTGTTTGGTAGCGGTATGGGCGGCTACGCCAAACCCGATATGAAAACAGACAGCGACACCATGAAGCCGCTGTTTGATGCCATTTTGCGCCACGTTCCGCCGCCGGTGGGCGATGCAGACAAGCCCCTCCAACTCCAGGTGACGACGCTTGATTACAGCGACTTCCTCGGTCGCATCATGATCGGTCGCATTCACAACGGCACCATCAAAGCGGGTCAGAGTGCTGCATTGATCCGCGATGACGGAACGATCAAACGAGGCCGCATCAGCAAGTTGCTCGGTTTTCAGGGCCTCCAGAGAGTGGAGATCGAAGCGGCGAGTGCCGGTGATCTCGTGGCCGTAGCCGGCTTCGATGAGGTCAACATCGGCGAAACCATTGCCTGTCCTGACAACCCTGAGGCTCTGCCTCTGATCAAGGTTGACGAACCCACCCTGCAGATGACCTTTGTGGTCAACGACTCCCCCTTTGCTGGCAAGGAGGGCAAGTTCGTCACCAGCCGCCAGCTTCGCGACCGTCTTCAGCGTGAGCTGCTCACCAACGTGGCACTGCGTGTCGAAGACACCGACTCACCTGATCGCTTCGCAGTAAGCGGCAGGGGTGAACTGCATCTCGGCATTCTCATTGAAACCATGCGTCGAGAGGGCTACGAGTTTCAGGTCAGCCAGCCACAGGTGATCTTCCGCACCATCGATGGCACTCCCCATGAGCCGTTCGAAACGTTGGTCATGGATGTTCCCGAAGCGGCTGTCGGTGGTTGCATTGAAAAGCTTGGCGTTCGCAAAGGCGAAATGCAGAACATGGAGACCAGCAATGACGGCAGAACCCAGCTGGAATTTGTCGTTCCATCTCGCGGACTGATCGGCTTCCGCGGCGAATTCATCCGTGCCAGCCGCGGCGAAGGCATCATGAGCCACTCCTTTCTGGACTATCGGCCGATGCAGGGTGACTTCGACACCCGTCGCAATGGCGTGCTGATTGCCTTCGAGGAGGGAACCGCCACCTTCTACGCGCTCAAGAATGCTGAAGACCGTGGCCAGTTCTTCATCAGTCCCGGTACTAAGGTTTACAAGGGGATGATCGTTGGTGAGAACAACCGTCCCCAGGATCTCGAGATCAACGTCTGCAAAGCCAAACAGCTGACCAACATGCGTTCGGCCGGTGCTGAGGAACTCGACACCCTACAGGCACCCTTGCAGATGACCCTTGAACGGGCACTCGAATACATCGGTCCCGATGAGATGCTCGAGGTCACGCCGGAGTCCATCCGGTTGCGCAAGCTGCCCGCCAAGAAACCGGCGCGCCGCTGACGCTGCCTGGTTCCTTGCCCCTAGACGAATCGCCTGCCGACCGATCAGGGCCGGCCCTACCAGACGCTGCAGAGGAGCCGCTTCTGTCGGATCCACGACTGTCAGATGCCATCCAGCTTTTTGATGCTGGCTCCTGGTACGCATGCCATGACGGACTCGAGGCGCTCTGGCTTGAAACCAATGGCCCCTGGCGCCCTGCACTGCAGGGACTGCTGCAGATCGCCGTTTCACGGTTGCACCTCGAGCGCGGCAACCGGCGCGGTGCCACGATTCTTCTGGGCGAGGGGCTCGGACGTCTGCGCACCCTTCCCGATGGGGTGCTGGGTCTGGATCTTGGTGAGCTCAAGCGGGTTGCCGCTGCGCAGCTCGAGCTGCTGCAGACCACAGATGCGGCGTTGCCTGGACCTTTTCCACCCCTGAAACCGTCGCTGAAGAGGGACGGGTGATCTGTAGATTGCTTCACTTCGCTGTTCGCCGCGGGTGCCGCTGAAGTTGTTCCGGTCTGGCCCCATCGGCATCGCGGCTCTTGTGGTCATCGCCGCTCAGAGCGTTGCCGGTGGCGCAGTGGGGCGCGCCAGTGCCCAGAGCGATCCCGTTCCGTCTACAGCCTCTGCTCTGACCAACGCCGGTCTGGTCTCGATCGAGTCAGACATTCAGAAGGCCGACAATGTCACCGGGGTGATCACAGCCAGCGGCAACGTGCGCATCGTCTATCCCGATCAACGGGTGGTCGCAACCGCCCGGCAGGCCCAGTACTTCTCCAGGGAAGCACGCATCGTTCTGCGCGGTGATGTCGATGTGATCCAGAGCGATGGCAAATCGCTCAGGGCCGAACGGGTCACCGTGTTGCTTGACAGCAGGCGAGTGATTGCAGAACCTCTGCCGGGCGAGCAGGTCGTGAGCACCATGCGTCTTGATTCGCCTTCAGCGTTGTCCATGCCATGAGCCTGGTCGTTGCGCAGGCCTCGTTGAGCATCGACGGGCGCCCGCTGGTGCGGGGCGTCAGTCTTGAGCTGCAGCCAGCTGAGGTGGTGGGTCTGCTAGGCCCCAACGGAGCAGGCAAGACAACCACGTTTCACCTGATCACCGGTCTTCTCAGGCCCGACGATGGCAGCATCCTGCTCGATGGGATGCCCGTTGAGCAGTTGCCCATGTCAAGGCGGGCCCGGCTTGGTGTCGGGTATCTGCCGCAGGAACCCAGCGTGTTCCGGCAGCTCACGGTGCGCGACAACCTCAAACTGGCGCTTGATGTGAGCGGCACACCCGAGCAGCATCGACGTGAACGCCTCGAGGACCTAATCGCCGAATTCAGGCTGGAGCCGTTTCAGGCGCGCAGGGGCTACCAGCTGTCGGGCGGGGAACGGCGACGCTGCGAGGTGGCCAGAGCCCTGGCGGTTGGTGACCAGGGACCGCGCTATCTGCTGCTGGATGAGCCCTTCGCGGGGGTTGATCCGATGGCTGTTGCCGATCTTCAGGAGCTGGTGGGAAGCCTTCGTAACCGCGGCATGGGGGTGCTCATCACCGACCACAACGTGCGTGAGACCCTGGCCATCACGGATCGTGCCTACATCCTCACCGATGGCAGGATTCTTGCTTCTGGAACCGCAGAGGCCATGGGCTCCGACCCCATGGTGCGTCGCCACTACCTGGGCGAGGGTTTTCAGCTGTGAGCACGCTGCCTCTGGCCTGGCTGCAAAGGCGCTGGCTCCATATTCCCCTGCTCGACCGCTGGCTGGTCGGTGAGCTGATCGGTCCACTGCTGTTCGGTATCGCTGCGTTCACCGCCGTCTCGCTGTCGGTGGGGGTGGTCTTCGAACTGGTGCGGCGGGTTGCCGAATCGGGGCTGCCACTCTGGGCTGCCCTGCAGGTTCTGATGCTCAACCTGCCCGCGTTTCTGGTGCTGGCCTTCCCCATGGCCACTCTGATGGCCACGTTGCTGGCCTACAGCAGGCTGTCGGGCAACAGTGAGCTGACGGCCCTGCGCAGCGTGGGCGTCAGCACCTGGCGCATGGTGGTGCCAGCCCTGGCACTGGCGCTGCTGATGAGCCTGCTGACCTTTGTCTTCAACGATGTCATCGTGCCCAGGGCCAATCTCGCGGCTGCCAACACCCTCAACCGGGCTCTCGGTCAGGCCATCGCCACAGAAACGGCTGACGACACGCTCTATTCACGCTTTGGTGATCTCACGAGGCCCGATGGGCGGATCGAACAGGGTCTGTCCCAACTGTTCTACGCCAGGCGTTTTGAGGGCGGTGAGATGAAGGAGGTCACTTTGATCGACTTTTCCCGCATCGGTCTGCGTCAGATGCTGATGGCCAAGTCCGGGGTCTGGAACCCGGCGATGGCCATGTGGGAATTTCGCAATGGCCGATTGATCAGCGTTGATGAGAACGGTGGTCAGACCACCTCGGCGAATTTCGATCGCTACCTCTACCCTCTGGGACAGGGACCGGTGGACATCGCCAGTCTGCCCACCGATGCCAACCAGATGACCGTGGCCCAGGCTCGACGGGCTGAACGTCTGCTAAGTGAGGCCAACAATCTCAAGGAGGCAAGGCGGCTACGGGTGCGGATCCAGGAAAAGTTCGCCTTTCCGGCGATCTGCCTGGTGTTCGGCCTGCTCGGCAGCAGCCTTGGTGTGAGGCCCAATTCCAGAACGAGCCGGAGCCAGGGCTTCGGCATCAGCGTTCTGTTGATCTTCGGCTACTACCTCATGTCATTCATCTTCAGTTCCCTGGGGGTGAAGGGCACGCTCTGGCCCCTGCTCTCAGCCTGGATGCCGGTGCTGATCGGTCTGGGGGCAGGCACCTGGCTGCTCCGCCAGGCCAGTCGCTGAAGCTCCCGGATCGCCAGACTGTCCCCTGGCGATGGATCACTGCCCTTGTCGTCTGTTGACTGCCTGCTCTGATGGATCCGGTTTTCACTCTTGGTCTTGCTGCGTTCGCCCTGCTGCTACTCGCCTTGCCGGTGGCGTTCTGGAGTCTGAGCGGCGGCCGACGCAGCTCCCTGGTCACGGTGCTCGTGGCCAGTGCCAATCTCTGCCTCACGGCTCAGCTGCTGCTGCGCTGGCTTGACTCCGGCCATTTCCCGATCAGCAACCTCTACGAATCGCTGTGCTTCCTGGCCTGGGGCTGCAGCCTGGCCCAGTTGCTTGTGGAACGCAGCTGGCCCTCACCATTGGTGAGCGCCGCCTGTTCTCCCATGGCATTGGGTTGTGTTGCCTTTGCCAGCTTCGCGCTGCCCGATCGGCTCCAGGAAGCATCACCGCTGGTACCTGCACTACGGTCCAGCTGGCTGATCATGCACGTCAGCGTGATCATGCTCAGCTACGCCGCACTGTTGATCGGATCGTTGCTGTCGGTGGCGGTGCTGGTCACCGACCGGGACCGGGCGCTTGAACTGCGCAGTAGCTCGATCGGCAGCGGAGCCTGGCGGCAGTCGGAACTCGCCGGACCCAATGGCACATCCTTGCAGCTGCAGAGCGTGTCGATGTCGATGGCCGAACAGCTTGACAGCCTTAGCTACCGCACGATCACCGTCGGTTTCCTGCTGCTCTCGGTCGGTCTTGTTAGCGGCGCCGTCTGGGCCAACGAAGCCTGGGGCAGCTGGTGGAGCTGGGATCCCAAGGAAACCTGGGCTCTCATCACCTGGTTGGTGTATGCGGCCTACCTGCACACCCGATTGATTAGAGGTTGGCAAGGCCGCAGACCTGCCCTGGTTGCTTCAGCCGGACTGGTGGTGATCGCCGTCTGTTACATCGGCGTCAACCTGCTGGGCATCGGTTTGCACAGCTATGGCTGGTTCTTCGACAGCTGAGACCTGCCCGGACGACTTGGTTAGGCCCCCCAACCCTCGTCGTGGACAGGCTTGGTGCAGAGGTGGAGCCGATCAGGCTGCCGCTGCCACGGGCCGGCGGCTGTTGCGGATCCCGCTGATCGCTTCGGCGTAGCTGGGCTGGTTGAACACCCCCGAGCCGCTGACGATCGCGTTGGCTCCAGCTTCGATAACTTTCCCGGCATTGTCGGCCTTGATACCACCGTCGACCTCGATCCAGGGATCGACCCCCTTGGCCTGACACATGGCGCGCAACTCACGGATTTTCTGCACCTGGTTCTCGATGAAGCTCTGCCCGCCGAAGCCGGGGTTGACACTCATCACAAGGACGAGATCACAAAGCTCCAGGCAGTATTCCAGGGTGTCGATCGGTGTGCTCGGGTTGAGCACCGCGCCGGCCATCTTGCCCAGGTCCCTGATCTGAGCCAGGTTGCGATGCAGGTGGGGACAGGCTTCCACCTGGACGCTAATGATGTCGGCGCCGGCCTTGGCGAAATCTGGCACATATTTTTCGGGCTCCACGATCATCAGATGCACATCGAGGGGCTTGCTGGTCACCGGCCGCAACGCCTGCACGATCAGTGGTCCGATGGTGATGTTCGGCACGAAGCGTCCATCCATAACGTCCACATGGATCCAGTCGGCACCGGCCAGATCGACGGCGCGTACATCCTCGCCGAGACGGGAGAAGTCAGCTGAAAGGATCGAGGGCGAGACGACCAGGGGCTTGGTGCTCATGGGGCTACACCGGGAGAGTGGCGCGATTGTAGGAAGCGGTCCGCAGGGATCCATCGCCATGGCTGGTCCTGGCAATCCTGCCGGTCACCTCGGCCAAGACTGATACAGTTGCGGCCACTTCGAGACCGAGAAACGCTGCAGCGACAAGCCCTGTTGGGTCAATGCGCTTCCCGGCTCTCTCTCTAGAAGTCTTCCCCTTGCCGCACCGCTGTGGATCGCACCCTCATCCAGGAAATTCTCGAGGTCGTTGAACAGGCCGGCATCGCTTCGGCGAAGCTCACCGGCCTTGGTCTCAAGAACGAGGCCGACGCTGCCGCCGTCGAGGCAATGCGCGAACGCATGTACAAGATCCAGATGCAGGGTCGCATCGTCATCGGCGAAGGCGAGCGTGACGAAGCCCCCATGCTCTACATCGGCGAAGAAGTGGGCAGCGGCACCGGTCCCGGCGTTGATTTCGCTGTGGATCCGTGTGAGGGCACCAATCTTTGCGCCAACAGTCAGCGTGGCTCCATGGCCGTGCTGGCAGCCTCGGATCGCGGCGGCCTGTTCAATGCGCCCGACTTCTACATGAAGAAACTGGCTGCACCTCCGGCTGCCAAAGGCAAGGTTGACATTCGCAAGTCAGCCACCGAGAACATCGCCATCCTGAGCCAGTGCCTGGGCATTCCTGCCGATGAGTTGGTCATCGTGGTGATGGATCGGGCCCGTCACAAGGACTTGATCAAGGAGATTCGCGCCACCGGCGCCCGCGTGCAGCCGATCAGCGACGGTGACGTCCAAGCGGCCATCGCCTGCGGCTTCGCCGGCACCGGAACCCACTGCCTGATGGGGATCGGCGCCGCACCCGAGGGGGTCATTTCGGCCGCTGCCCTGCGCGCCCTGGGTGGCCATTTCCAGGGACAACTCGTCTATGATCCCGCCGTTGCCCAGACCTCCGAGTGGGAAGGTCTCACCAGGGAAGGGAATCTGGCCCGCCTGGCCGAGATGGGTATCAGCGATCCCGATCGCGTCTATGAAGCTGAAGAACTCGCCTGTGGTGAGAACGTGGTGTTTGCCGCTACCGGTATCACCGATGGCCTGCTGTTTGACGGTGTGAAGTTTGAGAAAGACTGCACCCGCACCAGCTCGCTGGTGATCAGCACCCTCGATAACACCGCACGCTTCACCACCACAGTGCACATCAAGGACGGCGCCCAGAGCATCGCCCTGCGCTGATCCCAGCACCACAGCATCCATGCACCTCGCCGTCATTGGCCTCAGTCATCGCACGGCTCCGGTGGAGATCCGGGAAAGGCTCAGCATCCCCGAGCAGACCATGGAGGACTCCCTCCAGCAGCTGCGGTGTGACGAGCAGGTGCTCGAGGCCTCAATCCTCAGCACCTGCAACCGGCTGGAGATTTATACCCTGCTGCGGCATCCGGAGCTGGGGGTCTCGGCCGTTGGCTCCTTCCTGAGTCGCCTGTCTGGATTGGGGGTTGAGCAGCTCACGCCGCATCTGTTCACCTA